>Ga0307476_10000367_pt1 | contig 37496 bp, 29 predicted proteins | sample atmos_gasesECM2C_2_FD_203314 | JGI IMG/M metagenome (GOLD analysis project Ga0307476, IMG submission 203314) | Hardwood forest soil microbial communities from Morgan-Monroe State Forest, Indiana, United States - atmos_gasesECM2C_05 | ecosystem: Environmental > Terrestrial > Soil > Temperate... | reverse complement strand
ACCGCCGCCACAATCTGCTGATGGGTCAATCCTTTCTGGGTATGAAAGACTGGCGCAAAGCGGGTCTCAAAATAAACGACTCCATCGCGACGCAGATCCTCGGCTTGCTCATACGCGACCCGCTGCAGTGCCTCTTCGGTCTGCATCACTGCAATCGTGTGCGCAAAGCCTTCCAGGTATTTTGCGAGACTCCCTTGGTTCGCTCCGCGGAAGAACCACTGCGAAAGAGCGTCGGGATCATCGGTCGGAAGGCCTGTGTATTTGGCATCTTTGGCCAGGTCGACGACGGTCTGCGGCCTCAGAACGCCATCGAGGTGTTCGTGTAAAAGCACTTTGGGAAGGCTCTGCAGCAACTGTGTATCAAGTTTCATGGCAGGCGAAACGTGGCAAGATAATACAACACTTCTCAGCTTCGATTCTCAGGCTCAATCACTGCGTGCGGCTCGTGCTGTACAATCCCACCCCAGTTTGATTTGGAGGGATCTGCATTCGTGGAGCGGTCGGCAAAAGCGTATTCCCCGAGTTCAGACTACGGTTTGCGTCGCGAGATTCTCTCTCCCATGGAAACGCTGGCCCAGTCTGTCTCCACGATGGCTCCCACCACCACGCCCGCGGCCACCATCCCACTGGTTTGCGCGCTGGCCGGCAACGGCACCTGGCTCGCGTATGTGCTGGCGACCGCGGCGGTGCTGCTTGTCGCGTTGTGCATCGGCCGCTACGCGCGCCATTCGGCTTCGCCCGGTTCACTCTACACGTACGCTTCGATGACCCTGCCCCCGTGGCTTGGCGCAACCGTCGCGTGGAGTCTTCTGCTCGCCTACGTAGCCACGGGGTCCAGCGTCATCGGTGGCTTCTATCACTATGCGAACTTATTGTTGCGCGATGCAACGGGTCATGTTTACTCGGCTGTGTTGCTGGCCACGTTGGTCACTGGCCTTTCAATATGGATCGCTTACCGTGACGTCAAGATCTCCGCCCGCCTGATGTTGTGGATCGAGGCGGCGTCTGTCACAGTGATTGTGATCGTCGTTACGCTGCTGCTGGTTCGACAGGGCTGGCATTTGGACTCGGAAGAACTGCATCTTCGCGGTATGACGGGCAGCGGGCTCCGTCTGGGGTTGGTGCTCGCTCTGTTCAGCTTTGTTGGCTTCGAGAGCGCAACCACATTGGGGTCTGAGGCGCGCAACCCCCTCAAGACAATTCCAAGGGCCGTCATCCAGAGTGCCGTTCTTGCCGGCGCTTTTTTCACGGTCTGCGCCTACGCAGAAGTGCTGGGCTTCCACGCTGCTGGCCAGGATCTCGGGACCAGCCAGGCTCCAATGTATGTACTCGCCAGAGTCGCCGGCGTCCCGGTGCTCGGACTGTTGATCGACATCGGTGCGCTTGTGAGCCTGTTCGCCGGAACTCTGGCGTGCATCACGGCGGCGGCGCGGGTGTTGCTCCTGATGGCGCACAACGGCCTCGCACATGGCTCTCTGGGCAGGGCGCATGCCCGGAATCAAACACCCAGCCGCGCCGTCGTCATCACTGGAATTGCCGCACTGCTTCCTGTGGCCGTGCTGGCGGCTCGCGGCGCCAGCGGTTTGGATGTTTATGGCTGGTTGGGCTCACTGGCGACCTATGGTTTTATCGTAGCTTATGCGTTGGTCTGCGTGGCCCTGCCTCGGTATTTGCGCGACCACGGCGTCTTTCGTCGCGGAGAGCAGATCGTTCCGTGGCTGGCGGGACTCGCGATGCTGCTCGCGCTGATCGGAAATTTCTACCCCGTCCCCGAAGGACCTTACGGCAAACTGCCCTATGTTTACCTTGTCTATTTGGTGGCGGGACTACTGTGGTTCTTTTTTCGCAGCCGCGGAAGGGACGCCGCGCTGCCTGGGAACTAATGAGCCGAGAAACGCTCCGCTACTTCCGCTCCGGCAAAGTTCATCCTCGCAATAAAAATATCTAATCCAGGTCAAAGAAAGTTTGACTAACGGAATGCTTTCCTTCCATATGAATCTCGTGTAAATTCGGTCAGTCGTTTTGCGTGCGGACGGCGAACCATCCAACTCTGCCGAATAGCTTTAGAACAAGAAGCAGTAGTGTGACCATCGGCAGGCAGTCCTGCACGTGCGAAGTTACTGACTTGCCTGAGGTCACTATGCTTAAGGGAAAAATCGGACTCGCTTTCCTGGCCGTGTCATCTCTGTGGATACTGGTTGCCGTTCAACCGTGCGCTCAAGCCCAGCAGACCCTCGGAGGCATAACCGGTACAGTCACAGACAAAACCGGAAGCGTCCTGCCGGATACTGTGGTGACCATCGTTGGCGACCAGACAAGTCTCACGCGCACCCAGAAGACCAACGCGAATGGCAGCTACGATTTTGTTAACCTGCCCATCGGCACCTATACGCTCACCTTCGTACACGACGGTTTCCAAAGCGAAAAGATTCCCTCCATCACAGTGCAAGCCGACCGAACCGCCACGGTCAACGTCGCGCTGCCTGTCGGCAAGGTGGGCACGGTAGTTGAGGTGCAAGCCGAGCCGTTGATGAACGCAGTCGATACCACCAACGGCTACATTCTGGAAAAAGAGCAGATCGACGCCGTGCCGCTGCCCACGGGCAGCTTCACTGGACTAGCCATTCTTTCTCCCGGAGTCAGTGCCGAGCTCTCCGGTGGCACCGGTGCCAACAGCGGCCTGGGCAACCAGCCGATCTGGGCCAACGGCCAGCGCGACACCAGCAACAGTTTCCTCCTCAACGGCGTCGATGCCAGCAATTTGTTCAACGGCAAGAGCACCAGCCAGGTAGCCTCGGCTCGCGTTGTGAACAACACCGGCGTGGGCGGAGTCGCCAGCACCAACGCAGCCCCGGTCCAGGGCACTGCATCGGTCTACCTCTCGGTTGGCCAGGCTTTGCCCACTCCCGCTCCAGAAACGATTCAGGAGGTCCGCGTCAATACTTCCATGTACGACGCGCAACAAGGCTCAACCAGTGGTGCGCATATCGATATGAGCACCGCATCCGGGACCAACACAATTCACGGCCAGGCCTACTGGCACCGCGGAACAGACTGGCTGAATGCCGCGCCGTTCTTCAACAAGCAGGACCCCAACATTGTTCTCGCCAACGAAGAAGTGCCCCAGTTGCATCGGAATACCGTGGGCGGTGCGCTAGGCGGCGCGCTGATTAAGGACAAGCTCTTCGGATTCGTCAGCTACCAGCGCCTGCACTCTTCCGACCAGGAAATCGGCCTCTCGCGGCTGATGGTGCCCATCGATTTCAACCCGACATACCTCTCAACAACGGCAAACTGCGGTTTCACCAATCGTCAGAGCTCTACATTTGCTGGGTGTTTGAACACCATCGCCAATAATGATTTCGGCGCCGGGATTGTGAATCCCCTTACTGCGCCCGTAAACCCGGTCGCGCTTGCTCTCTTTTCGTACCAGTTTCCCAACGGTCAGTACCTGATTCCGTATTCCAATGTTAACGTTCAACCTACGCCGGATTTTCCGGAAAACGCCACGATTCCCGGCACAGCCATCTTCGCTGCCGACCTTGCGGTGGTGAATCTTGATTGGAACAAGAGCACGAGAGATACCGTCTCCGCTAAATACTATTATCAGCACGACCCCACGTCCGCTCCTTACGCCTATTCCAATGTCGCCGGATTTACCCAACATCTCGATGCCGGCAGCCAGGTAGCTTCAATCAGCAATACGCAAAGCCTGCGGCCTAACCTGAGCGTGGTCGAGGTTCTCGGCGTTCTTCGCGAGAAGGTCTACAGCACCATCGACCAGCCGTTCACGCCGCAACAGTTCAACATCAATACCTTCGGTTCGTCTTATTTCCCCGGAATCAGCATCGTGAATATTCTTACCGGATTTTCTCCTGTACCCAACGACTTTTTGCAGATCGGCCAGGGAGCAGCTTCCCAAGGCGCTTTTACAGGTGTGTTTCAGAATCGAATCATGCCTTCGGCCAACGCCATCTGGACGCGGGGCAAGCACACCTTCACGTTCGGCGGCAGCTATGCTTACACCCAACTCAATACCCGTGACGAGCGAACCAATCAGGGCATTATTTCTTCCGCCGACTTTGGGCAGTTCGTGCAGGGCCTCGTTACTACCAACGACGATTTCACGACGACCAAATTCCTGCAGGGCAACGGCAACCGTTACATGCGCGCCGGGCAATCAGGCGCTTACGTCCAGGACAAGTTTCAGTTCCGCTCCAATCTCAGTCTGACCGCCGGCCTGCGTTGGGACTGGGACGGCGGCTTCACCGAAAAATACGGCCGCATTTACAATTTCGATCCCTCGCTTTACTCCTACAACGACGCCACCGATACACTCACGTCCAATGGCATCATTATCGCCGGCAACAACAAGTTGTTTCCCAGCAAAGGGGTCAGCAATACCACGCTCACCGGACGGCAATGGGGATTTGCCCCGCGTCTGGGGGTGGCTTGGAGTCCGAAGCGCTTCAACGACAAGGTCGTCGTCCGCGCGGGAACCGGGCTCTATTACGACCGCGGCGAACTTTTCTCCTATCTCTCTCCAGGCTTTGCCGAGGGCGTGATAAACGGCGGACCGTTCGGCTTCAACCAAACTCCACCCTACGTGAACGCGCAGGGCTGCGCGAACTTCCAGCCCTCTCTATACCTGAATTTTATTCCAACCTGCGACCCTACGACCGCGGCGACTGGTGCCGGCGGCTCGCTCTCAGACCCCTGGGGTGCTAACCTTGGCGCCGCTCCCACCGGGAATCCGATGGACATCAACAATTACCTGCCTCATGCCGGAGCGCCCGGAGTGGGAGTGGAGCAAGGAATTTTCGACGGCCAACAGCTTTTTTCCTTCGCGACCTATAACCGTGCCAACAAGCTGCCTTATACCATCAACGACACGCTCGACATCCAATGGCAGCCGCGGAACGATCTGGCCATCGAAGTCGGCTACGTCGGCAACTTCGGCCGGCACGGAGTCATTCCCATTCCTTTCAACCAACCCAACATCGCCACACCCACTAACATTCTCCACCCTAATTCTCTGTTCCCTCAGCAATACACTTACGGCTACACGGTGACGGACGGAACAACCGGTTTCCCCCTCAACCTGACGACGGGCGCGACCTGCGCAGTAACGACGAATGCCTGCTTCCTTGCCAACTACGAAGGCGGCAACGTTGACCTGCGTGTTCCCTACCTTGGCTATTCGGCGGAATCGGAGCGCTACACCGCGGCCGGGGTCTCGGCCTACAACGCCCTGCAGACGCACATTGAGAAACGGATGAGCCACGGGCTGCAGTTGGGTTTCTCGTATACCTATTCCCACGCTCTTGATGAGCAAAGCGGCCTGGGCTTGTTCTTCAACGGTAACAATCCGCTGAACCTGCGCTCGGCCTACGGCTCATCGGATTTTGATCGCACTCACGTTTTCAACTTCAGCTATAACTACGAATTGCCCAAGTTCTTCGCCGCCTCCACGTTGAAGGGCAAATTGGCGGATGGATGGGCGATTCACGGCAGTGGTGTTCTGCAGAGCGGACAGCCCTACAGCGTCATCGACTATACGGGCGCTGTGGGTAGTATCTTCTATAGCGTCTACGACGGCATCACCAATCCCATCGTGCCCGAAATTCCCGGCTGCAAAGCAGTCACCGGTTACTCGGGGGCCAACGCCTTCTTCAATGCTAAACAGACCGCGCTCAACCCCAATTGCTTTACTCTGCCGCTGCTTCAGCCAGGGGATTTGGGAGGAGCAATTCCCAACAACGATACTTTCGAAACCAACTTCACCAACGGCCAGCGCAACATCTTCCGGCAATCCTGGCAAAGGGCCGTCAATATTTCGTTGGCAAAAATGACCGCCATCACGGAACGCCTCACGTTGAAGTACAGTTTGGACGTCTTTAACTTGACCAACACCGCGAGCTTCGATGTCCCCATCGACGACGTCTCGCAAAATCAGTTCTACGACCAGTTCCCCATAGCGGGGACCACGCCCTTACCCACTGGTTGCACCACTCAGAATCCGACCCCTGCCTTCTACAACTGTCCGAACTCGCTGGGTGCCGTCAACAAAACCATCGGCAGCCCGCGGCAGATTCAGATGTCGCTAGGGATCATTTTCTAGCCACATCTTCTGTCGGAACGGCTAGGGAAGCGATCACTCAGCACCGATGTCTTCATTCCAGATCTCAGGATTGGTGCGGATATAAGCGCCTAATAAGGAGGCGCATTCCTTCGAGTCGAGGTCGATCACGTTAACGCCAAGCGATCGCAGCCACTCCACGCCGCCCTGAAAGTTGCGGCTTTCCCCGACGATCAGTGTACGGAAACCAAATTGCCGCACCAGCCCGCTGCAATACCAGCAAGGCGCAAGGGTCGTGACCATGATGAGCTTGCGATAGCTGCGCTGGCGTCCCGCATTGCGGAAGGCATCGGTCTCGCCATGCAGCGAAGGATCGCCTTTCTGCACGCGGCGGTTGTGGCCGGCGCCGACGAGCTTGCCGCTCTCGTCAAAAATCGCAGCACCGATCGGGATGCCGCCTTCAGCCAGCCCTTTGCGGGCTTCCGCTATCGCCACTGCGAGCATCGCGGAGTGGTCAAGACCATCAGGCCGGGGCATTGTCCTTAATGATATTACGGCGCTTAGCGGTGACCAGTAGCTTCCCAGTCACTTCCAAGCCTCCGCCTATCCAGATACAAATGTTCTTGCTTCCGTCGATGACCCCAAGCCTTCGGCGTTCCACGAGCCGAAAGCCGAAAGCCGAAAGGCGGAAGCCGGAAGCCGGAAGCCGAATCTATGAGTCACCCCCAACTAGTCGAGAAAGCCGTGCGCTGGCTACGCCATTACCGCTGCGGGGTAGTCCTCTCTGAGCAGGCCTGCGTCAGCGGCGAGATGCCGGACGCCATCGGCTGGAAACGCGCCTGCCATTCCGTTCTGATCGAGTGCAAGATCACGCGTTCTGACTTCCTGGTCGACCGCGCCAAACCCTTTCGCCTGAAATCGGATCAGGGAGTCGGCTGCGAGCGCTTTTATTTAGTCCCGGCCGGACTCGTACGCCGCGAAGAACTGCCACAGGGCTGGGGATTGCTTGAACATGATCGCGGCAAGATCCAAACCGTGCTGCCTGCCGCCAAGAATCTGCGCAGCGCCACCGGCTTCCGCTACGAAATGAATCTCCTGCTCGCCAGCCTGCGCCGCGTCGAGGTTCGCGTCGAACCGCAAAGCATCACCGACTTCCTCAAATGGAAGAACCGCATGGCAGAATACAACCGCGGCACGCTCCCCGAAGGACTCCAGTCCGCCGAAGAAGAGCTCAATGTCTTCCTGGAACAGATCTGACGCGCGACCTAAGTGCGACGACCTTCTTCACAACTCCCGCCGCCCTTCCATGGCCTTCAGCATCGTGATCTCATCGGTATATTCGATATCGCTGCCCACCGGAATGCCCATGGCGATGCGCGTCACTTTCACGCCCGCCCGCTTCAGTTGCTGCGAGAGGTAGGTCGCGGTAGCTTCGCCTTCGACCGTCGGATTGGTGGCGACGATCACCTCATCGACATTTCCTGCATCAACGCGCGCGATGAGATTGGCGATTCGCAACTGTTCGGGCCCTACACCGTGCAGCGGCGAAAGCGATCCGTGCAGCACGTGGTAGACGCCATTAAAGTGCTTCGTCTTTTCGATGGCGACAATGTTGGTAGGCTCTTCGACCACGCAGACCAGCCGCTGGTTGCGAGTCGCGCTGGTGCAGTAGACGCAAGGGTCAACGTCGGTGATGTTGTTGCACACCGAACACAGCCGCAGATTGGCTTTGACGTCACGCACAGCGGAGGCCAGCGCCTCGGCGTCTTCGTCGCTCGCGCGCAGGATGTAGAAAGCCAGCCGCTGCGCGCTCTTCGAGCCCACGCCCGGCAGCTTTTTCAACTCGTCAATCAGCCGCGACATCGGCTCAGCAAATTTCGACATAGGGAATTGAGTAATTTTGTAATCGGGTAATCTTGTAATTTGAAAACTGTGAGCTGCAACTCTTCAGTCAGGCCACTTCGGGAAATTACCAAATTACCCGACTACAGAATTACCAAATCACCTAGAGCCCGCCCAAGCCCAGGCCGCCGAGCATCCCACCCACTGTCGACTGCATCGATCCATCGATCTTGCGCGCGGCTTCGTTCACGGCGGCGAGAATTAGATCCTGCAGCATCTCCACGTCGCCAGACTTCACGGCCTCGGGATCAATACGCAGGCTGAGCAGTTGTTTGCGGCCGTCCATTTTCGCCGTGACTGTGCCTCCGCCCGACGAGGCCTCAATCACCGTCTCCTGCATCTTCCTCTGCAGGGTGTCGTATTGCGCCTTGGCTTTCGACATCAGTTCTTGCAGATTGAATCCACCCATAAAACCTCACGTTTCAAGTTTTCAATGGCTCAAGTTTCGAAACATTGAACCTTTGAAACTCTGAAACCTTGATTTTTACCTCTTCTCTTTGTAATCGATCACAGTTCGAATCTCGGCGCCGAACTTCTCCTGCAGCCGACGAACCACTGCGTCTTGCTCGGCGCGGCTTCGCCCGCCCACGGCCGAGTTCGTCCCGCTGGACTTGGCAGCGTTGCCGTTACTTTTTCCTTCTGCAGTCGCAACAGTTGCGCCTGGGACAAGCCTCAGCTTGACCGCTCGCCCTAAAATGCCGCTGGCCGCAGCGACCGCCAATCGTCTCGCATCCGCACCCAGCGACATGTCAACCACGGTCTGCGACTCCGATACCCTGATCACCACTTCGTTTCCTTCGACCGCCCATTCGCCCGCTTCGAGCATCGAGACCAGGATGCGCTGATTGTCATCCGCCAACGCTTGCAGCACCGCCCCTCGCAATCTCTCGATGTTTGGAGACGACGAAGCCACCGGTCGGGTCTGCGAGAATACCGGCGCAGTTTGCAATTTCGCTTCGAGCTGCGGTTCTACCTGCGAACCGAGTTGAAGGTCGGCAGCTTCCTCGGTCAGGTTTGCGGGTGCAGCCGCCCCCATAACTACTCTCGCAGGTGAGCTTCCAGCAACCATGCGCGGCCCGTTACCATGCGCAGGGTTCGAAGCGGACTCCTGCCTCGGACCGCCTTTGCGCGCGGAATCGGCGTCGAACGGAGAGGTCAGACCAGGACGACCTTGCACGCCCGCAGGCGTCGAAGCCACGATCGCAGGCCTCGCGGGAGTTCGAGCGGAGCCTACTCCCATGCTCGTTATACCGGAAGACCCCGCCACGTCGCTGAGCAGTTGCTCGATCGGCAAGATGCGCTGCGCGTGCGTCATCTTCAGCAGGCCGAGTTCGAGGTGGAAGCGGTGTTCCTGCTTGTATCCCAGTTCGCCGTGGGTCCGCAGCATAATCTGCAGATGGCGCGTGAGATCTTCTTCGCCAAACAGTTCCGCGACGCGCTCCACGCGCTCGCGCTCTTCACTGGATATCTGCAGCAGGGAAGAGTCCTTACCCGCAATCCTGGCGACGGTCGCATTGCGCAGGAAGCGCACCATCTGCCGCGCAAAGTGGGTTGGGCTGTGGCCTTCGCTGATAAGGTGGTCGACCTCTCGTAGCACTTCGTCGCTGGCCCCGCGAGCAACCGCCTGCATCACTTGTTCGAGAATGTGCGCCGGCGCGGCACCGACCAGATTGCGCACGGAATCAGCCGTCAGTTTCCCACTAGACGATGCAATGGCCTGATCAAGAATCGAAAGCGCATCGCGCATTGAGCCGTCGCCAGCCTCGGCCAGCAGGGCTAGAGCATCGTCATCAGCTTCAATCTTTTCGCGGCCGACCAGGTCGCGCAGCTGGCCCACGATGTCGTCGAACTTCACAGCGCGGAAACTGAAGTGCTGGCAGCGTGACCGGATGGTCTGCGGAATGTCCTCCGGTTGCGTGGTCGCCAGCATGAAAACAATGTGGTCCGGGGGCTCCTCCAGCGTCTTGAGCAGCGCATTGAAGGCAGCGTCAGTAATCTGGTGCGCCTCGTCGAGAATGTAAATCTTGAAGCGGTCGCGCGCCGGACGGTAGCGCGCCGCCTCCCGCAGTTCGCGGATTTCGTCGATGCCGCGATTGGTGGCAGCGTCGATCTCGATCACATCGACGGCGTTCCCCGCGCGAATCTCCGTGCAAGATTCACACACGCCGCAGGGTTCGGAGACCGGCCTGTCGGACGAGCGGCAATTCAATGCCGCAGCCAGAATCCGCGCCACCGTCGTCTTTCCAATGCCGCGATGCCCGCTGAAAATGTAGCCGTGGGCCGTGCGTCCCTGCTCCAGGGCGTTCTGCAGGGTGCGCGTGACGTGCTCTTGTCCGATAACCTCGGAGAATTTCTGCGGCCGGTATTTACGTGCCAGGACGGTATAGCTCATGAGCCGGAAGAGATGATTATACGTGATGCGTCGCCGGGATTGGGTGGCAGGACTTTCCTCTTCTCCTCGATATCTTGCCGCTTGCATCCCTGCGCGAAATGAAAAATAATTGCGCCGGTCGTACGCGGCGTTTCCAGCCGCAACGTGGCGGAGGCTTTTGCCCATGAGATGTGATCATCCGGTTGTGATCGCGGTACTCCGATTCTGTTTCGCGCTCGCGACAGTCTGGCTCAGCGCACCGCAGCCACTCCGTGCGCAAACCGCGTCGCCGTCCGCCCTCACCCATATCGTTACTCAGCACGATGTTCCGGTGAAGATGCGCGACGGAGTCACTCTCCACGCCGACATTTATCGCCCGGATTCCCCTGGAGCATTCCCCGTCATCCTTATGCGTACGCCCTATGACAAAAGCGCCACATGGGCTGTTTCACCGGTCTTTAAGATGGTGCCCCGCGGCTACGTCGTCATCCTTCAGGACGTGCGCGGTCGCTACACTTCTGAAGGAGAATGGTACCCCTTCAAGCATGAGCAAGCCGACGGCTTCGATACCGTTGAATGGGCCGCCGCTCTCCCCTACTCCGATGGCAAAGTCGGCATGATCGGCGCTTCTTACGTGGGTGCGACGCAGATGCTCGCCGCCATTGCCCATCCCCCGCATCTCACGGCGATCGCACCGAACATGACGGCGAGCAATTACCACGACGGCTGGACCTATCAGGGCGGCGCGCTCGAGCAATGGTTCGATCAGAATTGGACCTCGCAGATTGCGCAAAACACGCTACAACGCCTGATCCATGTAAATACCGATGCCCGGGTCGGCGTGCCCACCCTTCCTCTCGCCAACTACCCCGTCTTCAATTTCGGGCAGTTGCCCGCGGACGCTCAACTCACTGCTGCTCTAGCGCCCTATTACCTCGACTGGCTGGCGCACCCAGATTATGACGACTACTGGAAGCAGTGGTCCATTGAGGAACATTTTTCAGACATCGCCGTCCCCATGCTCCAGGTCGGCGCCTGGTATGACATCTTCAACGGCGGCACCTTGCGCAATTACATGGGCGCGAAAGCTCACGGATCCACCGACGCAGCCCGGACCCAGCAGCATCTTCTTATCGAAATCGGGGGCCACTCCGGCTTCGGCCGCCGCATCGGCGACGTCGACTTCGGTCCTCACGCCATCGAAAACGTTTACACCGACGTCATCCTCGACTGGTATGACTTCCTCTTCAAAGGCATCCGGAACCAATTTGCCACGGACAAGCCCGTTAAGCTATTCGTGATGGGCGCCAACGAATACCGCCAGGAAGACGATTGGCCGCCGCCCCAGGCTCAGCCCACGAAATACTTTCTGCATTCCGCCGGCAAGGCGCAGTCGCTCCGTGGAGACGGCTCCTTATCGACGTCCGCGCCCAAGTCCGAGCCCTCCGACGCCTATGTTTACAATCCTGCCAATCCCGCGCCCACAGTGGGAGGGCCCCTGTGCTGCGACGGTGAACACATGGAGCCTGGCCCGCGCGATCAGCGATCTGTTGAAAATCGCGATGACGTGCTGATTTATTCCACCGGTCCGCTCAGTCGCGACATGGAAGTTACTGGCCCGGTTACGGCTACACTGTTCGTCAAATCCTCGGCTGTAGATACGGATTTCACTGCCAAGCTCGTAGACGTCGCGCCTGATGGCTTCGCGCAGGATCTCACTGAGGGCATCCTTCGTATGCGTTACCGTGCTTCGCCCGAGCATGCCACTCTTCTAAACCCCGGACAGGTCTACGAAATCTCGGTCGATCTGTGGGCCACGAGAATGTTTTTTTCCAGGGCCATTCCCTGCGCCTGGAGATTTCCAGCAGCAATTTTCCGCGCTTCGATCGTAATCTCAATACAGGCGAAGAAATCAAGTTCGCGCGTACCTCCGTCGCCGCCACGAATACAATTCTGCACGACGCGCAACATCCGTCCGCGCTAGTCCTTCCGGTTATGCCGTCGAAGTGAAGCCACTCGATGTCAGACGATTCAGCCCGAATATTCTTTGCGGGCCACGTTCGCAAGCCAACCGGAAATAGCCTGACGCCAGTACCCTCGGCGCTTGCTAAAATCGCCGTGCAAGCGCTAGGCTGGTCTCTCAACCTGCTGCGCAGGAGCGGTCAGCTTCTCGCGGAACTTGGTGCGGGACCGTAAAGGAGTTTTTATGCAACTGAAGGTGGCAACGCGAACCAAGGATGGAATTCTCCTGGTGGATTGCAGCGGCCGGATCGTGTTTGGCGAGGAGTCCTCGCTGCTGCGGGAAACTGTCAAGCAAGCTGTGACGGAGAGCAATCGCATCGTGCTCAACCTGGGCGAGGTGAACTACATCGATTCCGGCGGTCTGGGCACCCTCGTGGCCCTGCGCATCACCGCGCAAAACGCAGGCGGCACAATCAAGCTGACCAACCTGACTAAGCGCGTGGGTGACGTGCTGCAGGTCACCAAGCTGCTCACGGTGTTTGACGTCTACAACTCTGAGGCGGAAGCCATCGAATCCTTCCGCAAGGTGGCTTAGCCCGGCCCTTGATTGGCGGCGCTGATCGAACAAATATGTTCGACCGAACATGATCGACGAAATATGATCGACTGCACGTCCGCGGCAGCCGCGCCGGGTTCTCCCCGAATGCTGCCTCGCCTCGTCTTTCTTCTCTGTTTCTTGGTGAGTGCCAGCGGCTTTGTGTCTCCCGCGGCGGCGCTGGCGATCGGGCTGGTGTTTGGGCTCACGTTTCCTCATCCCTACGGCGACGAAGCGAAAAGGTTTTCCAGATTCCTGCTGCAGGCCTCTGTCGTAGGACTTGGTTTCGGAATGAACCTGCACGAGGTTGTGCGCGCCGGCCGCAGCGGCTTCGTCTACACCATGCTCGGCATCAGTTTCACGTTGCTCGCCGGCATGGGCCTTGGCACGTTGTTGAGCGTGCAACGAGTTCCCGCGTTTCTTATTTCCACGGGCACCGCGATCTGCGGCGGAAGCGCCATTGCCGCTGTCGGGCCGATCACACAGGCCAGCGACCAAGAAATGGCCGTCGCGCTGGGAACCGTCTTCGTCCTGAATTCCGTCGCCCTGCTGATTTTTCCCTCCATTGGCACAGCCCTCAAGCTGACGCAGTCACAGTTTGGACTGTGGGCGGCGCTGGCTATTCATGACACCAGTTCAGTGGTGGGCGCGGCGGCGAAGTATGGCGCCCAGGCGCTCGCCATCGCGACCACGGTGAAACTGGCGCGCGCCTTGTGGATTGTCCCGCTTTCGGTCGGCACTGCCGTGGTGCGAGGCGCCAAGGCGAAGATTCAATGGCCGTGGTTCATCGGTTTGTTTTGCCTGGCTGCGGTATGCAACACCTATCTGCCGGCGGGAGCGAACCTCTACGCCATCGCGGTGAAGGTTGCAAAGATTGGATTGACTGCTACCTTATTCTTGATCGGCAGCGGCATCTCGGTGGCAACCGTCAAGCAGGTCGGGCATCGTCCCTTGCTGCAAGGCATCCTATTATGGTTGCTGGTTTCAGTGGGATCGTTATGGCTGATTCGCCTGGGATGGATTGCTCTGTGAAGAAGAGAAGCAAACGATCGCCAAAACGGGGAGCGAGATATTCGCCAGACCAATCGCCAGATCGGTCTTCGAACGTGCGACTACGCATCGAAGCGGCCATCCGGCAAATTCCTAAAGGTAAGGTGTCAACCTACGGAGCGGTCGCGCGCGCAGCCGGACTCCCAGGAGCAGCGCGACAGGTGGCGAAGGTGCTGCATCGCGGCTTTGGCCTGCCCTGGCAGCGCGTGTTAGGCGCAGGCGGAGAAATCAAGCTGCGCGGCGATTCGGCTATCGAGCAGCGGTTGCGACTGGAAGCCGAGGGCGTGCGCTTCCGCGGGCGAAAAGTGGACATGAAACAGTGCGAGTACAAGTTTACCGGCGTGACCAGGAAACACTGAACGCCCGCTACTTTTTAAACTGCTCGTCAATCTCCACCTGGTATCCCGTAACCATTTTGTTGGTTTCGTTGGCCATACCGACGACTGACATTAATTCCTTGAACATTGCATCGGTCATCCCTTTTTTCTGCGCTGAAACGGTGTGGGACGCGATGCAGTAGCCGCACTGGTTGGTCACGCTGACAGCGACGTAGATCATTTCTTTGGTCAGCGGATCAAGCGCTCCGGGAGCCATGATCTGCTTGATGTCCTCCCAGGTGCGCTTCAGCGTGGCAGGATCGTGCGCGATCGCTTTCCAGAAATTGTTGATCCAGTCAGTCTTGCGCGTGGCCATAATGTCGTCGTAAACGGCACGCACTTCCGGGCTGGCGTCTTTATATTCGATGAGTCCAAGCGTTGCCATGAGCTCTCCAGTGCCTAAAATCAATTCACCACGGAGACACAGAGAAACGCGAAGAAGTTAAGAAGGTTTTCTCTGTGCTGCTGTGGTGAGTTCCGTTTTGCTGCAAGATGAATTACTTCGGCAATTCCCCACCCAGCAATTTCTCCAACGCCGCCGCCGGGCACCGCACGCCCACGAAGAACTGGCCGAACAAAGCATACACAGCGCTGACATGGTCGAAGCGCATCTCGTAAATCAGTTTCTTGAAGACAAGCGGATCGTCAGCGAACAGATCGACGCCCCACTCCCAATCGTCAAAGCCAATCGAGCCCGTGATGATCTGCTTGACCTCACCCGCGTAACGTCGGCCCACCAGGCCGTGCTCACTCATCTGACGGGCGCGCTCTTCGATGGGAAGGGTGTACCAGTTTTTATCTTCGCCCCGCAGCCGGTTCATGGGATAAAAGCAGATGTAACGATTCGGCGGAATCTCAGGAAACAGCCGCGGATGCATTGCCTCCCGATGCCGGTCGAGTTTGCATTCGATTTCGGCCTTCCACTGGTCAGAGTGCGGTTGAATGCCTTGATCCGCCAGCTCTTTGTAGATCTTGAGGGTGGAATCGTAGAGCCCGAGTTCGATAATGGATAAATAAGAAGATGTGGGTTCGAGGTAATCGCTCAGCCGCAACCCCGCCAGTTTGAGTTCCGCCTGGTTAAGCTCCGCAAAAGACTTGCGAAAATGCACCGGCATCAGATCGCCCTTGTGGCCGATCAGCGAGAACAGTGCGGACTGGCCACTGGAATTTTGTTCCATTTCACCCAGCACTGTCGCCGCTTCCTGAGCGATCGCTGCCCGCGTGGCGTCGGGCAGGGCTCGCCAGGCCGTCCAGCGAAAACGCATCATCTGGTGTAGCACGCTGTAGCCCTCAGTAGTAAGCGGCACCTCGGGAAGCTGTGCAGAGGCCGTTTGCGGGTGAGCAGGACTTGAGGTCGTCGTCATTGTCGTCTCGGGACGCGGGTTCATGATTTCACCCTCCATTGTACGCAAGAGGTGCGAAGCCAGCGAGTCCACGATTTACAATCATGCTGGCGTTCCGTCCCATGGCGGCGCGTCGTATTAATGCGAAAACTGATCCCATCACTTTGTGTTGTTCTCGCGTTCTCCGTTTTGCTGGCGGCGCAGGGCAACCGTCTATGGGTCCTGCGCGCACCCGGCGAGATCGCGGAGTACGATCCCGCAACGTTTTCTGCCAAACAAACTGTGAAGGTTCCGGCGGAAACCGCGGCGTCCCCGCAGAACTTCTCGGTCAATCATTTGGGGCAGATGCTGTTTGCTGCACCCGTGTCTTTGCCGCTAGCGGAAGGCGATCTAGCGGCCGAGCAGAAGGTCTGGTTCTGGGATGGCCGCACCGCGAACACCCTGGCGCGCGACGTCGCCCGCACCACGTCCACAGCGGGCTCAAACCTGGCCATCACCGAGTTCGCTCCCGTCCCTTTTCTCTCGGCGGATGGAACCCACCTCTACTGGTTTTCGAACCAGGCGCGCCGCCTGCAGCGCGATGGCGTCGATCTTTCCAGCAAGACAACCTGGCTAAGCTGGCAGACCGACCTCTCTGGCGCCGGGCGTCAGGATGTCGCCTCGATCGCGCTGCCCGAGTGCTCGTGCCCGACCGGAGGCTGTGAGGAAACCTGCCCTTACGGCGAGGTGTGGGTTCCAGACGATGGCGTAGGCAAGTTTCTCCTGCTGACGCAGTTCGTCTCCGGCAAGACTCAGCCCCTTTACAAGGCAACCTCTTTATACGAGGAAAACGCGGGCAAATGGACCGCGACCCCGATCGATCCCCCGCTGCGGCGCGTGCTGGACGCCGCGAATGCCACCACAATCCTGGAAGCAATTCCCGACACGGCCTGCTGCGGCTGGGAGAATCAAAGCGACGATCAGACTCTGCTGCATCTCCACGGCAAGACATTAACTGTGTTCGACGAGCAGGCGGCCTACAAAAATCCCGACTACGACGTCAGCTTCTACACCGAGAGCGGCAAGCTGTCGCCCGATCTCAGCTCTGTGGCGTTGACTATCGTCGCCACAGCCCAACCCAACAAGCCGATTCAGCTCGCCGAGCAGGGACAGTCCAACCCGGAAGAGTCGCAGCGCATTCGCAAGGCTTTGTCCGATCTGCCAGCCGTCGAGATCAAGAGCAATGAGGATGTGCCGCGACGCATCGCATTCCTACCGCACGCCGCCCTGGTCGGCTGGATCAGTGACAAGGATATCCTCATCGTCGAGGGACACCTACTGATCGCCTATAACCTAGCGAACGGCGCCAGGCGAAAGTCGAATATCCGTGTTGAAGATGCTGCGCATGCCTTTCTGCGGTGAAGCCGGAACTCCAGCCATTCACAACCACTTATCTTGATAAAAAGAACAGCAAGCACCCGTATGGCACCCTCGGGCCACATATTCCCCGTATCGTGCCATTGTCATCCTGCACTCACGGCCTCAGGATACTCGTGCTTGGTGAATGGCCCTTCGAATTGATGGCTATTTCGCAAGGCGAGGCTGAGTGGAGATCGGGAGAGACGAAATGTTTCAGCAAAATCTAACTACCGAGCTTGGCAGTCCTCAGGTCGCCGTCCCGAACACCCAGCCTGTCCGTTTGCAGATCGCGTTGGTTCTTCTCCTGGTTGCGCTGGCGGTTGTAATCGTGAAGGACCGCGAATTCTGGTTTGGCTCGGACGATACCGTCGAAGCCGACGCTGCAGTTTCGCAGACTATTCAGAAAGCAGCCGTCGCTGCCGTGCCAGCCAAGTCCGCCCCGGCGGCGCGAGCCGTCGTTGCCAGAAACTACGGCGCTCCCAAGACCGCCGCCAAGGCAACCGTTTCTGAGCCATCTCAACAAGTTGCGGCTGACCCTGGCCTCGCTTACTCAAGCCTCGCGAAGCCGGATTCATCAGTGGTTGCGACCACTCGGGCCGCTCTGCCTCCTCTGGATGTCGAAGTGGTTACCGGTGACAATCACCGCAGCATTCATCCCGGAAGCAACGTCTCGAAAGTGGAAATTCCCACCGACTCGAACCGCGTCGCAGCCGCCACCACCTCAGCAGTGAGTTTGACCACGAATGCGGCACAACACGAGCGTCTTTCCAGCGGTAGCTTTCCGGAACTGCACCAGACCGTCGAAGCCACCTATCCTTTGCTGGGACAGCACATGAGGGTGCAGGGTTCGGTGGAGTTGCAGGCAGTGGTTGGCGTCGACGGCGTTATCCAGGACCTGCGCGTGCTCAGCGGCCCTTCCATCCTGACTGCGGCGGCTCAACAAGCGGTTCGCCAGTGGCGCTTCAAGCCCTATCTTCAGAACGGACAGCCGGTCGAGACCAAAGCCCGAATCACTGTCAACTTCTCGATCCGAATTTCCGACAATCCTCCTGACGCGAGCTAACCGGCTTACCATCCAATAAAATCAGCCGACCGTGAGGCTTCCCTTACGCCGACCCGCTCGATAGAGAATCCAGCCGAGAACGTTTGCGCCGAGCACGACAGTCGCGATTTTCAATGAGTATCCCCACGAACTCTCTACATCGATGATGGGAAAAATCGAGAGCACGACGTAGACCAGCGTCATCAGGAATCCCGAGACCGCAGCCAGGCGCAGCCACCATCGTGGGCGAAGTCCCCGATCCTTTGGTGACAGGAACGGGATCGCGAACAGGGCCAGATAGGCGATGGCGTAGAACGTGAAAGCCCACGTCAGCAGCAGTTCGTAAGCTTCCTGCGGCCCGACACCGATGAGTGCCGCCGCGCTGCCAGCCAGGGTGACCGCTCCCAGAAAAAGAATCGAGTTTACGGGAGTCCTGTACTTGCTGTGCAGTCGTGTGAACCAGTCAGGCAGCAGATGATCCCAACCCGCCACCATCGGCAGCCGCGCGCTGGCGCTGAAATAGACGCTGAAACTTGTGGGGTAATTGAGGAAGAGCAGGACGATTGCGAGCGGAACGACCGAGCCGGCGAGGCCGGCAAACCCGAAGCCACGCGCGCCTAGGCGCAGAGCCTGCGGGATGGGGCCCACGACATCCACTGCCCCCGGGGAAACGAACGCCAAAATTGAACTAGTGGCAAAGATATAGATAAGCGCGATGAAAGGCGCCGTGATCAGGACCGAACGAGTAAGGTTGCGCGCCGGATTCCGGCATTCTCCAGCGAAGATCGCCACATACTCGAAGCCGCTCAGGGCGCCAAACATCATCTTGGTAAAAACACTAAGGCTGAAGACGGTGAGCGGCGGCATGACCAGGCGAAGGGGTCGATATTCAGAGAGGGTCCCGCGCCAGCGGTTGAGCAGCGGAGTAGCAATGAGCAATGCCAGGGTGATCAATGTAGCAATACTGCCGGCATTGCTCAGCCACTTGCCGACGCGCAGCCCGAGTGCGGCCAACCACATCATCGCTGCGATCGACCCGAAGGATACTGCAAGGATCAGCCATCGGCTGGAGGCGATCCACGCGCCTGCGGGGCCGAGGGCGTAGGCCACGAATGTTGTGGTGACCAGCCCGATTACCGCCACATAAAGCATCACAAAGAGCCAAAGATTCCACGCTACCAGGAAGCCGATCTGATCTCCGAAGGCGAGACGTGCCCACTCGTACAAACCACCTTCAAGCGGCATGAGGCGATTGAGATGAGCGACCACCATGGCCAGCGGGATGAAAAACAGGATGAAAGCTGCAAGCCAGAAGGCAACGTGAGCAGAGCCAGCCTTGGCCGCGGTGCCGAAGAAATCAAGCACAATTACGAGAAGCACCTGCGCCATCACCAGGTCGAAGAGACCAAGTTCTTTGCGCAAACCGGCGCTATGGGCCTGAACTTCAGCCTCAGCGCCGAACAGCGGAGTGGAGCTCTTGGTTGTCAAATCGCTATCCGTTATCAGCTATGGCTTTTTATCCGCGGGCTTGAGCAGCAAATCCTGATAGTCAAAGCTGAAATCGGCCAGCGGAGAAACCGCCGCCATGCGCGCGCTCTCGATGCTGCCGTCCGGCTTCAACGAGAAAGTGACGAAGGCATCTTCGATAGTGCGATCGCGCCAGTGTGCCTTGAACGTTTCGTACTGCCAGTGCTGCAAGTCGCCGATCATCGACGGCGTGTGATTAAAGGTGATAACCAGGCCGCCGTTCTCCCTTCGGATCGTGATTGGCCCATACCAGGCATCCGCGTAGGTGCCCGCATATTTCTCCAGAGGCAGCGAAGGCTTGGAGTCCGCCGCGCGAACGCCCTCCGCCTTCTTCATCACTTCCGCTGCCTCTTTTTCCTGCGTATCCTTCAACGATTTAAAGCCGGCGATCCAGTCGGTTGGCGGCAAGCCAAAATAATGATCCAGCACGTGATAAAGAACAGAGTCGAACGCTCCGCCTTCCTCCGCGTTGGTGAGCACCACGACTCCCAGATTCTCTTCCGGCACCAGCATCACCCGCGAAACGAAACCGGCCACACCGCCGGTGTGTCCCACGAGTTTGTGGCCGTGATAATCGCGCAGACCCCAGCCCAAAGCGTAGTCCGCGAAGTTTGCTTTCAGTCCTGCTAAGGGCGGCGGCGGCTCGCCGATCGGAAGAATGGTTTGCGCCGACCACATCTCTCTGGATTGCTGCTCACTGAACAACCTGCCATCGTGGTCGACGAATTTTCCCCGGTTGAGCTGCAACTGCACCCATTTCGCCATGTCAGCCGCGCAAGAATTGATCGATCCGGCCGGACCTGCATTGTCCAGCACTTCAAAATGGATCGCCTTCAGCTTGCCCTCCACGCGGGAATGTGGGAAAGCATAGTCGTCGCCCGGTTTGAAAGCGGCGGTGCTGACATTGGAGTTATTCATGCCCAGCGCCGCGAAGATGTGCTGCCGAATGTAGTCGTCCCACGAGACCCCTGTCACCGCGGGAATAATCTGCCCGGCCGTCATGTAGAGCAGGTTGTCGTAGGCGAATCGGCTGCGGAAACTCGACGCGGGTTTCATGAAGCGCAGCTTGTAAATGATTTCCTCGCGCGTATAGGTCGACTGTGGCCAGAACAGCAGATCTCCTTCGCCCAGTCCCATGCCGCTGCGGTGGGTCAGCAGATCGCGAATGGTCATCTCATGCGAAACATAGGGGTCGTACATCACGAAGCCGGGAAGCCGCTGGTACACCGGATCGTCCCAGGAGAGCTTGCCCGCATCTACCAGCCCAGCAAGAGCAGCGGTGGTGAATGCTTTTGTGTTCGAGCCGATGCCGAACATGGTGTGCTCATCGACCGGCGCGGGATCGCCCAGCTTGCGCACGCCATAGCCTTTCGCCAGGACGATCTTGCCGTCCTTTACGATCGCTACGGCCATTCCGGGGACTTCGAAAGTCCTCATGGAATTTGCGATGTAGGAATCCAGATCGGCCGGGGGCGCAGTTTGGGCCCCGAGCGAGGCGGCGGAAGCGATAAAAATCGCAGCAACCAGACGGGAACGGATAAATTTGGACATGGAGCCTCCTTAGAATGACCAAGAAGGCAGCATTAGAACACAAAGGATGGGTTCGATGACCAGCCGAAAACACTGAATCACCGAAGGAACATTCGGGCAGGCGAGCACCTCAGTACCCCTGCCAATCGAACCCCGCGATTATCTAGTGGTGGTCTCCATGGCTGTGGCGCCAGGTCCAGTATTCCTTCTGTTCTTCGGGAGGCAGCTTGCGAAAGTCTCGGTGTTCGTCGCGGTGGTTTTCGCGGGCCCACCGCTGGTAATAAACCACTTCGTCGTCATTCCAGACGTGATAGTCGCTGTAGTACGGATCATAGACACGGTAATAATGATGCCCGCAAGCTGTACCCCAGACTGAAGCCAGTGCGGCGGCCAAGACCAGCGAACTGATAAAGCGCGACTTGTTCATCTGTGAATAGTCCTCCTCGTAGGTTTACCGACTTTTTTCTCCGCAACTGTTCTCAGCGACACCCCGCCCCGTATGAGTTCGTTGCCGAGCCTCGCTTGGGGGTTGCTCACAACCCGCCCTAGCCTTGGGCCACTTTGGTAGCCAAAAAGTCCGAACCCAAGGCCGCAGTAGCCCCACGAATTTCCCGAATTGTAACAGCGCTCGCGCGCGCGGTTGTGGAAAACGCAAAGTCCCTCCTTATCCCACCCGTCGCCCAAGTTCAAACATATAAAACCCAATTCCGTCGGTTTGTTGCGCAATGTCCCGCAATGTCCCGATTTGCCCCGTCTTGCCACTTGCTTTGTCCCGGCAATGCCTCTTATCTACATGGTGGAATGGTGGAGCCGCAGCTACTGCTCCGCACGCCGCAGTGTACAGCAATGACTGTGGCGACCCCTCAATTCCCTTCGTTTCGAAACTCGTTTACGGTTTCATCAGGCACCGGATTTCAAGGGTGGGGGCCCTTACCCGGTGCCGTTTTTATCGAGCAGAAGCCCGACCAAATCTCAAGACGGTCCCCCTGAAATTCTAGGTTAGAATCGAGACGAACTTCAGTCCATCGACCTGATTCTGAGACCTGATTCAAAGACTTAAGATGATTCGACCCCGCTCGAGCGTCTCCTCCCTCTGCAAGCACGCCGGCTTCGTGCTTCTTCTGGCCGCGCTGCTCGCAATTCTCCCGGCTTGCCGGAGTTCGGTGCGAGCGCGAGCGCAGGTCGAAAAAGGGAACGAGTACTTCGTGCAAAAACAGTTCGCGGCCGCGGAGAACGAATACCGGCAGGCCATCCGGATCAGTCCTGATTTTGCCGGCGCTTACTACCGCTTGGGGCTGTTGCAGATTCAGCAAGAGCATCCCACCGCTGCGAGCCAGTCCCTCGCACACGCCGTGGATCTCGATCCCAACAATCTCGATGCTCGTTTGCACCTTGGAGACCTGCAGGTCGCGTCCACTCAGTATGCCGAAGCCCGTCAGCAGGCCGAGGCAGTGCTTCAGCAGGACGGAAAAAGTGCCGGCGCTCACCGCCTGCTGGGGCAAGTCGAGCTTCACCAGATGCAATACATTGCCGCGGAAAATGAACTGAAGCAAGCCATTAACCTCGATCCTCGCGACCCGCAAACCTACGAGGTTCTGGGTCTCACCCAGTTGCTCGACGCAGAGTTTGGCGCGGCGGAGAAAAGTTTTCAAAGCGCCGTCGACATCAAGCCGGACGACGCTCAGACCTACATCAACCTGGCGGACTTTCACAAAGGACAGAACGCTCCCGACCGCGCCGAGCATGTCCTGCAGCAGGGGATCGCAAAGCTTCCCAACGCGGTTGAGTTGCCCATGGCGCTAGCCGGCCTTTATGTCGAACGCAGCCGCAGGCCCGAGGCAAAACGCCTGCTCGATCGGGTGGAAGCGGACGCAAATAACTATCCGGATGGCCGCCGTGCGGTCGCCACCTTCTATCTAGACAACGGCGACGCTGCTTCTGCCCTCGACCGCTTCCGCGACCTCGTGATCAAGAACGAGAAGGATCAGGCAGCCTCCAAGAAAGTCGCCGAATGTTACCTGCAGTTGGGCCGTTGGCAAGATGCCGCCCAATGGATCGACCAGCACAATCAAGATCACGACAAAGATTCTAAGGATGCCGACTTCCGCCTGCTCCGCGCGCGCAGTGATTTGGGCGCGTTCCGGCTCCGCGAAGCCGCTGCTGAACTGCAAAGCTTGATCCAAGACTCTCCCGATTTGCCCGCCGTGTACTTCTATATGGCTCAGGTTGATTCGGCGCAGGAGCAAGCCGCGCAGGCGCAACAGGCGCTGACTGAAGCCCTACGCATTCAGCCGGGATATTTGCCCGCGCTGCTGGATCTCGGCAACATTAGCTTGCAGCAAAACAATGCGAATGCCGCCCTGGCTTATGCCAGCCAGGTGATCGCCACTAGCTTCTGGATCGCGGATGCTCACGTCATCGCCGGCAGCGCCTATCTGTTGCAGCGAGATTTAAACCAGGCGCAGCGAGCCTTCGAACTCGCAGCCGGATTGAATCCTCGCAATCCCGCCGCGCAGGAACACCTCGGCCGTGTCCTGGGCATGCGGGACAATTACGCGGATGCGGAGAAGGCCTATGAGGCGGCGTTGGCCATCGCGCCCGACTATGCTCCGGCGCTGAGTGGCTTGGCTGGGATCCTCGAGAAAGAAGGGAAGTCAAAGCAGGCCAGCGCGCGCATCGATCGCCAGATCGCGGCACAACCCAGGGCTTTCCAACTGTACGTCGCCAAGGCCGAATTTTGTATCGCCCAGAAAGATTGGACTTGCGCCGAGCATAGCTATCAGCAAACCTTGGCTGTGAATCCCTATTACGTGAACGGCTATCTCGCCCTGGCTCACATCTATGCGGCGACCAATCGTCCCCAAGGCATGATCCAGGCCTACGAAGCTGCGCGCAGCAAATTTCCTGAATATCTTCCCACCTACCTCCTGCTGGCCCAGGTTTACGAATACGTCGGCAACGTGGATCGCGCCCGCCAAACCTATCAGGACGCCCTGAAGGTTGATCCCAGTTCCTACCAGTCGATGAGCAATCTTGCGCTTCTCTATGCGGATCATGGCGGCTCCCTGAGCGATGCCGTCGAACTCGCACAAAAAGCCAAAGCCGCGCAACCCGACGACGCCGGCGTCAACGACACTCTGGGCTGGGTCTACTATAAGCAGGGGCTATACCGCACAGCGGTGCAGGTTCTCGAACCCGTGGTGGCAAGAAATCCTCAGGCGGCTAAATTTCAGTTTCATCTGGGCATGGCTTATCTCGCCGCCGGACAGCCCACGCAAGCCCGCACCAGCCTGCAGAGCGCGTTGCAATCAGGCCTGAGCGGCGAAAACGCGCGCTCCGCGCAAGAAGCCCTGCAGAAGACGGGCTCTTAGGAAATCTCTGATCTGATTTCCTCCCCGCTTACTCGTCAGTTCTTAAGATAGAATCAATTTAGAAGAAGGAGCACACACGAATGTATCCGGAAATTATGGTTATCCCTATGCGCGAAGAGTTGACCCGTCTGGGCATCGAGGAACTGCGCACGCCCGAGGCTGTAGACCGTGCCTTGAACGCGCGGCCGGGCACAACCCTGGTGGTCGTGAACTCCATTTGCGGATGCGCCGCCGGCCGCATGCGTCCCGCCGTCCGCATTGCTCTGCAGCACGCCGCCAGACCGGACAAAGCATTTTCCGTGTTCGCTGGGCAGGACCTCGAAGCCACCGAGCGCGCCCGCGGCTATTTCACGGGACAACCGCCGTCTTCACCGTCGATCGCCATTCTGCGCGACGGGCAACTCGTTTACATGATGCCTCGTCGCGACATCGAATCCCGCGAAGCCCCAGCCATCGCCGCCGACCTGAAAGCAGCGTTAGACAAATTCTGCGCCAAACCGGTGACCACACAATAGTCTCGTAAGGACGTGGCTTGCTGTGTCTCTCCTGCCCAGGCGATGCGGCCGTGGAACTCCTATTTCTTGCCTGGCCCGCTAATCATGAACGCCTTAACCACAATCCCATTCGGCTGCACCCCCACGGGAATCATGGTCATTAGCGAATACTCCGTCGGCTCCAGCTTCCGCGGCGTGCGCTTCTGAATCACGCTCACGTCGCCGGCTTGGGTGTCGAGCACCAGAAGATATCTTTGGTCCGGCGACAGCGCCAGGCCATCCGGGCGGCTTCCCACTGCCATGGTCGCGATCCTTCGGCCCACGTCGATGTCGTAGACGGCAACACTATTTGACCCGAAGTTGCTGGCGTATAGCCTCGAGTTATCAAGAGTAACCACCGCGTGCGTGGGATGCTGTCCGATCAGCGCGCTGCTGCCTACCTCGTTGTTGCCTGTCTCAATAATTGAAATGCTGTCGGAATCAAAATCACAAACGATCAGCTCGCCGCCATCGGGCTTCAAAGCGAGGCTCACAGGTGTCCGCCCCACATCCAGCAAGGCCAGCACCCGGTCACTCATCGCTTCGCTGCTTGTTGCAACCCGAGCCAAGGCAATGGATGCCACCTGCGACGAGCCCGAACACGTCACAAACGCTTTGCTCGAATCCGGCAGGATCGCGATGTCCTCCGGTTGCTGGCACACCGGCAAGGTCGCCCGCACTCGCAGCAGCTTCGCATCAATCACAGACACCGTATTGTCGCCGCGATTAGACACAACTACAGTCGCACCATCCGGCGAAACCCTTGCCAGTCCCGGCGCAAGGCCCACCCGCACATTGCCGATCACGATCCTCTTATCGAGATCGATCACCGAAACATTCGCCGACCCCGAGTTCGCCACGTAGGCTCGCTTGCCATCTTCGGAAACATCGATGAAATACGGCCTTCCATGTACTCCGATCGTCGCCACCACGGCATTCTTCTCGGCATCGATCACGCTGACGTTATTCGACTCCGAGTTGACCACATAGATTTCATTCTTCTTGCTGTTAGCGGCAACTCCAGTTGGTTCTCCGCCCACGGCAATGGTCTTCGCCGGCTCGAACGTCCGCAAATCAATCACGCTGACCGTATTGCTCTTGCCGTTGGTGACGTAGGCATACTCGCGATAGGCTGGCCCGTAGTCCGGCAAAGCCTGCTCGCGGAGATACCACCAGCCAAGGCCGCCCAGCAGTGGAACGAGAGCAATGATGATAAGGAGTTTTCGCAAGATGAAGGTTGCTTCCCTGAAGGAAATAATCAAAAATCACTGTCGATGATGGCTCGCCCTACTGCCGCAAAGTCAGCCCACTCAAAACCCCTTGCTGCTTAGCGATGAGCGACTGTACGCCCTGCCGCGCAAACGCCAACATCTTCGCGAACTGCGCTTCGTCAAAGGCTTGCCGTTCCGCGGTAGCCTGTACTTCCACCATCTTGTGCCCGGCCGTCATCACAAAATTCATGTCCACATCAGCGCGGGAGTCCTCCTCGTAACAAAGATCAAGAAGGACTTCTCCATCCACAATCCCCACACTAACCGCAGCCACAAAATCTCTCAACGGAACAGAAGTCAAAGTCCCAGCGTCCACCAACTTCTCGAGCGCAAGTCCCAAAGCCACGAACGCACCCGTAATCGAAGCTGTCCGCGTCCCTCCATCCGCCTGAATCACGTCGCAATCGATCCAGACTGTACGCTCGCCCAGTCGCGTCAGATCTGTGACCGCACGTAAAGACCGCCCAATCAGCCTCTGGATCTCATGCGTCCGTCCACTCGGCCGCCCCTTCGCGACTTCCCGCGAGGTTCGCGTCAGCGTCGCTCGCGGAATCATCGCATACTCACTCGAGATCCATCCTTTCCCGGAATTCCGCATAAACGGCGGCACCGTCTCTTCAATCGATGCAGTACAAATCACCCGCGTGTTCCCTACCTCAATAAGCACCGATCCTTCTGCTGTCGTAATAAAGTCAGGCACGATCGAAACGGGCCGCAGTTGGTCAGGCGAACGATTGTCCGAGCGATAAAACATAAGCAAGGATTGTAACCGATGCCACCCGCGCCCCCGCGGCACCACAACGACCCTGTCGTAGAGACGTAGCTTGCTACGTTTCTGCCGCCGCCAAACTTAATCTCAAGTGGAGCAAAACTTGATGTTTAAGCGGCGCGCCAAGATTCCGCGTCACGCCCGGTGCCAGCCCTGGGGGACAATTTGTCCACTCCAACCGCCTTTACAAAGCCTTTGCAATTCTTCACCAAACTCTAGGCAACTTTCCTGGTGCACCCGGGTCTAGACCCCCAAGAGAGCAAATAGAGGCTCTCCAATCGCCACACGAACGGAAGGTTCTAACCTTCAACAGGAGGAACCGCAATGGCTGCACACCGTAGTCGTCCTCTCACCCACTCCACAATTTCCTTAACGTCTCTGGCCAAAACAGGTGTCAGGCATGGCCTTGCGATAACCACGACGGTGCTGCTAACTCTGTCCAGTTTCGCGGAGCAGACGCCGCCAGCAACTCCACCGCCGGATTCACCACCCAGCTCTCAGAACGCTGTAGCATCCGCACAACCCGCGCCCGAGGCCACAGCAATAACCGTTCCCACCGGAACCAGCATCGCCCTCGTGCTCACCCATCCCATTCAGAGCCGCTACATTCATCACGGAGACGACATCTACGCCCAGGTCATTTCTGCAGTCACCGCTGGCAACCAGGTCGTCATCCCTCCCGGAACACTGGTTCAAGGAAAAGTAGACAAACTCGGCCGGAGCGGTAGTCGCGGCGAACTCTATCTGCAGTCGATGTCGATCACTTACCCCGATGGCTACGTAGCTCCCGTCGCCGGCCCCATAACATTGGAGAGCGACGAAGGCTACGCCCTCAAGGATCCCGGCAAAGGGCGCATTGCGGTGTTGATTGCGGGACCTCTAGCTGGGTCGGGCCTGGGAGCATTGATAGGTCACTCGCTTGCCAGTTCGCAAGGCACTACCCTCACTAGCAGCATTCCGCAAGGTTGTATCCCGGGTTCGCCAGGATGCCTTTCCTCGAGCATAGCGGGCCCTCCTGACAAGGGAAAAGACACCGTGATTGGCTCGGCTGTCGGTGCCGGCGTTGGGTTGGCCGTCGGGTTTCTACTTGTCGGAACCTCTCACCATTTTTTTCTCGACGTAGGATCACCCGTCGAAATGGTGCTGCAGCATCCGCTGACTCTGCAAGGGGACGAAGTCGCCGACGCCGTCCGCCATTCCGATCGACATCCGGCGCCCGAGCAGCCTATTGCCCAGCGTCCCCAACCGCTGCCACCGCCGCCCAATGCGGACCCCGGAACCTGCTACACTCCGGGCACTCCTGGTACGCCTGACACGGATATCCCAGGGACGCCTGCCACCGCCGATTCGCCCGGAACTCCGTCCATCCACATCCCCGGTATGCCGCCTACTCCACCCACCCCGCACCCCTGCCCCTAAAACAAGGCGAGTCAGTTCGATCTCAATCGGCGGAGAGTTTTCTCAAGACTCTCCGCCGAGTTAAACTCAGAACCCAGAGCTTGGGCTGAGAACCGAGAACTGAAAAGTGAGAACCGAGAACTGATTCATGCCCACCCTAATTCCTCAACCCACTCGCATCCAATCCGCCGGTAACAAGCCGAAGCTCATCGACGAATACATTGGACGCGTCAACTCGCAAACTTCTTCCGCAAGCGTAGCTCACATGCGCAGCCCCGCCGGATGGCTCGAGCCCGGCCAGACTCCCGCCTTCGACGAGTTCACCATCGTCCTGAAAGGCATGCTGCGCGTCGAACACAAGAACGGCTCTCTCGATGTTACAGCCGGACAAGCCATAATCGCCCACGCCGGCGAGTGGATCCGCTACTCCACTCCGGATGAGGGCGGCGCCGAGTACATCGCCGTCTGTCTCCCCGCCTTCTCCCTTGAAACCGTCCACCGCGACCTGCCCTAGCCAAACCCGATGAGGACTTTCGGCTGTAACCCACGAGCGGCACGGGTTTTGACGCCTGGAACAGCAGAATCGATGCTATAATTGCGCGCGTTTTGGAGTCTCAGGAAGAGTTCGTCGTAAGAAATTCAACATCACCAATCCCCCGCGATCACTCGGAAAAATCGATCCCCGTACAGGAAGATAACCATGAAAAGTTTGCGCGCGTTTTACATCGCCCTGCTCCTACTGATCGCAGCCACCCGTCCCGCTATTTCACAAGCCTGGATTCCGTTGGTGAACCAACCCAACCCCAATCTCGGGCTCAGCAATCCTCTCCTGCTCACCGACGGCACAGTCATTGCGCACCAAGCCTGTGGACCGCAGTGGTGGCGTCTCACTCCCGATCAATACGGCAGCTATATCAATGGCACGTGGAAGCGCATCGCGTCCCTGCCGGCCGGATACGGCCCGCTCTATTTCGGATCGGCCGTTCTGCCCGACGGTCGCGTCATCATGATGGGCGGAGAAGACAACGGCACCCCCGATAATTGCCAATCCGTCTGGACCAATCTCGGTGCGATTTATGACCCAACCACAAATAAATGGACCTCCGTAGCGCCTCCCGACGGCTGGACCACGATCGGCGACGCCCAAAGCGTCGTTCTCCCTAACGGCCTCTATATGCAGGCCAACTGCTGCACCAAGCAGTCAGCCCTGCTGAACCCCAAGACTCTGACGTGGACTATGACTGGCAAAGGCAAGTTTGACGTCAACGACGAGGAAGGTTGGAATCTGCTACCCGACGGCACCGTGCTCACGGTCGATGCCTACGTCTTTCAGTACAAAGCGAACGGCAAGAATTACGAAATTTATCACCCCACCAAGGGCAACTGGACCAGCGGTGCCGCTAGCGGCACGATTGTCCAACTATGGGATTCCTACCCCAATGCCCAGGGAGCCTCAAACGAAGTAGGTCCTGCCGTCTTGCGACCCGACGGCACAGTGTTTTACACCGGAGCCAACGGTGCCCCAGGAAAACCCGGCCATACCTCCATCTATGACAGCCACACTAAAACCTGGACAGCCGGCCCCAACTTCCCCGGCGACTTGGATGTCGCAGACGGCCCGGCGTCCTTACTGCCCGATGGCAACGTGCTGGTCCAAACCAGCCCGGGCATCTTCGACGTCGGTTCCAAGTTCTTCGTATGGGACGGAATCAATCTCACCAATGTTACTGGTAGCAACACCGACGCGCCGAACATTCCCTCCTACTATGGCAACATGTTGCTGCTGCCCACCGGCGAGGTTCTGTGGACCGACTTCGGCGACGTTTGGGTCTATCAGCACGGAGGCCGTCCCAACCCCGATTGGGCTCCGCGGATCACCGCCGTGCCCAGCGCCGTGAAGCGCGGACAATCGTATGTTGTCTCCGGCTTCAACTTCAACGGATTCTCCCAGGGCGCCGCATACGGCGACGACACCCAGGCCGCGACCAACTATCCCTTGGTGCGCATCACCAACCGGGTCACCGGAGTAGTAACCTTCGCCAGGACCCACGACCACAGCACGATGGCGATCGCCTATACCCACCAGGCCTCTACCCACTTCGACATGCCCAAGAAGATGGAGACCGGCCTAAGCGACCTGCAGGTGATCTGCAACGGCATAGCCTCTGAATCCGTAACCGTGAATGTCGAATAGAAATGTCATGCTGAGCGAAAAGGGATCGTCCAAAGGACGATCCCGCGCAGTCGAAGCATCGCTAGCCCCGAAGACGCCGGATCGTCAGATGGGAACTAAAACCGAGAACTGGGAACCGACAACTGCCACCTCACTCCCACTCAATCGTCCCCGGAGGCTTGGAAGTGATGTCATACACCACGCGGTTCACGCCTTTCACTTCATTCACAATCCGCGTAGAAATGTTTTTCAGAACTTCGTGCGGCAGTGCGACCCAGTCGGCAGTCATGCCATCCTCGGAACTTACCGCCCGGACCGCACATGTATAAGCATAAGTCCGCATGTCGCCCATCACCCCGACCGACATCACGGGCAGGAGCACGGCAAACGACTGCCAGATTTTAGTGTAGAGGCCGGCGTTCTTGATCTCGCTGACCACAATGTCGTCGCACTCGCGCAACAGCGCCAGGCGCTCTGGCGTGACTTCTCCTAAAACGCGCACTGCAAGGCCGGGGCCGGGGAACGGTTGCCGCTGCAAGATTTCCTCCGGCATACCCAGGTCGCGGCCAATCTTGCGGACCTCATCTTTGAACAAATCTTTCAGCGGCTCGATCAGCTTGAGCTTCATTTTTTCGGGCAGCCCGCCTACGTTGTGATGCGACTTGATCACCTGCGACGGCCCCCGCACCGACCGCGATTCGATCACATCCGGATAAAGCGTCCCCTGCACCAGCCACTTCACCTTGCCTTCTTCCTTCTCAATGCGCCGAGCTTCCCGCTCGAATACTTTAATGAACTCGTTGCCGATAATCTTTCTCTTTTTCTCCGGATCGCTGACGCCCTTAAGCTTTCCCAGAAAACGCTCCGTCGCATCGACCGCGTCGAGCCGCAGCCCGAGCTTGTCGTGCAAGGTCTTCTGCACTTTCTCGAATTCGTTCTTGCGCAGTACGCCATTGTTCACGAAGATGCAGGTTAGCCGCGACTTGCCGCGGGCATCGCGCAAAGCGCGATCGACCAGCACCGCCGCGACCGAAGAATCCACTCCCCCCGAGAGTGCGCAGATCGCCCGTCCCGCGCCCACTTGCTGCTTGACCTGTTCCACCGTCGAGTTAATGAAGTGCTGCGGCGTCCACAGGGGCTTGGCGCCGCAAATCTGGAATATGAAGTTGCGCAGGATCTCGGTGCCGTTCAGGGTGTGGTGAACCTCAGGATGGAATTGCACCGCAAACCACTTCTTACTGACATTTTGAATTCCTGCGACGGCGTGCGCGGTCTTCGCAGTCAGCTCAAACCCTGGAGGCAATTCCAGCGCCTCATCCCCATGCGACATCCACACCGCCTGCCGCTTTGCCATGCCCTGGAACAGCGCGGACTCAGCTACGATGTCGACCTCCGCGTGCCCATACTCGCGCTTCTGCGCTGGTCGCACCTTGCCGCCAAGAGTGTGCACCATGAATTGCAGTCCATAACAGATGCCCAGCACTGGCAGTCCCAACTTGAAGAGACCAGAGTCCGCCGGCGGCGCATCTTTGTCGTAGACCGACCACGGTGCTCCCGAGAGCACGATGCCCACAGGCGAGCAACTCTTGGCCTCGTCCAACGAAGCCGTGCAAGGCAACACTACGGAAAAAACATTTTGTTCGCGGATACGGCGCGCGATGAGCTGCGTATACTGCGCGCCAAAGTCGAGGATAACGATGGATTCGTTAAGTCTGGATTGGGGTTCCACGAATGAGTTTCTCAAATCGGATGGCCGGTGTAAAGGACCGTGTCGTAGAGACGTTGCTTGCAACGTCTTGCCGCCAGCTTTGTTCGTGTCCTCGTTAAGCCGAGCCCGCCGCAGGCAACACGTAGCAGACTAGGTCTCGACAGCCAGTCCCGGCACGTCGCTCAGGATCGGTTCTTCGCGGTCGATCGAGGTCTGCGGTGGAGGAGCGGGCAGCGGCACGGAAGAAGCCAGAGCCAGAGCATCTGGCATTTCGGCGATGCAGAGATACCCTGCGAGACGCGCCATGTACAGCCAATCCACGACGGCAAAATACGCCAGCGTAATAAGGAAAACGCCGGCGATCACCAGCCGCCACGGAGCGATCTGGATAAAAGCAAGTGGCACCGACACAGCCGTCGTAGCGACGCTGAAAGCGACTAGATGCGCCAGTCCACTCCAGATGCTTACGGCGAATACCGCTCCCGATCGCTCTCGAAAAAAGACGACAGAGGCCGAGATTGCGCCCAACGTATCTTCGCCGTCACGGACGGCGAATATGCTCGCTAGCGACAGCAACCAGTTCGGCGCCGGCCATGCGATGCAAATCAATCCGGCCAGCGCCAAAAAGAGAATGAAGACCAGACCCGGTTCAGGGTGCGCCTTTGACGAGGCGAAGCTAGCAAGAATCGACGCGCCGACAATGGCGAGAATCGCCGCCAGAGTCACAGCAGTGCGCAAGAAGTTGAGGCCGACCAGCGAGCGCAAAGGCCACCGGTCGATCGAGTCAGGTGTTGCCGTCGAGACGGGGCTCGCAATGTCTCGACGAAAGTACTCGAGCAGAGCGCGGACCGTAGCGGCGCGGCCGAGAGAAGCGGTAAAGATCCAGAGCAACGAGAACGCGATCAGTGCAAACAACGCTGCCAGCACGGCGGGATTCAGACTGCCGCGAAGGATGTGCTCGATCGCTCGTCCGACCAGCAAGGGTTGTCTGGTCCTGAGGAGAGTTGCGTCGCTCTTAGTCACCGGCAGGGTGTCGAGAAATTCGATCAACCAGAAAAAGACTAGCGTCCAGCCAACCGCGCCAACGGTCCAGCGCCATGCGATTTCTGCGAAGGTCAGCGAAGGCCGGCGAAAACTTGCGCGAAAGCCTTCGAGCGTGGGGGAGACGCGAGGCATGAATCTATCGCACCACGAAGTTGACGAGCTTGCCGGGGACGAAGATTTTATTCACGAGCTGCTTGCCAGCGATTGCGGACCGTACCTTCTCGTCAGCGAGCGCGCGCTCGAGCACAAAGTTTTCGGTAGCGTCAGCGGAGACGACAATTCGACCGCGCAGTTTGCCATTGACCTGCACCGGGATTTCCAGTTCCTCTTCTTTCGCCAGTGCGGCGTCGTACTTGGGCCAGGGAGTTTTGAGCAAGTTACCCTTTTCACCGAGCATCTCCCACAGTTCGTGGGCGAGGTAAGGTGCGAAGGGCGCGAGCAAGAGCACGAGGCTGCGCTGCGCTTCGGCCAGAAACGGCAACGGAATTGCGTTGTCTGCAATCGCTTCTTCCATGTCGTACAACATATTCACCAGCTCCATGATCGCCGAGATGCACGTGTTGAAGTGCCAGCGGCCCTGGAAATCATCGCTTACGCGCTTGATGGTTTGGTGGAGTTTCCGCTGAATCTGCCGCGCCTGCGGCGAGAGCGACGTTGCAGGCAACGTCTGTGCGCGTTCGTTCGCGGTGCTGCCGGCGTGTCTTACGACGAAACGGTACACTTTGCCCAGAAATCTTTGGATGCCAGCGATGCCGGAATCTTGCCAGTCGAGGTCGCGGTCAGGCGGTGCGGCGAACAGGCTGTAAAGGCGCGCGGCATCGGCGCCGTAACGCGCGACCATTTCGTCTGGGCTGACGACGTTACCCAGGCTCTTCGACATTTTTGCGCCGTCTTTAATCACCATGCCCTGCGTGAACAGGTGCTCGACAGGTTCGTCGTTGGTGATGAGGCCGAGGTCGCGCATGAACTTGGTCCAGAAACGCGAGTAGATAAGGTGGAGGATGGCGTGCTCGACGCCGCCGATGTACTGGTCGATAGGGAACCAATACTGCGCGATTTTCGAATCGAACGGAGCGCGGTCATTGTGCGCGTCGGTGTAGCGATAGAAATACCAAGACGAATCAACGAAAGTGTCCATGGTATCGGTTTCGCGGCGCGCCGGGCCTCCGCACTTGGGACACATCACGTTGACAAATTCGGGCAAGCCGCCAAGGGGCGATCCAAGGGCGTGCGCGATATCGACATTTTCCGGCAAAATTACGGGCAAGTCTTTTTCTGGGACAGGTACAATGCCATCTTTTTCGCAATAGAGCATGGGGATGGGAGTGCCCCAGTAGCGCTGACGCGAGATTCCCCAATCCTTCAGGCGATAGGTGACGGTGGCTTTGCCGAAGCCGTTTTTTTCGGCGAAGGCCGACATTTTCTGGATGGCGTCGGCACACTCGAGACCGCCGAACTGGCCAGAGTTGATCAGCATTCCTTCGTCGTGTGCAGTGAAGGGAAGGGCCGGTTCCGCCATGGTTTCTTCCGGATCGTTCGAGACTGGAAGAACCACGAGACGGATCTCGAGGTTGTATTTTCTTGCGAACTCATAGTCGCGATCATCGTGCGCCGGAACGCTCATGATCGCGCCGGTGCCGTAATCCATAAGAATATAATTGGCCACCCAGACCGGAACCTTCTCGCCATTGAAGGGATTGATGGCGTATCGGCCGGTGAAGACGCCGCGCTTTTCGATTTCGCCGATATCGCCCACTTCCCTGGCTTTGCGCTGTTCGGCGATGAGCTGGTCGACTTTGGCACGCAAGTCGGGGCTGTTCGCCGCTAGATCGTCGACGATGGGATGCTGGGGCGCGAGTTGCACCGAAGTCGCACCGAAAATAGTATCGATGCGCGTGGTGAAAATGCTGATGGTCGAGCCGGCCGGACCAAACCCTTTGTGATTTTCCGCGTAGTCGAGTTTGAAATCGACCAGAGCTCCTTCGCTGCGGCCGATCCAGTTGCGCTGCATGGTGCGGACTTTTTCGGGCCAGCCACTGAGCTTGTCGAGATCGCGCAATAGTTCGTCGGCGTACTTCGTAATGCGCAAGAACCATTGCTCAAGCTCGCGTTGCTCGACGCGCGTATCTTCGTGGCGCCAGCAGCATCCGTCTACTACCTGTTCGTTCGCAAGCACGGTGGCACACTTAGGACACCAGTTGACTTTGCTCTTCTTGCGGTAGGCGAGGCCCTTTTCGTAGAACTTGAGAAAGAACCACTGATTCCAGCGGTAGTAATCGGGTAGGCAGGTGGTGACTTCGCGGGACCAGTCGTAGGCGAAGCCGAGGCGGTTCATTTGCGCCTTCATTTTGGCGATGTTGCCGAGGGTCCACTGGCGCGGCGGAGTGTTGTTCTGGATGGCGGCGTTCTCTGCCGGCAAGCCGAAGGAATCCCATCCCATGGGATGAAGCACGTTGTAGCCATTCATCCACATATAACGCGCCAGGGCATCGCCGATGGCGTAGTTGCGCACGTGTCCCATGTGCAGGACGCCCGAGGGATAGGGCAGCATTTCGAGCACGTAGTATTTCTTTTTTGTGGTATGGGGCTCGGCGGCGTAGAGACCGGGATCGCTTTGCCAGCGTTCGAACCATTTGGCCTCTACGCGCTGGGGATCGTAGCGGTCGTCGTCGGAACGATCCCCATTCGAACGATCAGGACGGGCGTTGTTGACCGCAGTGGCGGCTTCCGGGTTGTCTTGCGACGGCATAGGAACCAAGGAATCAGGCTAAACCGTTGATTGTACAATGAGGAGCGAGAACTGTGTGCTCGAGCAGTGGATCTTCGCTGCGCGTGCACTGCCGAGAGCGTGGCCCGAGCGAAGTCGAAGGGTGGTCGCCGCTGCGCTTCTGCAGGTTATTGCTTCCCGGGTTGGCTTGCGGCGGGGCGATTTCGCAGCTGGTTGTAATCGCGAGTGTAGACGCGCAGACCATATTCGGGAGTGCTCTTGGTATACCCCGCGACCAGTTGGTCCTGGTAGTGATCGAGAAAAAAATCGAAGGGGTTGCGCGGGTCCATGTCAATCATGATCAGGTCAGCGTCATGCATGGTGAGTTTGCCAAAGCGCATGTCGCCGTGGCGGAAAGCCATGAAATTGCCGCGTTGCCGGGCGGCGAAGTTCGAGCCTTGCGAATTGCCAAATACCTGCACGATGTCGTTGCCTTGAACTCGAACAGCCGTCACCTTGCCCTGAACGTGAGGCGGTGGGAGGATCTGTTCAGGATCGATGATCAGGTCATCTTTCTCGGCTACGACGCCATGAACCTGCTTGGTATTGATGAGGCGGGCCAGGTCAATTCCCAGCAAATCCATGAGACCCTTCAGCGGTAGGTGGGCCGCTTTCACGTGCTCGACGTGGAGCCGGATTTGTCCATCCTCGTCGACGGACAGCATTCCTGTCGATTCAAACGGAACATCTCCTTTCTGATGGAGTTTGCCTTTGATGATCAGCTCATTGTTCCTACTCGTAATGCTTAAGTCTTTTAGGGGGCCGTCAGCTGAGGAAAAGACGTTCCCGTTCAGCACCTGCGCCAGCGAAGTACAGCTAATGGAAATCTCGGCCGACGCTAAGCCGATGGCGAACGAATTCTTATCGTCAAAGACAACAATAGCTCCGGGTCTGGCTGGAAGCAGGTGTCCCTGAAGGCGAACAATGTGAACCGCCGCCGACCCCGTGTAGTGATACAGGATGTTCCTCATCTCGACCTGCACAGCGTGGTTGTCTGAGGCCTCGCCGGTCTGACCTGGCGCGCGGCTCGGAAAGGGGCTCGACGGGACAACAAACAGCAACGAGAGAAGGCAGACGTAGCAAGAGGCCTTCGTTTTCATGGCAATAGGATGCAACGGCAGGGAAAACGGTACGATTGAAGTTGCCGGCATCTTCAAGGTTTTGGCATTTCCGTGGTGGTCACTTCTGCAGTCTCGACGGAGTTGAATCAGAAAAGAAAGCACCTCGAGCGCAGCTAGTTCTGAGATTGTAATCCCAGCAATCCTGCATGGTTGAGAATCTCCCAG
>Ga0307476_10000366_pt1 | contig 37550 bp, 23 predicted proteins | sample atmos_gasesECM2C_2_FD_203314 | JGI IMG/M metagenome (GOLD analysis project Ga0307476, IMG submission 203314) | Hardwood forest soil microbial communities from Morgan-Monroe State Forest, Indiana, United States - atmos_gasesECM2C_05 | ecosystem: Environmental > Terrestrial > Soil > Temperate... | reverse complement strand
CACTCTGGTCGGCGAATACCTACAGGCCGAGGGGTTTGTGGTCGAGTGCGCGCACGATGGCGAGAGCGGACTGCAGCGCGCCAACGGCGGTGGTTATCTCCTGGCCGTGCTCGACGTAATGTTGCCGGGGATTAACGGTTTCGAGGTGCTGCGCCGGATTCGGGCTACGTCGCGACTGCCAGTACTCTTGCTCACGGCGCGCGGCGAAGACGTCGACCGCATCGTTGGTCTGGAAATCGGCGCCGACGATTATCTTCCGAAGCCGTTCAACCCCCGCGAACTGGTCGCGAGGATTCGAGCGATTCTGCGCCGCACTCGCACCGACAAGACGGTGCCGGCAGCGCCCGACATTGTTCGCGTCGGTGAAATCGAACTCGATCCGGCCACGCGCAGCGTACGCCGCGATGGCGCGCCGGTCGACCTTACCTCGGTCGAGTTCAATCTGTTAGAAGTGTTACTGCGCGAGGCGGGGCGCGTCGTCCCGCGCGAGCGCCTGGTGAACGCCGTACTCAGCAGAAAATTCTCTCCATTCGATCGCAGCATCGACATGCACGTCAGCAAGGTCCGCAAGAAACTGGGCGATACCGACAGCGATGAGCATATTAAGACGATCCGCGGTGTTGGTTACATCTTTGCCCGGCCACGAGAGAAGGTGAAGACGACACCGTGAAAAGCCTCTTCCTCAAGATTTTTATTTCTTTCTGGGTAGCACAGGCATTGTTTCTGGTGCTGGCAGTGCTCGTGATGCTGGCCTTGCGTCCTCAGCGCAATTCGACATGGGATGCGCTGCGCACGACTGCGCTGAGCGAATCCATTAACACCTTTGAGCATGGTGGAACGCGCGAAGCGCACGATTACTTGGAAGACCTGCAACGGAAACAGCATGTACGAGCCTACGTTTTCGACGAACGGGGAAACGAGATTTCCGGGCGCTCAAGCACAGGCTGGGCGGAACATGTTGCCGCTGGCAAGCCTATGCCGCCGCGACCCGGGGCGGTGTTTCCGCGGCCGCAAATTCTAACCGAGTCGAAGTATTCAACCGACGGGAACCATCTCTATACCATCGCAATGGAATTACCTCCCGGGCCTCGGGTCTTCTTCGGGCCGTGGGGAATACCGGCGCCGGGCCTGGTCATTGCGGTTGTTTCTTCAGGATTGGTATGCTATTTCCTGGCTTGGTATATCACCAAGCCTGTGACCCAGCTGCGGTTCGCGACACATAAAATTGCTGCGGGCGATCTGACCGCGCGTGCAGGAAAACCTAACAGCAACCGCCACGACGAGATCGGCGGATTGATGCGCGATTTCGACACCATGGCGGCACGCCTGGAAACGCTGGTCAAGGCTCAATCACGTTTGCTGAACGATATTTCGCACGAACTTCGGTCTCCCCTCGCGCGCTTAAACGTGGCTCTGGGCCTGGCGCGGCAGCGTTCTGGACCGGAAAGCGCGACCATGCTCGAGCGCATCGAACTCGAGGCCAGCCGTCTCAACGAACTGATTGGCCGGCTGCTGACTTTGGCACGGCTCGAAGACGGGGAAAAGAAGGTTCCTTCGACATTGGTTCCGCTGGATGAAGTCGTGCTCAGTGTGGCGGAAGATGCGGAATTCGAAGCGCAGGCCCGGCATTGCCACGTGCGCAGCGATATTCCCGAGGGAAGTTGGTGCGTGCGTGGAGAGGCATCACTGCTGCACAGCGCGGTCGAAAACGTAGTGCGTAACGCCATTCGTTATACCGGTGAGGGTACAACTGTTGAGATTGGCTTGGAGAAGATCGAAACCGCCAGCGGACAGGAAGCCGTGGTAAAGGTCAGCGATCGCGGTTGTGGCGTTCCGCTCGACGCTTTGGAAAAGTTGTTCCTGCCTTTCTACCGTATCGACGATGATCGCGGGCGCCTCACGGGGGGAGTGGGGTTGGGGCTGGCTATCACTGAAAGGGCTGTGCGCTTTCATGGAGGACGCGTGTCGGCGTTCAACCGGCCAGAGGGAGGGCTTCGGGTTGAGCTTCATCTGCCGCTTACGCCGGGGGCCTTCGCGGCCGCGGAAGAGAATTCAGATGCTGCGGTTCCAGTAGAGCGAGAAGCTTAAAAGAGTGGTCGGCAGTGCCATGAAAATCGGCGATTCCTTCAGCGACTACATAATGATCAACGCCTAACCACCGGCCTTCAGGCAACTCCTGCCCGCCTCGGCAGTTCTAATAAATGAGTGCCGGGTTTGCTCTTCCTACGCATTCCTGATACATAAATGGATGGCAATTCACGCCCTCAATTAGGGGTCACGCCCGGCATGCGGTCGCCGGGGAAATGCGGCAGCAAGCTCACAGGAGATAAGGCGCAGAATGCGGACAAGGTTTACCTGGGTTGTAGCGATTCTGGTTCTGCTTGCGGTTGGCTTTCTCATAGCCTGTAGCACCAAGTATTCATCTTCCAACAATGGCCTGATCGTCGTTTCCACGAATACCGGTAGCGCCGTGATGGATACCTTCAGCCTCAACCTAGGCAACGGCAGCGTCGCGCAGATCAACAACGTGAATGGACCGCCCACGCCGGGAGCGGCTACGGCTGTGGTGCTTGATCCGGCCGGTGCATATGCTTACGTGATCGTGGCTCAGAATTCTCAAATCGGGGATAGCGTCACTGGCATTACCACGTATTCAGTTGCGTCCGATGGAAAGTTAGCCGTGGTGGGGACAACAACACTGAACGACTCCGCGTATCCGGTAGCGGAAGCGATGGACTCGGCGGGGAAGTTTCTCTTCGTTGCTGATTTGGGCGGAACGGTTTCGGTACTCTCCATCGGCAGCGGCGGCAGTTTGAGCGAAGTAACGGGTTCGCCGTTTCCACTGCCCACGGAGTCGCGTGGCCAAAGCCCCATCGCGTCGGCGCTGGCGGTGACACCAACGGTGTTCCCCGTACTAGGAACTCAAGATACGTCTTGCGCCGGGTTTACGCCTCCGACCACGGAGAATCTTTACGTGACAGATTCGGCAAATTATGCGGTCGTGAATTATTCTGTCTCCTCATCAGGAGCGCTTACGCTTGTGCCCTCAACGACCTCGGCGCCAGGCATTGCGACCGGCACCGTCCCTTCCGGAGTAACCGTCGACCCCTGTAACCGATTCGTTTTTGTCTCGAACCAAAGCCCGAACAACAACGTTAGCGCATACAAGATCTGCTTTGCGGTGTCGGCCCAGTGCCAGAACGCGGACTACAGCCTGCAAGAGGTGACAGGTTCGCCGTATGCCGTCGGCAATAGTCCCGGCCCGTTGTTGGTTAATCCGCTGGGGCAGTTCCTGTACGTGTTGAACACCGGATCTGGCACAATTTCAACTTTTAAAATCAGCTCCGCAACTGGAACTTTATCGCCGCTCACGCCTGCGACTGTCTCGGTCAACTCATTTCCACAGTCGATCGCGATACGCTCCGACGACTTGTGGCTCTTCGTGACCAACCTCAATTCGGCGAATGTTTCGGAGTTTGCGCTAACCCCTGCGACGGGCCAATTGACTCCACTGACGCCGATTACAACGGACAACTATCCCTGGGGAATCGCGGTGAAGTAGTCTTGGCGCTCGGATTGGTTGAAGCCAGAAAGCCGCGTTTAGGTTGGGACTTTCAGAATCAAATAAGCGCCCAGCAGCGTGAATATCAAGTCTGGTGACCATGCCGCTAGCGTCGGCGGGAGTTGGCTCAGGTCTCCCATCGCTTCGAATAATCGCGAGACCACGGTATAGACCACGGCGATTCCCACCGCGACCGCGACCCCGGTGATGGCTCCCTTCTTTGCCGCCGAAAGAGAAAACGGGACGGCAAGAATGGCCATAATTAGTGTGATCAGCGGATAGGAAAGCTTTTTGTTCAACTGCACACGTAAGCGCACCACGTCGAAGCCGCTCTGCTGCAGGTCGCGGATGTAACGGCGCAGCTCCTCGTAGTTCATCTCGGAGTACTGTTTCACTTCCTTCTTGAAATAAGAGGGCGTCTCGCTAAGTTCGGGGAAGGTCGAAACGTCGAAGTTGCGATATCCAGCGATGGCCGCGCCCTGCAGAGAACGCTGCCAGCCTTGCTCGTAGACCCAGCGGTCGAGATTTTCGGCCCAGTGAGCGCGATCGGCATGGATGCGCTGGGTGATGGCGAAGCTGGCGGGGTCGATGCGAAAGATGGTGACGTTGGCGAACTGGTCGCGGTCGGGGTCGAAGAACTGGTAGTAGTAAATGTCGCTATTCTGACCGAAGATCCATCTTCGGTCAGGGCGCAGATACGTTTGCGGCGGCTTGCCCTTGATCTGGTTGTGCAGCGCCTCCTGGCGCTGGTTGGTATGTGGCAGGTAGAACTGATCGGCGAAGAATAAGCCGGTGGCGAGCACTGCGGCGGTGATCAGCACGGGTGTGACGATTCGGTAGATGCTGGTTCCAGTCGCCTTGATGGCGGTGATTTCGTTGGCGCGGTTCATCAGTCCGAATGTGATCAACACGGCCAGCATCATGATCAGGGGGGCAACGCTGTACAACAAGTAAGGAGCGACGTTGAGCAGATACTCTGCGACCACAATCGGTGGTGTCTGATTGCGCAGAATGTCTCCCAGCAACTCGAACAAGGTGAAGACCAGCAACAAGACAAGGAATGCGGAAAGAATCATTCCCAGGTAGACGAAGAAATCGCGCAGCACATAGTCGTCGAGAAGCGTGGGAAAACTCGCGCTGAAAACTCGCCGCCGCGTGGAGGCGCGCTCGAAGGCGTTGGCACTGTCTTTACGTCCGAGTCCGAATGTCCGTGTCGCTCCGTTGGGCGGCAATTCTGGACGCTTCCATGGCAGCCTTATGGCTGACAGCGCAATCGGCCTGCGCTCGGCTTGCCACAGAAAGAAAAGCGCGGCGGCAAAGAATACGATGTTGGCCAGCCATGCTCCGAGTGCTGGAGGAACCGTGCCCTGCCGAGCCAGTGACACTCCGATGAGCGAAACGAAGTAGTACAAAAAAACCAGGACAATGGTGAGCACGAACCCGCCGGACTTGCCGCTCTTCTTCGACGATAGCCCTAGAGGAATTCCAACCATGGCCAGCACAAGACAGGCGGTCGGCAATGCAAAGCGGCGATCAAACTCGATAAGGTACCAGCGAGCCGAAACCGGATCGACGCGCTTGGCGTAATCGCGTAGGGACCATGTGCTGACTAGGCCGACCGGAATCTGTTCCTCCGCCTTGTTCTCCGTCGATGGCAGATCGATAGGAATGTCCGTTTGATCGAAGGTCGAGATCTGGTAATGGTCGGCTTGTTTGGGGTCCGTTTCGTGGGTGGAACCGTCGACCAAGTGCAAATGCAGACGGTCCTGGCCCTCGGGAACCAGAATGCCTTCGTGGGCCAGCGTGATTCGGGGATTGGCGGCGTCGGAGATGTCGGCGAGAAATACTCCCTTCCACACTGCTGCACCCTGCGCGGTGTGCACGTCCTGCACGTAGAGCACGATCTTCGGAAAACCTTCATAGAACACTCGCGGCTGCACTTCAAAGGAAACTTGCGAACCTTTGAGTTGCTCCTCGAGGTGGCCGAGTGAAGCCATCGACCACGGCGCCAAATACAAACCGTTGCCCAGGGCAAGCAGCCAGGCTGCGAACACAAAGATGGCCAGTGCCCGGCCGAAGTCCCACACACCCATGCCGCTGGCGCGCATCGCGGTGATTTCGCTATCGGCCGCAAGGCGGCTCAGCCCGATGAGAATCCCAACCAGCACGCTCATGGGGATGGTGTAGGTCAGCGCGAGCGGCACAGTGTAAAAGAAAATTTCGGCGACGCTAGGCAGCGGCGCGCTGGCCCTGACGACAAGTTCGAGGATGCGTCCCAGATCGCGCGTGAACAGAACGAAAGTAAAGATCGCCGCGCCGATGAGGGCGTGCGAAGTTACTTCGCGAAGAATGTAGCGAGTGAGAATCCGCATGGGCGCAGTTCTGAGGGCAGGATAGCACGCATTAGCAGGAGGGAAGGGTTCCTGAGCCGCGCAGCCAGTCGAATCTCGTATCGGGCTTTAGTTGGCGCCGCCCTTTCATCGCCAGGCATCGAGTCCCACGCTGCCGAGCGCCAGCGCGCCCAGCGTGGCTTCCGGACGCTCGATCGAGCCGACCTCATCCGTTCCTGAAAGCTTTCCCGTGGTGATCGGCGTATTCGGCTCCGTCTCGTACGCGTATCCGGTCAAAAGCGCCTTCGTGATGCATGTGGTCTTGTTCGTACTAACGGTCAGCCGGGCCCACCCGTAGTGAATCTGTCCATCGATGGTGAATTGCAAGCCAAGATAGAGGTTCTTCACGTTGAGCCATGGGCCGCCGTCATGCTGAAAAGTTCCGTTTTGAGTGGTGCAGAACTCCAACGACACGTCGTTGCCGAACTTGTCTGCCGGCCCAACTTTCGTGCGAACCGGCAATGCCGAGGCGGAGGTTGCCCCCATCACAACCGCGTTCGAACCGTTCCCGCGTGCGTACAAGTTTTGAAAAGTGAACTCACTACACTCGGGGGGACGGCGCGCGTTGGTGGTCTCGATGCAGACTTCGAAAACCTCCCTAAGAGTGAAATCAGTCACTCCGTCATTGTTAAGGTCGAGGGATAGAGGGGTGTGGACGTTGATGAGTTGATTCGTCGGTGTGAAAACGATTTCGGCCTGACTAGCCGGCGCCAAAGCCAGCACGCTTACGCCCGCAGCGCCGGCGGCCGCAACGTACCCGAACAGTTTGTGATCGAGCGCGTGATTCAGGGAAACGGCAGATCGAATTCTTGACGACTTGGGATTCTGACAGTTCGGCCGAGACATAAAGTTCTCCTCAAAGGCGAATGGAAGCTAGTCGAAGCGCGGCATGGTCCGCAGGGGATCGCGGGAGAGAAAGTATCTATCGCAAGGCGAACCGAGTCAAGAATGAAAATGCTTGCATACTTGACGCGGCACGGTACCGTCCGAATCGCACGCGGTATGCTTACTCGCTAACCTTGAAGAACAACGCCCCCAGCGGCGGCAGCATGAGTTTCAAGGAATAAGGGCGTCCGTGTGCTGGTTCGGCTTCAGCATGAACTCCGCCTAGGTTGCCCCAGCCGGTGCCACCGTATTCGTTGGCGTCGCTGTTGAGCAACTCGCGCCAATAACCACTTTCGGGGACGCCCACTCGGTAGCCCATGCGCGGAATCGGAGTGAAGTTACAGACGATGAGAACGGTATCTTTCGGTGAATCGCTCTTACGCAGGAGCGAAATCGTGCTGGTCAGATTGTCATTGCAATCGACCCACTCGAAGCCGTCGGGACTGTTGTCGAGCATGTGCAGGGCGCGTTCGCTGCGGTAGAGACGGTTCAATTGTCCCACCCAATTCTGCATACCGCTGTGAACGGGATATTGCAGCACGTCCCATTCAAGGCTGGTATCGTGCCCCCACTCGCGAACCTGGCCGAATTCGTCCCCCATGAAGAGCAGCTTCTTGCCGGGCTGCGCGAACATGTAACCGAAAAGAAGCCGCAGGTTGGCGAAGCGCTGCCACTCATCTCCGGGCATCTTGCCGATCAGCGATCCCTTGCCGTGGACAACTTCATCGTGCGAAAGCGGCAAGACGAAATTTTCCTGGAAGGAATACAGCATTCGGAAGGTGAGCTTGCTGTGATGATATTTTCGGTGAATGGGATCCTGCTGGAAGTATTGCAACGTGTCGTGCATCCAGCCCATATCCCACTTCAAACCGAAGCCCAGGCCCCCTAGATACACGGGCCGCGACACCATAGGCCACGAAGTAGATTCTTCCGCGGTGGTCTGAATTTCGGGATGCTCTTTGTAAACCTCTTGGTTGAAGCGGCGAAGGAAGTCGATGGCCTCGAGATTTTCGCGGCCGCCGAATTTGTTGGGAATCCATTCCCCCTCCTTGCGTGAATAGTCGAGGTAGAGCATGGAAGCGACTGCATCTACGCGCAGGCCGTCGATGTGATACTTGTCGAGCCAGAACATGGCGCTCGACATCAGAAAGCTGCGAACCTCGGTGCGCCCGTAATTAAAGATGTGCGTCTTCCAATCGGGATGGAAACCCTGCCGCGAGTCGGCGTGCTCGTACAAGTGCGTGCCATCGAAGTAAGCCAGGCCGTGGGCGTCAGAAGGGAAGTGCGATGGCACCCAGTCGAGAATTACAGCGATGCCACGCTGGTGCAGGTAATCGACCAGGTACATGAAATCCTGCGGCGTTCCGTAACGCGAAGTGGGAGCGAAATAGCCGGTGGTCTGGTATCCCCAGGAGCCGTAGAAAGGGTGCTCCATTACGGGCAGAAATTCCACGTGAGTGAAGCCCATGCGTTGCGCATACTCAGCCAGCTTGGGCGCGGTCTCGCGATAAGTCAGCGGACGGTTGTGTTCTTCTGGAACGCGCATCCACGAGCCGAGGTGAACTTCATAAATCGATTGTGGAGCGTGCAGGGAATTGTGGCCAGCGCGATTCTGCATCCACTCGCGGTCACCCCATTCGTAGTCGAGGTCCCACACCACGCTGGCGGTGCGCGGAGGTTTTTCGTGAAGCAGGCCGAGCGGATCAGCTTTATCGACCTGGTACCCGTGGCTTCGCGATTCAATATGAAATTTGTAGAGGGCGCCTTTGGCCACGCCGGGAATGAAGCCCTCCCAGATCCCGGATTCTCCGCGAGCTTTGAGCAGATGGGTGCGGGGATTCCAGGAATTGAAGCTTCCGATCACCGAAATCAGTTGGGCATTCGGCGCCCACACGCTGAAGACCGCACCCGCCTTGCCGTCGCGCGAAACCAGGTGCGCACCCATCGTTTCGTAAAGACGATAGTTGCTGCCTTCATTGAAGAGGTAAAGGTCCTGATCCGAGAGCAGGGTGGGGTGGTCCGGGGCGAGGATGGAAGTTTCTGGCATTTACGAGTTCCTAGTGTATCGGAAGACTAGCTCCATGACATCTCGGGTGATACCTGCAGATTGCAGGCGTACGACGTTGATGGGGGCGACACTAAGCTTTCCTCCCGTATGAAGGACCTTTAGGTTGCCCGGCCTCTCCGTGTAACGAATTTGGGCCTTTAGATCACAATTAAGCGCCTTTCGTGCTAGGCTCAGGGCTGAATTCCCGTGCTAGACTTACGTTTCCGCTCATGCCTGCCCTGCGTCTGATTTTTCTCTGGCACCAGCACCAGCCGTTCTATAAGGACTTGGTGACGGGCGAGTATCGCCTGCCCTGGGTGCGCCTGCACGGACTCAAAGACTACTACGGGATGGTGAAACTCCTGGATGAGTTTCCCAATGTCCACCAGAACTTCAATCTAGTGCCGTCGCTGATGGCGCAGATTCAGGATTATGTCGAGGGTACGGCGCAGGATCCATTTCTAAGCGTGGCCGCCAAACCCGCAAACGATCTGAACGCGAAGGAACGCCAGTTCGCGCTGCAATATCTTTTTCAAGCGAATCCGACGAACTTGATTGGGCGCTATCCGCGCTATCGGGAATTGTCGGAGAAATATCGCGACCATGCATATTCTCCAGAGCGTGCGGAAAAGCATTTTCAGGCGCGTGACTTCACCGATTTGCAGGTGCTGTCGCAGATCGCGTGGTTCGACGAATTCTTTCTGGAAGATAAAGACGTCGCCGAACTGATCAGGAAAGAGAGAAATTATTCACTCGACGATCAGAACTTTGTGATTGCGCGAGAGCGAGAACTGATGGGCAAGGTTCTGCCGGCGTATGCCGACGCCGCCAAAAAAGGATTGATCGAAATTTCGGCGACACCTTATTATCATCCGATTTTGCCGCTGGTGTGCGATACGAATGCAGGGGCGACTTCGTCGCCGGGACTGCCTTTGCCGCAGAATAGGTTTCGGCATCCAGAGGATGCGCGCGAGCAGATCGTGCGTGCGCGCGATCTTCACCAGAAAGTGTTTGGAGTGAAGCCGCAGGGCATGTGGCCTTCGGAAGGCAGCGTCTCCGAAGAGGTGCTGGCGATTGCCCATAGTCTTGGCATTCAATGGATGGCAACAGACGAAGGCGTCCTTGGCCGGAGCACGGGTTTGTTCTTCCAACGCGATGGGAACGGACGGCTGCCCACCCATTTAGCGGAACGACTCTACAACATTCATCGCTATGAGAGTGGCAAGACGGCGATGAATCTGGTGTTCCGCGACCATACGATCTCGGACTTGATCGGGTTCGTCTACTCCGGCATGGATCCGAACGATGCTGCGGGACATTTGCTGCACAACATCAAAGAAGCGGCAAAGCCGGTGCTGGAGCAGGGCCGGGACGCAGTGGTGTCCGTAATTCTCGACGGAGAAAATGCCTGGGAATATTATCCGAAGTCGGGGCGTGAGTTTTTGCGGCGATTCTATGAGGCACTGCAGCGCGAGAGCAATCTGGAGGCGGTAACGGTGGCGGAGGCGATCGCGCGCCATAGCAATTTCTCAGCCTTGCCCTCTCTGGTGCCGGGGTCGTGGATAAACGCAAACTTCAATGTGTGGATTGGAGCGCCGGAAGATAACCGGGCTTGGGATTATCTGCAGCACGCGCGCGATTTTTACGCGCAGCACCAGGGCCGAGCCACCGAGACACAACGAAAGCTTGCCTATGAAGAAATTCTGATCGCCGAGGGCAGCGACTGGAACTGGTGGTACGGACCGGAGCACCACTCGGCCAACGACCGCGATTTTGACGAGCTTTACCGCAAGCATCTTTCGAATGTTTATCAGGCGCTGGGCGCGATGCCGCCAGATTATCTGTCCCAGCCCATCACCGGTGGTGAGGTGCGGCCGGCATTCGCGCCGCAGACGGCCTACATTCATCCTCGCATCACCGGCGACAAGATTCGTTATTTCGAGTGGATGGGCGCGGCAGTATTTACCGCCGATCAGCGCGCGGGCGCGATGCACGGCAAGCAGTTTCTGCTCGATTCGGTGTATGCCGGAATCGACAGCGAATTCGTCTACGGCCGGCTGGACTTCGCCGGGCCTGTACCGGATAAAGAGTTCGACCTGGTGGTAAATCTGGAATCTTGGGCAAGCGAAGAGGCGCGCCCACGGCGGAGTTTGCGGCTCGATGCCAAAGTACAGGACAGCAAGCTGACGGGGTTCACAGTCAACGGACGGGAAGATTCTTCGCCAGCGACGGCTGCCAAAGCTGACGATGGCGCGAAGGTTGCGCTCGCACGCAGCTTTGAGTTTCGACTGCCTCTGAGTTGTCTGATGGCGGCACCGGCTTCCGCGCTGAATCTCGATGTAGCCACAACGGCGATAACAGGACTAAAGAGTTCAACGGCCGGTAACCCGAAGCCAACCGCCACTGCCATTGCGCCGACCAGCCGGCTGCGGCTCCGCTTCAGCCTTTGGCAAAACCGACTGCCCGCGGACGCGATGCCGATGGAGGGCTGGATCGAACTGCAACTACTCAGCGAAGCAGAGTTGGAATCTGGGATGTGAGATCGAATCGACACCCTAAGGCCGCGCATAGGCCGGGCTGTCTGGGTCCGGGCGATCATAGTCTCGTCCGTACTTATTTTTGTGGGCCAGTTCGAGATCAGATTCTGCAAACGCGAACGTCCCGAGATAGATGTTGCCCGGACCAACAGTGATTTCCCGCTCCGTCGCCTGAAGCACATCCGGCGAAACCGAGGGATGGAAGACATGGAGTTGATAGCGGCCGGGCGCTACGTTTCCAATGCTAACGTCACCACGCTTGTCCGATATCGCATAGTACGGTGTATTCAGGGCGATCACCACGGCACTCATCTGCGGGTGAATATTGCAAAAGATGAAAGAAATTCCGGGCTTGTCGAACTGGACAAAACGTGTGGTGCCGCTCTCATAGAGCCCGAGATCGAAACGCTTGCCGTCGAATAACGAAAATACATTGTGGAAAAACGGATCGTGGTTGGGGAATTCTACCTTTCCTCCCGCTGGTATCACCAACAACGGGGGGTGGAAACTCTTGTCTTTCTGAACAAGCTTGGGAATTTGTGAGCTTTGCTGTTGCGGCGGCGCAGGTGCTAGCGTGCTTCCCAACGGCGTGAGCCAGACGACAAGTTTCGAAGCATCAGCCAGGTGCCGGCTGTTTCTTGTGAGCTGTGCCTTCCCCTTCAGTTCAACATTTTGCGCCAAGGCGAGGGGACGCGGCAGCAGCAGGAGTAAGAAGATCAGGCACTGAGCGAAGCGACGTCCGTTCACCCGAATGTGAGAGGATTTCAAAACAGTATCCCCATCGAGAGATTGATCTGGTTGGTCACGCTGGCACTGTCATAGACGGGAAAAGTGTGCAAACGTCTGAATTCCGCCGAAAGCAGCAAGTCAGAGCGCGGCCGGTAAACCAGGTTGGCAAGCTCACCTCGATTGCGTCCCAGAATCTCTCCGAAGTTATTGGCATCGGTGGCGAAGCCCCGAACGTCGGAGGCAAACGCGTTGTCCTCCGCCAGCACGCCATTCAGTTCCAGCTTCGGCGTGAGTTGAAACTTGAGCTGGCTCCATCCGCCGGCAGAGTCAAGGCCGTGAATCGGCGCCGTAGCGGAGGCTGGATTGCCGCCGAAAAGAATGGTTTGCCCAATGGCAGCGCCCAAACCTCCTACCCCGCGTCCGCGATAAAACTCACCGGAAAGAGTCAGGCGTCGAAGAATCGGAATCTGCCAATCGGTCATGCCTGCCCAGGCGTCGATAAATCGGCTCCACGACCATTCCTGGCGTCCATAGTAGCCTGCTACGCCGACGCTCAATGGGTGGTTAAACGCGGGCCGAGACCAGGCTGTACGAACTGCATAAGCCGGCTGGCCGGTGCTTTCACCGGCTTGAGCGACGCGAGTATACGGATTAGCGGGAGGCTGCCAATCCAGATTGTCCAGAATTCCACCTTGGAAGGTGAGGGTCTGGCTGTCACTCAGATCGAAGCGGTGCTCGACGCGAAGCTGGGGCGTCCAACCCCACAGATTTCCAGCGTAGGCAAAGGCGGGAGTGGCAAGCGAGGCAAACGAGGTTGGAGACAGCGGCGAGATGAAGAGAGAATCCTGCCCCGCAATCACGGAAGTGTTCTTCCAATCGAGCCGCAGGCTAGCGGTTTGCAGGCGCGTGACGCCAAAGTTGACTCCGTTATTGGTTGCGGGAAATCCTCCGAAAAAATCGAATTGCACATTGGCGGAACTTTTTGCGCCAGCCAGGTTTGGTCCAAAAATCTCCAGCCCGATTTCCGATTGTCGTAAGGTGGCCCCGAAACTTATTTGGGTGGTGCCGGGCACGGGCGGTTGCGCATAGTCGGGGAGGTCGAGGTTGTCGGAGGCTCCAACATTGCGGAAGGCGTTCATCAGCACAATTCCCGAAAGCCTGGCGCGATACTTCGATGCCGTTTCCACTTTGGTTTGATACTGTTCATCAATTTTCGAACCCAGCAATTGCGTTGATTCTTCAAGTTTCTGAATCCGGCTTCCAAGACTTGCCTGCGGGGACGCATCCGATGCAGTGCGCTCTCTTGACACGGGTGAAGCGGAGCCGGCTGCGGTCTCGGCAGATTGTGAAGGCAACGAAGATCCGGAGGAAGAGTTTGTGTTCACGGACGCCGTGAGCGGGGCCAGAAGCCTGCGAGTATCTTGTAACTCTTGACGCAACACTTGCATTTCGGCGCGCGACTGAGCATTCTCATTCCGCATCTGCTCAATCAGTTCGCGCAGCTCGCGCACTTGCGAGTGGAGTTCGCGCAGCGAAGTATCGCTTGGTGGAGAAGTCGTGGCGTTTTCTTGCGCCAGACTGCAGGCGCACAAGAGGACGAAAGCAGTCGCCGTCGTGGCGGTTGTCCAAAGCGCGAGGGTCTTTGTCGTCTTCATCGTCTTTGTCCAGGGGGTCGTCACACTTCCTCCTAAGCGACACGCGGATCATCTTGAAATCACAATATGCGCGGCTTACGTATCCGAATGTCGAATTGAGTTCTGGCTCATGCTGTCGCCGTGTATACGCATCACGGGACGAGTTGTCATAGTGTCTGCGTCCGCCGAACCTTGCGGAGCGCGTCCCGGAATTGTAATCCGAAAGACGGTATGGGCATCCGCGGTGCGTTCTACAGAGACTTCGCCGCCGTGATCCTGGACAATCTTCTGTACCACCGCGAGGCCGAGGCCAGTCCCGTTCTCTTTACCGTAGCTCACGAAGGGATGGAAGAGTTTGTCATGAATCGGTTCGGCGATACCCGGTCCGTTGTCGGCGACGGCGATGGTGACCCACGAGCCCGTGCGGCTGATAGCGACTCTAACTTTTCCCTCCTTGCTGGGTGCGGCCTCACAGGCGTTCAGCAGAAGGTTGTACAGGGCGCGCTCCAGTTTGCGCGGATCGAACCAGGCGGAGTTTTGGCCGTTGCCGAGAACCTCAATCAGAGTGCCCTGATGGCGTGGGTGCAAACGAACCGCCTGCATGGCTCGCTGCACGGTCTCGACTATATTGGCGTAGGTTGGGTTCAGGGATTCTCTGGTTCGCGCGAACTCGAGCAGGGAATCAATGAGATCCGTCATCTGATTGACGCCGGTTCGAACTTCCTGGTAGAGCTCCTCGCGCTGCGCGGCGCTGAGGCGGCCATCGCAAAGAAACTCAGAGTTCGCGACGATGGCGGCCAGCGAGTGGCGAAGATCATGAGAAATCGAACTGGCCATACGCCCGATCGTGGCTAACTGCTCGGACTCCAGCAGGGCCTGCTGGGTCTTGAGCAGGCTCGAACGCATGCGGTCGAACGCAGAGGTGAGTTCCGCGACTTCGTCGCCGCCGCGGGGATCGAGGGGATGATGAAAGTCTCCGTGCTCCAGAGCGCGAACGCCGTCTACCAGGCTGGCCAGCGGACGTGTGAAGGTGTGGGAAATCACGAACACGAGCGCGCTACCGACAAGAACGGCGGCGAGGCCCAGAAGGAGGAGCAGGCGGTTCAGCTTGTCGAGAAATTTCGACGCCTGATCGTACGACCCCAACACGGTCAAACGAACTGGTGGTTCCTGCTGGCCGGAGAGATTGAGTGACGTAACCAGAAAATTTTCATCGCCCAGTTCAACATCGCGCGGCCCGCTTTCTGGCGATCCTTCGGACAGCTCGCGCAAGCGTGCGCTGCCCGATTGGGGCGGCTTCAGCGTGGTTGCGACAATTTCGGCGCCGTAAGAAAACGCAACCTGGCTCGCTGAAATCTTACTGACCTCGTGGGCCAGCCGGTCATCGATTTCATAGCCGATGATCAGAAAGCCAAGCTGCGGGCCCTCCGTCCTGGAGCCGAAGTAAATCGGCTGAGTGAAGGTCTGGTAGAGATGGTGGTCGCCGAACCACCAGTGGCTGGAATCGTCCTGACTCAGGGAAGGCTCGTTCAAGGAGCGTTGAAAATATTGCTGAGCCGTCGCTCGCGTGAAGCCCGCCGACTTGGTGTGCAGTGCAACGACCTGGGCATTGCGGTTGACGAGCACCAGAAGATCGCTGCCGGTCAACTGCCATACGTCGCGGGATGCGTCCTGGATAGTGGCTGGATCGGGAGCCGTCATGATCGCGCGCGTAATTGGCAGGTCTGCCACCAATTCCGCAGAGCGGGTCAACATGAATTCGCGATCATGCTGGAAGTTTTGGAATGTTGTAACCGAGTTTCCAAGATCCTGCAGGATGCCGTCCCGGACGTGGTTTTGAACGCTGCGCCGCACCACGAGCAAGCTCGTGGCCGTGAGGCCCGCGGTGATCAGCAGCATGGAAAGGAGAAATCGTGTACGCAGCCGCGTTCGCGGCACCAGCGAGCTGGCGGGCTGTTGGAGAATTTGGGACACGGATTCGGATGAAGGGTCCAAGGGATCTCAGCGCACGAACTTGTAACCCATGCCGTGCGCCGTGCGAAAGTGCACTGGACTCGCGGGGTCCCGTTCGAGCTTCTGACGAAGTTTCAGAATATGGTTGTCGACGGTTCGTGTGGAAGGGTAGTTCTGGTATCCCCACACTTCGTTCAGCAACTCGTCGCGGCTTATGACCCGGTCGGCATTTTGCACGAGAAACTGCAGGGTTTTAAATTCCTGCGCAGTCAGGACTATGACTTTACCGTCGCGCTGGACTTCCATCTTCTTGAAGTCAACCGAAATGCCGTCGAAGCTTACGAGGTTTACAGTCGCGGTTCTTGCAGTGTGCCGCAAAGCCGCGCGCACACGAGCCAGCAACTCGCGCGGGCTGAAAGGTTTGGTTACATAATCGTCCGCGCCCAACTCCAGAAGCAGCACCTTGTCGGAGACATCGCTGGTTGCGCTGAGGACCACGATCGGTAGCGTAGGCGCCTGTGACTTTACCTCCTTGCACAAATCGCTGCCCGAAAGTTGGGGCAGACGGAGGTCGAGAATGATGACCGCAGGCGGCGACGCCTGAAAGCTCTGCAGCGCTGATTTGCCGTTCGCCTGCACTTCGACTGCATACCCCTCGGTCTCGAACAGACGCTTCAACGCCTTTTGAACTGCGGGATCGTCCTCGACCACTAGAATCCTGCCCATAGGCCGTGCTTGATTCATAGGGTCAGCCGATCTTGCTACGCTCAGCGGTGCTGACATTTGTGCCATCGGAAGCCATCCCTTGCCAAATTTGAAACCGTTAACCGGGCCAGCAAAACAACAGCCCAGCCTTCAACAGGGCAAGCTTACAACGGTTGCGACCTATTTTCGGCCCGGATGGCGTCGTTTGACAATTCTTTTACATTTGCACTTCACAAAACAAGGGGATTGCGGCAAGGCGCGTGCAAGATTGGGTTTGGATTCGCGGCCCTGGCCCCGGCGACCAATACTCCAAAAACAGAATTCGTTGGGCTGCCAATCGTCGTTCAGCGGAAGCTGACGTAAAATATATCGCTTGCCTGTTCCCGCTGAATTCGAGAATCTACGCGTCGTTTTGGTGAAGGCGCGCAATCCTCTCAACATCGGAGCGGCTGCCAGGGCGATGAGCAATTTTGGATTTCATCATTTGCGGGTAGTAAATCCGTTCGAGGCGGCGTTTCGTGAGGCTCGCTCTGCTGTTGGTGCTGCCGCAGTACTCACCGCTGCCGAAGAATACAAAACTGTCGCCGAGGCGGTTGCAGACTGCTCGCTTGTCGTCGGAACTACTGCGGTCGGTCCGCGCGACCTGCACCATTCCCTGAGACGCTTGGAGGTAGCTGCGCTGGTCATTCGCAGGCATTTTGCATCAGGTCCATGCGCCCTGCTGTTTGGATCTGAAAAATTTGGACTGTCCAACAGCGAGTTAAGCCATTGTCACTGGCTGCTGCATATACCGACCGATGATGAACATCTGTCGATGAATCTGGGGCAGGCGGTTGCGGTTTGCCTGTATGAATTAGCTCGTGATCCGGCTGCCCGGGTTGAACCAGAGAAGGGAAGCCCAGCCTCATCGGCTGAGATCGAGCGAGTGATGGAGGCTTTATTCGAGGCGCTTCGGGCCAGCGGTTATCCGAAGCTGAATTCCTCGGAGTCGTTTGAAGCGGCGGTTCGGCGTTTTGTGCTGCGTCTTCATCTGCAACAAGGCGACGCAGAATTTCTCCTCGGGATGCTGCGGCAGATGGTTTGGAAGTTGAAGAAGCACGACCAATCCTAAAGCTGACCGGCCGAGCTTAACGCTTGGTTTCCGTCGGAAAAACCTGCGTAGAGCTTCGTCCAAACTGGAAACGCAGGAGCCACTCACTGGCCTTCGGCTGTCCGTTTTCTTGTGGGGCCTTAAATTTCCACTGGCGAGCCGCCGCCCCGGCTTTGTTCGCGAAGTATTTACTGGGTCCGGCAGAGATCAGCGTTGCTTGCGAGACATTTCCCGATGCGTCCACCATAACTCGAACGATTACTTTCACTCTACCCTGGATGGTATTTTGTGCGCTGCGCGATACCTCCGGCAGAACCTGCTGAAGCACGGTGCCGCGGTTTGTTTCTCGCGTTTCGGTTTGTCTCTGCGGCGCCGGTGCAGGCGGCTGTGCTTTGGTTGGGTTGGATTCTGTTGGTTGAGGTTGGGCCGGGGCAATCTCCACGGTCGGAGTGGGCGGTCGATGGAGAAATTCTCTACCTGCGAATACAAGCAAAGCGAGCGCTGCGACGACGAGCGGCACCACGATCCACGGCCTGCGACCTGCGTTTGAAGTAGGCGGCGCAGTCGTCCGCGCTTCAGTAGGCTTGCCACCTTGAAGCCAGCTCAGAATGTCGATGACTGTAGAGCGCTGCCGGGGATCACGGCGCAGGCATCGGGACGCGATTTCGCGGAAGGGGTCCGGAAGCGCTTCGGGTACGGCAACGTCCGAATTGTTTCGCTCTGGCTCGCGTTGCGTGAAGGCAGCGACCAGCGTTGCTGCGAGAGACCATGCGTCCGATGCTTGAGAAACGCCTTCGGCGGAGACTTCGGGCGCTTGGTAAGCAGTTGACTCGCGCGGCCGCTCTCCATTCTTCCGAAGGCCATCAGAGGAAATCTTCAACTGTTCGCTGGCGGCCATAATGTTCGAGGGCTGGATGCTCCCATGTACGTACCCGGCGCGATGCACAAAAGCCAACGCTTGGCTTGTTGGCTCGAGCATGTCGGATATCTCAGCCGGTGCGAGCGCGCGCAACGGAAGAATCTGCGCCAGGTCCTCATCGGCATATTCCATGACGACATAGAGAAGCCGCGTATCATCGAGCTGGCAGCTCCCGCATTCGAACAGCTGGATCAGATGAGGGTGCGAAAGCCTCGCGGCATCCGACCAGCGCGAGAGCTGTGCATCCTGGTTCAAATTTTCTGCGGAGATAAGTTTTATAACGGTCTTCTGCAGCTCGCCGCTGCCATGTTCTGTAAGAAATACAGCGCTGTGATTGGAACCACCCAGCCACCGCTGCAGCGGAAACTTTCCATCAACTACCCGGCCTTCCCAATTTCTCCAGAGTTCCGGATTGCTCATAGGCGACGATTGCTGTGTGCCGACTGCCATAGCGACGACTGCCAAAACAATGTATGCCAAAACGACGAATGCCAAAGCGGCTATTCTATTCCAGCATTCATCCCCGTGCGCTCGGAAATTGACTGTAGTTAGTTCATCGGCCGCCGGTATAGAGCTGAAAAGGCGCCCAGTAAAACGGTCTGCGTGAGACTTCGTTGGTGTGGAGCATGGCGAGTTTGGCCGACCGAAGCGCCACCTCCGGAGGCCATCCACGATTGAGTTCGCCGTAAAAATCGTCCATGAGCCGGGCGGTTGAGGTGTCGCTGACATCCCAAAGCGCGCCAACCACATTGCGCGCCCCGGCTCGCAGAAACGCCCACGACAGCCCGACCAGGCCTTCTCCGGAATACGTGCGGGTGCCGGTGCTTTGGCAGGCGGAAATGGTCACCAGTTCGGCTCGCAGGGGGTGGGTGCCGATAATGTCGCGGGCATAGAGTTTGAAGGAGTCATCTTGTGCCGCGCTGGACGCGGGGTCTCGGCTCAAAATAATGGCGGAGTCAAGCGGATTCAGCCGGCTGGCAGTTCCGTGCGCGACAAAGTGAATGTAGGAAAACCGCTCTGGATGACTGTTCAGATATGCAGCCGGCAACGACTGCTGGCGCGTGAACACCTGCTGCCGGTTCGCCGGAAAATATTTTTTGATATTTTCCATCTGCGCCGTGGCGTTGGGCAATTCGGGATATGGATTGTCAGCCCCGGCAATCGGAGCGACCGAATTGCCCATGAGCAGCAGGTTGCCGCCGAGATTGGGGCTGCGGCCACGGGATGCGGGCAACATGCCGAGCGAAGCGGCGTTGGCGATGGTTACGTCTTCAATCCAGTAGTGCTTGGGCTGCGAGGCTGAAGTTTTCGCAACCGCATTTTCTGGAACGAGCGTCTCAAAGTTTAGGCTGTTCAAGCCTCCGTCGGGAATGATGAAGACGTGGCTGGTCTTTGCCAGCGCTTCCTTCTTCAGTACGTCCTGTGCCGGTTCCACCAGCATCTCGTAGAGCGTATTTCCGTCATTGGAGGCTTCTAGAATCTCGGGAGGTCCTTCGAGCTTCTTGCGATAGCGCTGCACCGCCGCATCGATTTCAGATTGATTGGCGGTGAGCGGAAATAACCGGACCTGATGCGGCGTGATTGCCCATAAATAAGAATGCTCCTGGCCAAGCGCGTAGAACAGAATCGTGCCGCCGGCGCGGCGCGCGATTTGCATCGCATCCAGCGGATCGGGCGCAAACTTCGCTTTGCACGCGCGTCCCAGGCCCTCAGCCAGAGTTCGGGCGCGAGCGTAGTCGGCCACGCGCAAGGCGTCATTCGCTTTTCCTTGAGCCGCGAGAAAGTGGATGTAATCTTCGTAAATGCGCGCAGCATTGGTCGGAAATGGCAGTTGACTCTCGATGTGCTTGACATCGCAGCGGGCCGCTTCGAAGGTGTTCAGTGCGGATCGATATTCGGTGTCGGTGTCGGTGTCGGGTCGATTTTCATCTTCATACAGTCGCGCCAAAGAGCGTTCGGCTTCCCACTTGAGAAATACCGGAGTGAATTCGGATTGCTCAACTTGGTGAAATGCAGCTTCGGCGGCGGCCGCGTCATGCTGTCGCACGGCAATTCGGCCCTTAACCAGCACCAGATAGGCTACGTACACTCCATTTTGATCCTTCTGCGCTATGTCAAGCGCCTCTTCCGCGTAGCGCTTCGCCTCCTCCAGTTTGCCGCTTTGCTCTAGGACAAACGCTAATGCGGTGAGGGAGTTGATAATGTCCCTTTTGTTATCGATCTTTCGTGCGAGGTCGACCGACCGCCTGGACGATTGCTCGGCATCGCCGACCTTTTGTTCGTCCATGTAAACGTAACTGGATGCCTGGAGCCAGTTTACTTGTTGAGGCACCTTGGCAAGCCTTCCGGCCTGCTGCTCCGCCTCGACAAACATCCCCTCCGCCTTTTCTGGATCGCCCAGTTTGTAGTAGGCCCAACCTAGGTTTCCCAGCGCACTCTGGGCGTCCCCGCCAAAGTCGTTCGCCGTGGAAATTTCCCGGGCAAAATATGCCCAGTCGAGGGCCTCATCGAAATGAGCTTGCCACAGGGCAGACCAGCTTAAGTCCAACAAGGCGTTGGCTTCTTGGAATTTGTCGTGTCGCGCACGGGCTGAAACCAAATTGTGTTCGAAGAACGCTTGCGCTTCGAGATAGTGACCATACTCCATCTCCAGTTTCCCTCGCGTATTGTCCATGTCTCGACAGGCGGGAAGGTCCGTTGTGCAAATTTTCTCTGCCTCCCGAATTCTTTGCACCGCCTCGGGAAACTTGCGAATGGAGGCGTAGATGGCCGCTTCGAGTCTTTGCCTCTGCACGGCGACATCGCCGGACGGGGGAGGGGCCGGCGCCGACGCTAGAAGATCCAGAGCTTGGTCAGACATTCCGCTGCCGTAAAGTCCTCTCGCCCTCATGATCGTAAATTGCCAATCCCACTCCGGACCGATTCTGCTGAACTCCTTGTAGTCTCTCTCTGCCTCCTCTGTTGCAGCTCTCATATCGCCATGCTGGTAGGTCTGTTTCGCATGGTCGAGAGCGGCTTGAGGATCACGACGACGCGAGCAGGCTGGAAGACCGAGGGTTAGGACGACCAAGAACGCTGCGGTCACCTTTGGCGTTGGTATCCATTCACGTGCCTGTGATTTCAGTGGGGTGCGATGCTCGTTCATCGGGGTTAGCATTCCGGTGTTGCTGGATTCTAACTTGAAAACCAGGAAAGTTCTGTATGATTCGCTCCCCCGAGGCCGGGACTAGCGATCGCAATGGTGTCGGGTCAGCTGCCGTCCGAGAGTTTGGGCTTTGGAAGAGATGCGAGGATCGGATTGGGGAAACCAATCCGATCCTCGCACTGATATCTCGCATTGCGAAGGCGCTTTGCGGCACGACTTGAGCAGTTCTAGCCGCCGCTTCCTTGACCGTTGGTACCCGTTGCTCCCCCGCTACCCTGTCCTGTTGTGCCGGAGCCCAGTTCCATTCGAACCATGGTTAGATTGATCGAGTACGTATCGTAATCTCTCGGCTTCGTGGCTCTCTCGCGTTTCACTTGCAGTTCGGCCAGGAAAAATTTTCCGAAGTGCGGCACCTGAATCACGTGTCCAAATGACTTCTGCCAACCGTTCACGCGATTGACTAACGAGCACCTGGCGATATCGACCTTTGGATCTGTCGCTCTCCATTGTTCTTTGTCCCGTGGATATCGCTCTCTCGCCCAGTCGGGAAGCTCCGGGTCGGTGCTGAGTGACTTATACTGCAGCCCCATCCGGTCCATTACATTCTGATTATCGAAATACGATGCGTCCGGGGCGGGCCTTGGACCGAGGATGTCGAAATTGGTCTCGAGTTCGACTTTCTGTCCGGCGATTCTCAGATTTTCGAATCGGGTTCCGATGAACGAGACTTCAGGCACCGCACCATCAATAGGATGGGCGGTGGAAATCTGTGATACGATGCGATCCGCCGTAAAAACTTCGAGAATGTCAAAGCCCTCGAGGACTGATGTTGCCACCGTGAAATAACGGCCCTCGTGCTTCATGCTCCGCGCTTCGGCGACCTGCGTATAACCGTATTCATAGGACGCAATGCCTTTCAGATTGTAGGGGCCAGCTTCCTTGAATTCGTAGTGGCTGTCTTCTCCCCGCCCGTACAAGACCACCTTGGCCTGGGCCTGCGGTTCTACTATCGCTTGAAATGGCCGTTTGATTTCCAGTTCCAGGAGATCGGCCTCTCCGTGGTACGTGTGGATGCGCTTTGTGCTTGCGAATGGTATAGTCTCTGCCATCGCCATAGTTTTATCTCCTCCCGCCTTGAGATTTACTGCTCTACTTGCAATTGGAAAGAAGCCGGCACTCCAACTTCTACACTCTGTCCGTCTGCCATAATGCCATGGACGACTACGTGGTAGGTGCCGCTTTGCCGGTTCGCCCCGGGGAACTCGATTGGCCAGGTATCGTCGTCCGAAGCCGAAATCGCGACCGATTCTACTCCTCCCGCTGGACTTCGCAAGTCAGCCTCGTATGCCGGGTAGCGATGGTCGGGCGGAGCGATTACGTTCAAGAGAAAGCCCCCCCCTTGATGCACCACCAGCGGCGTAGGCGTGCCGTAAGTAAGCAGATTGACTGTGGTCGCAGGCAAAAGCTGTGGTTTGTCGAGCGCCCGCGTCAGTTGCGGCAGGCTCACCAGATTCTGATACCCAATCACCAGCAAAAGAGCGGCCATCGCCGGAATGGCAAAACCGGGACGCAACCAGGCGAAGAATCCGGGCCGCGACTTTTCTTTCTCTCTTACTATCGCGACTTCAGGCTCCGCCAAAGCGGCCTTGCCTTGCTCCAGGAATACCGAAGCCGTGCGCATGTCCATCGCGCACTCGTGACAGACGAAAAGATGCTCTTCAAACTCATCCCTTACATCGGCCGACAGCTCATCGAGCAGATATTTTTCGGCGGCCATTAACTGGATCGCCTCACTATGTTCCATCACAGAAGCTCTCCTCATACTGTAGGAATAGTGACAAATTTGCGCCAAACGTTTCGCCTTTTTACTCATGCAGCGCGCTTCCATCTATCTACTTTAGATACAAAGACTTAAAAGACTTTTTGGCGCGATGCAGCAGAACTCTTAAATATTCACGGTTCACTCCCAGGTCCCGGCAAACTTCATCTTTGTCGCGTTCGTCGAAGAATATTTCCTTGATCAGGCGGCGATCTTTTTCCGGGAGCTCGTCGAGAATGTGACGAACCTTGCGCTGCATCTCGCGATTGGCGATGATGTCGACCGCGCTCAATGCAGGGTCGGGAATATTGGCCGCGGCTTCCTCCTCTGCGCCGGGAGCCTCCTGAGAAGCTGAGCGGTAATGCTCCAGCAACACGTTGTTGCACATGGAATTCACATAGGCGCCCAGCCGCTCCGGCTGGCGAATGCCATCGTCCCTGCGCAATGCGGTGAAGAAGCGGGTAAAAGTCTCCTGCCGGGCATCCTCGATTTCCGGCCGGGAATGCAGACGCTTGCCTAGTTTCAACCGAATCAACTCGCTGAAATAAGACACAAAATGCTCCTGGGTCCGGAAGTCTCCGGCACGAAGTTGCTCCAAGTAAAGGCTATCGAAAGCGTGGAATTGCACGAGAACGCTCCGGGGGACTGCCCTAATTAAGTGGCAGCTATCTTACCCAAATCGACGACCCGCGTACAGAGCCGCGTGGCAGCTCATTTCGAGCGGTACGATGAATCGGCCTGTCTGCAAGAAATTCCCGGAAGATGAAACGTTTTTAATCGCCCGGTCACTATCCCAATGTAGTCAGGCTCACGGGTGACCAGCGGCCAAACAGCTCAGGCTTAACCCGCCTGGCCAGTCGGGTCCTCCAGTGAGATCAATCCCGAGTGAGGAGCCTTACCGCTTTGGGGGAAGGGGTGGGGAGCTTCTGGCGACTGGAGCCAAGGCATTGGCCCGGCTCCGTCGCCGTTCGGGAAATGTGTTTCTGTACGTTCTGCCGCGCGTAGCGATGAGACTGTATGATTCAGTTATCGTTATGGCGCGGCATTTTTCATCTTCCAGCGACTTCGAAGATAAATCCAGAGTTGGAAACTTTCGAGTTCAAGATCGCGCTAAGGATCGCGTTAAGGATGATAAGGATAACGACCAGAAACTGATTCAGATCGTCGACGGTGCTTTGGCCGACGCTACGCGGCGCAGCGGTAAATGGCTTGTCTGTCGCCCCGGATGCACACAGTGTTGCATCGGAGTATTTGCTATCAATCAGCTCGATGCCCGGCGGTTGCGGCTTGGTCTCGCTGAGCTCGCCCTTCGCGAACCGGAGCGTGCGGAGCGCATTCGCGAGAGGGCCAGCGAATCGGTTGCCCGGCTCGCAAGAGATTTTCCCGGAGACCCCGTGACCGGAATCTTGGGCCAAGGAGGCGATGCGGCTCAGCGCTTTTCTGAATTTGCCAATGATGAGCCCTGTCCAGTTCTCGATCCAGCGACCGGAAACTGTGAACTCTACGAGTCACGTCCGATGACCTGCCGCGTGTTCGGGCCTCCGGTCCGATCCGAAGACGGATTAGGAGTGTGCGAACTTTGCTTCCAAGGCGCGTCTGACAAAGAAATTGCCGCTTGCGAAATGAATCCCGACCCAGACGATCTCGAATCAGTCTTACTCGAGAATCTCGAAAAAGATATGGGAGTCCGGGGTGATACGATTATCGCCTTCGTTGTAGCTCACGCACCCTAGCTTGGTATCCCCTCCAAAGGCTGGCTTTACATAAGGCCTGCACGGCCCTGATGCATATGCCCAAGCCGCGTTTGCGACGTGTTCTGAGGTCGCAAAGTGTAGTAAACTGTCTCTCCCCTAGGGACCGCGCCTCCCCGTTCGACTATCCCATGACTAAACCTCTCGCCAAGAAAGTACTGCTTATCGGCTGGGATGCAGCCGACTGGAAGATTGCCAACCCCCTCATCGACCAGGGTTTGATGCCCACCCTGAACGATTTCGTGAATCACGGCGTGATCGGTAACCTGGCGACGCTGCGTCCCATTCTTTCTCCCATGCTTTGGAATTCCATCGCCACCGGCAAGCGGCCGGATAAGCATGGCATCTGGGGATTCATGGAGCCCGACCCGCAAACCGGCGGTGTGCGGCCCGTCACCAGCACTTCGCGCAAAGTGAAGGCGATCTGGAACATTCTTACGCAGCGCGGATACAAGGCGCATGTGCTGGGCTGGTTCGCGGGGCATCCCGCCGAACCAATCAACGGAATTTCTGTTTCCGATCTTTATCCTTATGCGGTAGCGCCGCTCGGTGAGCCTTGGCCGCTGCCACCCGGGGCGGTTCATCCCGAGAGCATGCGCGATACGTTTGCGGCTCTGCGCATGCATCCCGCCGAGGTGACGGAAGCGGCGATCCTGCCCTGGATTCCGCGTGCAGCCGAAATCGATCAAGAAAAAGATAGAGGGCTGCAGTCGTTCTCGAAGATTCTGTCAGAGAACTGCTCGATTCATAATGCCGCCACGTGGATTCTGCAGAATGAGCCGTGGGATTTTCTTGCGGTCTACTACAACGGCATCGACCACTTCTGCCACGGTTTCATGAATTACCACCCGCCTCGCATGGAGGGAATTCCAGAGGACAGGTTCGAGATTTACAAAGACGTGGTCAACGGCGCCTACCGATTCCATGACATGATGTTGCAAACTCTGCTCGATCTGGCCGGTCCGGATACCACTGTTCTGATCGTGTCGGATCACGGTTTTCACTCCGATCATCTGCGGCCTCGCGGCATCCCTCAGGAGCCAGCCGGGCCAGCGGTGCAGCATCGGCAGTTCGGAATCGTTTGCATGAAGGGCGATCACATCAAGCAGGATGAAAGAATTTATGGGGCGACACTGCTCGATGTAACTCCGACCATCCTGACCCTGTTTGGACTGCCAATTGGCGAAGATATGGATGGCCGCGTCCTCGTGCAAGCCTTTGAAGAGCCGCTGCGGATCGAGCGGATACCGAGTTGGGAGAACGAACCGGGCGAATGTGGAATGCATCCCGCCGATTTGAGAATGGATCCTGCTGCGGCGCAGGCGGTGCTGCAACAATTCGTCGCTCTCGGCTACATTCAGCCACTGAACGAAGACCAGGAGAAGGCAGTCGCCGTGGCTGTGCGCGAGCAGCACTACAATCTTGCTCGCGTATACATCGACGCACGTCGATATACCGAGGCGCTGGCGATGTTTGAAGAACTGGTGAGCAAGTGGCCCGACGAAGCACGCTTCATGCAGCATCTGGCTCAGTGTTATCTCGCGCTGAGCCGACGTGGCGAGGCAAAAGAACAGCTCGAACTGCTGCTGACGCTGAAGCCTAAGCCCCCTGTGCGAAAGGAACGACCGGCACAAGAGAACGCGGAACCAGGTATCGAAGCCGAAGGGATTGCAGAAAGGGCAGTACCGGACCCAACACCTTCCGAAGAGACACCGAAGCCACGGCCGTGGGCCGATCTGCTGATGGGCATCATTCATTTTGAAGAGGGCGACATGGATGGGGCTCTGGATTATCTTCTAAAAGCGGAAAGCGCCGACCCTCGCTTGCCGGATCTGCATTTACGCATCGGAGAAACTTATCTGCGCCAGAAGCGCACCGATGATGCGGAGCGAGCCTTTCAGCGCGCACTGGACATCGACGGCGATAGTCCCGAGGCGCATTTGGGCTTGGCCGTGGCTCGACTGCGGCAGCGCAAAAATGAGGACGCGGCGGAACAAGCTTTGCTCGCGGTTGGTTTGCAGCACTTTTTGCCGATGGGCCATTTCTGTTTAGGCGTCTCCCTGGCGCGGCTCGGGCATCGCGACCGCGCGGTGCTGGCTTTTGAAACTTCGCTCAGCATGCTTCCTGGACTGATCGCCGCTCATCGCTGGCTGGGCGCATTGTATGCGCAACCGGGCGGCGATATCGAAAAATCGGTGAGGCATCGCGAGATTTTTCTTCGGATGAGGCGCAAGCAACAGACAAAGGTAGAAGCGTGATCACCATTGTTTCCGGCTTGCCGCGCTCTGGCACGTCGCTCATGATGCAGATGCTGGCGGCAGGCGGCATACCGATTCTTTCCGATGGCGAACGCCTTGCCGACACCGACAATCCTCGCGGCTACTGCGAGTGGGAACGAATCAAGCGGCTCCCACAGGAACCTTCTTGCATCGATGAAGCTGACGGCAAAGCCGTGAAAGTTATCTCTCAGCTATTGTTCGCCGTGCCCGTCGGACGCACATATCGCATCATCTTCATGGAGCGCCCGCTGCCCGAAGTGGTTGCCTCGCAGGCGGAGATGATTCGGCGCCGCGGAACTTCCGGAGCGGCCGTGCCGGAAGCGGCGCTGATCGCGGGACTACGGGCGCACCTCAACCAGGTGAACGCCTGGCTTTCCCAACGACACGAAATCCTTGTGAGGCGGCAGACATATCACGATGTTCTGCGCGACCCCGCCGGTGCCTCGCAGAGTATCAAAACATTTCTCGATCGGGAATTAGATATCGCGGCGATGACCAAGCAAGTGGATCCATCCCTTTACCGCAACAGAACATTAAAGGTGCAGCAGTAAAACACTGACTGCATCGAGGCGACACTTTTTTCATCGCATCGAACGGTTCGACGCCCTTCGACAGCTCAGCTGTTACGCTGCCTCATCCCTCGGAAAATGCAAGTCGTGCGCCTCTTTGAAGGCGATAACTACTGGGATACCCATGCCCAAACGCCCGATTGCTTTGTGTGTGGAGTTCTGCGGTAATCAAACTGTAATTATCAAAACTTTCTATGGACGAGTTTGTGCAACTAAAATCGGCATCCGATGCGGGTTCTTGCCCGCCGTTTTCTGGTCAAGCGTTTGTGCGCTCGCAATCTGTCGTCTCGCGGCGGGTCGCCGGGGAAACGCTAATTGTTCCCATTCGCGGCAAAGTCGGGGATCTGGCATCGATTTACAGCTTCAACGAAACCGGCTCTTTGATCTGGCAAACGTTGGAAACGCCCAAGAGCCTTGTCGATCTGATCGAGGTTGTCGAAGCGGAATATTCGATCGAGCGTGAACAGGCCGAACGCGATGCGACGCAATTCTTAAACGACATGCTCGCCGTGGGATTGGTTGAAGCCTGCCCCAGCGTCCCGGTGAATGCGATGGGATTATCGGAGCGAGAAGAGTTAGCAGCAGGTGCGGATTGATCGGGAGAGCTCAGCAGCCTGTCGAATCAGGAGGGGTATGGAACAACTGACCTACGGGGCGTTCAGCGCGGACCTGCACCAGCGCCAGTCCGGGCAGCGTGCGCCGATGCAGGTGTCGATTGAAGTGACGCGCCGTTGTCCGCTCGAATGCCAGCACTGCTACAACAATCTCCCCATGGGCGATCAGGACGCCCGCAGCCGCGAAATGACCACAGAAGAGCACTTCCGCATGCTCGACGAACTGGTCGAGATGGGGTGCTTCTGGCTTCTGTACACCGGCGGCGAAATTTTCGCCCGCAAAGATTTTCTCGAGATCTACACCTACGCCAAGAAAAAAGGTTTTCTGATCACCCTCTTCACCAACGGCATCCTCATTAACGAAAAGATTGTGGACTATCTCGCGGAGTGGCCGCCGTTTTCCATTGAGATCACATTGTACGGACGAACTCGGGAAACTTATGAAGCGCTGACGATGATCCCCGGTTCTTATGATCGATGCTTGCGGGCAATCGAGTTGCTGCGCGATAGAGGCTTGCCACTCAAGTTAAAGACGGTTGCCACCAGCATCAACAAGCATGAGATTTTGGCGATGAGACAATTCGCCGAGGAAGAATTGGGAGTGGAATTTAAATTCGACGGCCAAATTAATCCGCGGATCGATTGTTCCCAGAGTCCTCTGGCAGTGCGCCTTACACCGGAAGAGGTGGTCGCACTCGACATGGCCGCACCGAAAGGTGTGAGCGAATACCGCAGGCTGGCAAAGCACGATGCGGAGAATCCCCCTAATTTATTAAACAACGACACCGTGTATTTCTGTGGTGGTGGGATGAATTCATTTGCCATTAATCCCTACGGAGAGATGAGCATCTGCGTAATTTCTCAGCAGGAGACGTTCGACGTTCGGCCGGCTGGTTTGGCGCACGCATGGGAGCATTCTTTGCTCAATGTTCGAACCCGCAAGCGCACACGGGTGACCAAGTGCATCGAGTGCCGTATTCAGTCGTTGTGTGGAATGTGCCCGGCTAACGGCGAAATGGAGAACGGCGACAAAGAGAGTCCAGTCGAATTCCTGTGTAATGTTGCGCATCTGCGGGCAGCCACAATCGGAGTTGAAATTCCCACGCACGGAGAGTGTGAATTCTGCACTGGCGGAAGTCAACACGAAGAGTTGCTTGAGTCTGCACGACGAATCGCAAACCGGGAAATCGATGTGGAAAGTTGGGTGGGCCCGCAGCAGATTCTGCCGATTTTAAACAATCCAAGTGCGGCGGCAGGGGGGTGCGGAAGTTGCGGCCGCTGACCGCGAAATATCGATTGGGGGTGGAATGAATTCTGGACGGGAGAAGAATGATTCGAAGAAGGCATATGAATCGCCACGTCTAACGACCATCAACCTGCGCCCGGAAGAAGCGGTGCTGGGGCATTGCAAGACCTCCGGAACCGGCGGGCCGGTGCAGTCAACGTGTACTTTCATCACCATGTGCGCCAGCGTTGGATCGTGACAACATTCAGGAGTTGGGTATCAGGATGGAGAACGATGCTAACCGACGTTTGTCTAAGTGCACAGACGGGATGCATCGCAGCAACTTTTGTGTAGGAGCGGTCTCTGTACAGGTTGTTGGTAAATGCCACGATGACGTTGCTCTAGTCCCTTCATTACTTCCGTTTTCGGTAGAGACGGATACCTCAGAGATCAATATACGTGTTGAGTGGATGTCGGCCCTGGAGCGAACGTCAGGACGCCAGCTGTTCGATTCTGATTCAACGTGGCGCTTGTGTGAGTGCGAGGAAGGATTGCAGTTTGATTTCGCTGCGCCGGTCTTTGGAGATCGGATATACAAGAGACTATTAGTCGACGATCACTTCACAAAGGCGATTCTTCAGATGAGCGAGGAGTGCTTTGCAGACTTTCCGTCGCCGGCCGCCTTTTTGGAATATCCCGTCGACGAGCTCCTCATCATGCATCGCCTCACGCAGGAGCCGGCGATCGAGTTGCACGGCGCCGGAATCGTGCGCGTCAATGGCGAGGGCAATTTATTTGTCGGCCACTCCGGGGCGGGCAAGAGCACGACTACGCGGCTGTGGACTGATCGAGAAGACGTTGAAGTTCTGAGTGACGACCGCATTATTGTTCGGCCTGATGAAGTCGGGCGGCATGCGGCTGACGAATTAGGAACTCCTATCCGCCCAGCCGACGCTTTGGACAAGGTGGGGATCCTTCGACTGCGTGATTGCTCCACTTCGCGGACCAATCACTTCGCTCAGGATGACAAAGCAAAAAGCCTCGGCATGAGAATGTACGGTACGCCGTGGCATGGCGAGGCAATGTTTGCTTCTCCTAACAGCGCTCCGCTGCAACGCATCTTCGTTCTTGAGCACGGCCACGGCAACGTGCTCACGCGCCTCACCCGCAGCCAGATGGTCGCGGAATTATTCGCGCGCAGCTTCGTGCCGTTTCATCGGCACGAGTATGTGGAATCGGCATTAAGCTTCTTGGAGCAGCTTGCGGATTCCGTCCCCTGCTATCGCTACTCGTTCGAGCCCGACCAGCGCTCCGTCGACAAAATTCTTCACTTTCATGATTAACAGTGGCTCCGATTCAGAAGGCTTCGAGGCCCTCTGTCGCGAGCTGCTAAGTCAGGGATTAACCGTGCGTTTCGAGGCGTGCGGCGCCAGCATGTCCCCCCTCATTCGTGACCGCGAGATTGTCTATGTTACTCCCGTAATCGTGAGCAAATTACGGAAGGGCGATATTGTACTTACGAAAGGTCATAGCGGCTTCCGGGTTCACCGCCTCGTGTTTATCGATCTTGATAAGAATCTTTTCATTACTCGAGGCGATTGCGGACAGCAAGACGATCCCCCGGTACGCAGCGACCAAATCCTAGGCATTGTCCTCGCCAAAGAAGTGAGGTTCGGGGAAAAAATGGTGGTTGCGAAACTAAAAGGCATCGGCGGTAAATTGCTGCAAGGTGCGGCCCGCGGCCAACGCGTAGCCGGCAAGCTATTGCGGTCATCGAGAGGTCGTCGTCTGTCCGGCGACGCAGGCAAGAAAACGAATGCACTTCTCGGCACGCTCGGTCTTGTTTTCGTCCTCCTCGCCGCAACTTCGTCGCGCACGCAGGTCGCGGTCGATAGTAGCCCAAGCACGAACACCACGGCAGAACTGACCGGGGCGGGCACGCAGACACTTACGTTCAGTCACACGACTTCGGCCACCGCGAATCGTGCGCTGCTGGTAGGCGTGTCGATGAACATCACGAACAGCCCAACGACGACCGTTACCGGAGTCACCTACAACGGCACCGCCCTCATTCTCAAAGGCGCGCACAATGATGCCGCCAATACGCGCCGCGTCGAACAATGGTTTCTCCTCAATCCTGCCTCTGGACCTAATCTGCCAATTGTGGTTTCCGTAAACGTTCCTATTGCCGCGACGGTTGGCGTTGTAGCCGGCGCGACCGTTTTTACCGATGTTGATCAGACCGTGCCTCTTGGCACATTTGCTTCGGCGGATGGCGCAGTCGCGGGCTGTCTAGCCAGCGGAGTCCCAGTTGCATCGCAGTGCAACTCGCAGGTGAACGTAACAAGCGTAATCAATGGGATGATCTTTGACACGCTCGCGGTGGGAACGAGCGCGATCACGGTGGATGGTCCACAAGTTCAGCAGTGGAATGCAACTTCCGGAACCAATCCCAATGCGACCCTCGACATAACCGGCACAGCCAGCAGCAGAGCCGGTGCTCCCGCCGTCCCTGTCTCGGAGAGCTTTAACGAAAGCCTTGCCCTGACGTCAGTAGTGCCCAAAGCTATCGCATTCAATCTCACATCCGTTGCACCTACAACGCTTGTGCTGAATCTGACGTCCGTTGCGAATGCCAACGGCGGTACCACCGTCTACACAGGCACCATCACGGGCGGAGCCAACAACGCATTCGTGGGCGACACGGTTGTTGTGGCGGGCTTCGGCAACTTGAACAATAACGGAACGTTTACGTGTACCGCATCGACGGCAACTACGTTGACGCTCAACAACAGGTTCGGCGCCAAGCAAAATGGCGCCGCTACGGCATCTGTGCCGGCCACGATTTATACCGGGACGATCACCGGTGGCGGCGGCAATGCGTTCCTTGGCGACAGCGTGGTTACATCGGGGTTTCAGAATGCCGCCAACAACGGAACATTCGTCGCGATTGCATCCAGCTCAACTACGGTGACGCTCAACAACAAAGCTGGGGTTACGGAGAGCAACCCCGGTACAGCTACAGTGGCGACCGGTGCCGGCACCAATACGGTTTACCAGGGAACGATTACAGGCGGTACTGGCAACGGATTCGCCGGAGACAGCTTCATCATTGCAGGCTTCACCAATGCCGGCAATAACGGAACCTTCACGTGTACCGGTTCCACAGCGACAACCCTTACCTGCCCGAATGCTGCTGCAGTTGTGGAAACCAAGGCCGGGACGGCGACGACCAACGCCACCTTCAATTGGGCGCAGGGAGCAATTCCGATCAACCCCAGCGTCGCCGATATCGGAGTCACTACAAGCGTTGCGAGCGCAATCTTTGTTGGACAAAATACAACGTACAACATCACCGTCACAAACAATGGGACATCCGCCGCGAACAACGTCGTTTTAAATGACACGTGGCCTGCGAGTATGGCGGTGATATCGATCACGCCCAGCGCAGGGACAACTTGTACTGCTGCTCCTCCTCCGATTACGTGTACGCTTCCAACTCCGTTTGCCAGCGGCGCCACTGCAACGGTTGCCGTGGTCGTGAAGGCCGCTACTTCTGGCGCGTATGCCAACACTGCCAATGTTTCCGATTCCAACACTCCGCCCGATCCGAACACCGGCAACAATACATACGTCGCCGTTGCTACAGTGCAATCGGTTGTTTGCGCCGGAGTCTCGCAAGCCGCTCCCGGAACCAACCTTACAGGAACGCTGAACACGTATTATCCGGGCACTGCCAGCGTTGCCGCGGGCGCGCAGTCGATTCCGGTGGGCACGCCGACGGGCGCCGGCGCCGCCATCGCTACCGGCAACCTTCTGCTTGTCATCCAGATGCAAGACGCCAGCATCAATGACGCAAATAGTGTCCTCTATGGCAACGGCAGCACTGGCCAAGGATTCACCACGCTCAACAGCGCAGGAAACTATGAATTTGTCACCGCGACTGGTGCGATCAGTGGTGGGTCCGTTCCAATCTCCGGAGCAGGGTCGGGCGGTGGGTTGGTGTTTGCCTATCATGCCTCTGCCGCTTCTGCGACTGCGGGGCAGAGCACTTACCAGGTGATTGTGGTGCCGCAATACACCACGGCTTCGTTCAATGCAACCACTCCGCCGACCGCGCTCGCTTGGAACGGCTCCACGGGAGGAGTGTTAGTTCTCGATACTTCGAGCATGCTGACGCTCAACGGAGCAACCGTTTCTGTTGACGGAATGGGCTTCCGCGGGGGCGCTGGAATGCAATTTAACGGTGGCGCGGGAGGTGCTGTTACAGATTTTCTACACGCTGCTCCGGCCGCTTACACCGGAGTTGTGGAAAATGGCGTCGATGCGGTGAAGGGTGAAGGGATCGCCGGAACGCCGCTGTGGGTTGAGTCCGGCGGAACTTACCTGAAGACCACGACCAACTACCCCAGTGGGACGGCTGGCGCCGATGGTAGCAGCGCGCGCGGCGCGCCGGGGAACGCAGGTGGTGGTGGCACGGATGGCGATCCAGCAGCCAACGATCAGAACGCAGGTGGAGGAGGCGGCAGCAACGGCGGCGCTGGCGGCTTTGGCGGAGATTCGTGGAATACAAATCTCAGTGTCGGCGGAGAGGGCGGTACGGTTTTTCCCGTTACCATCAATCGTGTTGCCCTGGGCGGTGGCGGCGGGGCGGGCACGCGCAATAACTCTGATGGGGATACTCAGGCTAGCTCCGGCTCGGCCGGCGGCGGTATCATCATTATTCGAACCTACGGACTCAACGGCGCAGGGACACTTAGTGCCAACGGATTAAATGCATACAACGGCACAGCCAACGACGCTGGCGGCGGCGGCGGGGCTGGAGGAAGCATCGTCGTTCTCTCCGCTAACGGTGGTGAGAACGGATTAAACATCAGCGCGAACGGCGGCAATGGCGGGAACGCATGGGCCTCGCAGGCATATACGCTCGGCAATCGTCACGGCCCCGGCGGTGGCGGCGGCGGCGGAGTGTTGCTGATTTCCGCGGCGCCTGCCAGCGTCAGTGTCGCAGGTGGCGCAAACGGACTCACGTTGAATCCCGGCGTACCCTATGGATCGACACCGGGTGCGGCCGGCACTGCGGTGACAAATGCGACGATCTCACAGACTTCAGGAACGCAGTCGGGCGCACAATGCACTCCAGACATGACGCTCGGGAAAAGTCACGTTGGAAACTTCACGCGCGGACTAACCGCTAGTTACACGATTCCGGTTTCAAACCTTAGCCCTTACGGGTTGACCAGCGGCCCAGTTACAGTGAACGATACCCTACCCCTTGGCCTGACTCCGACCAACGCCAGTGGCACAGGGTGGTCTTGCGCGATTGCCTCGCAGACTGTTAGTTGCGTGGATGCTAATGTGCTCGCCGCGAATAGTTTCTATCCCTCGATCACGATCGTGGCCAATGTAGCCCCGACCTCGCCCTCTACTGTAACGAATACTGCGCTGGTCAGCGGCGGAGGCGAGATCAACCTCTCAAATGATAGCGCCACTGACGTTGCTACCGTGGTTTCCGTCGCCGATCTAAGTGTGACGAATGCCGCGTCACCCGATCCGGTCGCTGCGGGCGGCAGCATTACCTATACGCAGCTTGTTACCAACAACGGTCCCAGTGCCGCCGATAATGCGGCATTGGTCGAAGCTGTTCCCGTAAACACGACATTTCTCTCGATCACCGCTCCCACGGGCTGGACCTGTGTCACTCCCGCAGTAGGTGCTACTGGGAACATCATCTGCACTAATGCCAGCATGGCGGGAAGTACCACGGCCACATTCACGATGTTAGTAAAGGTAAATTCTGGCGTCGCTAACGGCACCGTAATTACAGATACTGCCGCAGTAAGTTCTTCGGTGACCGATCCGAACTCCGTTAATAACACAGCCAGCGCGCCCACTATTGTGGGGACGACGGCGCTGGCAGAAATGACGGTCACCAACTCTGCGTCGCCGAATCCTGTGATCGCAGGAAGTAACATCACTTATACGCAAATTGCCACGAACGTCGGAGCCGCCACGGCCACGAATCCAACGATTACCGACACTACTCCTCCTGGCACAACATTCGTTTCGATTTCCGTTCCACCAGGAACTACGTGTACGCCTCTGGCTGTGGGTGCGTCCGGCTCGATCACCTGCACGGCGCCGGCCGCCCCAGTGGGATCAACTGGCACGGTGCAGTTCGTCGTGCAAGTTGCGGCCGGTACGGCCAGTGGGACGGTCATCACCGATACGGCCACGGTCAACTCCACTAACCAAGCTTTTGGAGCCAACTCAGCCATCGCAACAGATGTAGTGGCCACATCGAGTCAAGCCGATCTCGCCCTGAGCACGGCGGCGACTCCGCTCACCGTTTACCCGGGCAATGACATCACTTATATGCAAACCGTCACCAACAACGGCCCCGCTACAGCAACCGGAGTTACCTTTACCGAGGCGATTCCAGCCAACACCACATTTGCTTCTGTTGCCGCTCCGGCCGGATGGTCTTGTACGACGACTACGTCGGTGACCTGCACGACTGCGAGCCTGGCTTCGGGCACGTCCGCTAACATCTCGGTTGTTGTGAGCCTCGCTTCGACAGTAGCGGTGGCAACTATAACTGCGAATTCTTCAGTCTCTTCGTCAGGAACTACCGACCCTTATTCGGCCAATAACAGTACAACCGTGGTCACCAATGTGGCGACAGTCTGTGACTTGGCGGTGACCAACAGCGGCACCCCAAATCCGGTGACGGTGGGTGGGACGATCACTTACACACAGGTTGTGACTAACACTGACCCCAGCAATTGCGGCACGGCAACCTTGACGGAACCTTATCCGAACAACACGACGTTTGCCTCACTCACTTCCGCGCCCGCGGGTTGGCTCTGTACTACCACGAATCCGATTACATGCACCAACTCCGGTGTCGCTCCAGGTTCGAGCACGACCTTTACCCTGAAAATGAACGTTAGCGCAGGCAGCGTGCCAATTGTAGACACAGTAACCGTTGCCAGCGCCACCCACGATACGAATACGGCCAACAACACGGCGACGGTCACGACAGGGATTTCGATTGCCGGCGATGCAGACCTGAGCATTTCCAACTCAGCAAGCCCAAATCCGGTGACGGCCGGCAACAACATCACTTATACCCAGGCCGTAATCAATGGCGGGCCCGCAGCCGCGACTACCGTCAATTTAACGGAAACGCTTCCTGCGGGTACAACGGCAGTGTCGTTGACGGGCTCATCAGGGTGGACTTGTACTCTTGGCACGCTCACTTGCACCATCGGCTCTCTCGCAGCGAACGCTACCGCAAGCTTTACGTTCGTGATAGGTGTGAGCGCTACCGCAACTGCCGGATCGACGATCACCCAGACCGGCTCGGTTTCCTCATCTACGACCGATGCGAATCCAGGAAACAACAGTGCTTCCGCCGGTGTCGTGGTTGCTGGCTCGGCAGATCTTTCTGTGACCAATGCCGCGAGCCCGGTGCCGGTAGTCGCGGGCAATAACATCACCTACACGCAGGTTGTAACGAACGCTGGACCAAGCACTGCGATTGGCGCCTCCTTCACGGAGACCACGCCTCCGAACACCACGTTCTTTTCCCTGCCCATACCCAGCGGATGGTCGTGTTCCACGCCCACACTTGGCAACCCGGGAACTATCAGTTGTAACAACCTTACGTTTGCCACCGGATCGTCTACGTTCAC
>Ga0307476_10000365_pt1 | contig 37578 bp, 30 predicted proteins | sample atmos_gasesECM2C_2_FD_203314 | JGI IMG/M metagenome (GOLD analysis project Ga0307476, IMG submission 203314) | Hardwood forest soil microbial communities from Morgan-Monroe State Forest, Indiana, United States - atmos_gasesECM2C_05 | ecosystem: Environmental > Terrestrial > Soil > Temperate... | reverse complement strand
CCGCGGACGCCGCTACGGAACACTCGAGGATCTTGTCAACTTCGTCAAGCTTGCGCACATGGCGCCGGCGATCCACTTCTCGGGCGGCTCCATGTGCGAGCCGATGGAGATCGCACCCAACAAGCGTCATCTCGACGTGCAATACACGTTTTTTCGCTATTCGGACCAGGGGTGCGAAGCGACGCCGGAGACGACCGGGCACGCGGCCGACGCCGTCGCACTCGCGCAGACACTGTTCGGCGCCGACTATCTCGGGACGCATCCGGTGGTCCTTGGCAACATCAATTCGAACTCACCTCTGGTTTACGACGGACGCATGCTCGGAGCACTGCGCCAGTTCGCCAGCCACAACCAGGGCACGATCCTCGTACCCGCAGTGCTCGCGGGCGCCATGGGGCCGGTGACGCCCGCGGGCTGCCTCGCCGAGATCCTGGCCGAAACACTCGCCGGCATGGCGCTCACTCAACTCGTGCGACCCGGAGCGCCCGTAATCCTCGGTTCCTTCGTCGGCGCGATCTCGATGCGCACCGGCGCGCCGACCTTTGGCACGCCCGAAGCGACCCAGATGATCTTCGCAACCGCGCAACTCGCGCGGCGACTGAAGGTGCCGTGTCGCAGCGGCGGATCGCTGTGCTCGTCCAAGGTCGCGGACGCTCAGGCCGCGTACGAGAGCGCCCATACGCTGCTGCCCACCCTGCTCGCCGGAGTAAATCTCGTCACGCATGCGGCCGGCTGGCTCGAAGGCGGGCTGGTCGCGAGCTACGAGAAGTTCGTCATGGATGCGGATCAGTGCGCCATGATGCAAATGCTCGCGCAGGGCATGGATCTCTCCGCGCGCGGCCAGGCACTCGATGCCATTCGCGAGGTCGGTCCCGGCAGTCACTTCCTCGGCTGCGCCCATACGCTGGCGAACTTCGAGTCCGCGTTCTACCAGTCGACGATCGCCGACTACTCCTCCTACGAGCAGTGGTCACTCGAGGGAAGCCTCTCCGCCGAACAGCGTGCCAACCGCCTGTGGAAGAAGATGCTCGCCGAGTATCAGGATCCGGGCATCGATCCCGCGCAGGATGAGGCAATGCTCGAGTTCATCGCGCGGCGCAAGGCAGTGCTCACCGACGACATCGAGGATGAATGAGTGCGCGAGCAATAGAGGCGGCTCACGCGCCTGAGACGCGGGCCGCCAACGGGCTGCATGAAAATATGTTCATTAACGAGTGCTCGCCCCCGGCGATCGGCGTCGAAGCGGAGCGTTCCCGGTGGCTGAACCGCAGGACTACACCCCGGTCTAAGAAATGAACTAACATCAGACGGGATGCCGACGGGAGACCTTGCCGGTTGCCCGTCGAGCCGCGAGCGATATGCAATCGGCTGTCGTGCGCGGGGAGGAACGGTCATGAAGTTCTGGACTCGGGTTAGCGCAATCTCTGCACTCGCGATGGTGATGGCCGCAGGCCTTGCCCATGCCAGTCCGGGCGGCGGTGGCCACGGGGGCGGCGGCGGCGGGGGCGGGCATTTCGCAGGCGCAGCACACGGCGCTGGCGGTGGCTGGCACGGCGGAGATGGCTGGCGTGGCGGATATGGCTGGCGCGGTGGGTACGGCTGGCGCGGTGGGTACGGCTGGCGCGGTGGCTACTACGGGTGCTGCGGTTGGGGATGGGGTTGGGGGCTGGGCATCTACATGCCGCTGCTGCCCTGGTATTACGAGACCTATTGGTGGGGCGGTGTCCCCTACTACTACGCCGACGGTAATTACTACCAATGGAACGGCGGGGTCGGAGAGTACGAGTCAGTCGAGCCGCCGGGGCAACTGAGTTCTGTGCCGCCCCAGGGAGCCGCCGTCAACCCGGCCGTGTCCTCCGAGCTCTTCGCGTATCCGAAGGGCGGACAGTCGGAAGCCCAGCAGAAGCAGGACAAAGAGGAATGCCGTCGCTGGGCGAGCAGCGAGTCCAAATTCGATCCCTCGGCGCCACAGCCCGCACAAGCATCGGAAGATGCCCGGCAGGGTTATCTGCGCGCCCAGGCGGCCTGTCTCGAGGCCCGCAATTACAGCGTGAGATAGAGCGCGACATCGCCCGGGCGAGTGCCGGCGTGCGTGCCGGCATGCACCAGTCCCGTGCGCATCGGGCAGTCTGATGCCCATTCATCGGGCGCTATGGCTCGTCGTGCTGGCGGCGCGGCGTATCCCCTTCAGCTAAGTATCTGAGTCTTCAAACGCTCCTGCGTCTCATGTCTTTGGCACGTCCGTTGCAACGGCTCTGAGCGTCATTCCTCTCCTGGGCCGAAGCGGGAGGTGGCGCGTGCGGCTTTTCCCCTCTGGCACAAGCTCCACCTCCCGCTCTCGGTTTCGAAGTCAGCCGAACCCCGGGGGCGGCTCGCCTGCGACGCCCAGGCGCTCCTCGAGCGCCAGGCCGACGCAGGCGATCGTGCCCTCCTCGAACAACCGTCCGATGAGAGTCACGCCGTGCGGCACCCGGCGCGGGGACACGAAACGCGGCGTCGCGTGGCCCGGATCCGGGGCCCAGTCGCTGCGCGGCTCGCTGATCTCGACGAACCCCGCCCGAAGGGTCAGCGACGGGTGACCGGTGAAGTTGGCGATTGTCAGCATCTCGTCGCGCAGCGACGGCACCATCAGCAAATCGACCGTTGTGAAGAGCCGTTGCATCTGCTCCGCGACCGCGCGGCGCATGCGGTCCGCCTGCACGAAATCGACGGCAGAGAGGAAGCGTGACTGGCGGAAGGAGTTGGGCCAGGCGTCGGGTGTCTGCATCTTGAGTGCATCGACTCCGTGACTGAGCGTCAGCTCCTCGAATGCAGCGGCGGATTCGGCAAACAGAATCGTGTTGAGACAGTCGTACGGCCAATCGGGAAGCGAGACGCCGACCGTGTGAATACCGAGACCGTCGAGCGCTTCGAGTGCGCGCCGGTCGACTTCAGTCGCCGGCTCCTCGTGCATCCAGGCGGGGAAATAGCCCACACGCAAGCCCCTCACGCCGGCGCTCGCATCGAACTCGAGCGGGCGCGAGACGCTCGCCAGGTCCCCGGCATCCGCCCCGGCGATCGCCTTAAGAACGAGCATCGTGTCCTCGACGCTGCGGGCCATGGGACCCAGCTTGTCGAGCGACCAGCACAGAGTCATTGCGCCACTGCGAGGCACCCGGCCGAACGTGGGGCGCAATCCGGTGATGCCGCAGCGCATGCTGGGACTCACGATACTGCCTTCGGTCTCACTTCCGATGGCGAAGCCGACGAGGCCGGCAGCAGTCGCCGCGCCGGGGCCCGCGCTCGAGCCCGAAGCGCCCTCCTCGGGCACCCAGGGGTTCATCGTCTGACCGCCGAACCACACGTCGTTGAGCGCGAGTGCGCCGAGACTCAGCTTGGCGACCATCACTGCGCCCGCCTGGTGCAGTCGCCGTACGACCGCCGCGTCCTCATTCGGTATCCGGTCGCGGTAGGGTTCGGCGCCGTACGTGGTGCGGATTCCGGCGGTATCGAGCAGGTCTTTCCCGCCCCACGGGATACCGTGCATGGGACCGCGGTAGCGACCCGCGGCGATCTCGCGATCGGCCTCACGCGCCTGAGCGAGAGCGAGGTCCCCGGTCAGCGTCACCACGCAGCGCAACTGCGCGTCGAACTTCGCAATGCGTTGCAGATAGATGTTGGTAAGGCGCTCCGAGCTGAGCTGGCGCGCTTCGACCCAGCGTGACAGCTTCCACAGCGGCGCGAGCGCAATCTCGGCTTCGCTCGTCGGCAGTGCTGCGGCGAGGCGCCCGCTGCGCACGAAGCGCGACTGCCGCGGAAGACCGGAATGTCCGGGAAGCAGCGGATTGCAGGTCGAGTACGGCGCGAGTTCCGCTGCGAGCGCCATTCGGCGCGGACCCGTGCGCCGCTCGTAGAGCAGCGCCATGCTGCTGCGCCAATTTTGCGCGGCCTGCGCGCGCTCGGCAGGGCGCAGCTCCACCTGGACGAGCTTCTCCGCGGCTGCGAAGGTCGCGGGGTCGACTGCGGGTCCGACGGGCGTCGCGCTGCCCGTGACCGGCGGCGAGCCCGCAGGTGGAGGAGGCACGATCGGTGTTGTCGTGGGGGGCGCTGTGCCTGCGGCCGGCGCGACCGGGAACGTCTGCGCGGCGGCGACCACCGCTGGGCTCAAGAGAGCCGCGCTGGCGCGACTCAGGAATTCGCGACGCGATTTCGACACAGCCTGCAGGACTCAGCGGCCGGACGTCATCAAGGCAAATTCCTCGAACAGCACTTGAGCCGCCAACTGGCTGGTGTTGGTCGTGGGATCGTATTGCGGGGCCACCTCGACAACGTCGGCACCCGCGACGTGAAGGCCCGCAAGGCCACGCAGCAGCGCGAGGCCCTCTCGCGCCTCGAGTCCACCTGCTTCCGGGGTCCCAGTGCCGGGCGCGTAGGCAGGGTCGAATCCATCGACGTCGACCGAGACGTAAATCGGCTGATCACCCACGACCTCGCGCGCCTTCTCGACGACGGCGCTGACGCCCATGCGCAGGAAGTCCTCCATATAAATGACGGTCATGCCGGAGGCATGGGAGAACTCCCAGAACATGTTGGCGGCTCCGCGGATGCCGATCTGTATCGTCCGATCGGGGTCGAGCACGCCGTCGAGTACTGCGAGGCGGAATGGGCCGCCGTGATGGAACTTCGAGCCGTCGTATGCGCCCATGGTGTCGCAATGCGCATCGATGTGAACGAGGCCGAGCGGCGCATCCTTTCCGAGCGCCTTGAGAATCGGATAAGTGATCGAATGGTCCCCGCCGACGGACAGCGGACGGACACCGAGAGCCTTCAGCGCCAGGTAGTAGCGCTCGATGTCTTCGAGCGACTGCTCGAGACTGTAACGGCTGCGAAACGGAACATCACCGACGTCCGCCGCGTGGACGCGCGCCGCGGGCACACCACGCATGGTCGGGTGATAGGGGCCGATGCGCTCGATCGTGCGAACCGCGCGCGGACCGAAACGCGCGCCGGTGCGATTGGAGACACCGAGGTCCATCGGCACTCCGACCGCTGCGACCTCGAGGCCGGCGGCGCTGGACGCATGGGGAAGGCCGAGAAAGGTAGGCACGCCCGAGTAAGGCAGGGTGCGTTTCCCGTCGGGCGACTGCACCTCGCGGGCCGCGCGCGACAGCACCGGATCGTCACCGTCGAATACGCCGCGGTCCGCGTAGCGGGCACGCAGCCGCCGAAGTTTCTCCTCATCCATAGCCAACCCCCTCGCGTCGGCCCGCGGCGTGCGCCGCAGGGGCGACAATATTAAATCAGCCGTCGGGGTGCGCCAGTCCGCGGCGCCGTACGCGCAGCTCCTGCTCGAAGTTGAGCAGTGGCAACTGCCGTTGCAGGCACTCCTCGATGAGGGCGTGCTCGGCCGCACGCGCCTGCGCCGGCTCGACCCACTGCGATACGACCATTACGGGGAGCCGTCCGCCGTCGTGGTATATCTCCCTGATCCAGCCGTACAACGGCCGCAGCCGCGGCGACCTGACCCACCAGGGCCGCTCGTCCGGCAGCCACAGGCGCGCAGTGCGCAGATGCTGCAGTAGCCGCCGGCGTGGAGCGACGGTCTGGCCGACATAGTGAATGGCTCGAATGTCGCGCGGGTCCGAGAGCGAATAGATTGCCACGCCAGGACCCGGATCCGATGAATCGTCGTAGAGCTGCGAAACCAGGTGGAGGCGGATCTCGCGCAGCAACTGCGATCTGTCCGGCGTCGGCATCGACATACCGGCTCAGCTCCTGCGAGTCCTGAAGGTGATCGAGTAGCGCAGCTCTTTCGTCGGCGATACCGCGTGCTGCCACTGCCAGCGCGCGGCGCCACGCAGGACGTAGATGGAGCGCGGTTCGAGCTCGATTGCGCAGCGGCTGCGCTCGTTCGCCCGTGGCGGCCATGGACGAAATCGCATGCGGGCATGGCCGAGCAGCGAGATACCGATGACTTCCTCGAAATCCGGCACGTCGCGATGCCAGCCGAGCGGAGTGTCCGGCCGATACTCCGCGATCATGGCGTGCTCGATTCGCGCGCTCGCGACGGCGGCCCACGCCGCGGCCTCGGCCCGCAGTGCGTGCAGGAATTCGGGGATCGGCGGGGCCGGGGCGAGGCGGTTGCGGGAGAAATCGTAGCTGCCGCCGAAGGCGACCACACGACGGCGTGCGCGCCACTCCTTGTACTGCGCCTCGCGAAAGTCCAGCTTGCGGATCTCCTCGAGCAGCTCGCGCTCGCTGGCAGGGGTGAGAAAGTCCGGGGCATAAACGCAGCCCTCGGGCAATGAACGCGCCGGCGCAAAAAGCTCTGCCTGAACCACACGAGAAGTATGCCTGACGTACGGCGCATCACCCCATGCACCTGGCTTCAGGAATCGAAAAGGAGTAACCGCCGCCTGCCGACCGCAGGCGGCGGTGAAGGCCGCGTTACGGCGCTAGGCCCGTCCGCGGCTCAGCAGAAGCGTGACGATGGCGCCGATGAGGAAGATGAAGAAGAGAATCTTGGCGATGCTGGCGGCGCCGGCAGCGATGCCGAAAAAGCCGAACGCCGCAGCAACCAGCGCAATGATGAAAAATACCGCCGCATAATAAAGCATGAGTCCCTCGCTTTCCGACCTGACTGTCTCCTCAACAGCCAGAACGCAATCTCGGCGCACACAGGCAATTTGACCTTCCGGCGTCGGCACTTCTGTCGGGACGCTTGCTGATCGGCTGTAGGTATTCGGCTACAACGGCTACAACGGCTCCAACACCATCGCGCACATGAAAATATTCACGGTAGGCCACTCGACGCGCAGCAGCAATGAGCTGAATGCGTTGCTTCTCGAGGCGCAGGTGGAATGCCTGGTCGACGTACGCTCGATCCCCCGTTCGCGCATCAACCCGCAGTTCAACAGCGATTCGCTGCGCGAGTCGCTCGCGGCAGCCGGGATCGATTACATCCAGATTGCGGCGCTCGGCGGACGACGCGGCCGCAGCAAAGGGGCTATCTCACCCAACACACTGTGGCGCGTGGAAGCGTTTCGAAATTATGCCGACTATGCCGCGACCGATGCCTTCCGCGCAGGCCTCGGGCAGCTCGAGGCTCTCGGCGCACGTCAGGCCTGCGCCATCATGTGCGCGGAAGCGGTCTGGTGGCGCTGCCATCGCCGCATCATCGCCGATTACCTCCTCGCCGCGGGGATCGAGGTGGCCCACATCATGGGACCCGGCAAGATCGAGCCTGCGACACTTACGCCCGGAGCCAGCCGCATGGCCGACGGCACATTGCGGTACGCCGCCGACTGAGGTGTCGCCTGCGGGCTAGCGGTGTCAGGTAGCGCCAGCGCCGCGCCGCTTGCGCACCGAGAAAAAGAGCTGCCGGTGCTCGCCAGTGCGATCGATTGCGGCGCTTTTCAATGCGACCAACACGTAGAGAACGTTGAGCGCCAGGAGCCTGGTCGGTATGTGCCGGGTGCGGCGCGCTGCGGCGAGCACCGCGTTCGCGGTCACGCCGCGTTTCCCACCGAAACGCCCGTGGACGTAATCGACGGCCTCCTTGCCCACCAGGTTGAAGTACCCGGAGCCGCGCCGCCCCCTGGCACGTGCAAAAGAGAGCACCAGGTACAGTCCCTTGCCGTCGAACACGTGGTAGGTCTGGCGGATCGCATCGACCCGACCGCAATACTGCAGCCCGCGTTGCAGAGCCCGGATATTCATCTCGTCCCCCGATGAAGCCAGCGGCTGCTGCGGCAGCCGAAGCGACTCAGTTGCAATCCTGCCCGCTGCTGTCCGCCGCCCCGTTGCAGCCAGTCTGCACCTGCACTAACAGCTCCATCAACCTGCCGATGTCGACCGGTTTGACGAGGTGCAGATTGAAGCCGGCCGCCGCCGAGCGGCGCCGGTCGGAATCCTGTCCCCAACCGGTCAACGCCAGCAACGCCATCTGCCGTCCCCAGGGTTGGGAGCGGATGCGACGCGCGACCTCGTAGCCGTCGAGCAGCGGCATGCCGACATCGAGCAGGGCCACTTCGGGGCGCTGCCGTTCGGCGGCCTCGAGCGCTTCGCGACCGTCGGCGGCGCCGAACACCTCGTGGCCGCAGAGGCGCAGCAGCTCGGTGAGACTGGCGAGCGCATCGGGATTGTCGTCCGCCACCAGTATCCGGATGGGCGGCAGCGGTGCAGGGGCGGTGCCCGCAACATCGGCCGGGGCGGTGACCGGGATCGCTTCTTCCCCGGCGGTCGTGCCGGAGCGCGCGAACTGCGCTTGCATCGGGAGAAGTATCACGAACTCGCTGCCGCGGCCGCTGCCTTCACTGTGTGCGCTCACTGTCCCGCCATGCATCTCGACAAGCCGACGCACCAGCGCGAGGCCGATGCCGAGGCCGCTTCCCGGATGATCGATCGGCCCCTCGAGCTGCGTGAAGAGCCCGAAGATGAAAGGCAATCGCTCGACAGGGATGCCGATGCCGTTGTCGCGCACGCGGATGCTGACCTCTGTCCCGGTCCGCTCGACGCGCACAGCGATGCGGCCGGCGCGCGGGGTGTACTTGGCGGCATTGCCGAGCACGTTGCCGAGCGCCTGGGCGAGACGCATCGGATCACCGTCGACGACGATCGGCTGGGTGGGAACTTCGAGCGTCAGAACCTGCTCGCGCTCTTCGATGAGCGGCTGCACGGTCTCGACCGCCCGCGCGACGACTGAGCCGATCGCGACCGGCTCGCGTGTAAGGTTGATCTTGCCGCGCGTGATGCGCGAGACGTCCAGTAAATCATCCACCAGTCGCGTCAGATGCGAGACTTGGCGGTCGATCACGTCGCGCGACCAGCTGCGCTGCTGCTCGCTGACGTTCATGCGCAGCAGCTGGACCGCGTTGCGGATCGGCGCCAGTGGATTGCGCAGCTCGTGGGCCAGCATTGCGAGGAAGTCATCCTTGTTGCGGTCCGCTTCACGCAGTGCCAGCTCCGCCCTCGCCCGCTCGGCGACCTCGTTCTGCAAGCTGCGGTTGGCACGCGCCAGCTCGTCGTTGGCGCGCGCGAGCGTCGCATTCAGCGTCTCGAGCTCGCGGGTTTTCTCTGCCTGCAGCGTCTGATTGTCGCGAGCGAGGCGCTCATTGCTGAGCGCCAGCACACGGTTGAGCTCGCGCAGCTCGCGGCGCTTCTGGTACAGCTCGACCAGCACCGCCACCTTGCTGCGCAGGATCTCGGGCACCACCGGTATGGAGACATAGTCGACCGCGCCGGCCTTGTAGCCCTTCAGCCGGTCGAGCTCGGACACGTGCACGCCAGTGACAAAGATGATCGGGATACGCTCGAAGCGCGGATGCTCGTGGATCAGACGCGCCGCCTCGAAGCCGTCCATCTCGGGCATGCTGACGTCGAGCAGCACGACCGCGAACTCCTGATGCATGAGCTTTTCCAGCGCTTCGAGGCCGGAGCGCGCCGGCACCAGGTTCTGTCCGAGGCTGGCGAGCACCGTCTGATAGGTGAGCAGCCGCGCGGGCTGGTCGTCGACCAGCAGGATGTTGACCTTGTCGTCTCCCTCGGCAGGCTCGGGCGGTGGCCCGGAACCTGCGGGCGGCGTTAGCGAGCGTGTCAGCGGTGCAGCCACATGCGCACCAGGGACAGCAACTGATCGGTATTGACCGGTTTCGCCACGTAGTCGGAGGCACCGGCCTCGAGACATTTCTCGCGGTCACCTTTCATCGCCTTCGCGGTCAGCGCAATGATCGGCAGCAACCGGAATTTCTGGTTGCTGCGGATGCGGCGCATGGTTTCGTAGCCGTCCATCTCCGGCATCATGATGTCCATGAGTACCAGCGAAAGGTCGTCGGTGCTCTCCACCAGCTGGATGGCTTCCTGGCCGTTGGTAGCCGTGATCACCTCCATGCTGTGGCGCTCGAGCAGACTGTTGAGAGCGAAGATATTGCGAATGTCGTCGTCGACCACCAGCACCTTGCGGCCGCTCAACGGCTCGTCGCTCTCGTGAAGCTTCTCGATCATCTGCTGCTTCGAGGGTGGCAGCTCGGCAATGACGCGATGCAGGAACAGCGCCGTCTCATCGAGCAACCGCTCCGGTGAGCGCACACCCTTCAGCACGATGCTCTTGGCGTTGCGCCGCAGCTCGATCTCCTCCTGATCGGAAAGCTCGCGCCCGGTGAAGACGATGATCGGCGTGCGCTGCAGCTTCTCGTCCTGCTGTACCTCGGCAAGCAGCTCGAAACCCGACATGTCAGGCAGCCGCAGGTCGAGCACCACGCAGTCGTAGCTGGATTCGCGCATGGCGGCGAGCGCCTCAATCCCGGTGGCGGCGGACGTGATCTCGACGTCACTGTGACCCAGGAGCTCATGCACGGAGAGCTGTTCCGCCGGGTCGTCCTCGACCACGAGGAGACGCCGCACGCGTGCGGCGCTGAAATCCTTCAGCCGCCCCAGCGCCTCCTCCAACCCCTCGGTGGTCGCGCTCTTGGTGAGGAACGAGAAGGCGCCGCGCTCGAGTCCGTACTGGCGCTCGTCCTCTACCGTGAGGATCTGTACCGGGATGTGGCGGGTCTCGGGGTTGCGCTTGAGCTGGCTGAGAACCGTCCAACCCAGCATGTCCGGCAGGAACACGTCGAGCGAGACGGCGGTCGGACGATGCTTGCGCGTCAGCGCCAGCGCGTCGGCGCCGTTGCGCGCCAGCAGCGCCTTGAACCCGCGCGCCCGCGCCAGGTCGATGATCACGCGCGCGTAATGCGGGTCGTCCTCGACGACCAGCAGCACCGCATCGCCCGGCTCGAGGCTGCTGCGGTCGTCGGAGATCTCTTCCTGGCGGACCACCGGCAGCACGACTGGCTGAAAGGTCGGCGCAGGCGCAGCGGCGCCAGCCGGCGCCTGCTGGATCACGCCGCGGCTGAAGGCGGAGCCGAGGTAGCTGAGAGGTAGATAGAGCGTAAAGGTGCTGCCGCTGCCGTGGATGCTGCTCAGGCGGATCTCGCCGCCGAGCAGGTGCGCGAGCTCGCGACTGATCGCCAGCCCCAGTCCGGTGCCACCGTACTTGCGGGCCGTACCCGCATCGGCCTGCTGAAACGCCTCGAAGATGATCTTCTGCTTCTCCGGCGGAATCCCGATACCGGTATCGCTCACGGAAAACTCGACCACCGAAGGGGCCTGGCCGAGGATCGGATGCTCCGAGCTCCAGCCGCCCATGGCTATGCCGACGTGCAACCGCACGCCGCCACGCTCGGTGAATTTGAAAGCGTTCGACAGCAGGTTCTTCAGCACCTGCAGCAGCCGCTTCGAGTCGGTGGTAATCGTGCGCCCGAGGCGCGAATCGAATTCGGCCGTGAACGAGAGCTTGCGTGCCTCGGCCTCGTGACGGAAGTTGCGTTCGATGGTCTCGCGCAGGTGAGTGAACAGCAGCTCCTCGCACTCGACCGTCACCGTGCCGGATTCGATCTTCGACAGGTCGAGAATGTCGCTGATGAGATTGAGCAGGTCGGTGCCTGCACCGTGAATCGTGTTGGCGAACTCGACCTGGCGTCCGGTGAGGTTGCCACCCGCGTTCTCCGCGAGCTGCTGGCCGAGGATCAGAATACTGTTGAGCGGAGTGCGCAGCTCGTGCGACATGTTGGCGAGGAATTCCGACTTGTAGCGCGAGGTCAACGCCAGCTCCGCCGCCTTCTCCTCGAGCGCACGCCGCGCCAGCTCGATCTCCTGGTTCTTGCGCTCGACCTCGACGTTCTGCTCGGCGAGCAGCTTCGCCTTGTTGGCGAGCTCCTCGTTGGTCTGCTGCAGCTCGGTCTGCTGGGTCTGCAGCTCGGTGGCGAGCTGCTGTGACTGCTTGAGCAGACCTTCGGTGCGCATCGTGGCCTCGATGGTGTTGAGCACCACGCCGATGATGCTGCCGGTGAGCTGCTCGAGGAAGGCGAGGTGCGAGGCGGTGAAATCGGTCAGCGAGGCGAGCTCGATGACCGCCTTGACGTGACCCTCGTAGAGCACGGGCAGGACGATGACGTTGCGTGGCGCCACGTCGAACAGGCCTCCGCGCACGCGGATGAGGTCGGACGGGATGTCGGTGAGCAGCAGGCGTTGCCTCTCGGCAGCCGCCTGGCCGACGACACCCTCGCCGATGGCGAAGCGGCGCGGCTCGCCGCTGCCGCCTGCCGCATCGCCGTAGCTCGCCAGCTCCTTCAGCCGCGGCGGCTCGGCGCTGCCGTCCATCACGTAGATCAGGCCCTGCTGCGCATTGACCAACGGTGCGAGCTCCGACAGCAGCAGCTTGCCTACGGTCACCAGGTCGCGCTGGCCCTGCATCATGCGGCTGAACTTGGCCAGGTTGGTCTTCAGCCAGTCCTGCTCGGTGTTGCGCTCGGTGGTGGCGCGCAGGTTGCCGATCATCGCGTTGATGTTGTCCTTCAGCTCCGAGACCTCGCCGCGCGCGTCGACCTGGATCGAGCGGGTCAGGTCGCCCTTGGTAACCGCAGTGGCCACTTCGGCGATGGCGCGGACCTGAGTGGTGAGGTTCGCGGCCAGGAGGTTGGTGTTGGCCGTCAGGTCCTTCCACGTGCCCGCGGCGCCCGGTACGTGGGCCTGCCCGCCGAGCCGCCCCTCGACGCCGACCTCGCGCGCGACGCTGGTCACCTGGTCGGCGAAGATCGCGAGCGTGTCGGTCATGCTGTTGATCGTGTCGGCGAGCGCATTCACCTCGCCCTTGGACTCGACCGTGAGGCGCTGGCGCAGGTCGCCGTTGGCGACTGCAGTCACCACCTTGACGATGCCACGGACCTGGTTGGTGAGGTTGTTGGCCATGACGTTGACGTTATCGGTGAGATCCTTCCAGGTGCCGGCGACTCCCGGTACGACCGCCTGGCCACCGAGCTTGCCTTCGGTGCCGACCTCGCGGGCAAGGCGCGTCACCTCGGCCGCGAAGCCGTTGAGCTGGTCGACCATCGTGTTGATGGTCTCCTTGAGCTGCAGAATCTCACCCTTGACGTCGACGGTGATCTTGCGCGAGAGGTCGCCGCGGGCGATGGCGGTCGAGACCTCGGCGATGTTGCGCACCTGGCCGGTGAGGTTGCGGGCCATCGAGTTGACGTTGTCGGTCAGGTCTTTCCAGGTACCACCGACACCCGGCACGATCGCCTGGCCGCCGAGCTTGCCCTCGGTGCCGACCTCGCGCGCGACGCGTGTGACCTCGGCCGCGAAGCTGTTGAGCTGATCGACCATCGTGTTGACGGTCTCCTTGAGCTGCAGGATCTCACCGCGCACGTCGACCGTGATCTTGCGCGAGAGGTCGCCGCGGGCGATGGCGGTGGCCACCTCGGCGATGTTGCGCACCTGGCCGGTGAGGTTGCTCGCCATCGAATTGACGTTGTCGGTGAGATCCTTCCACACACCGCTGACGCCCCTGACTTCGGCCTGCCCGCCGAGCTTGCCGTCGGTGCCGACCTCGCGCGCCACGCGCGTGACTTCTGCGGCGAAGGCATTGAGCTGGTCGACCATGGTGTTGATGGTCTGCTTGAGCTGCAGGATCTCACCGCGCACGTCGACCGTGATCTTGCGCGAGAGGTCGCCGCGGGCGATGGCGGTGGCCACCTCGGCGATGTTGCGCACCTGGCCGGTGAGGTTGCTCGCCATCGAGTTGACGTTGTCGGTGAGGTCCTTCCATACCCCGCTGACGCCCTTCACTTCCGCCTGTCCGCCGAGGTTGCCCTCGGTGCCGACCTCGCGCGCCACGCGCGTCACCTCGCCGGCGAACGCGTTGAGCTGGTCGACCATGGTGTTCATCGACTCTTTGAGCTGCAGGATCTCGCCTTTGACGTCGGCCGTGATCTTGCGCGAAAGATCGCCGAAGGCGATGGCAGTGGCGACCTCGGCGATGTTGCGCACCTGGCCGGTGAGATTGCCGGCCATCGAGTTGACCGAGTCGGTGAGATCCTTCCAGGTGCCGGCGACGCCGGGGACGACGGCCTGGCCACCGAGCTTGCCCTCGGTGCCCACCTCGCGCGCCACGCGGGTGACCTCTGCGGCGAACGAGCGCAGCTGGTCGACCATGGTGTTGATGGTTTCCTTGAGCTGCAGGATCTCGCCGCGCACGTCGACGGTGATCTTGCGCGAGAGGTCGCCGCTCGCGATGGCCGTGGAGACCTCGGCGATGTTGCGTACCTGGCCGGTGAGATTACCGGCCATCGAGTTGACGCTGTCGGTAAGATCCTTCCAGGTGCCGGCGACACCCGGTACGGCCGCCTGGCCGCCGAGCTTGCCCTCGGTGCCCACCTCGCGGGCGACGCGCGTCACTTCGGCAGCGAAGCTGTTGAGCTGGTCCACCATCGTGTTGATGGTGTTCTTGAGCTCGAGGATCTCACCCTTCACGTCGACGGTGATCTTGCGGGACAGGTCGCCGCGCGCGACGGCGGTGGTCACCTCGGCGATGTTGCGCACCTGCCCGGTGAGGTTGGTCGCCATCGCGTTCACCGAGTCGGTGAGGTCCTTCCAGGTGCCGGCGACGCCGGAGACGATGGCCTGACCGCCGAGCTTGCCCTCGGTGCCGACCTCGCGGGCGACGCGCGTCACTTCCGAGGCGAAGGAGCGCAGCTGGTCGACCATGGTGTTGATCGCTTCCTTCAGCTGCAGGATCTCACCGCGCACGTCCACCGTGATCTTGCGCGACAGATCGCCATTGGCCACCGCGATGGTCACTTCCGAGATATTGCGCACCTGTCCGGTGAGGTTGCTCGCCATCGAGTTGACGCTGTCGGTGAGGTCCTTCCAGGTACCGGCGACGCCGGGCACGGCCGCCTGCCCGCCGAGCTTGCCCTCGGTGCCCACCTCGCGGGCGACGCGCGTCACTTCGGAGGTGAAAGCGCTCATCTGCTCGATCATGGTATTGACGATGGTGGCCGAGCGCAGGAACTCGCCTTTCAGCGGGCGCCCGCTCACCTCGAGACTCATGGTCTGCTGCAGGTCGCCCTTGGCGACCGCGGAGACCGTGCGCGTCACCTCGGTGGTGGGCCACAGCAGATCGTCGATCAGCGTGTTCACCGAGTTTTCCATCGCCCCCCAGGCACCCGAACGGCGCTCGCTCGAGACGCGATGGCGGGTGTTGCCATCCTTGCCGACGATCTGCCCGGCGCGCTCGAGCTCGTGCGCGAGCCGCGCGTTGGCGGTGACGATCTCGTTGAAGGTATCGGCGACCTTGCCGACGAGCCCGGTCTGATCGCTCGCCAGGCGCACCGAGAAATCGCCGTCCCGCACCGCCTGCAGCGCACGGAGCAGACTGCGCAGATCGAGCGCGGCGTCTTCGGCGGCGGCACGGGCCTGTGGGGCGCGCGTGCGTGCGGCGCTCTGTCTTGATTCCATCAGTTCGCTCCGTAGTTGGCGGTGTCCGCACGGCGTGCGCCGGTACGGCTCGTCGGCGGGCCCACGCGTCCCCTTCCGTGCACTCGGGGCGCAGGACGGCGGGTTCTGGGAGTCTCAATCGACAGCCGCGGCAGGAGTTGCACTCTGCCCCCCAAGAGCCATGCATTGCATGGCCCAGAGATGACTCGTAGTCGAAACGTCGCGTTCGCGCGCGGACCGCCCCCAAGGCGGGCACGATTGCAAACTGTCAGCGCGGCCGATGTTACGGTCGGCTGTAGGTAGCGTGGTATAGGAAGCTCACTACATGGCTGTAGGAATGGGACTACATGCGCCTCCTAATTCATGTGCGGCGACATAATGGACAATCCGGCCACGCGCGATGGCCGCTGCGACCGCGCGGAAGGCGAGCGCACGATTAGATAACGGCTTGGGGGAGCAGTCTTGTACGACCAATTTTCCAGGGACGCGCTGGACCCGGGGCTCGCTCAGGGGGGCGCGGGGGGCGCAGCGAGCGGGCCGAGTCGCGCTGGCTGGAGGAAAATGCGCCGTGCGCTCCTCACGCGGGCCGCGCATCCGTATCGCTATGCCGGCCGTTTTGCCTACCATTTCGCCCGCGGCAAGCTCCAATACGACCCGGTCTTCCGCGCAATCCTCGAGCAAGGCCTGTTGCGCGGGCAACCGCGCATCCTCGATCTTGGGTGCGGCCAGGGATTGCTGGCTGCCTGGCTGCATGCCGCCCGGCACTGTTACGAGCGGGGGGCCTGGCCACGACGCTGGCCGCCACCGCCGGCACCGCGCTCGATACGCGGCATCGAGTTAATGGAGCGGGACGTCGCGCGCGCACGGCGCGGACTGGGTGATGGCTGCGAGATCGTGCAGGCCGACATCCGGGACGTCCCATTCGGCAGCGCGGATGTCGTGGTCATCCTCGATGTCCTGCACTACATGCCGGAAGCCTCCCAGCGCGATGTGCTGCGGCGGGCACGCGCGGCGTTGCCGGCGGGGGGCACGCTCCTCCTGCGCGTCGGCGATGCGGACGCGCGGCTACGCTTTCGCGTCACCTGCTGGAGCGACCGGCTGATTTTGCTCTTTCGGGGGCACGGGCTGCCGCCCCTGCATTGCCGTGGACTCGGCCGGTGGCGAACGCTCCTGCAGGAGTGTGGCTTCGACAGCCGCTCCGAGCCGATGAGCCAGGGCACGCCGTTCGCCAACGTACTGCTGATCGCGCGTGCGACCTGAGCGTCGGGCGCGCCACACCGAGCCGATGACTGCGGCTACGGCGCCGGCTTGTAGACCATCTGGCCGACGGCTTCGTCGTCGCCGGTAATCGAGGTGAGACGCCCGTCCGGTCCGAAATTGAGATCGTACTCTCCGTGCGTCGAGCGCCACATTTTCCAAGTCGAGCTCTCGAGCGGGCCGTTCTCGCTGGTGAGCGGATAGCCGATCGCGACGATCGCCTGCTCGCGCGTCATTCCGACCATGAGCTTGCCGGTCTGGATAGCGTCCTGCACTGGCCTCGGATATCTCGAGATCCGCGGGCCCGGGTCCTGGTCAACCACGATCTTATTGACCCATTGGTCGAGCGTCTCCTGGTCACGTCCATAATCGTGACCCAGCTTCATCGGCTTGCCGTTGATCGAGACGAAGGCGCGGTCCTTGCCGTAGCTCTGCACCTCTATCGGAGTGCCGGCGGGGATCATCGGAAACTTGGCGTAGTTGCCGTCGTTGATCCAGTCTTTGTCGAAATGCAGGTTGCAGCAGGCAAACCCCTGTCGCGGCAATCCGGACCCCGGCGGAGGGGGCGGCGGTGGCGAGGGCTTCGCGAGCCCCACGGAAGCCAGCACGTCGCGGAAGACGCCGGCTTGCGAAGACGACGGGGCAAGAGCCACTGACAACGCAAGGGCAAGTGCAGTGCCGAGTCTCAGGCGCAATCGGAAGATCGATACTGTCGTTATTCTGTTCATTATTCCCTCCGCGTGCCGCCCTGAGGGCAGAAAGCGACGGAGCGCTTCCAAAACCGCCCCGGGCGGCGATAATGAGCTTCGCGCGTTGGTGCAGAGCAATTATACCCAAACCACCTGCGCGGCGTGTCCCGTGAGCCGACTCACCTTCTTCGCTGTTCTTCTGCTCGTGCCGCTCCTGGCCGTGGCGGAGCCGCGCGTCGCGCTGGTAATTGGCAACAGCGCCTATGCCAGCGGTCCGTTGCGCAATCCAGCCAACGACGCCGATCTCATGAGTGAGACGCTGAAGAAGGTCGGGTTCGAGGTGATCGAGAGGCGCGATGCCGACCAAATCGCAATGAAGCGGGCCATTCAGGATTTTGGTGCGCGCCTCGAAGCGGCAGGCCCAAAGGCCGTCGGTCTCTTCTACTACGCCGGTCACGGCGTGCAGCTCGAAGGCCGCAATTATCTGATCCCGACCACGGCGAAGATCGAGCGTGAAGGGGACGTCGAGATCGAGGCCGTGAGCGCCGACTGGGTGATCGCGCAGATGCGCTACGCGCGCAACGCACTCAACATCGTGATTCTCGACGCTTGCCGCAACAATCCGTTCGTGCGCGGCCTGCGCTCCGCCGATCGCGGGCTGGCCATGATGTATGCGCCCACCGGAATCCTCATTGCGTACTCGGCCGCCCCGGGGTCGGTCGCCGAGGACGGCGCGGGCCGCAACAGCCCTTACACGACCGCGCTGTCGCGCGCCATGCTCGAAGTGCACGAGCCGCTGCTGGAAGTGTTCGCCGAGGTGCGCGAGGACGTTCTGGCAGCGACCGGGCAGCGCCAGGTCCCCGGTGAATACGATGAAGTCGTCGGTGGACGACACTTCTTTTTCACGGCGCCGGAGAAGATCGCCGCCGCGCCCACCGCTGTTGGGGGTAGCACGCCGACGCCCGGCGCGACACCGGCCCCCGCGGCGCAGCCTGCAACCAGCCCGACATCCACCTCATCCGCCGCGACATCCGGCGCGGCCGAGAGCGAATCGCCTGGCGTGTTGTCCTCCGGTATGAGCTGGCTGGCGAGCCTGTTCTCCTCATCCGGGCGGCCAACTGCTCCCGGGTCGGCGACCACGCAAGCGAGCGCCGGTACGGCGGGTGCGACGCACGCCGGCTCTGCCGAGCTGCGCCCGGCGCCCCCGACTGTGGCGGCCGGGGCGAATTCGCGCCCCGGGTCAGGGGCGACAACTGCGCCCCCGGAGCCCATGATCGCCGGGACACGCGCGCTCGAGCTCTTCGAGATGCTCGGTGTACCTGCTGCCGCCATCGATGCCTCGCACAGCTATCCTGAGTCCGCCATTCGCCGTTCGCTCGAGAGCGCACCCCGGCACGTGCGGCTCGGCAGTACCCCCGAGCAGATCCGCTCCGCCGTGGTTCTGTGCAGACGCTACTCCTCGAGCTGCGACTATGACGATGAGCGGCTGCGCTCGGCGACGCTCACGCCCTTCCAGCTCGATGACTTCCCGGTGAGCGTGCGGGCGTTCCGCCGTTTCAGCGAGGGTGCCGGGTACAAGACCTACGCCGAGCGGGTCGGCTACGCGTACGCGCTGAAGGCGGATGGCTCATACGAAGAGGTGAGCGGCGGAAGCTGGCGCAATGCGCTCAAGAAACATTCCCTCGATGAGGACTCGGCGGTGGTCGGCGTGACCTATCAGGACGCGCTTGCGTATTGCACGGCGAACCGGGCGCGGCTGCCGACGGAGGACGAATGGGAATATGTCGCGCGCGGTCCCGCACGCCACATCTACCCCTGGGGCGATGACCCCGCACCGGTGGCGCGCTCGATGACCATCGCCCCACACGTGAATGACGGTCCGGCCGAGGGGATCGGGGGCCACTACCGGGGCCTTTCCGGGACCGTATGGCAGTGGGTCAACACCACGCTCGACCCGCGCGGCGAAGCCGGCGGCGCCGGCGGATGCTGCAAAGTGCTGAAGGGCGGCTCGTGGATGGAACCGAATCCCGCCAACAAGCGCTCCGCCACCCGTCGCTACTCGCGTCCCAACATCACGGCCGACGAAGACAGCGGCTTCCGCTGCGCGCGTAACGTCGCGGTGTGGCCGGACGTCGATACGTGGCTTTCGCACCTGCACTGAGCGCACCTCGGCTACAATCGCAATTACGCTGCGCAGCGGCGGCTGAGGGGTTGCTGAGAGTCGGATGTGAGCGCGAATCCTTCCAACGTGAGACGCGATGCAGGTTATGCGGGGCTGACCACGCCGGTCGGGACGCTGCCCGCTTCGCTCTACTTCGATCCCTCTCACTACCAGCGCGAACTGAGCCGGATCTGGTATCGCAACTGGATCTACGTCTGTCGCTCCTCCGACATCGGCGCGCCGCGTACGTTCCGCACGCTCGAGCTGGGCAACCAGTCGATTTTCGTCGTGCGCGGCGAGGACGGCGTGGCACGCGCCTTCCACAACACCTGCCGCCACCGCGGTGCCGCGCTGTGCCGCGAAGCAGCCGGACGCTTCGGCGCGACCGGCATCGTCTGTCCATATCACAGCTGGCGCTACAGCCTGCGGGGTGAGCTGCTGCAGACCACCTCGGTGCAGCCGGGAGACGGCTTCGACGCGCGCGATTTTCCCCTATACGCCCTCCCCGTCACCGAGCGGCTCGGCTTCGTGTTCGCCGCACTGACCCCGGAGCCGCCCCCGTTCGAGGCGACATTCGATCTGCCGCTCGAGCGGCTTGCGTCCTGGGGCCTCGAGGACCTCGTCGTAGGGCACCGCCTCCACAAGACCATCCAGTGCAACTGGAAGGTCTTCTGGGAAAACTACAACGAATGCCTGCACTGCCCCGGCGTGCATCCGCGCCTCGCGCAGCTCGTGCCGATCTATGGCCGCGCACTTCTCGAGCGCCGCGACGACCCGCACTGGCGGGATCACGCGGATGACGATGACCCGAGGTACGGCGGCGGACTGCGCCGCGGGGCCGAATCGTGGACCATCGACGGGCAGCCGGTCGGCGTGCCCTTCCCCGGCCTGAGCGCCGCGGAGCGTAAAGAGGGGCACCTGTACCTCACGGCTCTCCCCTCGGTGTTCGTCGTCGCGCATCTCGATTACGTGCGCATCGTGCGACTGCTGCCGCTCGGGCCGGAGCGGACCGACATGAGCATCGAGTTCCTGTTCCTGAAGGAAACGCTGCAGGACCCGGAACGCGACATCATGAAGGCGGTCGACTTCACCAACATCGTCATGAGCGAGGACGCCGGTATCTGCGAAGTGAATCAGCGGGGCCTGCGCGCCCTGCCCCACGAGCAGGGCGTACTCATGCCGGAGGAGTATGCGATCCGGCAGTTCCATGACTGGGTGCGCGCGGAGCTCAACCGCTCATAGCGCACCAGCGCGGATGCGCCCGCGAGCGAGGCGTGCGCTCCTCGCGACCCTCATGGCCGCATGGCTCGCCGGCTGCGGCGGCCCTGCTACGCCTTCCGGCACTGACCCGTCGCGTACGAAAGCCGCCGAGGAGCCGGTGCTGCACGTCTACAACTGGGACGATTACATCGGCTTCGACACCGTCGCTCGCTTCGAGCGCGCCACGGGAATCCGTGTCGTCTACGACCTGTTCGATTCGAACGAGACGCTGGAGGCGAAGCTGCTGGTCGGCGATTCGGGCTACGACATCGTCAGCACGACCATGGCCTGGTACGGCCGCCAGATCCGCTCCGGGCTCTATGAGCCACTCGACAGGTCGCTGCTGCCGAACTGGAAGAACCTCGATCCTGCCGTCCTCGAGGTTCAGGCGCAGGCCGATCCCGGCAACCGCTATGCCGCGCCATACCTGCACGCGATGAACGGCTTTGCCTACAATGACTCGCAGATCCGCGCCCGAATGGCGGACGCGCCGCTAGACAGCCTCGCCATGCTGTTCAATCCTGCAGTCGTGGCGAAATTCGCCGACTGCGGCGTGAGCTTTCTCGACTCGCCCGAGGACGTACTGCAGCTCGCACTCGAGTACCTGCGGCGCGACCCCAACTCCCGGCGAGCCGAGGATCTCGCTGCGGCCGAGCGCGCGGTGATGGCGGTGCGACCTTACATCCGGCTGTTCGACTCGAACGACTACGTCTATCAGCTCGCGAGCGGCGAGCTGTGCGTCGCGATGGGATGGTCGAGCGATTTTTCCATGGCCATCAGGCGCTCGCGCGCCGCCGGTCTCGCCCTGCATCTGCGGTTCACGGTACCGCGTGAAGGCTCGAACATCACCTACAACGCGCTGCTGATCCCGGCCGGCGCGCCGCATCGCCTGGCGGCACACAAGTTCATCAACTTCATCCTCGATGCGCACGTCATCGCGGGCATCACCAACGACATCAGCTACGGCAACGACAACCTGAGCGCGCGGCCCTTCATCAAGCCTGAGATCCTCGAGGATCCCGTGATCTACCCGCCGCCCGAGGTGCGCGCACGCCTTTTCGTGCCGGCGGAGTTCGATGCGAAGTGGCAGCGGGCGCAGACGCGCGCCTGGATGCGAATCAAGAGCGGTCTGTAGATGCACTCATTACACCCACGGCGCGCATTTCTGTCGGCGGCACTGGCGAACGCCACACCTAGCCGACGCCGCTCTTGAGATAGTAGGGATCGTGCGGCGGGCGGGTGAAGATCCGCCGCAACAGTGGCTCGAAGCGAGCGAGCGGCTCGCTCTTGTAGTCCGGATCGAAAGAGCACTGATCCCACGCCGCGCAGAAATGCACGCATGCGTCGTACCAGCGGTGATCGCGGAGCCGGTCACGGCCGTTGCGGTCCCCACCGAAGTGATGCGCGTAGTAGTAATTCTGGAACAGGCCGTGCTGCGTCACGATCCAGGTGACCTCTGCCCGCACGTAAGGGCGCAGGATCGCTGCGGCAACCTCGGCATGGTTATAGGGAGCGAGGTCATCGCCGATGTCATGGATGAGCGCCGCGACGATCAATTCCTCGTCGGCCCCCTCTCTGAGAGCGCGGCTGGCCGCCTGGCGCGAGTGCTCGAGACGGCTCACGGCGTATCCCTCATAAGAGTTCTCGAGCTTGCCGAGGCCCTCCAGCAGCCGGTCCGGCAGACCTGCGGCGAACTGGCGCTCGAGATCCTGCAGGAGCAGGTAGTCCTCCCGGGTCCCGTGCTGCATTTCACGAAAACTCACGACTTTGCGCATGCAGACCTCGCAACGATCACAGAAAGCTTGGCTGCTGCTCGGCGGATGCCCCTGCGCCGGGCTCGGTGAAGTGCTGGGCCAGCGCGGTGACGACCCGCGAGCGCAGCACGTCGCGCTCCACCAGGGACGGAGACCTGATGCGCAGCTCGAGCACCGCGCGGTCGCCGTCGATCTGCGTCAGGTAACAGCCGATCACTGCGCCATCGCCGGCTACCTTCTTGGCGACGTCTGTCGCCCGGATGCACATCGTGCCGGTATCGCTGTCGCGCGGTACGCGGATGGTGATCGCGAGCGCCGCCGGAACGTGGTGCTCGCCGAGATTGATCGTTACCTGGCTCGCAGCAATGCTGTTGGGAAGGACCACGAGGCGGCCGTCGAAGGTGCGCAACGTCGTGTAGCCGAGCGAGATCAGCTCGACGGTGCCCGTCTCGGTGCCCGTCGGGGCGGTCACCTGCAGAGTATCGCCGAGCCGAAAGGGGCGATAGATGGTAATCGACACACCGGCGACGAGATTGCCGAGCGTACTCTGGGCCGCGAGGCCGATGACCACGGAGGCGACGCTCGCGCCGGCCAGCAGAGCGGTGCCCATGGCGCGCAGCGCCGGAATCAGGTGGGCGTAGAGAATCAGCATGACCACCCATATGGCCGCGGTGCCGACCTGCTGCAGGAAGCTGATGGTGGTGCGGTCGAGATGTCCGGCGCGGGTCATCGCGCCATGCACCGTAACTCGCAGCAGACGTGCCAGCACCAACGCCGCCAGCACGAACAGCAACAGGTAGATGAATGCGCCGGCGAGACTGTCGGGCGACAGTCGCGCCAGCACGTCATTCCAGCCGATTTTCAGATCGCCCATCGCGGGAGAAAATAACACAGGCCGGAGCGGCCGCTGGAATTGCCACGCCCTGCGCGCACCATCGACACGCAGCATCCGCTGGCGCTGCCTGGGCCACGCCTATGTGCGCATGCGGCGACAACCCAGGATCGCGTTACCATATAACGGTGAAGCAGCTGGTACATAACCTCGGCCGCCTCTACCAGAGAAAGATCCTTTCGCTCGAAGCGGAAAGGCAGCACTTCAACCGCTACAACGAGCGACCGGTGGAGTTCGCCTTCGTCTTCCGCGCCATCGCGCGCTGTGCACCGAAGACGATCCTGGACGTGGGCACCGGCACCACCGCCCTGCCCGCCCTGATGGCGAATTGCGGCGCCGTGGTCACTGCCATCGACAACGTGAACGATTACTGGGAGCACGGACTCATCAATCGCCATTGGCACATCGTCGATGACGACATCCAGAAGACGAGAATCCGCCAGAAGTTCGACATGCTTACCTGCATCTCGACTTTGGAGCACATCCGGGAGTACGACAACGCAGCGCGGAACATGCTCGAGTTACTGAGCCCGGGAGGGCATCTGGTGCTCACCTGCCCCTTCACCTGGGCGCAGCACGTGGACGATTGCTATCGCCAGCCGGGCGCCGACGCAGGACTCGCCGCCGCTCCCTACATCGGCAACAGCTACAGCGGGGAGGATCTCGAGCGGTGGTTGCGCGTCGGCGCCGAGCTGGTCGAAATCGAGCACTGGCGGGGATTTTCCGGATCGCATTGGGCGCTCGGGGAGCGACTCGCCCCGCCGCTGCCCGCCACGAGGGAAACAGGAAACCTTGCCTGTCTGCTGTTGCGACGGGCCGCCTGATCGACTCGGCTACAGACGCGGCGTCCGAACATCGCGCGCCGCGATGCGCAGACACTCGAGTAACGCACTCGCCGCGGGCGCGAGGCTGCCCGGTGCCCGCATGATCGCGCCAACCGGGCTCTCGATCGATTTCAGCTTCACCGGCAGGATCGCGAGCAGCTGGTGCTCGACGTCATCGAGAGCCACGTGATATGGCATCACACCGATGCAGTCGGATTTTCTCAGCAGCACGCGGTTGGTGAGGATCGACACGGACTCGATGAGGTTGCGCGGCAGTGGCGCACCGGCATCGAGGAAGGCCCGCTCGATCTGGCGGCGCAGCGTCGTCTCCGGCAGCGGCAGCAGCCATGCCTCGTTCACCAGCTCGCGCAGTCCGAGACGGCGCTTGCGTGTCAAGGGATGCCCGCGGCGGACGACCAGGCAGATCGGCTCCGAATAGAAGTCCTCGTACACCAGCGCCCGATTGCGGCCCTGCTCGGGCATGCGCCCCAACACCATGTCGAGATCGCCGACGAGCAGCGATGGCAGCAGGACATCGTAGGTCCCGACCATAATACTGATCGCGACGCCCGGCCGATCCTTCTTCAGCAGTGCGATCGCATCGGGCAGGATGCTCGCCGAGGCGGCGAGCAGCGTCCCGACGGTAACCTTGCCGCTGTAGCCGGCGCGCAGGCTCTCGAGCTCCTCGGCCGCGTGACGCAGCTGAGCCAGCACGATCTTCGCGTGACGCGCGAAGATCTCACCGTAAGCGGTGGGCGCGAGGCCGCGATTGCTGCGCTCGAAGAGGGGCACCGCGAGCGTGGCCTCGACGTCCTGCAGCGCCTTGGTCACGGTCGGTTGAGTGAGGTTGAGTCGCCGCGACGCCTTCAAGATGCTGCGCGAGTCATAGAGCTCGGCGATCAGCTCGATATGACGCAGGCGAAACTTGCGGGCGATCCAGCGCTCGAGGCGTACCGAGCTCATGCGTTGCGCATGATAGCGGCTCTGCGGACCGCGGCCGCCCCCGCCCTGGAGCTCAGGCGTCAGTCAGCGCCGCGGCTGCCGTGCGCACGGCCGGCTGCACCGCTGCGAGGCCGAAGAAGCGCCGCGCGTTGGCATGCAGGATCTTCTCACGCACGCGCAGCGGGAGCTCAGGGACCGAGCGGACGAGACTTCCGATCCGCTGCTCTCCGAGCGGGAAGGGATAGTCGGAGCCGAGCATCACGCGATCCTCGCCCATGACCTTCACCAGCAGGCCAAGAGCGTCGGCGCTGAAAACAGCGCCGTCGACACAAAAACGGTCGACGTAGGATGACGGCGGTTTCGGGCAGTCCTCGCGCACGAGGTCGCGGTGGTGCCAGGCATTGTCGACCCGTCCGAGCAGGTACGGAAAGCTGCCGCCGCCGTGCGCGAAACATAGTTTCAGCGAGCGGGGCAAGCGCTCGAACGCCCCCGAGAGAATCAGCCACAGGATCGACAGCTGCGTCTCCGCGGGCATCGACACCAGCCACGGCAGCTGGTATTTCGACATCCGTTCCTGCGCCATCATGTCCCAGGGATGCACGAATACAGCCGCCCCCTCGGTTGCGCAGTGCTGCAGAAAGGTAACGATGCCCTCGTCGCTCAGCTCTCGCCGCCCGACATGGTTACCGATCTGTACGCCGACGTGGCCGTCCGCCATCGCGCGGCTCAACTCGCGGCAGGCGAGCTCCGTATCCTGGAGAGGAACCTGACACAGCGCCTTCAGACGCCGGGGTGCGGCGGCGCAGATCTCGAGTGCCGCATCGTTGAAGATTCTCGCGACTTCGAGCGCCTGAGGCGCCGGGCGCTGGTAGGAGAATAGTAGCGGCGTGGCGCTGATGATCTGCACCTCGACTCCGTCGCGATCCATCGCCTCGAGACGTATCGCGGCCTCCCAGCAGGCCGAGGTCACCGGGCGAAATTCTCTTTCCCCGACCATCAGCATCGCTTTGCCGGCGGCCGTGTGCTTCATCCACGGCCACTCCGCCGTCCCGAAGCGTGCGGCGAGGTCAGGCCAGTGGCGGGGCAGGAAGTGGGCATGGATGTCGATGGCGGTCATGGCTGCCTCCCGGGACGCCACGCCACGGCTTTGATCTCGATCAACAGGTGCGGATGCGGCAGCGCGGCAACCGCCACCGTCGTGCGGGCCGGTCCGTCCGGGCCGAAGAACTCGCCGTAAATCTCGTTGTAAGCGCCGAAATCGCGCATATCGACGAGGTAGGTGGTGAGCTCGACGACGTCGGCAAGTGACGCGCCGGCATGCGCGAGGATGTCGCGGATGTTCTCGAGCACCGCGCGCGTTTGTACACGGATGTCGAGCAGCGGCTGCCCGCTCGCGCCATGGCCTGCGCCGGCGATCGAGTCGTCGGCACGGCGCGAGCTGGTACCGGAGACGAAGATGAGCTCGCCCGCTCGACGGAAATGTGGATAAGCGCCGCGCGGCCGCGCTTTGCCGGGCACGATCCCGGTCGAGGTCGCTGCGTCGCCGCCGGCCGCCGCCATCGCGATGCCCCGTCCTTTTGCTCCTGCAACCATTGGGCGGCCCTTACAGCTTGATGCAGATGTTCATCGGTTCGGAGAAAAAAGCGAGCGAATGCGCGCCGCCTTCACGGCCGATGCCCGAAAGCTTCACTCCTCCGAAGGGCGTGCGCAGATCGCGCAGGAACCAGTCGTTCACCCACGCGATGCCGACCTCCATTGCGCGCGCCACCCGATGCGCGCGCTGCAGGTTCGAGGTCCATACCGCCGCCGCCAGTCCGTAGCGCGTGTCGTTGGCGAGCGCGACCGCCTGCTCCTCCGCGTCGAACGGGGCGACATGGCAGACCGGCCCGAAGATCTCTTCCCTGACGCAGCGCGCACTCTCGGGAAGTCCGCGCACGATGGTCGGCTCGATGAAAGCCCCTGCATCGCGCTCGTCGCCGAAGATGGGCACATCGCCTCCGCAGACGATCTCCCCACCCTCCTCGCGCGCCAGACGGTAATACGACAGCACCTTCTCCCGGTGCGCCCGCGAAATCAGCGGCCCCATGTCCGCTCCCTCGTACGGACCGCCGATCCTCAACCGGCGCGCTCGCTCACCGAGCGCTGCGACGAAACGCTCGAAGAGCGGGCGCTCGATGTACACGCGCTCGGAGCACAGGCATACCTGGCCGCAGTTCGAGAATACGGAGCGCATCGTGCCCGCGAGCGCCGCATCGAAGTCCGCATCCGCGAACACGAGCGAAGCGTTCTTCCCCCCGAGCTCGAATGACAGTCGCTTCACCGATTCGGCAGCATTCTTCATGATCGCTGCGCCGGTGGCCGATTCGCCCGTGAACGCGATCGCGTTCACGTCGGGATGGCGCGTCAGCGCCTCGCCAGCCGCGCCAGGCCCGAACCCGTGTATCAGGTTGAACACGCCGGGGGGCACACCGGCCTCCTGGAACACCTGCGCCAGCAGCGCTGCGCTCGAGGGCGTCTCCTCCGAGGGCTTTGCTACCACCGTGTTGCCGCAGGCCAGGGCGGGCGCGACCTTCCAGGTAAGCAGCAGGAAGGGCAGATTCCAGGGTGCAATTACGGCCACGACGCCGACCGGCTTGTGGACCGAGTAGTTGAGCGCGCCGCGTCCGTCAGGGGTCCCCATCTCGAAGCATTCCGAGGCTCGCGCCAGGGCGAGATCCGCGTAGGCGCGGAAGTTGGCGGCGCCACGCGGGATGTCGAGGTTGGTCGCCTGCGCGAGGGTTTTGCCCGTGTCGGCGATCTCGGCGCTCACGAACTCGTCGAAGCGCGCCTCGATCCGCTCGGCCACGCGCCGCAGCAGCGCGCAGCGTTCGGGAAGCGTCAACCGCGCCCACGGACCGCGCAGAGCCGCGCGCGCTGCCTGGACCGCACGATCGACCAGCACCTCGTCCGCTGCGCCGACGCGGCACAGCACCCGCCCGTTCACCGGGTTGAGGTTGTCGAAGCTCTCGGGGGCCTCCACGAACTCGCCCCCGATGAGACAGGGGAGGTGCGCCCCCGGGAAAGGATAGCGATCGCCCCCCTGCGGTTCGACGCGCACTTTGGCAGCTTCACCACGCATGCGTGGCGGATTCTAGTTGCGCATCGCTCTCAACAAATAATGAGTTTTTGCCCCGTGACTATGCAATTTATCTATAGCGCCGCCTAAGCCTGGGCCATCAACGCCTGGCGCCGCGCCAGACTCGCCTCACTCCAGACCTCGCGGCTGCTGTAGTACTGAGCGAAGCTGCGCGCGCCGGCCGGGATCACCACCCAGGGCTGCTTCGATTCGGTGTAGATATGAACGTCGGGCGGAAAGCGATCCGGCTCGTCGAGTGTCCCGACGCGTATGAAGGCGAGCCGCTCGCCGAGACCGGCATAGTGGCTCCAGACCGCGACCTGGCAACTCGGGCAGCGGGCAATCGTCTGGCCCTTACCGCTGTTGCTCGGAGTGAGCACACGCTGCGGCTCGCCAGCGAGGCGCACCAGGTGGGCAGTCTCGACGAGGCCGTTGATCACGAAGGCGCTGCCAGTCTCGCGCTGGCACCAGCGACAGTGACAGCAGTGCACGATGAGCGGCGTGCGCACCAGGCGGTAGCGGACAGCACGGCAGGTGCAACCGCCCTCGGCAGAAAGTCCCTCAGCGGGAGGCGCGGGACGCTCCGCGGAGCTCATCGGCCTACTGGGTGGCGGCGGAGCCGCTCAGGCAGGTCTTCATGTATGCCTTGCGATCGTCACCTTTCAGGCCCTTGGCGGTCGCGTCCTTGTTGCAGGATTTCATCTTCTCCTGCTGGCTGTTGCCCGTCGTGGCCGAGCCTTTCTCCGACAGGCAGGTCTTCATGAATGCCTTGCGATCGTCGCCCTTGAGGCTTTTCGAAGTGGCGTCCGCATTGCAGCTCGTCATTTTCGCTTGCTGACTGTTCTGCGTCGCCTGGCCGAGCGCGGCCTGTCCGGCAATCAACGCAAGCGCGGTTCCCAGTGCCGCCAGCCATGTTGTGTGTTTCATATGCAATCCTCCTCCCCACAGACTGAGTGGCCCACTCGTGCCGCCGTATGCTACTCCTACTCCATGTCGGGGTAGGGTCCGCGGCCCCCGGTGGCAATGAAACCGCGGATACGCTCTTGCAGTACCGGCAGCGGCACGGAGCCGAGCTCGAGAACCGCATCGTGAAATGCCCGGATATTGAAGCGCTCTCCGAGCGCCTTTTCGGCGCGCGCGCGCTCCTGCACGATGACGCGCTCGCCCAGGTAGTATGAGAGCGCCTGGGCCGGCCAGGCGATGTAGCGATCGACCTCGGTGCCGATCTCTCGCTCGGGCAGCGCCGTGTACTGCCTGAGGTAGTCCATCGCCTGCTCGCGCGACCAGCCCTGCGCGTGGATCCCCGTGTCCACCACCAGCCGTGCTGCACGCCAGATCTGATAACCCAGCATGCCGAAGCGGTCATAGGCGTTCTCATACATGCCCATCTCGACCCCGAGACGCTCGCAGTAAAGGGCCCACCCCTCGCCGTAAGCCGAGATGTAGCTATGTCGTCTGAAAGCCGGCTGGTCCTTGTGCTCCATCGCTATCGGGATCTGGAACGCGTGCCCTGGCGCCGACTCATGCAGGGTGAGCGCTGCGAGGTTGTAGAGCGGGCGGCTCGGCAGATCGTAAGTGTTGAGCAGATATACCCCGGCGCCGCCGCGTCCGGCTGTGTAGAACGGCGCGAGATCATCGGGCACCGGCTTGATGGCGAAGCGTGCCCGCGGCAGGTAGCCGAAGAATTGCGCCGCTTTACCGTCGAAGCGCTTGGCGATCCAGGCCGCGCGCATCAGCAGCTCCTCCGGCGTCTGCGCATAAAAACGCGGATCAGTGCGCAGGAAGTGCAGGAAGGCGGGAAAATCCCCGCTGAAACCCGTCTCGCGCATGGCAGCGAGCATCTCCGCGTGGATGCGCTGCACCTCTGCGACCCCGAGCTCGTGAATCGCAGCCGGATCCATGTCGAGCGTGGTGTACTCAAAGATCTTCGCCCGGTAGTAAGTGGCGCCATCCGGAAGCTGCGCCGCGGCGAGCGTTGTGCGTGTTCCCGGCACGTACTCGCTGCGCATGAACCTCAGCAGCTCCACATATGCGGGCTGGACCGCCTCGCGGATGGTCCGTACTGCCTCCGCGCGCAGCGCAGCCTGCCGTCCCGGCGGGATGCCCGGCATGTCGCGGAAGGGTGTGTAGAAGAGACTTGCCTCCGGCGTCGACTCGGTGACGGCGGTAATCGAGGCGTCACGCCCCTCCATGGTCACTCGCGGCGGAGTGAAGCCGCGCTTGAGACCCGCGCGCATCTCGTCCATTTGCTCGCGAAAGTACCGCGGGACGTCGCGCATCTGCGCGATCCAGTGCTCGTAGTCGGTGATGGTGCGAAACGGTCGCCGCGCGGTGTAGCCGAGGTCGGTCCAGAACGTGGTGTCGGAATTTGCCGGCATCTCGAAATCGCGAAAGCGCTGGTTCGCGATGAGCACCGCGAGCTGCTCACGATAGATGTCGTAGTTGAGTTGCTCGGGCGCGGAGAGGGTCGCCCGATCGATCCGCGCGAGGCGCCGCTGCACGTCTTCCCAGTGCGTGAGGCGTGTCTGCTGCGTGGCGGGATCGACTTTGGGCAGATGGTCAGCGACCGGCCGCGTGCCGTTCTCGTCGTCGGCCTGCTGCTCGGTGCGCCACTTCCACTCGGTGCTGTAAATGTCTCGCAGCTGCGCGTCTGCGGCCTGCTGCCGCGACTGCTGAGAGCAGGCGCCAACAACGACCGCGAGCAGCGCAAGGGTAAAAAGCTCCGGCGCGAGTCTGCGCATGTGTCGTTCCTTCTCCCGCGGCCCGACGGCGACGACGGTTAGCATACGCGACCCGTTGCGCGGAACTTGCGCCCTACGGTACAAGGTCAGCCATGTGGAGGGCTATCGCAGCAATCAGTTTCGGCGCGAGTCTCGGAGCGTTGTTGCGTTGGTGGCTTGGCACGACGCTCAACCCGCATTTTCCGGCCGTCCCTCCCGGAACTCTTGCCGCGAATCTGATCGGCGGCTATGTCGTCGGAGTGGCCGTGGCGACCTTCGCCACGTACCCCGCGCTGGCGCCCGAGTGGCGGTTGTTCCTCATCACCGGCTTCTGCGGCGGACTCACCACGTTCTCGACATTCTCCGCGGAAGTGGTGACCCTGATGCAGCAGGGACGCGCTGCCTGGGCGATTGCGGCAGCTGCCGTGCACCTGCTCGGATCGGTCATCATGACGTTCGCGGGGATCGGCACGGTGGTGTGGATTCGTCGTTGACCCGCATCGACGGCGCGCGGATAGGGAGTGCAAATGCAAGGCTGTTTCCTGAGGTTCTACGTGCACGAGGGGCAGCGCCATCGGCACCGCCTCGTGTGGGAGTGGCTCCTCGAGCAGGCGAACGCCCTCGGGATCCGTGGCGGGTCGGCCTTTCGCGCCATGGCCGGCTTCGGCCGCCACCACGTCCTGCACGAGAGCACCTTCTTCGAGCTCGCCGGCACGCTTACGATCGAGGTCGAATTCATCGTGAGCGATGAGGAGGCGAAGACACTCATCGAACGGGTGCAGGCAGAGGGCGTCCGGCTCTTCTACGCAAGCGTGCCGGCGCGCTTCGGTATCATCAATCCCGATTCCAGCGATCAGCTGCAGCAGTGAGCGCTGCGCCAAGACTCAGCGGCGATCGATTGTGTGCAGTGGCACCACCGCTCCGGAGGCACCGAAGCGGGGACGATGCGGTTCCGCGGCGGCGAGCGGCGCACACTCTTTGAGCGTTGCCAGCGAGCGCACCGCGAGCTGCTGATATTCGCGCGTCCCGGCGGCCTTCCACGCGAGCTCCTCGGGTTTGAGATCGCGTACCACCCGCGCCGGCACGCCGGTCACCAGCTTACGGGCCGGGACGATGAAACCGGCGCGCACGAAGCTCGCAGCCCCGACGAACGCTTCCTCCTCGACCACGACATCGTCCATGACGATGGCGCCGATGCCGATCAGGGCACCGCGCCTGACGATACAGCCGTGCAGCACCGCGCCATGCCCTACGTGGGCTTCCTCCTCGAGCAGCGTGTCCTTGCCGGGGAAGCTGTGCAGCACGCAACAATCCTGCACATTCGAGCCCGCGCCGACGATGACGCGACCGAAGTCACCGCGCAGCGATGCGCCCGGGCCGACATAACATCCCTCGCCCACGATCACATCGCCGATCAGCGCCGCCTGGGGATGGACGAAGGCGCCGGGGGCTACCACCGGAACGAGACCATCGATCGAATAGCTCGCCATGACTTGAGCTCGCGTGACTCGACGCCTGTTCAGTTGGGGCGCCCGCGCGCCAGCAGGGCGCGCACGCGCTCGCGGAATTCTTCCGATTCGAGCAGGGCGCCGAAAAGCCATGCCTCTTCTTCGATGCGTCGCAGGAGCGGCGCGGGATCGCCGTGCAGCAGTTGCCGCGTCGCGGCGAGCGCCCGCTCCGGTTGCTGCGCGAGCTCCCGCGCGAGTGCGTGCGCCTCGGTGGCGAGCGCGGCGTCGTCGACGACGCGGGTGACGATGCCGAGTCCGCGCGCGGTCTCGGCATCGAACGGACGACCAAGCAGCAGCAGCTCCGCGGCGCGCTGCCGGCCCACCAGAAGCGGCAGCAGCAGCGAGCTGCCCGCCTCGGGCACGAGACCGAGACTGACGAACGGCATCGAGAGCTGTGTGCTTCTGGCCGCCACCACCAGGTCGCAATGCAACAGCATGGTCACGCCGATGCCCACGGTCGGGCCGTGAACGGCGGCTATCAGCGGCTTCGTGAAAGTGGCGAGCGTACGCAGCAGCTCCATCACCGGGTGCGCAGGGGTGAACTTCGGACCCTGAAGAAAATCCTGCAGGTCGTTGCCGGCACAAAATCCGGCGCCCTCGCCGCCGAGAAGCACAACCCGTACCGTGGCATCGGCGCGCGCATCGTGCAGCGCTGCCCCGAGCGCCTCATACATGGCGAAGGTGATGGCGTTGCGCTTCTCCGGGCGGTTCAAGCGCACCTCACACACGCCCCCGTCACGCGAAATCAGCAGCTGCCCACCCATGGTCACCGCCCCTCCTGAGGCGGAGCTTGACGGCGGGGGCGCGCCCGCGCAACGGAAATCGCAGTGGCGTAGTTTGCTGCGCTCAGCTCTGTGGCGCAGGCGCCGCTGAGGCGCGAAAGTCGACCGCGCTGTCCGCGGCGAGCCACACCAGCGCCGCCCACGCGGCGACATTCTGATCGAGCTGCGCGCGATCGACCTTGTCGAGCGTGTCATCGGCAGTGTGGTGAATGTCGAAATAGTGCGTGGCGTCCTGAAAGAGAACGAACGCCGGTACGCCGGCTTCGACCGACGGCTCGATATCGGTGCCTGCCTCTTCCCGCGAACGCGGCGCCGGGAGTACGCCGATCGGTGTGAGGACGCGCAGCACCGCCCGCGCGAACTCGCTATCCGAGACCCTCGCAGGCAGTGCCACCGCGTAGATACGGTCCGAGCCGAGGTCCGATTCGCCGGCGAGCACGTGACTTGCGAGCTCGGCCCGATGATTGTCGGCGTACGAGTGCCCCCCGAAGGCACCACTCGGTGGGACGGGCTGCGCAACCTCCTCGGAGCCGAACAGAACGACGCGCACGGTACGCCGCGGCCGGCGCGGCAGATCGCGGATCAGCTTCGCGGCTGCGACGACAATGGCAGTTCCCGTGCCATCATCGATTGCGCCCGTTCCGAGATCCCAGCTGTCGAGGTGCCCTCCGATGAGCACGACCTGGTCCGACCGATCGCCGCCGCGCAGGTCGGCGATTACGTTCTGCGAGTGGGCGCCGGGGATGTACGCGGCAGACGAGAAGAGTCTCATGCGAATTACGGATCCGAGAGCGGCGAGGCGCTCGATCTGATCGGCATCGGGATTGCTGAGCGCGAACGCCGGGATTGCGACGCGCCCATTCACATACCGAGTCGTGCCGGCATGCGCCAGGCGATGGTTGTCGGTGCCCGCCGAGCGCATCACGAAAGCGATCGCACCGCGCTGCGCGGCCACGTCGGGTCCCTCGGCCCGCGCGCTGACCACGGCGCCGTAACCCGCACCGTCGTCGGTGCGCACCATGCGCTGCGCAACCATTGCGATCCGGCCGGCCAGGGAGCCGGGTGGCGCGGCCTGAAGATCTGCGAGCATCGGGAAGATGACGACCTCGCCCTCCAGCCCGCCCGCGGGCGTCGGTGGAGAGCCGCCGAGCGCCGCAACGGTGAGCGATTGCGCTGTGGGCGCCGTGAGCTGCGCATTTCCGGTTCCGCGTACCCAGGCTGAGAGGGGGAAGCTCTCGATGTGGACATTCTCGAAGCCCAACGACTTGAGGCGCGCGGCGGCCCATTCGGCCGCATGTTGCTCGCTGTCCGATCCCGCGGGCCGCGGCCCGAAGCGGGTCGTCAGCTCGCTCACCCAGTCGTAGGCCAGGTCGTGGCCGGCCATGGCGGCATCGCGAAGCTGCGCGGCGATCCGCTCGGAATCAGGCGCCGACGCGATCGGGCCCGAAGCCACCGCGACCGTCGTCGCGCCGGTTGCCGTGGCGCAGATGGAGAGCGCTGCGAGCGCGCCGGCGCAAGCCGTCACGAGACGAGGGGCGCAGAATTGCTGGTGCACGCTGAGTTACCCGGGTCCGCAGGAAGGCGCGCATTCTACGTAATCCGGCCTTGTGCCGACGGCCCCAAAGCGGCGGGCAGAGCGAACCATGCGACCGGGAAATGCCGCTCAGCGCAGCTGCGCGATCGGTTGTGGCACCGCCAGGTGAAAGCCCTGCGCGAAGTCGACGCCGATGCGTTTGAGCTCGGCGAGGATTGCATCGCTCTCGACACATTCGGCGATGGTCGCGATATTGAGTGAACGCGCGACCTTGCCGATGGCCTCCACCATGCTGCGGTTCACGGCATCCTCCGCCACCTGACCGATGAACTGCCCGTCGATCTTGAGGAAATCGACCGGCAGGGTCTTCAGGTAGACGAATGAGGAAACGCCAGTGCCGAAGTCATCCAGAGCGAACTTGCAGCCGCGTCCCTTGAGCTCACGCATGAAGTAGCGGGCGTTGGAAAGGCTGGTAACGGCGGCGGTCTCGGTGATCTCGAAACACAGTGCGCTGGCGAGACCGATGTCGCCGACACTCTGCAGCACGAAGTCGACGAACGATTGCTCGTTGAGGGAGGTGCCCGAGAGGTTCACCGCCAGCAGCGGTAACGGCAGGCCGCGTCGCAACCGCTCGCGCAGCAGCTCGATCGCCTCACTCACCACCTGGCGGTCGATGATCGACATGACGTTGTAGCGCTCGGCGGCAGGAATGAACTCGCTCGGCGGCACCAGCTGGCCGTTGTCGGCACGCAGACGCACCGTCAGCTCGTGGAAGGCGCGGCCGCCGGCGCAAGCGAGCGGCACGATCGGCTGGAAGAACAGCTCCAGGCGCTTGTCGTCGGCAGCGCGCGTGACGCGCGACACCCAGTGCATCTCGCGGTGACGGTCGCTGACGCCTCCGGGCTCGTAGACGTGGATGCGATTGCGGCCGGCATCCTTGGCGGCATAGCAGGCGATGTCGGCTGCGCTCATGATGCTCGTTACGTTCTCGGTCTCTGCACGGATCTGCACGATGCCGATACTCGCCCCCACCGAGAGCGTGCTGTTGCCCCACACGAAGCGGAAGTCGCGGATCGCCTGGCGCACGCCTTCGGCGATGCGGGTTGCCTGCTCGAGCGTGCAGCTCTCGAGCAGCACGCCGAACTCATCGCCGCCGAGGCGCGCAATGGTGTCGGAGGCCCGCACCCGGGTCTGCAGCAGCCCGGTAACGTCGCGAAGCAGCCGATCGCCCGCCTGGTGTCCGCAGGTGTCGTTGACCACCTTGAACTGGTCGAGGTCGATGTACAGCAGCGCACAGGCTCCGGAACCGCGCTGCGCGGAGAGGAGCGCCCGGTGCAACCGGCTGTCGAACTCGCGGCGGTTGATGAGGCCGGTGAGCGCATCGTGACTCGCCTGCCAGGAGAGTGCCCGCTTCAAGCGCCGCTCGCGCGTCACGTCGTGGAACACGACCACCGCGCCGATGACCCGCCCGCCGCGGTCGCAGATCGGTGCAGCCGATTCCTGGATCGCCACCTCGTTGCCGGTGCGGGTGATGAGGACCGCATGCTCCGCCGGAGCGCCGTTCTCGGAACGGCCCAGCGAGCCTGAGAGTGAGTTCTCGATGGGCTCGCGGGTGAGCTCGTTGACGATCCTCAGCACCGCGCCGATCGGCTGCCCGCGGGCTTCGGCGAGGTTCCAGCCGGTGAGGGTCTCTGCGACCGGGTTGATGTACTCGATCAGGCCTTCGGCATCGGTGCTGATGACTGCATCGCCGATCGATTCGAGGGTCACTTGTGCGCGCTCTTTTTCGGCGAGCACCGCCTGCTCGGCTCGCTTGCGCGCGGTGATGTCCGTGATGGTGCCTTCGTAGCCGGTGATCACCCCGGCGGCATCGCGGATCGCACGCGCGTTCTCGAGAATTACCAGCTGCGCGCCGTCATTGCGCCGCATGAGGTACTCCGCGTCCCGCAGCTCCCCTTCCTCCTCGACACGTCGCGCAAACTCGGCGCGGTCCGCGTTGTTCCAGTAGAGCGCCGCGGCCGAAGGCAGCGCATAGAGCTCCGCGGCGCTCGCGTAGCCCATCATCCGCACGAACGCCGGGTTGACGGAGAGCAGCCGGCCGTCCCGCCGGCTCTGATACACGCCCTCGGCGATACTCTCGAAAAGGCCGCGAAATTTGGCTTCACTCGTACGCAGCGCCTCCTCGGCGAGGCGTCGCTCGATGGCGATTCCGGCAAGCTGCGCCGCGCGCGCCATGAACTGCGCCTCCGGCTCGCTGGGCAACCCCGGCTCCGCGCGATAGACCCCGAGCGCCCCGAGCAACTCGCCACCGGCGGCCCTGATTGGCATCGACCACGCCGCGCGCAACTTCGCGGCGAGCGCCGCCTCACGATGCTCACTCCAGAACGGATCGGTGGCGGTGTCGTCCACCAGCACCTGGCGATCGAGGTACACCGCCGCGGCGCATGAGCCGGTGCGAATATCGACGGCCGAGTGCTCGAGCGCCCTGCGCAGCCGCTCCGGCAGCCGCGGCGAGACGATGCAGGAGAAGTGACTGCGGTCCTCGATGAGCACGCTGACACCGGCAATGCTCCCGGCGACTGCGGACTCGACCAGGCGAGTGATGGATGCGAGCACCCCCGGGAGCGGGGCATTACGCGTGACCTCCTCGAACACCGTGCGCTCAGCGGCAGCGATCTGCTCCGCGCGCTTGCGCTCGGAGATGTCGGTGATGCTGCCGCGCACCAGCCGGCGGCTCGCGCTCGGCAAGCGGACCAGGCGAACTTCGCAGATGAACTCGTGCCCGGCCGCACCCCAGTGCGCCCACTCGAATACCGGCACCCCGCCCGCCATCGCCTGCTGAA
>Ga0307476_10000364_pt1 | contig 37612 bp, 41 predicted proteins | sample atmos_gasesECM2C_2_FD_203314 | JGI IMG/M metagenome (GOLD analysis project Ga0307476, IMG submission 203314) | Hardwood forest soil microbial communities from Morgan-Monroe State Forest, Indiana, United States - atmos_gasesECM2C_05 | ecosystem: Environmental > Terrestrial > Soil > Temperate... | reverse complement strand
ACGTTCTCCAAGCCATCCCTCGCCCTCGGGCCGAGGCTGCATTTTTCCACTCCGCCCGCGGCACTTGCGGCCCGGAGTGTAAAGGATGTCCCGGAACGTTTTGTAAAGGATGTCATGGAACTGGACACCTAAAGGGCCGCTCTTCCACTCTTAGACGGCTTGCGCTGCCTTAGAGGTCCGCTCTTCGACGGTGGGGCAGCATTTACGGGGTGGCTGCATTGTTGCAGAGCTGAAGGAGCAGGTTCCTCCGCGGAGCATTCCATTCCTGTCGGAACGGAACTCGGGTCGGAATGACAAGTCTCGGTTAAAGGTGCGAATGACGGTTTCGGATAAGGGGCGGAATGATCTTTGAGATGAAGAGGGAAAGTTTTAACTTCGGTTTGAGAGTTTAAGGGGCGCTGAACTGGTGAGGGCGTATGATCCTCTGGCCGTTAAACTCACTCAGTTCAGGAGATGACTATGAAGAAGATATGCGGTCTAGTCGTTTTTCTGTTGTTCCTGGCGCCTGCGTTGTTGGCTCAGGAGCATTACACCGAGGGTCCGGTGTGGCGCATTCAGTTGATTCGCGTGAAACCCACGCATATGGATGACTATCTCACGAGCTTGCGCAAGTCTACCAAGCCCCTGATCGACGAACAAAAGAAACAGGGGACGATTGTGGACTACAAAATTTTCTTGAAGTCGAACAAGAACAGTCCGGAGGATTGGGACATTTGCGTGGCCACCGAATATAAAAACTACGCGGCATTGGATGGGCTTGCCGCCAAGGGCGAGGCGGCGCGCGACAAGATCTTGGGGGGGGAAAGCTCCGGCGCAGGAGTTGAGCGAAAAGCGGGCTGAGATTCGCGAGATCATCAGCTCGGAATTGCTACAGGAAGTTTTTCTGAAGTAGGCAAGATTGGTGGCTCTCTGTCGAGCGGTCCAGGTTGGTCGGGCCGCTCGACCCTGCCGGAAGTCAGACAGCAGATTCCTCCTGCCTCCACTTCGCTCCGCTCAGCGTCGCGCGTCGGAATGACAAGGCGCTGGGGTAGGGTCGAGTTTTGGATGGCACTTACTAGGTGCTAGAATCCGCGGCGAGGAAACTTGTTTATGAAAGTTTGCGCGCGGTCGATGGTGTTTCGGGTTCTGCTGACGATCCTGATTGCTGCTTGTTTCGCGCCTTGTATAGCTCATGCGCAGGCTGGGGCGGCGCAGGCAAAACTCTCCGTGCATTGGGAAGAACTGACGGCGGCTGATTTTCGCGAGGGCATTCACCGCTCGCAGGGAGTTTGTTTGCTGCCGTTTGGCATCCTAGAGAAGCATGGGCCGCATTTGCCGCTGGGCACCGATTTGCTGGACGTTCGTTATGCGGCGCTGCACGCGGCTGAGCGGGAATATGCCGTGGTTTTCCCTGAATATTATTTTGGACAGATTGCCGAGGCTCGCCACGAACCGGGAACCGTCGCCTACAGCCGAGGTATGCAGCTTGCGCTGCTGCAGGAAACTACCGACGAGATGGCGCGCAACGGCTGCAAGAAAGTGATGATCGTCAACGGACACGGGGGCAACGAGAGCCTGCTGCCGTACTTTGCGCAAACGCAGTTGGATAAGCCGCATGATTATGTGGTGTATGTGTTCGACCGGCGGTCGCCGGAGACGGGCGGTCCGCCTAAGAAAACTTCCATCGACATGCATGCGGGAGAGAGCGAGACTTCGAAGATGATGATCTCGCGGCCGGACACGGTTCACATCGACCGGGCGAACCAGGAATCCGGCGCGGACCAGCACCGGCAGAATCTTCCGGAAGATGTTTACACCGGAATCTGGTGGTACGCGCGCTTTCCCAACCATTATTCTGGCGACGGTTCGGCTGCGACCGAGGAGCTTGGAAAATTTCAGATGGATTGGTGGATCGATACGTTGGAGAAGGCCATTCGTGCGGTGAAGGCCGATGACGTCAGCCTGAAGCTGCAGAACGAATTCTACGAGAAGAGCAAGCACCCGTTGGAGACGCCGTAGAGGCATTGCTGATTGTTGAATGTTGAATGCTGAATGCTGAATGCTGATTGCTGATTGCTGATTGCTGATTGCTGATTTTTTCAACCCGGTTGTGAAGCGTAAGTTTCTCAATCAACAATCAGAAATCAACAACCAGCAATGTGCTCAGGAGCTTCCGATCAGCACACCTGTGATAAACACGAGAACACCGCCCAGGCCGACTTGGAGCGCGGCGGAAACCCACGGAGTATCCATGTAGCGGCGGCGGATCCAAGTAATCAGGCCGAGTTCGAGGATTACGACTGCTCCCGCGGCCCACAACGCCATCCGAAAATTGTTGATCAGGAACGGCAGCGTGTGTCCGATTCCGCCCAATGCCGTCATTAGGCCGCAGATCACGCCACGCACCCAGGGATGGCCGCGCCCAGTCAGACTGCCGTCGTCAGAGAGCGCCTCGGTAAATCCCATGCTGATTCCGGCGCCAACTGACGCGGCGAGGCCGACGAGCAACGCAGCGTGAGGCTTCTGGGTGGCGAATGCGGCCGCGAACACGGGAGCAAGTGTGGAGATGGAACCATCGATTGCGCCGGCCAGCCCCGGCTGAACAATCTGCAGGACGAAAAGCCGGCGTTGCGCCAACTCTTCATCGGCTTTCACACTGGCGGGTAGCTTCTCTTTGTCCAGTTCCTGGGCGCGTTCTTCGTGCTCACGCTCTTCGTTAATCAGATCATCGAGCAATTGCCGTATGCCGGCATCTTGAGTGCGCACCGCCGCTTTCTCGTAAAATCGGCGCGTTTCCGCTTCCATCGTGCTGGCTTCCTTGCGCACCGCGTCGATGCGCAGAGGGCGGATCAGCCACAGAGCCGGGCGTTCGACGAATCCCCGCACATCCTGCCGCCGGATCAAGGGAATATGTTCGCCAAACTTTAGGCGGTAGAGTTCGATCAGTCGCCGTCTGTGTCCGGATTCTTCTTCGCGCATGCCTTCGAACATGGCGGCCGATGCCGGATAGTCCTGCCGCAATCCCTCAGCAAAATCGGAGTAGACGCGCTCGTCTTCTTCCTCCAAAGAAATTGCCAGGGCCAGAACTTCGCGTTCACTGAGTTCTTGAAACTTCTTCATGGCGACCTAGCTTACCTGTCCGGGCGGCGCTTAGACAAATCGGAAACGTGATTAAGAAGAATCCCGCTTTCGGTGCTAGTATCCAGTGGATGACGCCGCGGAAATTATCCGCACCCGCAAAGCCCGCGCTCATGCGCCGGAAGAAAAAAATTGCGCACGCCGCCGCACATGAGCCCGCGCATTCCGCGGAGCTCGTGATTATCACCGGCATGAGCGGTTCCGGCAAGGCATCTGTGCTGAAAGCCTTCGAGGACCTTGGCTATTACTGCGTCGATAATCTTCCCGTCGAACTCATCCCGCGATTCGCCGAGGTTGCGCTGCAATCGAGCGAGATCCGCCGCACGGCGCTGGTTGTGGATGTGCGGGAAGGTTCAAAGCTCGACCTGCTGCCGGGAATTCTGAAAGCGGTGCGGCGCATGATCCCGACCAAGGTCGCGTTCCTGGAAGCCTCAGACGCGGTTTTGATGCGGCGATTCAGTGAGACGCGCCGCCCTCATCCGTTGGGCACGAACGAACCGGTGAACGCCTCGCTGAAGGCGGAACGAAAGCACCTTGCGACCATTCGGGCCCTGGCGGATATTGTTATCGATACCTCGAAGTTTAACGTCCACGAACTGCGCGCCCACGTGACGCAGCGCTTCCGCGAACAATCGTCAGAGAAAAGTATTCTGGTTTCGTGCGTGAGCTTTGGTTTTCGCCACGGTGTGCCGGAAGAGGCCGATTTGGTTTTCGATGTTCGTTTTTTGCCGAACCCACACTTCGTTCCTGAATTCCGGCCGCTGACCGGCCGTGATCCTCGCGTGGCCAAATACATCCGATCGTTTCCGCAGACGAAGGAATTTATCAAGCGTATTTCCGATTTGCTGGTCTACCTTTTGCCGCATTACATTCGCGAAGGCAAAAGCTATCTCACCATTAGCTTTGGCTGTACTGGCGGACAGCACCGTTCGGTGATGATTGCCGAGGAGGTCGGAAAGAGCCTGCACAAAGCGGGATATAAGGTGAAGGTCGCGCATCGGGATATGCCAAAGTAGAGGCGCGCTGGCTCGCCCGGAGACATCCGGACTTCAAAGCAGGAGAGCATGCAAACCCGTAGTCGGACACCAATCCCGTCAACGACAAACCATCACCAATCGCAGTAAAATAAAGCCCTTGCATCTCATGCCTACGCCGCCGCCAGTAAGCCGCTTCGGCCTCCCATTCGACAAGCTCAGGGCAAGGCTCGGAGTTGTATGCGCCAACTGATGCGGCTGGTTCGCTACGCGCTTCCTTATTGGTGGCAGATACTCTGTTCGGTGCTGCTCATGGCGCTAGTGGGAGCGCTCGACGCGTTCAAGTTTTTGTTGATTCGCCCGATATTTGACCGCGTGCTAAATCCCTCCACTGGATCGAAAGATATCCAACTGTTCGTGATTCCGGTTACGCACCATGCGGTTTACCTGCAGCAATTGGTGCCTGCCCGCTTCACCAATGCGTGGAACATGGTCGCGGTTGCCTTGGTGGGTTCGACTATTCTCAAAGGGATTTTCGATTACGCGGGAACGTATCTGATTAACCATGCCGGTTTCGGCATGATCACTGACCTGCGCGACGATCTTTACAACGCGATCATGCGGCGTTCGGCGGCGTTTTTTTCCAAGTACACCACCGGCACGCTGCTCTCGGCGATCATCAATGACATCGAGCGCGTGCAGTACGCCATGTCCACGGTGTTAGCTGAGTTCTTGCAGCAGTTTTTTACTTTTCTGTCTGTGGCGGCGGTGGTTGTGATTCTCGGCGGAGAACTCGCCTGGGTGCTGTTGCTGTTCGTCCCCGTGATCGTTTATTCCTCGCGCAAGATTGGGTCGCGCGTACGCAGTACGACGCGGCAAGGGCAGGACAAACTCGCCGAGATTCAGAATATTTTACACGAGGCCATTACCGGCAACCGCATTGTAAAAGCCTTCAACAGCGAGAAGTGGGAGATCCTACGATTTCGCGGCGCGGCGCGGCGCTTATTCCGCGCCAACCTGCGCTCGGTTGCCGCGACGGCGATCAGTTCGCCACTGATGGATATTTTCGGCGTGATCGGAATCGCGCTGCTGCTGAACCTTGGCCGCGAACAGGTGAAGCACGGTGAGATGACGCCCGGAATTTTTGTGGCGTTTATTACGGCGGTGTTTAGTCTGTACAATCCGGTGCGCAAGTTCGCTCAGTTTAATAACAATTTTCAGCAAGCGTTGGGCGCATCCAGCGAGATTTTCAGATTCATGGACATCGAAGACGATGTCCGCGAGAAACCCTATGCCCGGCGGCTGCCTCCATTCTCAAAGAATGTCCAATTCGATCACCTGAGTTTCACTTACGGCGGCGAGGGATCCGAGGCGCGGGTGTTGCACGATATCAACCTTGAAGTTCGCCGCGGAGAGGTTGTGGCCATCGTCGGCTCCAGCGGATCGGGAAAGAGCACGCTGGTTCACCTGATTCCGCGCTTCTTCGATGCGACCGCGGGGCAGCTGCTAATCGATGGCCAGGATGTGCGCGATGTGACTCTTGCCTCGTTGCGAGAACAGGTGGGGATCGTTACGCAGGAAATGGTTTTATTCAATGACACGGTTCGCAATAACATTGCCTACGGCCAACCGAACGTTCCACTCAAAGCCGTCGAGGCCGCGGCCCGGGCCGCTTTGGCGCACGATTTCATCAAAGCGCTGCCAGCGGGTTACGATGAAGTGATCGGCGAACGCGGCGTGCGGCTTTCCGGCGGGGAGCGGCAGCGCATTGCCATTGCCCGGGCGATTCTGAAGAACGCGCCGATTTTGATTCTGGATGAAGCCACGTCGGCGCTCGACAGCGAATCGGAGGCGCTGGTGCAATCCGCGTTGCATAATCTGATGAGCGGCCGCACCGTGTTTGTGATTGCACACCGGCTTTCGACGGTGCGCCGCGCCGACCGCATTGCGGTGATCGAAAATGGCGCAATCGCCGATATTGGTGCTCATGAGGAATTGATGGCGAAGCTCGGCACGTACCGGCGCTTGTACGAGTTGCAGTTTGCCGATTTCGAGCAGAAACTGGAGTCGGCGCAACCCAGCTGACATCGGCCGCCGGCGATTTTGGAAATTCACGTATGCCTATTCGCTCCATGACGGGTTTCGCTCAGGTGAAAGGCGAACTGATCCGCAAGGCCGGGAGAGGTTTCGGTTTCGCGGCTGGAGATCCGGCGTTGGCGGCTTCCGTTGCGCAGAGCAACGGCCACCTGGCTTTTTCGCTTTCGTTGAAATCGGTGAACCATCGCTTTCTCGATTTGCATTTTCGTTTGCCCTCGGGCTCCGACTCGCTGGAGATGCAGTTGCGCCGCCTGCTCAAAGAAAAGATCGCACGGGGACATGTGGAGGTCACGCTGAGCCTGGAGCGCGGAAGCAGCGAAGCATTAGCTCTGAATCGATCTCTGGTCAGCGCCTACATTGCGGCGTTCCGCAAGGCGGCCAGCGAGTTCCAAGTTTCATCGGAGCCGGACCTCAACGCGATCCTGCGCATTCCCGGAGCACTCGATGCGCCCAGCGAACCCGAAGATGAAGAGATTGAATCGGCGGTGATGGCGGCGATCGGCGAGGCGCTTGAACGTCTGAATCAGATGCGCGAGCTGGAAGGGCGCGGCGTAGAGCGCGAATTGCGCCAGCGTATGGCGCATTTGCTGGAAGCCGTCACCACGGTGCAACAGCACCGGCGCAACATGTTGCATAGTTATTTGGAGCGGTTGCAGTCGCGCATTCAGGAATTGCTCGGCTCCAGCAGCGACAAGGAACGCGTGATGCAGGAAGCCGCGCTGCTGGTCGACCGCAGCGACATTCAGGAAGAAATCGTGCGCCTGGAAAATCATGTGCAACATTTCCTAGGCTTGCTCGACGAGTCTGGGGAGGTCGGGAAGAAGCTCGACTTCCTGCTGCAGGAAATGAACCGCGAAGCCAACACTTTACTTTCGAAGACGTCCGGGCTGGCCGGCGAGGCGTTGAAGATCACCGAGGCTGGACTCGTCATGAAGGCCGAGATCGAAAAATCTCGCGAGCAGGTGCAGAACCTGGAATGAGTTCTCCGGTTCACAAACCAATCGTCTACATCATTTCAGCCCCGTCCGGCTCGGGAAAATCGACGCTGGTCAATGAGATTCTGAAATCGGTCAGCGATCTCGAATTTTCAATTTCTTACACCACGCGCGCTCCACGCGGCAGTGAAGCGAATGGCCGGCAGTATTATTTCATCTCGCGCCCTGAGTTCGAACAGATGATTCGAGAAGAAGCGTTCCTCGAACATGCCGACGTGTTTGGAAATTATTATGGGACGGCGCGCCGTTTTCTGCGCGAAGCTGAGCAGAATGGACGCGACCTTTTGCTCGATATCGACGTGCAGGGGGCGGAACAAATCCAAGGCAAACTGCCGGATGCCACGAGCATATTCATTCTGCCTCCGGATCGGAAGACGCTGGAAGAGCGATTGCGCAAGCGCAGCGAAGATCGCGAAGAGGTGATCCAGCGCCGGCTGGATGCGGCGACTCGAGAGATCGAGAATTACCAGCGATATAACTACATTCTCATTAACGACCAGCTCGAGGATTCCATTGACCTGTTGCGGGCCGTGGTGCGCGGCGAACGGCTGGTTCGCGCGGGCGGAGATCTCTCCGAGGAGGAAGCTAAAACCGTGGCTACAGCTGAGCGTTGCCGCCTGGCAAATATGCGGAGCCGTATCAAACGGATTCTGGATTCGTTCCGGCCGGCCTGCGAAACTCGGGAGAGCTAATCCGACGTAACCTTATTTAGGTTGCGAGTCCCCGTAAGATTGAGTTTCGTGGGAAAATAGGGGAAGCAGTTCTTGGCTTCCCTGGCGAAGAACGAAGCGCATCCACTTTCGAAAATCAAAATCGTGTATCCCGGGTTTCAATGGGGGGAGAAACCATGAAATTGATCGACGGCTTCGACAGCAACTATCGCTATATTCTGGTAGCAGCCCGGCGCGCCCGCCAACTCCAATCGGGAGCACCGCCGGTGGTCCAAACCAATTCCCGCAAGCCTTGCCGCATCGCGCAGGATGAAATTCGCGCGGGCAAAGTAAAGTGGGAGATTCCTGAAATTCGAAGCGCCGCGGAACAGGCAGCCGAAGAATTGGATAAGGCTTTCGGGCAGGACGCCTGAGGCCGCCGCGCTGTAAATCGCGACGCGAGAAAATCAGTTCGAGAAAAAATGAAAGTTGCTCTCGGAGTGACGGGTGGCATCGCGGCTTACAAGGCAGCCGGGATTGTGCGGCTACTGCAAGACCGCGGCATACGCGTGCAAGTCATCATGACGCATGCGGCTCAGGAGTTTGTTCGTCCACTCACCTTCGCGGCGCTCTCCGGCGAAAAAGTAATTACCGGGATGTTTTCGCCGGGCGAAGAACACGCGGCGAATATCGATTCTGCGATCGAGCACATTGCAGTGGCACAGTCGATCGACGCTCTGCTGGTCGCCCCTGCGACCGCTGATGTTCTTGCACACTTCGCGCAAGGGATTGCCAGCGACTTTCTCACGACGCTGTATCTGGCCACGACAGCTCCCGTCGTTGTAGCTCCTGCGATGAACATCAACATGTGGAATCATGCCGCGACGCAAGCGAATCTGGGAATTCTTCGGCAGCGCGGCGTGAAGATCGTCGAGCCTGGCTCGGGATATCTAGCGTGCGGCATGACCGGCTCGGGAAGGCTCGCGGAGAATGAGACGATCGTCGCGGCCCTTCTGGAAACGCTGGGTGCGGCGCAGGACCTCGCGGGCGAAACCATTTTGATCACTGCTGGACCTACGCGAGAGAAGATCGACCCGGCACGTTATATCTCGAACCGCTCAAGCGGGCGCATGGGATATGCGGTCGCGGAGGCCGCCCTGCGCCGTGGGGCGCGTGTTTTGTTGGTGAGTGGGCCGACTGCTCTCATGCCACCAGGCGCGGCCGAGATTACTCGGGTGGAGTCGGCGGAGCAGATGCGCGATGCGGTGCTCGATCTTTTGCCCCAATCCTCCATCGTAGTCAAGACGGCCGCGGTTTCTGACTACCGCGCAAAATCGGCTTCTTTACAGAAGATCAAGCGCAAGGGGCCGATCGCGCTCGAACTCGAACCAACCGCCGATATACTGAAAGAAATTTCCCGGCGCAAGCAATCGCAGATTATTGTTGGCTTCGCCGCTGAAACCGAGAACGTGCTCGAAAATGCCCGGCAGAAGCTTGCGGCGAAACATCTCGATGCCATTGTAGTGAACGACGTCTCCCGCGAAGGCATCGGCTTCGACTCCGATCGCAACGAAGTGACCATCATCACCCAGGACGAAGTCATCGAAGTTCCCGAGACCACCAAATGGGAAGTGGCCCAGCGCGTTCTCGATCATGTAGTGCGCATTCGCGATCGCCGCAAGGCTTCGGTGAAGGTCTGAGTCAAGTCTCTCCACAGAATTGAGTATCGAGGGCGAGGCCGTTCCTCGCTGCAAATGGATTGGCCACGGGCGTACAATTCGTTCAAGCTTTCTTAAGGAGCGCTGGATGACTCAAAAGATTATCGAAGTGATTGGAACTTCCAAGGAGAGCTTCGCCAAGGCGGCGGAGGCCGCGGTGGCCGAAGCAGCGAAGACTGTGCGCGGAATCAAGTGGGCGCATGTCGATTCGCTCGATATGCAACTGGAGGGTGCGAAGGTTTTGCTGTATCGCGCGACAACCAAGATTTATTTTGACGTGGAGAAGTAGGGAGTGGCGCGCACCCTCGACCCGGAATTGCGGCGCGCCCTCGCCGAACGTGTCCGCTACTACCACGAGTTGGGCATCTACGATTTCTACCGGCGCGAGCTTGAGCCTTCACGGCTCATGGAAACTGAGCTGGCTGTCGAATCCACGCCAGCGTTCGTGGCTTCAACGTATTTACCCCAGTCAGAATTGCGAGAGGAAATGTCCGCCAGAAAATCCGCTGTCGTCACAAACGCCATCGAGGACAACATTTTTGAAATCCTGACTCCCAAACCGGAGCACGGAGTGTCCGACCCCGTCGCCGCGCTCAAATTGATTCGCGAAGATCTCGGCGACTGCACCCGCTGCAAACTCCATAAAGGCCGAACCAAAATCGTCTTCGGCATAGGCAATCCGCGGGCTGAGTTAATGTTTGTGGGCGAAGGCCCGGGCGCCGACGAAGATGCGCAAGGCGAACCTTTTGTGGGCCGCGCCGGCCAGTTGCTTAACAATATGATCAAGGCCATGGGCCTGCGGCGCGAGGATGTTTACATTGCGAACATCGTCAAATGCCGTCCACCGGGAAATCGGCAACCGGAACGCGACGAGGCGGAAACCTGTTCTCCGTTTCTCATGCGTCAGATTTCGGTGATCAAGCCAAAGGTTCTTGTCGCATTAGGCGCGACTGCCGCCAAGAATCTGCTGGCGATGAATGCGCCCATGACCGAACTGCGCGGCCGCTGGTACGATTTCAAACCCGTGGGCAGCGATCGCTCTTGGCCAGGCGCGCGATTGGCTGTCACTTATCATCCGGCATTCCTGCTGCGCGATCCGCGTCAGAAGGGCGAAGCGTGGAAGGACTTGCAGATGGTGATGAAATATTTGGGCATTGTGTCGCCGAAAAAAGCCGCCGAGTAAGCCAATTACGCCAAGCGTCAAGAATGTAGCCGCGGCAAGCGGAAACCAAGATCCCTCGCTACGCTCGGGATGACAATATCTATAAGGCTAGGATTCGGTCGTCGGGCCGGACCCGCTTAGCCACTGAGTTATTCTTCCAATCAATGCCGGATTTCTGCGATGTTGCCTTGCCCGTGCCGCTGGACATGGTCTTCACTTACCAGGTCCCCGCCGAAGCTGCTCCGGTGGTGGGTGGACGGGTGCTCGTTCCTTTTCGTCTGCGGCGCATGACCGGTATCGTCGTCGAGCTGCATGGTCGCAAACCATCGGTCAAAACCAAATCGATTCTCAGAGTCCTCGATGTCTCGCCAGTGCTCGACCAACAGCTCCTGCGCCTCGGACGCTGGATCGCCGATTATTATCTCGCACCGATCGGCGAAGTGTTTCGCACCATGCTGCCGCTCAATGCCGAGTTTAAACGCAGCATCGCTTACAGCATCGCAAAAGAAGGTCGACTCGCGCTGCATATGGCTGGAGTTTCGGGCTCGTCGGCTCGTTCGCGGCGCACTCCAGACGAGCAAGCCGCGGAATTCCGCGTGCTGGATTATCTGGCTGCGCAAGATCCCGCAGCACAGGATTCGGCTCCAGATGTGGCGTCGCCAGTTCGTGAAGAAACTCTGCGCTCCGCGACTCACGCCTCGAAGTTGATCTTGACGGGCATGGTGCGAAAGAAATGGATCGCGCGCGAAGATGTTTCCAACATTCAGGATGCCACGCGAAAAATAAAGATCGCGCTTCTGAAGTCCGCCGAGGGCAAGCTGAATCGCAATCAGAAACAGCTTGTCGAAACGTTGGCCGCATCGGGAGGCAGAGTTCCCGTCGAGACGTTGCAATCGATCGATGTTCCACGGAGCACGCTTGGCACCCTGGTTAAGCGCGGACTGGTTGAAATAATCGAAGAGACTGCGGACTTCACAATTTCACGAAACAACCCACGCCCCTTGCGAGTCGCTTTCGATCTGAACCCAGCGCAGCAAGCTGCTTTGAAGCGCTTGCGAGAAGCGGTCGATGCCCAGAAATTTGCGGGCATGCTTTTGCACGGCGTAACTGGTTCGGGCAAGACCGCGGTTTACCTTGCGGGTATGCGCTCTGTGCTGGAGGCTGGCCGTTCGGCGATTCTGCTTGTGCCTGAAATTGGCCTCACGCCAGCCGTCGCCGCGGATCTGCACCAGACATTCGGAGACGAAGTTGCCATTCTACATTCGGCGTTATCGGATAAAGAGCGGGCGCAGCAATGGCACCGCATCAAGAGCGGCGAGGCGCGAATGGTCGTGGGAACGCGGTCTGCAGTGTTCGCGCCGGTCTCCGATCTCGCGTTGGTCATCGTCGACGAAGAGCACGATTCGTCTTACAAGCAGGAAGAAACGCCACGCTACCACGCGCGCGATATCGCCGTGGTGCGGGCCAAAATGGCGGATGCGGTTGTGGTTCTGGGCTCGGCCACGCCATCGCTCGAGTCTTATTACAACGCCAAGAAAAACAAATATGCGCTCGTCGAGTTGCCGGACCGGGTGGAGCAGAGGCTGCTGCCGGAGGTTGAAATCATCGACATGCGCCAGGAATTCCAGGAGACCGGGCAGGAGCAAGTTATTTCGCGAAAGCTTGCAGCGGAGATCAAAGAGCGCTTCGATCGCAAAGAGCAGGTCATGGTGCTGCTCAACCGGCGCGGATATTCTCCCGTGGTGCTGTGCCGCACTTGCGGAGAAACTCTCCAATGCCAGAACTGCGCCATCGCGCTAACGCATCACAAGCGCGAGCACAAAATGGTTTGCCACTATTGCGGATACGTTGCGCCGGTGCCCAAAGCGTGTGTGCATTGCGGCAGCGAGTATGTGTATTTTCTGGGTACCGGTTCGGAGAAGCTGGAGGAGTTGTTGCACGGGATGTTTCCACAGGCGCGCATTGCTCGTCTTGATCGCGACACGGTTCGCGGACAGGAAGATTTCGAGCGCACGCTGAACGCGCTCAGCGAAGGAGAACTCGATTGCCTGGTCGGCACGCAGATGATCGCCAAGGGGCACGACATTCATGGTGTCACCCTGGTTGGAGTGGTCGGCGCCGACAGCGCTCTGGGGCTGCCGGACTTCCGCGCAGCCGAGAGAACTTTTCAGTTGCTGACGCAAGTTGCTGGCAGGGCGGGGCGCGGTCAGTCTCCGGGCAAAGTTGTTCTGCAAACCTATTTTCAGGATCACTACGCAGTGCAATACGCCGCGCGCCATGATTTTGCCGGATTCTACGAAAAAGAGTTGCGCTTCCGCAGCTGGATGCACTATCCGCCGTTCTCGGCGCTGGCCAATGTTTTGATCCGAAGCGACAAACTTGACCAAGCACTGCAGTGGTCGGGAACTCTGGGGAAATGGTTCGAGCAAAACCGACACGATGGCGTGCGCGTGCTTGGACCGGCCGCTGCGCCCATCTTAAGGCTCAAACGCGACTATCGTTATCACTTCGTGCTGAAATCGCCGAGCCGAGAAAAACTTAACGCCACATTGCGCGCCATGCTGGCCTACGCGGCGGCACACAAAATTCCGCGCACCCAAGTGATTGCGGATGTGGATGCGCTGTGGCTGATGTGAGGAGAGACTTTTGGCAATTAGCAGTTGGCCATTGGCAATTTGCCATTCGCTTTACACTCATCGATCGGCGTGTCCGGTTTTCAGTCATCGATTGGCGCTATTTTGCTGTGCCGATATTCCCACAAATCACGACCACCGAGGCCGCCGGCAGATCGTACACGGTGTTTTTGCCGGCGGTTATTTTTGCGTGAATGATGGGGCCGTCGGGGTCGGCCCAGCCTTTGCTGGTCGGCACGATCGTTGCTCCTCCACTATTTTCGGCGTGCGCCATGAAGCGCGTCTGCGGGGGATGCCATTGATATTGCGCGCTGCCGAAGATTGACACTTCCACTGGCCCGGTGAAGCTGCTTGGTTGGCCCGTCGGCGCGGAGAATTCGATTCGCATGCGGTGCGCGTTTTCCTGATCTCGATTTACGGCCATCAGAGCCCACTTGCCATCTGGACGTTTCACGGCATAAGCCGTCACCAGGTCATGTTCGGCGCCATCGGCTACGTCGCTCTTTGCGGCGAATACCTGATGCTCGCCGCCGTCTGGTTGCGCCCATTCCAGATTGATGAGTTGCGCCGCAAAAAACTGCGCGAGAGGCTGCTGGATTTGGTAATTGGCGTCGATCGTGAACATGCCGAATGTGCCGGGAGAGCTGTTGCAGCCTGGTTCCATCTGCAGCGGCAGAAAATGGAAAAAGTAGACGCCTTTGCCTCCTGAGTTTAAGAACGATCCGATATAGTCGGCGAGCCAGAGGCCCGCAAAAAGATCCTGATAGGTTTCGCTCGCGCCCGACGAAAGATTTCCCTCGGTGATGAACATCGGCATATCCGCTGGAACTCCGTCGTCATGCCACACCTGCATGATGTGGCGGACCAACTCCGGTTCATCGTACAACATGCCCCACGGCGTCCGGCACGGGTCGAAGGGATAATGCTCGAACGAGAAAAATGACAGATCGTTCATGCGTCCGTGCTGTTTCAGATAACCGAGGAACCGTCCCGTCCACGAAACCTTTCCGTTGGCATCGGGCCAGACTTCGATGTCCTTGTTCACTCCCTGAAACGATGGCCCGCCCAGCTTCAGGGATGGGTCCACGCGATGGATCGCGGTCGCCCACTGCAGGTACAGCGCGGCATAATCTTCCGGCAGCATGTACTGGCCGTCGGCCTCCTCGCCCATTTCGATGTAAGAGATGGGATAGCCACGCTTCTTCAAATAAGCAATCTCTGCCGCAGCGTTGTCGGGAGTGTCATAGAGCATCGCAACCGGCATCATGGCGGGCAGGCCGCGCGTCACACCGCTGGTAAAGAACAGATCGAAACCCACCTGCGCTTGCTTGGTCGATCCCAGATTCGATGGCTCGTGCCAGGGGTCGACCGACGAAGAATAGGTTGTCGTCTGCTCCTGATCGGCGGTATGCCGCAAAATGTCGTGAAAGGCTCCGTCAGGCGTGGTGGTGCCGAGGTAGAGTTCGCGAATCGCATAGCCGACGCAATCCCGCGTGTCTTTATTCTGGGAATCGACTGCGCTTTGAGAATCGATTGCCTTCTGTGAATCGACGGCTTTCTGAGAATCATTTTTCTGAGAATCGACGCAAGTGTTCGACGACTCGGTCATCCAGATTCTGACGAATCGCACCGCCGTGGGAGCGCCGCTCAGGCGGATGGTCTCGGTGTGGCCTTTTCCATCGAGAACCGAGCCTTGCGAAAACGTCTGCCATACTCCGCGGGTTACGGCCTTGATGGGATCTTCGCCCGTCCAGTACTGCACGAGGTAGCGTCGAGCGTAGGGCTCTCCCCATGCGATGCGGATGCTGTCGATTTGCTGCACCTGCGCCAGATCGATCACCACCCATTGGGGATGAAGCGCATCGCTTTCGCCGGTGAAATGCTGCGTGAGATACGGATTGCTCTTCCAGAAAGTGTTCACGTCGCCATCGGTCAGGCGGGAGAAGCCAACGTTATCGGTGCCGTCGTTGCGCGTGGTGCCGCGGCGCGGCAGGGCATAGCCATAGGAATAGCGAATCATTTCCGTGGGCTCGGCCGAGCCGGTGAAATATCCCTTGCCGCTGTCGCTCCATGTTCCTTGCGGATTCCAGTGCCATGCCTCGATGGCGAGCTCGGTGTTTTGCCGGTACGTGACCGGTCGCCAACCTGAAGCCAAAGTTTTGTCGAGCGTCGGTTGCAGCAGATCTTTGTCGATTGCCTCCACGGCAATGCGGTCAACGCCCGCGCCTAGGGTTTCTTTGGGCACGAACTGATTGGTGGGATGCGAGGCGTCGATTGAAATCGTCTGAGCGGTTGCTGAAAGAGATGCTAGCAGCAGGAACGCCATCCATGCTGCTGCGACAACTGGAATGCTTTTCATGCGCGGCTCTCCAAAGGTTCAATTAAAACTGTCTTCGATTAAAACGATTGAATAGAGGAGTATACGAGAGGATCGGCCATCCCCGTGAGTAGTCACTTTGCCGACAGGGTCGTCAGCTTCTATTTTCTTATCGCGGCAATGATTTCCTGCACGGAGAAATGCAGAAAAGGCGCAGGTGCAAGGGTGAGTACCAGCATAATGACCGCGAACCCAGCCAACAGCGTACGGGAGCCGGCAACCCTCGGCCACTCGGCGACCTGGGGATGACGTAAGCTGCTCAAGCGCAACAGAATTGCCCATACAAACCACACGTAGCAGAGGTAGTAAGCCATGAACAGCAGGGCGATGGTGGTGGCCCACGAGATCCAGCGGTGGGCGCGCGGAGCGATCGAAAACACAATGTGCCCGCCGTCGAGCTGGCCGCCGGGCAGGAGATTCAGTGCGGTAGCAAACATTCCCACCCATGCCGCAATCGCCGTGGGATGCAGCAGCACTCGATCGAGCGGCAAACTGGCGACGCCCTGACCCGCGCCGACCAATACCAGCAGATGATGAACGACATGGAAGATCAGGGGGAAGCCGAGTTCGAGGTCAGCAGGCGGAGTCCCGGCGTGGAGCGGTTGCGACAGGCCGAGCGAAACCGCGAGCACTCCGACGGCGACGACGAATCCCGCAATCGGCCCGGCGATGCCGATGTCAAACAGCGCGGTGCGCGAGCGGATTGGCGAGCGGATACGAATGAAAGCTCCGAGAGTGCCGATCAAGGTTGGCGCAGGAATAAAAAATGGCAGGGTCGCCCAGACTCCGTAGCGTTTGCAGTAAAGGTAATGACCCATCTCGTGGGCGAGCAGGATCAACATCAGAGTGCCGGCAAACGGAATGCCCAGCAACAGACGTGAGGGATCGGATAGTGCCCACTTCACCGGGAAGAATGAAGCCGCGCTGTCGTCGAGCAGGAAGATGGGTTGTCCGTGGTCAAAGTGGTATTGCATACGCGCTCCCACCACCAATGTTGTGAAGCAGGTCAGCACAAGAAGTAGCGCGTGCAGCCAGTAACGCGGACGCGGCTGGCGCGCTGCGTATACCGGGATCGACCGATAAAGTTCGGCAGTAGAGGAGACAACGGGCAGGCTGGATTCCGACATACGGTTCTGGGCCACGCGATTCGGCGAGGCCTTCTTTAGATGCTACTACGACTGCTAGGAATGCGAGCGGAGGGCGGTTTGGGAGTTTTGTTTAACTTCACTAAGTGGTGCCGTAACAATTCTGCGAAGCGGTAACTGAGGGAGTTTGGCTTACGCGCGAGTCCAGTCAAGACTGAGATCCTTCGCTCCGCCTGAAAAACGGCTGCGCTCAGGATGACAACGTAGCTGCGGTTTTGCTCAATCGATCGACTGCAGCTCTTTCCCGGGCTTGAAGCGGACGGCCTTCCCCGGAGGAATCGAGACCTCAGCTCCGGTACGCGGATTGCGTCCGATTCCGGTTTTGCGCGGGCGCACATTAAAGACGCCAAATCCCCGCAGCTCAATGCGATGGCCGTGGGCGAGCGCCTTCTTCATGCTCTCAAAAACTGTTTCTACCGCCAGCTCGGCTTTGGTCTTGGTAATGCCCGTTCTGGCTACCACTTCGTTGATGATGTCGAGCTTAATCACGAACGGCTCCCGGGTACGGCGTCTGGATGATCCCTCAAGTGATTGATGCTATGGGAGATAAGAGAGATTGTCAACGGGAGCATCTCTCCCATAAACTGACCAGCCTCGAAAAACGATTGAGTGATTGAGCGATCGGGTCATTACGCGAATTTTCGGAACAACTTTAGTCTTTGAAGATTTTCAATCGCCTAATCGCCCAATCGCTTAATTTTCCCCAAGGTAACTCCATGCTGAAGAGTGACCGCTGGATTCGCTTACCAGCTCTATTCGATCCGGCGGGAGTGGTTTGTTCCGCGATACATCGCATTCCTCAAGAATGGGTTTAATCAACCGCCGGCGGAATTGTTGAATCAATTTCTCGGGATCGACCTTACTGGGCAGGCTCTATTCAATGATGATCTGGAATTGTTGAATCGCCGTCTGGACTAGATGGAGGCGGATCCCAAGGAAAAAGTGAATCGTGAGGAAGCTTACTTCGAAATCTTATCCGGATTACCGCCCATTCTCGTCCTCTTTGAACATGTACTTAATGGCAGGCTTGTAGATCATCAGATTCGGTCCGCCATTTTCGCGAACCACCTTGATGCACGTCTTGTCGTACCATTCGATGATGCCGTGCACTTCCTCGCCGTCGCGCAACACAATCACCATCGGTGTTCTCGACTGCATCTGTTTCTGGTAGTAGAAATTCTCCGCGTTGGTTTGCTCCAGAGGAGCAGCCTTTCTTCCGCCTCCACCCCCCATCGACCGCTCGCCGCGTTCGCCTCGATCACCCCGGTCGCCACGTTCAAAACCACGGTCCTGGCCGCGTTCCGGCCGATCATGCCGGGGCGGCCGATCGCGATGGTCGCCGGTAGATGTGTGGTTTGCGTTGGCGTGGCTGGCGTTGTGGTTGCCGTGATTGCCATCGGTGCGAGTCAGGGCCGGACGAATCAGCTTGCGGTTGGCAAAATTATCCTGATCGTCCGACGTGCGGGCCGGAGACGAGTCCATCATGTCCTTCATAGTGGCGGTACTCCTGCACACGCTTTCGCGCAAAGCGACACCGAGGGGCCTGTGACAATGTGTTTACGAAGGCGTGAAATTTTACCTACCCTACCACAGGAATGGCTCCCTGACAATGATCTGATTGGACATCCTGCGCGCCAGTGTGCCAAGTTTTGCACTTATCACCGCAGTTGCAGGATCGGCTCAGGTCGTATTCGACAGGTCCGCACCCCGGCGCTCGCGCCCCAACCCAGTGACCAGCGCCACCAGCGCAGCAACAATCAGAACCGTCCACCCCAGCACCGGCGCAAAACTGCCACCGTAGCTTCCTTCCGCCACCTTCGCCTGAATCACCGAATTCCGCGACGAAAGCAAATTCCCCACCTGATAAGCGAATCCCGGCAAGGTCCCACGCACGGCCGGCGGAGAGAGTTCGTTCAAGTGAGCCGGAATCACTCCCCACGCGCCCTGCACCATAAACTGCATGAGGAACGCGCCCAGCGCCAGCATCGGCGCCGTATGAGAAAACGCGAACAGCGGAATCGCGGGAATCGAAAGCAATGCTGCAATCACGATCGCGCGGCGCCGCCCAATTTTCTCCGACCACGTGCCAAACAGAACTCCGCCTAACAAGGCTCCGATGTTATACACGATCGCGATCAGGCCAACTGTCTTCGGCGTGAAATGCATATTCTTCTGGAGAAACGTCGGATAAATATCCTGCGTACCGTGGCTGAAAGAATTAAACGCGAACATCAGCAGGACGACAAACAGAAACAACCCGACATTCGACTTGATATCGCGCCACAGCCGGCTCTCCGCATCCCGCACCGTTTTTCCTTGCAGCCAAGCCGGCGACTCCTCCACTTTGGTCCGAATATAGATGACGAGAAACGCGGGTAGAGCTCCGATGACAAACATCCCGCGCCAACCGACGTAGCTGAAAACGCTGAAGTAGATCAGCGACGCGAACAAATATCCCGTAGCGTAACCTTCCTGCAGCAACCCCGAAAAAAATCCGCGCCCCTCCGCGGGAAGCGTTTCAAAAGCCAGCGCCGCGCCCACCCCCCATTCGCCGCCCATCGCAATGCCGAACAGCGCCCGCATCAGGAGAAAGCTTTTGAAGGATGGGGCGAACGCGGAGCCGAGCTCAAACACTGAATAGGCAATAATGTCGACCATCAACGTGGGCCGCCGCCCGAAACGGTCGGCCATCAGACCGAATAGAAATGCGCCCACCGGACGCATCGCCAGCGTGAGAAAATTCGCCTCCAGAATCTCCGACGGCTTCATGTGGAACTGCGCCGCCAGCGCGCTTACGCAGAACACGAGAATAAAAAAATCAAACGCGTCCAGCGACCAGCCCAGGAAGCAGGCGATAAACGTATTGCGCTGCACCGGGGTTAGCCTGCGAAAGTGACCAATAAATTCCATGGGGGCTTATCCACGAATTCGGTAGGCGCTGAAAGTCCTGCGAATGCTAGCATATGTGTTTCCATCGGCAAGCGGAAATCAACCATCGACGATCCCTACTCAATGCCTAAACTCGACTCTCCGCAGCGCCAGATGCCCGATTCGCTTATGCTCACCGGCTTCTGGTACCGGGCGCTGCCCGCCGACCGGGTCCATCGCAATCGGCTGCAGAAAGCGATGCTGCTTGAAATCCCGCTCGTGATTGGTCGCGATCGCCTGGGACATCCCTTCGCTCTCCGCGACGCCTGCCCGCATCGTGGCATGCCGCTCAACTGCGGCAAGTTCGATGGAGAAAATATCGAGTGCTGTTATCACGGCTGGACCTTCGACGCTCACAACGGCCAGTGCCAGCACATTCCCTCTCTGACGGCGAACCAGAATTTGAAGGTCGAGCGCATCTACGCCGGCAGCTATCCTTGCGAAGAGCAAGATGATTTTGTTTGGGTCTACATGCCGGACCCCGGCCCGCCGGGCGCGGGATTTACTGAGCCGCAAGAGGCCCCCGATGCTGCGCCTCAGGTCGAGAAGTTCGGGGTGTCGGGAGGGGTGCCGCAAGAAGACAAATATAAACTTGCTTACCTTACTGCAGAAATGCCGGTCAGCATCGACCACGGAATTATCGGGCTGATGGATCCGGCGCATGGGCCGTTTGTGCATCAGGCCTGGTGGTGGCGTAGCCGCCACAGCATTCACGAGAAGAAGAAAAACTTTGAACCGATTCCCAACGGTTTTCGCATGAGCGCCCACACGCCCAGTTCAAACTCCGCGCCCTATAAGCTTTTGCGCTGGTATGCCGCCGCCGATTCGATCACAACCACGATTGACTTCGTTCTTCCCAACCTGCGCCGCGAGACCATTCGAGCGGGTAAGTATTGGTTCTCCTCGTTGACGACCGTGACGCCCATCACCCGCAATCAATGCCGCATCGACGTGGTCGCCGCCTGGAATATCTTCCGCTGGTTTCCGTTTGGTGCCGAATTGTTGAAGTTCGTCTTCGCCAAATTTGTCGAACAAGACCGCCGTACCATGGAATTGCAAGCCGAAGGCCTGCAGCACAATCCGCATCTTATGCTGATCGACGACGCCGACCGTCCCGCGAAATGGTATTTCCAATTGAAGGCCGCGTATTTAGAAGCGAAACGTACCGGCGGTGAGATGAAGCATCCGATGACGGGGCCGGTCACGCTGAAGTGGAGAAGTTGAGGCGATTATCGATCCTCTAAGTTGCAGCATCCTGCAATCGCAACGCAGCATCGAAACACCGCAAGCTGAGCGCGAGCTTCCGCAATCCAAGACAGGAGAACAAGCCCACGATGCCTGAACTTGAACTCGAAATTCCGATGCAGCAAGGCAGTAGCGATAGCGTTTTCTATTGCCCCGAGGGCGAGAGCAAATGGCCGGGCGTTCTCTATCTCACCGATATCGGAGGCATCCGCGCCGCCAACCGAGAGTCCGCGGCGCGATTGTCGAAAGAGGGTTATGCCGTTCTCATGCCGAATATTTTCTACCGCACCGGCCGCGCGCCGCTCCCTGCCCTGCGCACACTGGACGAGGAAGGAAGGAAAAAACGCATGGCGGAGTTGAGCACTCCGCTAACCCCAGAACTCATTGAGCGCGATGCATCTACGTACATCGACTACCTGCTGTCGCAAAATTGCACACGCCCGGGCATGGTTGGCGTCGTAGGCTACTGCTTCAGCGGAAAGATGGCGATGTTCGCGGCCGCCGCGCGGCCCGACAAGGTCGCAATCGCTGCATCCTTTCACGGCGGCGGCCTGTACACGGATGCGCCCACCAGTCCGCACATGGCGCTGCCGCGAATCAAGGCGCGCCTGTATTTTGGCCACGCCACCAACGACCGCAACATGCCGGAGCAAGCCATTGCCAAGCTCGATGAAGCTCTCGAACGCTGGGGCGGAAAATACGAAAGCGAAACCTACAAAGACGCCTACCACAGTTGGACTTCGTCCGACAGTCCCGTTTACAACCAGCCACAGGCCGAGCGCGCTTTTCAAAAACTTGTGGAGCTGTTGCATCAGACTCTGGGCCGGGCGCTTACTCCGTAAGCACTACGCGAACCAGAACGCCGGAGCCCGTCGGATGGGATTCAGTCCTGAACCAGCCACTCCAAGGCTTCCTCTCGCGTCTTGAAAGTAGGCAAGTCGCGCTGCGAAAAATTCTTGAAGTGCTCGTAGAAAATGTGTGGCATGTTTTCCGTCCCCACCCACGCCGCCCGCTTTACGTAGGGACGGTCGAGCACCAGAACTTCCTTGATGCGGGTAGCCACGTTCTTATCGACCTCGGCGCCGGTGAAATCTGACAGCGTGAGCAGTGACCCGGGCGCATGCCGCGCGATATCGGCCCGAACCATGTCGAGCAGCAACAACATCTCCTTCTCCGCGCAGTGCGTAAAGTCGATGACGTAAATGGCATGGCCCTTATGCTTGACGAAGTGCAGGCGCTCTTCAAGGGATTTGCCGGGAGCGTTCATGCCAGCAGCGCCTCGACGACCGCGTAAGCCCCGTGCAGCGCGGAATCCAGCGCCGCGGCGTCTTTTCCACCGGCTTCGGCGAGATCGGGACGCCCTCCGCCTTTGCCGCCAACTTTTTGCGCGACGGGGCCGATGACCTTCCCCGCTTGCACCCTGTTGATGAGATCCTTGGTGACGCCGACGATCAACGACACGTTGCCGTTCGACGCCGACCCCAGCACCACGACGCCCGAGCCGATCTTGTCGCGTAGCTGATCGACGAGCGTGCGCATCTGCGCCCGCTCCAGATTGTCCACGCGGTGTGCCAGAACTTTCACGCCCTTCACATCTTTGATCTGATCGCCGATGTTCGCCGTAGAAGACGATGCCGATTTCATGCGCACCGAATCCAGTTCGCGAGTGAGGCGCTTGATCTCTGAATCCTTCTTGTCCAGCTCAGCTTTCAAAGCCTCGGCGGGAGACACTGCGTCGACGTGTGCGGAAATCTCATCAGCAGAGGGTGCCCCATTCTTGCGCGGTTTGTGCGCAAGAGTGGGAACCGCGAACGTGGACACGACCGCTTCTAATTCGTGGTCTTTTCTAAAGTGCGCGAGCGATCCCAAACCTGTGATCGCCTCCACCCTCCGCACGCCGGACGACACGCTGCCTTCCTTCAGAATCTTGATCAGTCCAATCTCGCCGGTCGCGCCGGTGTGTGTGCCGCCGCAGAGTTCGGTCGAGAAATCACCGATGCGCACCACGCGCACCTTGTCGCCATACTTTTCGCCGAACAGCGCCATCGCGTGATACGTATTGATCGCTTCGTCGATGGGAACGTCAGTAATGGTCTCGACGATCTGGTTGCGCAGCACTTCCTTGTTGATGATGTCTTCGATATCCTGCAATTCTTCGTCTTCGACCGCGGTGAAGTGCGAAAAATCGAAGCGGAGATGATCCGGCGCAACCAGCGAACCTGCCTGCTTAACGTGCTTACCTAAAACTTCTCGCAGGCCGGCGTGCAGGAGATGAGTCGCCGTGTGATTGCGCATGGTCGATTCGCGAATGTCGGCGTTGACGACCGCATCGACCTTATCGCCGACGCGGAGGGAGTCAAAATCCCCACCCTCCCCTGAAGGGGAAGGATGGGGCACCCTCGATTTCATGACAACTTGATGCGCTCGCACGCCTTGAATCGGGGAGTAGCATCCCGTCACCTCGGCGACGACGGTGTTGTGATCGTCGGAGTAGAACCATCCCTTGTCGCCGACCTGGCCGCCGGAGTCGGCGTAGAACGGGGTGTGATCGAGGATGACCTCGCCGGATTCGCCGGGCTTGAGTTCCCGCGCACCCTGGCCGTTGTGAATGATGGCCAGCACTTCGCAACCGTCGGAGCGAGTTTGTCGATAGCCTTCGAAGATTGACTTTGGAAGCTGCTGATACGCGGGATTGGCAGTCTGCTTCGCCCCACCCTTCCAAGAGGCACGTGCCAAGGAGCGCTGCTCTTCCATCGCGCGGTCAAAGCCAGGGCCGTCGAAAACGATCCCGTAATCGCGCAGCGCGTCCTCGATGAAATCTCTAGGAAGACCGTAGGTGTCATATAACTTAAAAGCCGAATCGCCTGCTAAAACTATTGAATTACCTGACTCAAGTACCTTTGCGACAAGTTCACGAGTAGATAGACTGTCGTACTTAGAGATGTTTGAGTCTAGAAACTTAGGGTTTAACGCAGCCACTCTAATTTCAAATTCCAACCGTTCCAGTCCCGCTCGAAGTGTATTTGCAAACCGTGACTCCTCAGCCTCAACAACCTTTGATGCACGATGCGCAGTCTCACCCAGTTCTGGATAGGCATCATGCATTAGATCTCGGACAGCGAAAACCATCTGGTACAAAAATGGTTTCGTTTGTTCTAGCAGTCGACCATGCATAATTGCGCGCCGGAGAATCTTCCGCAGCACATACCCGCGACCTTCATTCGACGGCAGCACTCCATCCGAAATCAGAAACGTCGCCGCGCGGGAGTGGTCGGCGATCACTCGGAGGGAGGCTGCGGACTTGTGGCTGGGAGAGCCTGCCGGGCTTCGCTCGGCTGGACGGACGGGGGCGTCCGTCCCTCCATGGCTCGTGGAGCGGCGGACGCCTTCGTCCGCCGGAGCCGTACCCGTCAATTCTGCCGCGCGCTTGATCAGCGGCGTGAATAAGTCGGTGTCGTAATTTGAAATCACGCCCTGCAGGACCGCCGTCACGCGCTCCAGGCCCATGCCTGTATCAATCGACGGCTTGGGTAGCGGATTCAGTTTGCCGCTGGTGTCGCGGTCGAACTGCATGAACACCAGATTCCAAATCTCGACATAGCGGCCGCACTCGCACGGGAACTTGCAATCTGTGTGTCCTTGATCGGAGGCTGCGGGACCCATGTCGTAGTGAATCTCGCTGCACGGGCCGCAGGGGCCGGTATCGCCCATCTGCCAGAAGTTGTCTTTCAGGTCACCGTCAAAAATCCGTTCTTTCGCCACGCCTTGCGCGACCCACAGATCGTAGGCTTCGGTGTCACGCGAGACCGGCATGGGCTCGCCCGAGCCTTCGAAAATCGTCACGTACAACTTACCTTTGTCGATCCCGAACCATTGCGGCGAGGTGATCAGCTCCCATGCGTAGGCGATGGCGTCTTTCTTGAAGTAATCGCCAAAGGAAAAATTCCCCAGCATCTCGAAAAACGTGTGATGCCGGTTGGTAAAGCCGACGTTCTCCAGATCGTTGTGCTTGCCGCCAGCGCGCACACATTTCTGCGAAGTGGTGGCGCGGGAGTAATCGCGCTTCTCCAGGCCCAGAAAAACGTCTTTGAACTGGTTCATGCCTGCGTTTGTGAACAGCAGCGTGGGATCGTTCGCCGGAACCAGCGACGACGAATGCACCTCCTTGTGCCCCTTTTGCACAAAGAAGTCGAGAAACTTTCGGCGGATTTCAGAGCCAGTCGGCATGATGGATGAAGTTTAATTTTAGCATCGCCGAAAATGAACCACGGAGACACGAAGACACAGAGAAAACAATTTCGGTTTCCTCCGTGTCTCTGTGACTCCGTGGTTGAGAATTACTTCGTTTTCGCAGCAGTGTCGCTACTTCACCGCGTCTTCGGTCTTCTCTCCGGCTTTCTTTATTCCGTGGCCGGTCGCTTCGGCGCCCTTCTTGATGCCGCTGCCGGTTTTCTTGGCAGCGGTTTCGGTGCCCTTCGCGGTGTCTTTCGCGACTACTTTCGTTTCATGACCGGTCTTGTCCGCGGCCTTCTCCGTGCCTTTGGCGGTATCTTTCGCAACCACTTTGGTTTCGTGGCCAGTCTTATCGGCGGCTTTTTCGGTGCCCTTTGCGGTGTCTTTCGCGGCGACCTTAGTATCGTGGCCTGTGGTCTTCGCGGCCTTCTCAGTGGCGGAACCGGTCTTGTCAGCGGCCTTCTCCGTGCCTTTGGCCGTGTCTTTGGCGACTTTCTTGGTCTCCTTGCCGGTGTCCTCTGCGCCCTTCTTCACATCGGTTGCTGCATCCTGAGACAGGGCGACCGGAACGGCACTCAGCAATACAGCGGCTAGAACTGCGTTCAAACTGAACTTCATAACGACCTCCTCTTGAGCGGTAAATGGGATCGGTCTTGCAGTATGAAGCATTGAATAGGCTCTTGCCAAGTCGAACTTCAGGTCTTAGGCAATAGGTCTCAGGCAAAACCTAATACCCAAGACCGAAAACCCAAGACCCGCGTTAACTGGCTTCGCTCTCCAGCTCGCTCAAGATTTCTTCATCGACGTTCCAGTTCTTGAGGATGGTGAAGATGGTCTTGCTGCCGAAGCCGGCGCGAATCAGTTGCCGGAAGATGCGCGCAGTCGCCTTCTGATCGCCTTTCTGCGGTTTCACCATGCGCTTTTTCCGCAGATATTCGCGCGCCTGCTTTTCCTCGCTCACGCCCTCGAAAGCCGCGTCGACGGCTTTGTCGATCACGTCTCCGTGCACGCCTTTGATTTTGAGATCGGTGACGACGCGCCTGGGGCCGAGCTTCTGGTTGTCGCGGCGCAGAGAAGAAAAATAGGCGGCGTACTGCGAGTCGTTGAGATAGCCGCGATCTTTCAATCGGCGGATGATCAGCTCGATCAGCGTCTGGCCGTACTCGGAGTCCGCTTCTTCTACGCGCGCCCGCAGCAGGCGCTTTAGCTCGGCGACGGTGCGCATGCGGCGAGCCAGCGCTCCCACGGCATATTCGTAGAGTTCTTCTTCCGAGTAGTGTCTCTTTTTCGGACGCGAGAACGGCATTCGCTAACGATAAACCTAATTCAGCGTGGACGGGTGAAGTATCGAGTGAAGGATTGGATCGCGGAGGACCAGAGGTCTTGGGTCTTAGGTCGCAGGTCTTGGGAACCTGTCTTGGGTCGCAGGTCTTGGGCGCTTGGGTTTGCCTAAGACCTGTTGCCTAAGAGCTAAGACCTGTTGCTATCTTCCGCCGAAGCCGGCGGACTGCATCGACTGCCGCGAAATATCGGCGGTGGATGCAATACCCTGCATGCGCAGCTTGAAGTCGTCGGCGTTGGAGGCGTTCTCCAGCGCGGTTTCGTAGTTCACGAGGCCTGCCTGGAACAGATCCCACAGCGATTGATCGAAGGTCTGCATGCCGTATTGCGATGTGCCGGCGGCGATGGCGTCGCGAATCGAGCGAGTCTTTTCCGGCACCAGGACGCATTCCCGGATGAACGCGGTGTTGATCATCACTTCGACCGCGGGCACGCGGCCCTCGGCGTCGCAGCGCCGCACCAATCTCTGACTGACGATCGCTCGCAGCACGGCCGCCAACTGCAGGCGAATCTGTTTTTGCTCCGGCGGCGGAAAGATGGAAATGATTCGGTTGACGGTTTCGACCGCGTCGAGAGTATGCAGCGTGGAGAAGACCATGTGGCCGGTTTCGGCGGCGTGCAGCGCGGTCGAGATGGTTTCCAAGTCGCGCATTTCGCCGACCAGAATTACGTCGGGATCCTGACGCAGAGAAGCTCGCAGAGCCGAACTGAACGAAGGCGTGTCCACGCCGATTTCGCGCTGGTTTACATAGCCTTTTTTGTCGCGATGCAGAAATTCGATAGGGTCTTCAATGGTGATGATGTGTTCGGCGCGGCTTGAATTCACGCGATCGACCATCGCGGCCAGCGTGGTCGACTTACCGGAACCGGTTACGCCCGTGACCAGCACGAGGCCGCGCGGCATTTCGCAAATCTGCTCCACCACCTTGGGCAGGAACAACTCGTCGAGCGCGCGAATCTTGGTGGGAATGACGCGCAGCACCAATCCTACGTTGCCGCGCTGCTGAAAAATGTTCACACGGAAGCGGCCCAGCCCGGCCACGCCGTAGGCCATATCGATTTCCGTGGTCTCTTTGAACTTCTGCTTCTGCCGCGCCGACATCATGCTGAACGCCATGGTCAGCATGTCTTCGGCGCTCACGCGCGGCTGATCGGTGAGCGGCGCGAGTTCGCCGTCAACGCGCAGGTGAGGATAGTTGCCCACCTTCAAATGCAAGTCCGAAGCTTTGCGTTCCGTGGCAATGCGCAGCAGGTCGTCAATATTCATCGAGGAGTTTCCCGGGAGGCGTGTTTCGCCCCACAAGTTCTCCCTAATGATGGACCGAATCGTAACTTTGCCCAAGATGACCTAGGTAATGGCCGTGTTTTGGCGATTGGACAGCACCTTAGGTTCTGGGCGGCAGATTACCGCTGCTCTACGACTGGCTGCTTCGGATTCAGCCACCCCCATTGTCGAACTGAACCGCGCAGTAGCCGTTGCCATGTGCGTCGAGGCTGGCCATTTGAAGTTTGTGCAGTAGCTGTCCGGCTCGTTGGTGGTCGATTTCGCCGCGCAGAAGGCGCTGGATGACCTGCGCCAGGGCCTTCTGTATGGACTTTGGATCGTCCAGCGCCACGGATTCGAACCAGCGCTGGCGGGCGCGCTCGGCAATTCTCTTGGCGTTGCGCTTGTGCTCGCGGTGATGAAAATCGCAGAGGCGCAGCCTGCGGCGCGCTGGACGTTGGCAGCGGGTGCCGTCTTCCTGCTGGTGTTGGCATTTGAGTGCGTCGATGATGGCCATCGGGCTTTTTGTTTTTATGCTTTCCGGGGTCGAGTGCTACCCCCCTCCCCCTACCTTTTGCAAATTATTCAGGATCAGCGGCTTCACGGGTTTTCGGCTGCAATACCCTGCGGATAAAGAGCTTAAATCCTCGCCGCATGGAGCCTGATCTGTTTTCGCACGATTCATGATGATCGAGGTTGCGGAGGTACGCAAGTGGAGATGTCACACGGTGGGCGTGGAAATCTTACGGTTTTGTTTGTGGCACGGGTCGCATGAACATTGCCCCGTTCTAGTCAATGGGACTCGAGAAGCAGCGTCACATCCGCAAAATCTCGTGATCCCGATCGGCATCGAGGCCCGCCCTTGAAAGTGCCACGGGTGGGGCATCCAACTGGTGAACGTCCTGTCCGTCCCCAGTTTTTCCCGTTGTCCCCAGTTTTTCATCCAGTTTTTCGGTCGCTAACGCTTCTTTCTCTCGCGCAGATGTTTAGTGAAAAGATCGGACCGCATCTGGGGAGGCGTTTAAGACCTGCGAGGTCGAGTGGTTATCAACGCCCGCCATTTTCAAGAGTCGGGCGCGTTCCGTGACGGTTTTATCGGCTCCCACGTGAATACTCACAACCTTGATCAGAACATCCAATTTTTCATTCAACTCTGCTAACAATTTCTTTTCATTGCTGATCGTTGGCATTGTCGTCCCCTCGACTCAAACCTGAAATGCTTTTGGGTAAGCCAATCTCAGACGGTATGTATCGGTCATGTTGATGACGCCGTAGTAGACTTCACGCTCCATCAGAGCCTTTGCTGTTGCCAGCCTCGCCATGAGATCCACAACGCTCTCTTTGATCTCTCCCTCATATTGAACGAAGAAGACTTGTGCGGGACTGGCAAACAGGCGTCGAATCTGGTCCCCATTTTTCCCCATTTTTCCCGGAACAAGTGGTCCCTTCGTGGCTGGTCCCTTTAGCGCAAACGCCGCTCTTTTTCTTTTTCCGCCGAGAGTCAGTGTCGTGAAGATGTCGTTCGGCTCACCACCCCAATCCTTCGGGTCGAGTTTCTCCCCGAGTAGCTTGATGATGCCCTTCTTGACCGCGGCTTCCGGTAGGCGCGGCGGCGTCATCGTTGCTGGAATGTTCTTTACCGACTTCACTTTCTGAAATTCCCTAACGTCATCCACGTGGACAGTTTTGACCCTAGGCCTGAACGGAGCCTTGATCGTGACGATGTGCCCCACAATTTTGATCTTCGGTCTGGACTTCGTGTGGTACGCTTCACGTTTCTTTTTGTTATTAGCCAGCTTCAAGGCCTCTCTCACGCGGTGTTGATCCAACTTCGCATATGCGGTTGTTTTTCGTCCGTTCTCCACAATTCGTTCTTGGGTGAAGGCGAGGTTCACCAGCGGCTTTCCGATTTCCGTGACTCGCTTGGCCGTGATCTTCTTTTTGAATTGAGAGGAGAGTTTCGCCGCAAGCTCGCCGACAGACTTCGCACGCTTCTTACCAAAATTGACCACCTTCGCGAGAGCTTGCTTTGTTGGCGCGTTCTCAAACAAGTCTGCAAGATTGTCAATTTGATCTCTTCGGTGCGAGGCGCTGTCGGAGACGTTGAGAACCATTTACTTCTTTCCCTTCGCAACGGGCTTCAAGAAATTGTTCACATCGGCTTTTCGCTTGTTCAGCATCTTCGCGATGTCACCTTGAGTGACCTTCATAAAATGAAGCTGAATCATGAGAGCTTTTTCCAAAAGCTCAATCAGCCGTTCCGTCCCCTCACTGGGCATGTTTCAGTCCTCCGATTTCGCAGACTTCTTCGCCAGCTTCGCAATCCGGCTCACGCGATTCATATCCAATCCAACCGCCTGGCGAATTTGGCCTTGGGGCACACCTTTGGAGGCCATTTGGAAAATGAGCAGGTCTTGCAGGGTTGCGAGTATTTGCCCTTGAATGTCTTTTTCCGTCACACAGCCCCTCCTCACTTCGATTTGTTCTTTCGAGCCAGCTTTCGGATTTCCGAGAGCCGAACATTTACAGCGTTAGAAGTTGAACCGATCACAGTCGCGATTTCGGATGGCCCGAAGCCCGCCTTGTCCAAAATTGCGATTTGCTGCTTCTGCTTCAATGATTCCAAAGCTAATCAGCAGCAGCGCTCTCAACGACTTTTCCAATTCCGTCTTAGATTCTTCTGCCACGTGTCTCCTTTGACCTCCGCTTCTTGAGATTCGAGACCTCCACACTCACGGTTCCTACGGTTGTGCCTACAAGGTGCGCGATTTCTGCGCGCTCCATTCCGGCATCAGACAATAGCTGAATCTGTTGACCCTTTGTCTTTCCTTCAATCAGTGCGAGCGCAAGTAAACGGCGAATCGTCCTGAACTCGTTCTCAACTTTCGTATCGGAATCCTGATTTGACATTGTGCCTCCCGCCCTAGGTTCGGCTATTCGAAAATGGGATCACATCTCGGCATTATTTGTCAAGCCACTTGTGTTTATGATACCAGATTATTACTAACTTGCTTGTCAGTAGCTTGTTCGTGCTTGTGGAGTTATACTTTTGGAAGTTCAGCTAATGCGTCGATTAACCTAATGTACGTTATATTATTTACAATACAATATACAAGCTAACCAGTTATAAAACAATTAGTTATAGCGATACATTATGTAGCTTAGTAAAATTGTTTAGTAAATCTAAAATCTTATTCATATAACATGATAGTAATTGCATATATATTACTAAGCTATGATTATAATAGAAATAATTTCCCGATATCCATTCGCGACGCCAAGAGCCGAACCTCGGGCGGGAGGCACAATGTCAAATCAGGATTCCGATACGAAAGTTGAGAACGAGTTCAGGACGATTCGCCGTTTACTTTAGAAGCCGCTGGGGGCTGGCCCGGCCGTACTCTAACGCGACACGGGATGCCCCACCCGTGACGGTTTACGGAGCCTGCCCTGAGCGGAGCCGAAGGGTGGGCCGCCGTGATCTCTCCCCTCGTATGTTCCATTGGGCAACTAAATCGAGCAGGAAGTGAAACGGCTTTTAGGTGCCACTATCTGTTAGATGTGCGAGACGATGAGTAATCCGCCTGCAATTGTGATCGCGTCTTCTGCAATTGCCGCAATGAGGTCCGGCAGGTGTGTTCTCAACACTACCGCATGCCGGATGTGATATCCGGCAAACGCCCCAGCGATTGCACCGATTGAGGCGATCATTCCCGCGATCACTCCCGCCAAAGGCAAAGACACTGATATTCCAGCTCCGGTAGCCAGGGCCAGACCACTTGCCCCTCCAAGGACAATCCGCGCGGTCAGGCCCACAGCTGCTGTGCGCGCCGGGGTGTTGGGGAGCTTGTCCAGGACCAGCTCGATAATGGCCAGCAGCGTGAACACGATTAGCGTAGACCGATGATCAATGAAGGCAAACTTCGTTCCGGCGAAATGCAACCAGCCGAGATGCGCCGCCCAACACACGATTGCAGGAGCTGTCATGGAGCGTAAACCATCTACAAAACCAAGTAGAAAAGATAGCAGGAACGCCATTATCGCTTGTCCTTACAGTATCTGACGTTTGGATCGCTCAGTGTCGGGGGCTGGCCAGCTTTGCTTTTTTGTGTGGCACAGCTATGAAAAAGGCTGCAACCGGTATTATAAGGAGACTCCATGAGACAGATCAGGATCATCGAACACATCTCGCTGGACGGCGTGATTCAGGCCCCCGGCGGGCCAGAGGAAGATCCCAGTAATGGCTTCGTGCACGGCGGATGGTCGGCGCCGCATGCCGACCCGGAGGGAGGAGCGGCTATCGTCGCGGCTCACGGCGAGGCTTTCGATCTGCTGCTGGGCCGCCGAACTTACGATATCTTTGCCGGTTTTTGGCCGAAAGCCCCGAAGAGTCCGATGGCGGACAGTCTGAACGCGGCGACGAAATACGTCGCGACCCACAGGCCGAAGAGTCTGGAATGGGGGCCGGCCGAGGACCTTGGAGCGGACATCGTCGAGGGCATTCGCCGCGTCAAGGCGAAGAACGGGCCGCACCTGATCGTCTGGGGCAGCTCGACGCTGACACCGGTGCTGCTCGAACACGGGCTGGCGGATGAGGTCATGCTGCTGGTCTTTCCGGTTTTGCTAGGCACAGGCAAACGTATTTTTTCGGAGGGAACCCCGCCCCGCGAACTCGCGCTCGTGAGCACAAAGGCTGTGGACTCGGGCGTCATCATCAGTACTTACAGGCCCAGCGGACCCTTGCGGACCGGCTCCTACGACAACGCGGGGGAGTGAGGGGGCTTGCCCAGCCGCACTCTAGCACGATACGGGATGCCCCCACCCGTGGAAATTTCACGGGTGGGCTGTTGCGAACTCTTCCTGCATGTTCACGGGGCACATCTAAATCGTCGCGTTTCCGTTGCACCAGTTGCAAGGCTGACTGAAGGGCGAGGTCAGTCAACCTGCCGGGCACGCGCACAACCCGGGCAGGCATCGTATTTGACGTAACGAAGGAAGTGCGCTCGTCCTCGGCCTTTCCAATACGGAGCGTCATAATCGTCAATGCCCGGACCCGTGGTCATGAGGCTGAAGAAAACGTGCCGCGATGGCCGGATGACAATTCCCACATGCCCGCGCCACACCACCAGATCGCCCGGCTGCGGCTGCGGCACTCGTTGAAACCCTTCGACGCCAAGATAGAGGTCGCTGGAGCTGGCATAGGAATATCGGAAGCCGGCTTTCTCGTAGATGGCGTGAACCAGGTGCGAACAATCGCTCGCGGAATGTTGACGCACTTTTGGGTCGAGCGCGGCGGCGATCACCGACAAACGATCGTCCTGGCTTAGCGCGCGAGCAGCCTGTGGCTTGTAACTGCCGGAACCTGGACGCACAGCGGTGGAGACACTGCTCTTGTTCGGTGCAGGTTCTGCGCCAGCGCGCCCGAGACTTAGAGCAAGAGCACAAATCAGGACCGCGGTTGTGCCGGTTTTTGTCGAAATCGGCATGGACCAAGTTTGATGCCGATTTCGACTCCAGCGTAGGTTACCTTTGTGCAGGAATACATCACGAATGGAGCTATCCTCTCGCTTTAGACCTTCGCTTTAAACCTTTCACAGCCCCTCTGTGACATCTAGCCTAGTGGGGGACGGCCCGGCTGTATTCAAACACGACACAGGATGCCCCACCCGTGGCAGTTTCACGGGTGGGCTGCGGCGAACTCTTCCTGCATGTCCATCGGTCACAGCTAAATCCTAGCGTTCCTGTTACATCGTTCCAATGCCGACAAACCTGCACCGCTACTACGGCTCTGGATACTCCCACTCTATTACGACAAGTTGCTATCACCGCCGTCCCCTTCAAACGCGCCTTGGAGTACACCCGTCGTCGTGGGACACATTTGCAACGCCGCTTCTACGATTTTGCTGTGTTTACCGAGAAGAAACGCGTGGAAAAGCTGCGCTACATGCATTGCAATCCCGTTCAGCGGGGCCTAGTTCTGAAGCCGAGGAGTGGTTATGGAGAGCTTCCGACATTACGCCTATGGCGAACGCGGCCCGGTTCTAGTCAATGGGGCCCGAAAATCGGAGCTTCACATCCGCAAAATCTCCTGAGCCCGTCGGCATCGCGCCCCACCCGTGAAACCGCCACGGGTGGGGCATCCAGTTCGCGCTAGCTTTATCGGAAAATGGGCCGGCTGGGCCATCCCGTCTGGCCCTAAGATTTTTATTCTCCTACCAGCCACTCCAACGCCTCTTCCCTCGACTTGAAGGTGGCAGTCTCTCGCCAGGAAAAAAACGAGAAGTTATCTACGATGGCGCGCGGAATGTGCTCCGTACCCAGCCAAGCCGCTTTTTTCACGAACGGGCGGTCGAGCGCTAGCACTTCTTTGATCTTCATCTCCACCTTATGATTAATTTCGGCGCCTTCGTAATCGGCCAGCACTAACACTGATTTCGGGCTGTGCTGCGCCACAGTATTCCGAACCTGCGTAAGCAGAGGTAGCATCTGTGGAGCCGTTGCCAGCGAAAAATCTAAAAAACAAGACGTGTTTGCCCTTGTGCTCGATGAATCGTATCCGGCCGTTCAGAGCACAGTCTAGTTTCAGAGCGCGCTTTGTCATTCAATCGATATCGGCTGTTTTCCGCGGAGACTTTAGGCAAAGCTGCCATCACGCGCTTGCACCTACCTGCGCGGGCGTTCCTCGATCGGCCACCGTCGTTCCCTCACCCTGCCATTTACGCGCGAGTCCTTCCATCTGGGCCAGCACCTTCTCAATGTCCTTCATGCGATCGGTAATGCCGTAGGTCACGGCTGGCGGAATGGTCTGTTCGTAGTGCCGGAAGACGAATCCAGCACCTTCGAGGGTTCGCAGCCGCTCCGTCAGCACGCGCGCGGAGATGCCGTCGATCCGCTTTCGGAGCACGCCGAAGCGCAGCGGCCCTTCGTGGCTCAATGCCCACAAGATGTGAAGCGTCCAGGGGCGCGTAAGCAGCTCGAGCATTCCTCCAATTGCGCAACCAGAAGGCATTGGCTTGCTTCGTCGCTTCAGACTCATATGGTTACTAGGTTACTCTTAAGTTCCTAATATGTAAAGAGATGCCAGTTATTTATTGTAACCAAAATCTGCCACCCTTCATCCAAAGCAACTGTGCAGCAGAAGGGCTTCTTACCCTTGGCTCAGCCAGACTTTCTTAGTGACGAGGAGGAGCAAATGTCAGCCAGCAACTCAGCGGTACTCAGCCGATCGTAGTCCATCGTCGTTTCATCTGCAGCCTCGGGCCCTATCGTGCTGTTAGGACGGTTCTTGTTTGTACTGATTTTCGTGATGTCGGGCCCGCGGCACTTTATGAGTCAGACCATTGGCTACGCCGCATCGCAAGGTGTGCCGATGGTCTCAATCGCCGTGCCCCTCTCCGGCGTGCTTGCTATCGCCGGAGGTCTTTCGATTCTGCTCGGCTACCGCGCGAAAATCGGCGCCTGGATGATCGCGCTGTTTCTGGTCTGCATCACGCCCATGATGCACAAGTTCTGGACGGTCACCGATCCCATGATGTACCAGATGCAGTTCGTCATGTTTATGAAGAACCTGTTGATGCTGGGCGCGGCGCTGCTCGTAACCCAACTGGGCTCTGGACCCTGGAGCCTCGACTCGCGCTCAAAATGATTTCGTGATGTGGCAAGTTGTCTGAAGTTTCACCGCAGTCAAACCCTAACTTTAAGCAGTCAATCTCAAACATGAAGAGGAGAAAATATGTCGGATCCAACTATTCAGGTTCTGCCCAAAGGTCCATATCTTGTTGCTGGAAAATTTACTCTCACCGATGCCAGCGGCAACAAAATTGAAGCGGGAGAAAAAATAGCTCTCTGCCGCTGCGGCGCTTCCACCAATAAACCGTTCTGTGACGGAACGCACAGCAAAGTCGGATTTGAGGCTGCTGCCGCCGCCGTTCCCGGCAGCGCCGAATAGTCCGGCCAAGGTAGCGGTGCAGTTTGGCTGACGCTCGATGCCGGTTCAGCGGAAGGTCCTTCGCCTTCAGGACGACAACCGGATGAAGGGCCGAACTGCACCACTGACCCGAGCCGTTTCCGGCGTTGACTTAGTCCACAGACTTAGTCTAGCATTGCTTCATGGAAGTCAACATCCACGAAGCCAAGACTCATTTGTCCCGTCTGCTGCAGCGTGTCGCGGCGGGCGAAGAGGTGACCATCGCCCGATCGGGCGTGCCCGTGGCGCGACTGGTCGCGGTGGCACCACAGGCAAAACGCCCACTCGGTTTTGCCCGGGGCGAAGTGTGGGTTGCAGACGATTTCGATGCTCCCCTGCCGGACGATCTACTCGCGGCCTTTTACGGCGGAGAAATCCCCAAGCTCGATTCCGAGGTGAAGAAAAAGACAGTGCGCCGGAAACGCAAATGAGGTACCTACTCGACAGCGTCGTGTGGCTTTGGAGTATTGATGCTTTGGAAAGGCTGAATAAGGCCTCCCTGGAAATTCTGGAGAATGGGCGGGAGGAAGTTTATTTTTCTGCCGCGACGGCCTGGGAATTGAGTATCAAAGCACGTCTGGGAAAGCTGCACCTTCCTGGGCCTCCCGCGCAGTGCATACCTGCGTTCATGACCAGACAAGGATTGCGGCCACTTCCGGTGACCCATCTTCACGCAGTCGGTGTCTACGATCTCCCACTTCACCATCAGGATCCTTTCGATCGCCTCATCATTGCACAGGCAATCGTGGAACAGATGACCGTCCTTACCGCCGACCGCGTCTTCGGTAAGTATGCAGTCGAGGTCTTGTGGTGTGGGAAGTGAAGAGCCGCCCTCACAGGCGGCTCTTCAATATCAACAAACGAATATCAACAGACGGCTGCCTACGCAGCGTTCTCGGCTGCCGCGGGCGGCTGGAAGGGCTCATCGTAGCTGCCACCGTAGATCGAAGGCACCTTCGCTCCCATGGGCCGCAGGTACGTGGCCAGCTCTCCGCGATGGTGAATGCTGTGGTTGTTGAGGAAGCCCAGATACAGAACCGCCGGCAGGTTGAAGACGCCGAAAAACTCCACGGGCGTCAGCAACTGCTCGGGAGTCATGGCCGCGATGCGTGCCACGCCGCGCTTCATGTTCTCGTCGTACCACGCCGCCACATCGGCTGCAGTTTCCGGCTTGTGCTCTGGGCTTTCCATGTTGAATTTCAAATCGGCGATTCCGGTCAGGAACTGAATGTCGGAGTTCGCAATATGCCATGCCAGTTCCTTCGCCGTCCGCGCATGCGGATCGGGCTTGTAACTGGAGGCCGCGTCGGGCACGGCCGCAATCACTTTTTTGGTAACTTCCGCTTCGCGTGTGATGCCGCCAAGCATCAGGGCGCGGTAGCCTACGGCAAATTCCGAAGTGAAACCTTGTGGAGCGGACATATTTCCTCCTCGTCAGGGTGTTATGTTTCGTTTGTATGCAAAAAGCCGAATGGGGCGCCGCACGCGCCCCAGGCTCATTTTCGAATCGAACGGATTATACGCCGACGGGCTGTTTGCTGCTCACCGGCACCGGAGTTAGCCAGCCGTAGCGGTCGTTCTTTTCGCCGCGCACGAGAGCGTAAAACTCTTTCTGAATTGCCTTAGTGATGGGGCCCATTACGCCATTGCCTACCTTAATCTTGTCGACCGAGCGAATTGGAGTAACCTCCGCGGCCGTACCGGTGAAGAAAGCTTCGTCGCAGATGTAGAGCATCTCGCGTGGAATCATCTGCTCGACGATTGGAA
>Ga0307476_10000362_pt1 | contig 37812 bp, 32 predicted proteins | sample atmos_gasesECM2C_2_FD_203314 | JGI IMG/M metagenome (GOLD analysis project Ga0307476, IMG submission 203314) | Hardwood forest soil microbial communities from Morgan-Monroe State Forest, Indiana, United States - atmos_gasesECM2C_05 | ecosystem: Environmental > Terrestrial > Soil > Temperate... | reverse complement strand
TCGTCGATGGGGTGGATGCCGTGCGTGCGGCCGCGCGCGAAGAGCTGCGGCGCGGCGCCCACCATATCAAGCTGATGATGTCGGGCGGGGTGCTCTCGCCGACTGATCCGCTCTGGATGGACCAGTTCTCCGACGAGGAGGTGGAAGCCGCGGTAGAGGAGGCCGCGCGTCGGCGCCGCTACGTGGCGGCGCACTGCCATCCGGCGGATTCGATCGCGCGCGCCGCGCGGCTGGGCGTGCGCACGATCGAGCATGCGACGCTCATCGATGCGGTGAGCGCGGAGGCGGTGAAGCGTGCCGGATCTTACGTTGTACCGACTCTCGTGATCGGTCGAGCGCTTCTCGACAGCGCGGGGCTGCCGACCTGGGCGGCGGGTAAGCTAAAGGAGGTGAGTGACCAGGCGCTAACCGGGCTTGAGCTCATGCACCGTGCCGGCCTAAGGATCGGATTCGGGACGGATCTGCTCGGGCCGCTCTACACGCAACAGGCTCGCGAGTTCACGTTGCGGCGTGAGGTACAACCCGCGATTTCGATTCTGCGCGCCGCGACCTCCGTGAACGCCGAGATGATCCAGGAACCGAACCTCGGACGGATAGCAGTGGGCTGCGAGGCGGACCTACTCGTGGTCCGCGGCGATCCGCTCGAGGACATCAGCGCGCTCGCGGACGACGGGCGGCGAATCGACGCGATCATGAGAGGCGGAAGGTTCGTCAAACGTTCCACCGCGTAAGGTGGCTGACCGCGGCGCGTTGGCACGTTCGACACAGCTCAGCGAGACCCGCGCGATGACCCGCGCCGGGAGATCAGACCCTTACCAGAAGAGCATCGGCGTTTTGTCCAGCAGCTCTGTTCCCGTGTCGGTGACGATGAAGTTATTCTCGAACCCCGCAGTCCCCACTCCTGGGCGGGTGAGAAACGCTTCGGCGGTGAGAATCATACCCGGCTTGAGAGGGCCTTTCAGGCGTTTGTAGCCGTACGGGCCTGCTTCAGGATCTCCCGCCGGAAGGACGTACGCCGGGAAACTGGCGCCGAGACCATGGCCAAACATCGAGCCGCCGCCTTCGCCTCCCAGCTCGTCGAGGTAGTTCCCTTTACGTGCAATCTCGGCCCACTGAATGCCCAGGTCGCGCGCGGAAATGCCAGGTGCAATGGCTTTGACCATATCACCAACGAGCCTCGCGCACCTCTCGACCAGCATTCTTTGCGCGGGCGCAGGGCGTTTTCCGCAGATTGCTGTCCGGCCCGGATCCAGCCAATAGCCGGCGAATATAGGACCGTAGATCCATACCGTGATCAAATCTCCGTCACGCGGAGCCCTCATGTTGTAGCCGTAGAAGTCATAGCTCAGAGGAGACCGCGACGCTGGGCCGTGGCTTATCGAGATTCGATGAAACCCGCCACCCCCACGCATGAGCACAAACGCCGCGCGCGCCGCCGCTTCGCAGGCGCTCTCTCCCGCGATCATTGCGTTGATGGCTGACGTCAGCGCGGTCGACACCAGAGCGCCAGCAGTACGGTATGCTTCGAGTTCGCGTGGGCTCTTGATCATCTGCGCTCCTTCGAGCAGCAGTTCCTCCGTAACCCACTCGATCTGAGGCGTATGACTTCGCAGAACGCGGTCGAATAGTCCCGGGTACACGTCGTCACCCACAACGGCTACCCGGCCTTCGATTCGCTCGGCGCGCAAATACTCGGCGAGCTTGACCGCCATATGCCCCGTATGTACGACGAGCTTGCCGCAGACGATCCTTGAGGCGTCCATCTCATCCCGTGACAGGCCTACATGCAGCTCTGGCTCATGTCCTTTGCGGATCAACACGGCAGCGAACGTCCAGACCTCATCGTTCTCCGAGCTCAGCGGGTCCTGGCCAGTTCCGTCCGTCACGAAATTCGTGAGCCAGTAAACGTTGCCGGCCTTGTCGTAGGTGCCCGCTGAACGTTGCCACACGAGCAGGTTTTCATAGCCCGCGGCAGCCATCGCAGCCTGAACCCGTCCCCATCGCTCGTGATATTCATCGTTGCTGAAAAAGATCTCAGACCCCGATACACGATTGGAGCCGGGAGCTGCCGTTGCAACGGCAGCTCGAATCGAGCCAGGGTAAACGGATGCCAGCAGCACCGAGGACGTGGACGATTGTAGAAAGGCGCGTCTGCCCGATTGAGTCGGTTCCGCCATGTTCAATCCTCCAGGAAGGCTGTCACCGCGGCGAAGAACGCGAGCGGCTGATCGACGTAGCTCTCGTGACCGCAGTGCTCGAGAATGACAAGGCGTGAGTTCTTGAGTGCGGCATGCGTTTCCTCGAGGGTGGTGCGGCTCGGCATATCATGGTCTCCCGCGATGACGAGTGTCGGGATCGCGAGCTTCCCTAACGCTGGAACAAAATTGAAGCCTGTGAGGTTGCCGTCGATATGGAAGTCGCTTTTGCTTCCCCACATCGTGTTCAGCACGTCCCAACCGATGGTATCCGCGGGTTCGCTCCACGCAGGTGGCCGAACCACATACTCGTAGGGCAGCTCCGCCTCATCCGCCAGCTTACGGTAGTCGGGCTTTTGTGCCCCGTCGGGCCCGATGATTCCTTGCGCCTCGAGCGCATCGATGCGGCTGCGAAGCTCGGGAGCGAGTCCCGCCTTTATCGCTGCGAAGTCCTGGTTGATGCGCGCCGCGCTCGAACCGGTGCCTGCGAGGATTAGACGCCGCACGTGGGTTGCGTAGCGGATGGTGTAGTCCTGCGCAAGGATGCCCCCGAAGGAGTGTCCGAGAACGTCGGTCTGGCGATAGCCGAGTGCACGCCTTACGGCATCGACGTCGCAGGACATCGCTTCAAGCGTGTAGCCGGTCGAAGTTGCGAGCCGCTGCGAGCGGCCGCTGCCGCGCTCGTCGAGGAGCACCAGGCGATGATGGCGCGCGAGTGGCAACAGGTGAGGTAGAAGGTACTGGTGGCTCGCGCCCGGACCGCCGTGCAGGACGATTAGCGGTGGGCCGCTGCCGATGGACTCGTAGTAGATGATGGCGCCGCAGCCCTCGATGTAGCCGTCCGTGTGGACGATGCGGGCGCTGCCGTCGGCGGTTGTCGATGAGGCGGCAGCACTTGCAGCGTCGGTGCGAGCAGTCAGCATCGCTCCGCCGAGGAGTGCGACGACAAGTGTCGTCGCGCAGGAGGCGAGCAATCGGTAGCCCGGTTTCATCGCACGCTTTTTCAGAACCGCACTTTGACGTCGATGCCGACCGTGCGCGGTGGTGTCACAATTTCAGTGCGAAAGGTATTCCCGTAGCTGTACGAGGCCCCTTCGAGAATCTCGAGCACGCCGGTCGAATTCGTGAGGTTATGAGCGTAAAACGAGACGTCATAGTGAGCGTCTCGAACGCCGACGTGAGCGTCGAGCGTGCTGTAGGCCGGTCGCGTGGCGCGATAGGTGAAGCCTGTCGGCACGGAGCTGAGATGGCTGGCGTCGAGCCCGAAGTAGCCGACAAGATCCGCTGTGGCCGGTCGGCTGTATTCGAGGCTGAGATTTACCTTGCTGCGCGGCACGTCCGGAACCGGATCGCCGGCCTGCACCGCGGCGGCACTTTGGAAGGGGCCCGCGATGGATTTGAACTCGGCGTTTATATATGAGCCGCTCGCGCCGAGGACCAGTGCATCGATGGGCTTCCAGGCGATCTCGATCTCCGCCCCAGTACTCTGCGCATTGCCGACATTGGCGATGAATTCGTAGCCGCAGCCAGGATCGGTGACCGCCTGCTGCACGCCCTTCCAGTCGATGCGATACCCCGCAAGGTCGATCGTGAGCCGGCGGTCGAGCAGTTCGGTCTTTGCGCCTACCTCGTAGTTCCAGACCGAGTCGGGCGCGTACAGCGGTGAGTAGGCATTGGCGAGCGTGCAGCCGGCGTTGAGCGGCAGGCCGACGTTCGGCCCTCCGGGCCGATAGCCACGCGAGGCGCTCGCGTAGACCGTCGACCCGTCGAGCGGGTGATAGGTGAGGACCGCGCGTGGACTCGTGCCGTCTGCACGCGCGTGTACGAGCGGCTGGTTGGGCGCTGCGAGCGCACCAGACTGCTCGTTCATGAGACTGTCGCGCAGCTCGTAATAGCGCGCTCCGCCCGTCACCTCGAGCTTCGGAAGCAGCCGGTAGGTAAGGTCCGCGAACAGCGCCGATTGCTGATCACTCACCGACTGATCGAAGCTGTAGAGGTTCGCGCCCACCCCTCCGATAGCGGCATTGAAATCCTCGTCATTGGTCGATTCGGTTGAGTGCTGGCGAAATCGACTGAAGTAGGCGCCTGCCACCCAGCGCAGCCGCTGATCGTTCGGCGATGTGAGGCGCACCTCCTCGATAAATCCCGTGTTGTGAGAGGTGTAGTAATCCGTTCCCGGCATGTTTGGCGGGTAGGGCACACCGTAGAGCGGCGCGAGATCTGCGAAGAACAGTGCGAAGTCGCTGAGTGTCTCGGTGTCGCGGGACAATACCGACGTCGACGACATGAGAGTCGCTGGCCCGAAGCCATAATCGAGCTCGAGATTGCCGACCGTGAACTTGCTCGTTTGGGGTGTCGGGGTGTACGCGGCGACCGAGTCACCCGGCAGGTTTGTGAAGATGTCGGAATTGCTCGCGGCATCGACCTCCGAGATCATGAAGGTCGGCTTTACCGTGAGTCCCTCGGTCGGTGTCCAGAGTGCGATAATCCGACCGCTCTTGAGGTCAGCATCATTGATCTCGTGCGCCGTGACGGGGTCGTCAGGGAGCGCCACCGAGTAATTTCCCGGCGTCACTCGATCGATGTAGCCCGGCACGTGCTCATATGCGCCAACGATGCGTACTGCAGCGTCGCTCGCAAGCGGGAGGTTGACGGCGGACTTCATGAAGTAGCCGGGCCCGCCACCGTCCATCGACGAGCCGCCGGCCTCGGCGTTGAATGCGAGTGCAGCAGGGTCGGGCTGCGCGGTGAGCACCCGTACGGCGCCGCCCATGGCGCTCGACCCATAGAGTGTGCCTTGCGGGCCCCGCAGTACCTCGACTCGATCGATGTCGAAGAAATCGACGTCGGGAGCCCCCGAAAAACCGTCGGTGCGGATGTCGAGCGGGGTCTCATTGATATAAAAGGACACCGCGGGCGCGAGCCCGTAGGCCGTCCCGAGCCCGCGCAGCGCGAGCGTCGACTCACCGGGCCCGAGAACGTCGAACGACAGACTCGGCACCTCCTTCGAAAGGTCGGCCGTGCCCTGCCAGTGCAGGGTGTTGAGTGTGTCGCCGGATATCGCGGTGATGGCTTCGGGCACGTCCTGGAGTCGCTCCTCGCGACGCTGCGCGGTGACGACGACCTCCTGAAGCGATTCATCATCCGCAAGGGCGGTAGCCGCCGGGGCGAGCACTGCGTTAACAAGCGCCGCGGCGGCGACAAGGGCCCGGGCGCAGACCTCGAGTCGCATCGACCCACGCATCGTTCGGCCGGACCTCACGTCGTCTCCATGTAAGGTAGCGCCGCTCAGCACTCGTAGACCGTTGCCCGACCGACGACGCGGCGGTACTGATCCGCGCCGTATCGCACCCCAGGGCGCCGGTCATAGCTGAAGAGCGCGATGACTCGCGGTGTGCTCCCGATCACTGGCGGAACACGATGCAGCGCGCGTCGTCCGCAAAACAGCAACAGCGTGCCTGCCACCACCCTTACCGATTGCAGCCGGGGGGAGGCGCCGTCGAGCACCTCGGTCACAGCCTCGTAGTTTTCGCGGCCTTCGCAGCGGATGTTCGGCGCGAAATCGAATGTGCCGCCGGCTTCAGGTGCCTGCAGCAGGATGGAGACCACGAAGTCGTTGAGGTCGAAATGCCAGCCGTGCGTGTCGCCTTCGTTCATGACCGTGCAGGTGCAGGCCATGATGGGATCGGCGAGCGGATGGAGCGTGGGCTCGTTGAGCATTTGCGCAACCCGCTCGCGCAGCACGTCGCTGCGATAGAGCGATAGCAATGGTCCCGAGCGATCAAGGATGTCGTTCGCGACAACGAATTGACGGCTCTCGTGTTTGCGTCGACGGACGTGGCCTTCGGGGTATTGCTCGAGGTCTGCCTCCTCATACGCGCTGAAGGTCTGCTCGCGCCTGTAGGCGCGTGGCATCGCAGAGAGCACCTCCTGCGTCATCATTTCGGCGACGCCCGGCTTCAGAAATCCCGGTAGGCAGGCAAAACTCGCACGGTCAAGGTGTGTGCGGCTCTCGCGGATCACTCCTGCCATGGCGCCGTCGTCCCCGAGCGGATAGCGCGCAAGGTCTACCAGCTCATCCAGCCGCCAAGCCGCTCCCGCCATGGTTACCCCTGAATATTCGATGAGTTCTCGGCATTTATATTCCAATAAACGCCTGAGGCGGCTAGAGATATTCGATGATCTCCGTATAATTTTGAGGTGGTCACCCTGCGCCGCTCGCTACCTCCCATCAATGCGCTGGTGGTCTTCGAAGTCGCGGCCCGGCACCGCAATCTCACGACGGCGGGCTCGGAGCTTTGTATCGCGGCATCGGCCGTGAGTCGTCATGTGGCGACCGTCGAGCGCGACACGGGCCTCGCACTCTTCAAGCGTAAGGGGAACAAGCTCGAGCTGACCGCCGCGGGTGAGCGACTTGCGGACGCAATCGGCGCGGGTCTTGGCCATGTGCGCGACGTGCTCTGGTCGTTGAAGCAGCGCGAGGCGGGCCGCACGCTCACGATCGCCTGTACTCACGACATGGCGCAGCACTGGTTGATGCCGCGTTTTCGCGAGCTCGCCGAGGCGCTCGCCGATCACCAGGTGCGCGTCATCGCCGCCGAGTCGTACGCGAACTTCGATGCTCCGGATATTGACCTGTCCGTGCGCTTCGGCGACGGGCATTGGCCCGGCTTCACCGCGATCCATCTTTTCTGCGAGGAGATCTTTCCGATTTGCGCCCCTGCGCTGCTCGAGCGGCACCCGGAGCTGATGCACGCACCGGCCTCGCTGCTTGCGCGATTTCCGCTCCTGCGACTGTCGGGCGATGAGGATGCAGGACTCAACTGGACGGACTGGCTGCGCGCCGAGGGCGTGAGCCTGCCAGTCGTCATGGGGCCGATGTTCCCCTCGTTCTCGCTGCTGCTGCTCGAGCTTGTCGCCGCACGGGGGATTGCACTTGGATACACGCACATCGTCGATCAACTGCTCATCGATGGTCGGGTCGTGCGACTGTCCGAGCGGGCTCTCCGCACGGACCTCGGCTTCTACGCGGTATGTCGCGATCCGCGATCGATTCCAGTGCAAACGATCATCGGTCTCTTGCGCAAGAGCATCAGCGCGTCAACTCGCAGTCGATAATCCCGGCCCTGATCGGATCGAACAGAACGTTGGCGTCGTCCTTTAACGAGCGTCTACCCATCAAAGCTATCGCCCGCGTTTTTTCCTCTTGCGAGGAACGTGCGCGCCCGACCTCCGCGCCTCGGAAAGGCCGATCGCGATTGCTTGCTTGCGGCTTTTCACCTTCTTGCCCGAACGACCGCTCCGAAGGGTCCCGCGCTTTCGTTCGTGCATGGCTCGCTTCACCTTGCGGCTTGCAGTCGATCGTCTGGCTGCCATGGACCTGCCTCCTCAAGCGACCCTGGATCGCGCTTGCAGTTCTCGCTTGCGGGCGAGGAGCTGCTCGCCCACAGCTGAGAGGTCCATCTCGGACTTCTTTGCCTCGGCGAACATCCCGCCCGGCTTCTCTTCCTCCTTGACGTGGTGCTTGATCATCTCGGAGAGCACCGTCACCTTGGCATCGAAATAATCGTCCTCGGGCGACATCCCTTGGATCTCAGCAATGAGCTTCTTGGCGCCCGCATGCTCCACTATAGCTTCGTGGTGCGTGTCCTTGTCTTCCGTGGATTGTAAGAAGGCGGGATAGAAGATCTCTTCCTCGATCATCGTGTGAACGGAGAGGGCTTCGCAGATCTTCGACGCCAACTGCTGCTTCCTCGAGGAGTTCCGAGCCCCATCAAACTCAGCGAACCACGCTTCGACCTGGCGGTGATCGGCCTTGAGCAGCGATATCGCGTCGTGAGATGAGCCTTTCCTGCCCGCGCTAGCCATGATGTGGTTTTCCTCAATTGGGGAGAGTGAAGCCTGAAACCGAACGATAGGCCGGCCTATCAGCGCAAGTTGGCGGATGGCGTGGGATTTATCTGATGAGTGCGGATGAACCCGCTCCGATTGAGTCTCCGCTCGCCTTCAAGATCGCTTGCGCCGGGAACATGCACGTGCAGCTGGCGTAGCCAGCAGATCCCGACAGCCAATGCGAGGCACATTGCGAAAGCCACTCCCAACACTACAAGCCGCGCTGTAGGTAGGTAGAGCCTTCCAGACTACAAACGCAAATGCAGCGAGCGCCACCGAAGGGACCGCACCGAAGGGACCGCACCGAAGAGCCCGGCAAAGCTCTTCGGTTGCAAAACATCGGCGATCAGCACGAACAGACAGACCACGGCACCGGCTACGTGAATCTCACGACCAGTTCCATCCCAGCAAGGACACGCTTGCGTCGGTGCTTGACGTATAGGCACTGTCAGTAAAGGCTGTTGAGCGGTCTCGATCCGAACTCGGTAGTGTCGAAATGACCAAACGTTCCAAACGTTCCGGTTTGGCTGATCCGACTAGATTGCCGCCCTTTGAGTCGAAGGACGCGGATCTCACCGTCATTATCGAGACCCCCAAAGGCAGCCGCAACAAGTACGCCTACGACCCGGAGGCGCGCATCTTTGAGCTGCGCAAGGTGTTGCCTGCCGGAATGGCCTTCCCTTACGACTTTGGCTTTGTGCCCTCAACATTGGCAGGTGATGGCGATCCGCTCGATGTGCTCGTCCTCATGGATGAGCCGGCCTTTCCCGGCTGCAAGCTCACGTGTCGCATGGTCGGCGTGATCGAAGGGGAGCAAGGCAAGAAGAAAAAGCAGGAGCGCAATGATCGCGTCGTGGCCGTCGAAAGTGGAAACCACAGTTACGCGCACGTCAAGCACATCGATGACTTGGGTAAGAGCTTCGAGCGCGAAATCGAAGAATTCTTCGTGAACTACCACCGCATGATCGGCAAGGAATACCACATCCTCGCCTTGAAGGGGCCGGCTGCGGCTAATCGCTGCGTGAAAGAGGCTCGCAAGCGCGCACGCTAGTTCGAACCACCGATTGAGGGAGGCTTACCCCATGAGTACGCAATTCCCCAGGCCGCCCTTGCCCGTACAACAGCAACCTATCGAGTCGGCGGAAGAGATCAATGATGAAGAGTGGGACGTGACGTTTCGCACCAACATCCACGCCATGGTCTATTTGACTAAGGCGGCAATCATCGATACGACTTCGGTGAATGCGGACACGCCGAGTCCGCAGCTTCGGGCGTAGCGACGACCAAAGGTGCCATACAGAACTTCACGGGCGGCCTTGCACAGCTTCTTGCGGAGCGGGGAATTCGGGTCAACTGCGTGGCCCCGGGTCCCGTTTGGACTCCCCTGATTCCATCGACAATGCCCAAGGACAAGGTCAGGAACTTCGGAGAGCGCCAAGCATTGATCATGAGATTTCGTGCCAGGCAACTCCTACCCGCGATTAGACGGTTTTCCGGCGTTCGGAGCGCTTTCGATGCGAGAACATGCTACCGCTTGAAACCAGCGTACGGAGGAGCGATTTATGGCTAACGAAACTAGCAATCAGCGCGGCGGATCCGGCAATTTCTCCAACGACCGCGAGAAGGCGAGCGAGGTGGGGCGAAAGGGCGGCCAGCACTCGCATCAAGGAACCGATGATCATTCACGAGATAATCCCGAACGGGGCAGTTCTGAGAGTTCCGGTAGTGGGCAACGGCGTGGTGGATCAGGGAACTTCGCCAATGATCCAGAGAAGGCGAGCGAGGCTGGCCGTAAAGGCGGACAGCCCTCACACGGCGGCAAATAACTAATGCTTCGGCGGAGCCTGGTTCCGGGCTCCGCCGAAGTGATCACCATCGCCGCTCGTTAAACGTCACTTGCTGATAGTCAAAGAGCTACGGGCAACGCTGGCGAAGGTTGGCTAACCGACTCGATAGAACCCGCCAGGTTAGCGCTGCATCGTAGCAGCGCCGGCGTTTCATGGTGCCAACCGTTCCACATGCGGCTCTGCGCTGAAAAACGGGAGTCGGGCAGCGTTAACCTTCAAGTTCCCGCTCGCCTCGGGAGTCAAAGAGACACGGAGAAGAGGGTGAGATTGGTGGCCTTGCCACGGCACAGTCTGGATTTAGGTTAGCGGTCCGTCACATTCGCCGCCTCTGACGGTCGGACGGGCTGTTAGCCCGGCCGGGGATTGCGCACGATCGCTGGTACCCGGCGCGGGCTGCGCCGCACGTTCTTGCTGCCGACATGAGCCGCATCGAAGAGCTTTTGGGCGCGCTCGATCGTCGGACGATGTGTCCTCGCCCAGTCAGCAATCGCGCCTAGCGGCGCACGGAGGGTTCGCCCCAGAGGCGTAAGCTCATATTCGACTCTCGGCGGTATCGTCGGATACAAGGTACGCGTCACAAGCCCGTCGCGCTCGAGTCCCCTCAGGGTCAGCGTCAGCATGCGCTGCGAGATACCGTTGATCGTGCGACGAAGCTCGTTGAAGCGCATCGGACCATCCCGCAGCAATTCGACAACCAGCACAGTCCATTTGTCCCCGATGCGCGCGAGCGTCTCGCTCACGGCCCGGCAGTCGCCGTGATCCCGCTCATCCGGTTTCAAAAATGTGCCCTCGTGTAAACAAAGTGCCTTCTTGCGGATTCCCTACACGGTCATCATTCTAGCATCAGGCACAAAAGGGTACCACCTAGTCAACGAGGAACGTCTAATATGAGTCACATACTGCTGATCACCTCGAGTCCGCGTGTCGAGTCGTATTCAACGAAGGTAGCGCGCTCGTTGGCCGAGAAGCTGGCCACGCGCGCGCCGGACTCAACGGTCGTAGTTCGCGATCTCATACGCGAGCCGCTTCCGCATATCGACAACAGCTTCGTAGTGGCGCGCGCTCTGCCGCCTGAGAATCTGACCGCCGTGCAAAGGGCCGCGCTGACAGTTTCAGACATGCTGTTGAAGGAGCTCTTTGCGGCCGACACCATCGTCATAGCCGCCGGCATGATCAACTTCGGCATTCCCTCGAACCTCAAGGCGTATATCGACTACATTGTCCGACCCGGCGTGACGTTCAAGTACGGCGAGAATGGACCAGAGGGCCTGATCAAAGGCAAGAAGCTCTACCTAGTGCTGGCGCGTGGTGGCGTCTACACCCGAGGCCCGATGCAGCAGCTCAATTTCCAGGACCCTTATCTGCGCACGACCCTCGGATTCATTGGCCTCAGCGACAGCGAGGTCATTACAGTGGAGGGGGTGGCCTTTGGTCCAGAGGCCGCTGAAAGAGCCGTTAGGGCTGCGCTCGAGCAAGTTTCCGCAATTGCGGCATAGCCCGAGGCTTACCGCGGAGAGATCGCCTCGACGCTCGGCAGAGTGTGAGCTTTCAGGGTCGCGAGCGACCGCAATGCAGCTCGGGGAGCGTCCGCAATGGGGGTCGAAAGCAGCCAGTCGCCTGTGGGCATTAGATTTTCGCTGAGTACGAAGGACTCCAACTGCTTAGGCGATCAGTTGGGTCGCCTGCTACTTCTGAGTATGTGGAATAGCCAGACGGGTCGGGCCCGCTGTCCGCCAGGAAACTAAACTTCGCGCAGTGAATGGTTCGAGTGGAGTATCCGCACTCTGGCGACGGGTATGACGAATAATTGGACAACTGAGCGTAAGTAGGGAAAGGCTACATTGGCAGGCGTGTTTCGACCCAGGCGAGGACGTCGGCAAACACCTCCTCCTTGCCGAGGTCACTGAGCGGATCGTGGTGGCGGCCCTCGTAGAGGTTTCGAGGATTGACTGGCGTTCGAGGATTCAAGCCGGCACTGACGGACTACTGTGCCGTAACGCTTTTCGCCACCGATTTGCCGAGCCTGGCGACCGCGTCCGGCGACTGCGCTCGTTACGATTGAAACGAGCGGCGAACGCGGCGAAATGCGGTGGAAGAATCCCTCCGGCACATTCTTATCCGCCCTGCCACGGAGCACCCCGCGGGTAGGCCAGAGCGATCAAGCGACGCGAGGTACGAGGCCCAGATCGCCCCATAGCAGAACTGGACGCGGTGCGCGCTATCATCGGTACACCGAGCTGAGCGCATAGCCGCACTCGAATGCCCTCACCAGACGATTCTTCGCCTCCCCGCGACCGCACCACCCGTTTCCGACGGCTGCGCCTCGGAGCGCTCGTGCTCGGAGCTCTGGTCATTCTCGCGTTTGTCGGCTCGTCCGCCTATGACGCCTGGCGCGCATATGAGAACTCTGTAGTTGCGACGAATCGCGAGCTGAATAACGTAGCCAAGGCGCTCGGCGAGCAGACTGCGTGGACCTGGCAGGGAATTGACCTTCTGTTGGGGGACACGGCACGGTGGTATGAATCCGTCGGCCGCCAGCTCGAGTCGGCTCGCGTGGACCAGGTTCTTGCGAACCGCGCAGCGGGGGTGCGCCAGGTGCGCGAGCTCGCGATCACGGACGCCCAGGGCGTACAGCGTTTCCGCTCCCGTGTGTCCGCGCCGCCCGATCTTGACGTCTCCGACCGCTCGTACTTCGCTGCCCAGCGGGACAGCACCGCGGCAGGGCTCTTTATGAGCGAGCCGCTCGTGACGCGCTCGGAAAACCGCGCGGGGGTAATCCTCTCGCGCCGGCTCGACGACGGCAGCGGATTCGCTGGTGTCGTTACGGCAGTTGTGGACTTCGAGGATCTCGAACAATTCTATCGAGCCGTGAACCTCGGCGCGGGCAGCGCGATCCAGCTGTTGCGAGAGGACGGCACACTGCTGGTACGTAATCCGCCGACGCCGGGCACGCTCGGGCAGAAATTCCCACAGCTCGTGGGCGCATCGATCGTCCAGGTTAAGCGCTTCGTGAGTCCCATCGACGGCAAGCGGGACTTCGGCGCCGTGGCGCGCGTGAGAGACACACCCCTTGAGCTGGTAGTTACACGCGAGGAGGGGGTCGCACTGCAGGCGTGGCACGATGAAGCGTTCCGCCTCGGCTTCCGCACGCTCGTCGTTACGTTACTGGGCCTCTTGGCCATAGGGGGCCTGGCGCGCCAATTGCGACGAGTCGAGGCCGGCGAGCGCGCGCTGCGTGAAAGCGAAGAGCGCTATGCGCTCGCGATGGAAGGAGCGAACGAGGGATATTGGGACTGGGACGTCGCCACGGATCGCCTGTTTCTGTCGCCGAAGGCGAAGACGTGGGCGGGACTGAGTAATGACAGCGCCATCAGCACGCGCGCGGCCTGGTTGGCGCAAATCGTGATGCACCCTGATGACAGATCGCGCGTCGAAGCCGCGCTGCGCGATCATCTCGAGGGACGTACGCCGCGCTATGAGTGTGAATACCGCATCCGCCAGCCTAACGGGGATTGGCGTTGGCTGTTCGTCCGCGGCCGTTGTCTGCGCGATGCGATGGGCAAGCCCTTTCGGCTGGTCGGTTCGACGAGCGATGTTACCGCTGAAAAGCAGGCGCAAACCGACAAGGAACACCTGGAGGCGCAACTGCGGCAGTCGCAAAAGATGGAGGCGATCGGGACGCTGGCCGGCGGTATCGCCCATGACTTCAACAACATCCTCGGCGCGATTCTCGGGTACGGGGAGCTTGCGCAGCAGCACGCCGCCGCCGGCAGCACCATGCGGCGCTACCTGGACAATGTCATGCACGCTGCGGGGCGTGCCAAGGCGCTGGTTGACCGCATCCTCGGCTTCAGCCGCAGCGGGCTGGGCCAGCGGTTGCCGGTAAACGTTCAAGTTGTGATCGAGGAAACGCTCGAACTGCTCGCGGCCTCCCTGCCCGCCGGCATTCGCCTCGAGAAAACACTCGCAGCCGGTGACGCCGCGGTGATCGGCGATGCGACGCATCTGCATCAGGTGGCGATGAACCTCTGTACCAACGCGCTTCATGCAATGGAGCCCGGCGGCGTACTCGGCGTGGCTCTCGAGGGCGTTCAGTTGAGCGAGCAGCGCTCCCTATCGCGGGGCATCCTGCTGCCGGGGACGTATGTCCGGCTGGTCGTCAGTGACACGGGCACCGGCATCCAGCCCGCCGTGCTGGAGCGCATGTTCGACCCATTCTTCACTACTAAGGGTGTCGGTGAGGGTACTGGCCTCGGCCTGTCGCTCGTTCACGGCCTCGTTGCCGAGCTTGGCGGCGCCATTGATGTGGCTACGACTCTGGGTAAAGGAACGACGTTTGAGATTTGGCTGCCACGGGCCGGCGAAGTCGGAAAACCCGATGCTGAGGTGACCCCCGAGCTGCCGCGCGGACACGGTGAAACGGTGATGATCGTGGACGACGAGCGGCCACTGCTGAGGCTCGCCGAGGAGACGCTCGCAGGCCTCGGCTACCAGCCCGTGAGTTTTGAATCGAGCGGCGCGGCGCTGCAAGCGTTTCGGGCCGAACCGCACCGTTTCGCCCTCATACTGACTGATGAGGCGATGCCGGATCTGCTGGGCACAGAACTCGCGCAAGAGATTCGGCGGATTCACCCGGCCGTGCCGATCATTCTCATGAGCGGCCACGGGGGTGCGCAGCTGACTCAGAATTCTGCCGCTGTTGGCGCGCAGGAGGTACTGCACAAGCCACTGCAAAGCCGCGACCTGGCCGAGTCACTGGCGCGGGTACTAGTTGCAGCTCGCCCGAACAACCCGACCGGACCTCAGCCGCTCGTGCTTTGAAGGCGGTACGAATCGGGCTCGTGTGCTTCGTGGTAAATTGCGCGGGCCCGGGCACCGGAGGTAGCAGGTATGTCGGAAACGGTTCAACCGCACATCCTGGTTGTCGACGATGATCCGCAGATTCGTGCGCTGTTAGAGGAGTATCTCAAGGAGAACGGACTGCGCGTGAGCGTCGTGTCGAGTGGCCAGCAAATGTCGACGATTCTCGCGGACGAAGCGATCGATCTCGTCATCCTTGACCTGCGCCTGGCCGGGGAGGACGGCATGGCAATCGCGCGCACTCTGCGCGACAGCTCGGCGATTCCGATCGTCATGCTTACCGGTGTTCGCGACGAAGCCGACCGCGTCATGGGACTTGAGCTCGGAGCCGACGACTACCTGACCAAACCCTTCAGTCCACGCGAGCTTCTGGCACGCATCCGTACCGTGCTGCGACGCACGAAAGGCGCGGCGCTCTCGCAGGCGCGGGAACACAAAGTTCGCGCCTACCGCTTTGCCGAATTCGAGCTCAACCTGCGAACGCGGCGCCTCAAGCGCCTCGACGGTCCACCTGTTGGCCTGACGAATGGCGAGTTCAATTTGCTCGCCGCCCTGCTCGGTGCCCCGCAACGGGTCCTCACGCGCGATCAGCTCCTCGAAGCGAGTCGCGTATATGACAACGAGGTCTATGACCGCTCGATCGACGTTCAGGTAGCCCGATTGCGCCGCAAGATTGAAGCGGATCCGTCGGAGCCGCGTTTCATCGTCACGGAACGCGGGGCGGGCTACACGTTCAACTGCGCTGTCGAGGTCCTGTACTGACCGTATCGACGCGCTCCAGTTACTACCTGGGGGCAGGTGCCTTGCGGCCCCGTTGCCAAGCGAGTTACGACTGAAATATTCGCCGACCGCCGCAAGAGCAACGCGCAGTCTCTTCTCGGTCAGCTTCTCCGACATCGGCAGCACCCGCTGCGTCGTCGACGGTTGCCTGCTGACGACAGCAAGCTCCTGCGCAGCTGCGACTTGACGTAGCCGAAACCGCGAACGCGATTGGTAATTCACAGCCGATCATCGCAATCGGGTGTCTGCTGTAATCGGTGCCGCGTTCGTCACGGCGTTGGGGTGACGCCGCCCCACGCGGCCGACATTTCAACCGACACAGTCTCGCGGCGCCGAGAAACGGCCGGGCAATGGCCCGGGCGCACTCTCCCAGCTGTCGAAGAGTTCAGTCGTTGCCCGTAAGAAATCTAGAGGAGCGCCTCACTCATGCGCCGGTCAGTCCAGCCTCCGATGCACGCAGCCCAGACCGAGTTGGTTGAGATTCCAGGTACGCACCTGCGTGCCTCGCGAGTGGCGCTCGGAACCTGGGCTATGGGTGGCTGGATGTGGGGCGGGACCGAAAAGAGCGCATCGGTCGCCACCATCCGCGCCGCTTTAGAGCAGGGGATCAACCTGATCGACACTGCTCCGGTATACGGCTTCGGGGTGGCCGAGGAGATTGTTGGTGAGGCACTGGCAGTCGCCGGTGTGCGCGCACGCACGGTCATCGCCACCAAGGGTGGGCTCGAGTGGGGCGATGGAAAGATCTATCGCAATGCGAGCCGCGCGCGGCTCATGCAGGAGATCGATGATTCTCTGCGCCGACTGCGCACCGACTATATCGACATCTACCAGGTTCACTGGCCCGATCCGCTCGTGCCCATCGAAGAAACCGCTGAGGCAATGCGCGCCCTCTACCAGCAGGGCAAGATCCGTGCCATCGGTGTCAGCAACTTTTCGGTGGCGCAAATGGAGACGTTCCGCCGCGTTGCGCCTCTGCACGTGCTGCAATCACCCTACAACCTTTTTGAGCGCGCCATCGAAGCGGAGATCCTTCCTTACTGCCGCGCCAACAAAATCATGACGTTCGGGTATGGCGCGTTGTGTCGTGGCCTTCTGAGCGGGCGCATGCGCCGGGACACGATTTTCCAGGGCGATGATCTGCGGCGCATTGACCCGAAGTTTCAGCCACCCCGGTTCTCGCAGTACCTGGACGCCGTGCGCCGCCTCGACGAGCTCGCACGGCGCAGCTTCCAGCGAAACGTGATTCATCTGGCGGTGCGATGGATGCTCGATCAGGGTATCAGCGTCGCGCTGTGGGGCGCGCGTCGTCCGGATCAGGTTGAAGCCGCACAGCATGTAGCGGGCTGGTCGCTCGATGCTGCGGACCGGGCGCTGATTGAACGCATCGTGAGCACGACGGTCGCCGACCCCGTCGGTCCAGAATTCATGGCGCCCCAGCAGCGCCCCTGATTGCTAACTACCAGGGAGATAGTCCTATGAAACTCGGATTTATCGGACTCGGTCATATGGGCGCGGCCATGGCGGCCAATCTCGTGAAAGCCGGACACCAGGTCAGCGTCTTCAACCGTACGCCGGGACGAGCACGCTCGCTCATCGAGCTTGGGGCGCGCGAGGCGAGCAGTGTTGCGGCAGCCAGCGATGCTGACGCGGTAATCACCATGCTTTCGGACGATGATGCGCTATCGCAGGTCGCCTTCGGGGAAGCGGGGCTCATCGCGAATCTGCCGCGGGGCGCCATTCATTTGTCGATGAGCTCGATCAGCGTCGCGCTCTGCAAGCGCCTCGCTTTGGCGCATATGCGAGCCGGCCAGCGCTACATTGCCGCGCCGGTGTTCGGGCGACCGGCTATGGCGGCGGCGGGGAAGCTCTTCATCGTGGTCGCCGGGGATCCGGCGACGATCGAAGCGTGTCAGCCGCTGCTTGGTGCGATGGGACAGAAAGTGATCCCGATCGATGCCGAGCCGTCGGCAGCAAGTCTCGTCAAGCTCAGCGGAAATTTCCTGACGGCGGCCGCCATCGAGGCGATGGGGGAGGCCGTCGCGCTCGTCGGCAAGGCCGGAATCGACCGGCAGGCGTACATCGATCTGCTGACGGCCACCGTGTTCAACGCCGCTCCGTACACGACCTACGGGCCCCTGATCGCCCAGGGCAAGTTCGAGCCGGCCGCGTTCGCCGCGCCGCTCGCATACAAGGACGTCCGTCTGACGCTGGCCGCTGCAGAAAGCCTGCGGGTGCCGATGCCGCTCGGAAGCCTGTTGCACGATCGCTTTCTGCGCCTGCTGGTGGGCGGCGGCGCGCATCTCGATTGGGCGGCGCTCGGCGGGCTGGCGACTCAGGACGCCGGTGGAGCTGCGCGGTAAGCATCCACCTCACTTCAGGTCATTGACATGCTCGCCATCGTCCGTATCGCGCTCAGCCGTCCCTATACGTTTGTCGTGTCGGCGTTGCTCATTCTTCTAATCGGCGCCTTCACGGCACTGCGCATGCCGGTAGACATCTTTCCGAGCATCGATATTCCGATCATCGCCGTGGCCTTCCAATATCAGGGTCTGCCGCCCGATCAGATGGCGGGGCGCATCGTCACCCCGTTCGAGCGCGCGCTGACGACCACGGTCAACGACATCGATCACTTTGAGGCGAATTCCTATACGACTTTCGGAATCGTCAAGATCTTCTTTCACCCATCGGTCAATATCGCCACCGCCAATGCGCAGGTCACCGCAATAGCCCAGAGCCTGCTCAAGCAAATGCCGGCCGGCACGACGCCGCCCCTAATCCTCAACTATAGCGCCTCGACTGTGCCGATTATTCAGCTCGCGCTATCGGGCACAGGGCTGACGGAACAGAACCTCACCGATCTCGGGCTGAACTTCGTGCGCCCGCGCCTGATCACCGTGCAGGGCGCGGGCATCCCCTGGCCGTTCGGTGGCAAGACGCCGCAGGTCATGTTTGATCTCGACACCGCCGCGTTGCAAGCGCGCAGCCTGACCGGCCTCGACGTCGCGCAGGCGCTCGCGACGCAGAATCTGATCACTCCCGTGGGGAGTGAGAAGATCGGAAATTACGAATACAACATCAATCTCAACAGCGCACCTTCGAACATCTCAGAGCTGGGCGACCTGCCGATCAAGAACGTACACGGGGCGATGGTGTACATGCACGATGTCGCCCAGGTGCACAACGGCAACGCCGTGCAGACCAATGTCGTCCACGTTGACGGCAACCGCTCTGTGCTCCTCAGCGTATTCAAGAACGGGTCCACCTCGACGCTCGATATCGTCAGCGGCATCAAGAAGATGCTGCAGGTCATCAAGCCATCCCTACCGGACGCACTCGAGGTCAAGCCGATCGGCGATCAGTCGATATTCGTGCGCGCGGCGATCAGCGGCGTGGTCCGTGAAGGGGTGATTGCCGCGGCACTGACGAGCCTCATGATCCTGTTGTTCCTGGGGAGCGCCCGCTCGACCCTGATCGTGACCACCTCGATCCCGCTTTCAATCCTCGGCTCGATCACCGCGCTGTCGGCGATCGGCGAGACGCTCAACATCATGACGCTCGGGGGTCTCGCCCTTGCGGTGGGCATACTGGTCGATGAGGCGACCGTGACGATCGAGAGCATCAATTACCACCTCGAGCAGGGTAAGGACGTGGAAACGGCGATCCTCGGTGGAGCTTCGCAAATCGTCGTTCCGGCGTTCGTCTCGCTGCTGTGTATCTGCATCGTGTTCATCCCGATGTTCTTCCTGAGCGGCGTGGCGCGCTTTCTGTTCGTACCCCTGGCCGAAAGCGTGATGTTCGCAATGGTGTTCTCGTTCCTGCTGTCGCGCACCCTGGTGCCGACCATGGCGAAATACCTGCTGCGCAGGCACACCGCCCCTGCGGGTGAGGAGCCCGGCGCCGGCAATGCGGCCGTGAAGAACCCTCTGGTGCGTTTGCAGCGCGCCTTCGAGGCGCGCTTCGAGCAACTGCGCGTCGGATACCACGAGCTGCTGACGTTCGCCATGGCGAACCGTGGCCGGTTCGTCGCCGGCTTTCTTGGCTTCATCGCGCTGTCATTCCTGCTGGCGCCATTCCTCGGTCGCAACTTCTTCCCGCAGGTGGACGGCGGTCAGATTCTGCTGCACGTCCGGGCACCGGTCGGCATGCGCATTGAGGAGACCGCCGCGCGCTTTGCCGATGTCGAGAGGGCGATCCGCGAGGTGATCCCGCCGGCCGAGATCGCGACTATGGCAGATAACATCGGCACTTATATTTCGGCGATCAACACAATCTACAACAACACCGGCACGATCAATGAGTCGGACGGCGACATCCAGATCTCGCTCAAGGCGGGCCACGCGCCGACCGCCAGTTACGTCAAGCGGCTGCGACAGCAGCTGCCGCGCCGCTTCCCCGGCATCACCTTTGCGTTTCTGCCCGCCGACATCGTCAGCCAAATCCTCAATTTCGGCGCTCCGGCGCCGATCGATCTGCAGGTGCGCGGCAACGATCTCTCGGCTGACTATGCTTATGCCAATAGACTGCTGGCTCAGATCCGCCATATCACCGGCGTTGCGGATGCACGCATCCAGCAGTCTGCGGCACTGCCGACCATCGATGTCGATCTCGATCGGACGCGCGCCCGATATACCGGCGTGACGGCAGCCAACGTGACCGACAGTCTGGTCGTCAATCTCGCCAGCTCCATTCAGGTGGCGCCCACCTATTGGCTGAACGAGAAAAACGGCGTCACGTACCCGATTGCGCTGCAGACACCCCAATACCAGATCGACAACTTGCCCAAGCTGCGGAATCTGCCAATCAACGCGAGCGGAGCGCCCACTACAGTGCTCGGCGGTATCGCTGACATCCATCGAAGCCATGGCGATGCGGTGGTCTCGCAGTACGACATCGCCCCGATGGTGGAGATCTACGCGACGACGCAAGGACGCGATCTGGGGGCGGTCTCGAGGGACATCCAGAGGATTATCGTTCGGAACGAGAGGGACAAGCCGAAGGGTGCGATCGTCGCGCTGGTCGGTCAGACGGCGACCATGAACAGCGCCTATGCCGGGCTGCTGTTCGGCCTGCTCGGGGCAATCGTGCTGGTGTATCTCCTCATCGTGATCAACTTCCAGTCCTGGAGCGATCCCTTCATCATCATCACGGCACTTCCGGCAGCGCTCGCGGGTATCGTCTGGATGCTGTTCGGCACGCATACCACCCTGTCGGTTCCGGCGCTCACCGGCGCGATCATGTGCATGGGCGTGGCGACGGCAAACAGTGTGCTGGTGATCAGTTTTGCACGGGAGAAGCTCAACGAGCTTGGGGATGCGACGCAAGCGGCGCTTGCAGCCGGCTTCGTACGGTTGCGTCCGGTGCTGATGACGGCACTGGCGATGGTGATCGGGATGCTGCCCATGGCGTTAGGCCTGGGTGAGGGGGGCGAGCAGAATGCGCCGCTCGGCCGTGCGGTGATCGGCGGCTTGATCTTTGCCACCGTTTCCACACTGTTCTTTGTCCCGGTCGTGTTCAGCATTATTCACCGGCGCTACCGCCCACAGCCGGCGGCGGAGCCCAGCCGAGGAGAAATCCATGTCCCAGCCTGATCCCGATACCGGCCGTCCTTTGCGGCGCCTGCGGTTGCTCGGCAGCGCAGTCATGCTGCTGGCCGTGGCCATCGTCGCGCACGGCATGGTCTCAAGAGCGGCGCAGAGCTCACGCCTGCACGAGCTAACCGAGGCGCAGGCCGTACCGACCGTGGCCATCGTTACACCGACGGATGCGCAGGATCACTCGGGACTGGTGCTGCCCGGACGCCTCGAAGCCTATGTCCGAGCGCCCATTTACGCGCGCGTCCCGGGCTACCTGAAGAGTTGGCAGCACGACATCGGCGACAAGGTAAAGGCCGGCGACTTGCTGGCCGAAATCGACACCCCCGATCTCGACCAGCAGCTCAAGCAGGCGCGCGCTGACCTGAGCGTCGCTGAGGCCAATGCGAAGCTTGCGCAAATCAGCGCTGAGCGCTGGCAGTCGCTCGCGGGCACCGATGCGGTAGCCCAGCAGGACGTGGACCAGCGCACGTTCACCCTGAACGCGAATATCGCCCAGGTCAAGGCGGCGCAGGCGAACGTCGACCGGCTGGTCGCCGAGCAGGGCTTCAAACACCTCATCGCACCGTTCGATGGCGTTGTTACCGCGCGTGAAACCGACATCGGCGCGCTGATCAACGTCGGAGCGGCCGGTGGCGCGGAGCTATTCGTGATCTCCGATACCAGCAAGCTCCGTGTCTATGTCAACGTGCCGCAGAATTACGTGCCGAGTGTGCCATCAGGCACCAAAGCCACGATCCGCGTCCCCGAACATCCCGACAAGATCTATAGCGGAACGGTCGAGGCCTCCGCTCAGGCGGTCAACTCAAGCAGCGGCACGACGCTGATGCAGCTCATCGTCGACAACAACGCCGGTGAGATGATGCCGGGCGACTACGCCAGTATCCATCTACAGATCTCAGGGGCCGCCGGGGTACTGCGCGTGCCCTCGAGTGCGCTGATTTTCGACGCGAAGGGATTGTCGATCGCCACCGTAGACGCCAACGACCGGGTGCTGATCAAGCGGGTATCGCTCGCGCGTGACCTGGGTGCGGTTGTCGAGCTCGCCTCAGGCCTGGCCCCGAACGACCGCGTTATCGAAAATCCCCCCGATGGAATCGGAACGGGAGCCCGCGTGCGACTCGCCGGTGCGGCAACGCTCGAGGCTGACGCTCGCCAGATGAGGCACCCCAATGAAAAAGGTTAAGGGCATCCGCTTGTGCGCCGCAGCCCTGACGCTGCTCCCGGGCGCCTGCAGTCTCACGCCGCCGCTGAAGACCCCGGTCGTTGCGACTACGACCGCCTATAAGGAAATCGGGCCATGGACGCAGGCGCAGCCGGGTGACCGCCTCCCGCGTGACAGCTGGTGGACCCTGTACGACAACGCGGAGCTCGATGAGCTGCAGCAGCGGCTGATCGCCGGGAACCCGACGTTGGCCGCCGCGCTGGCCAATTATGCGCAGGCGCGGGCGCTCAGCGATCAGGCACGCGCGGGGCTATTTCCGACACTGGGTGTGGGTGCCAACGTCGAGCGCGCTCGCGAATCACTCAACGATCCGCTCCGAGGACCCACCGCGCCGACTGACTACAACGCCAATGCGCTGGGCGGGAGCGCCAGCTACGAGCTCGACCTGTGGGGGAAGATTCGCAACGAGGTCGCCGCCGGAGAGGCGAACGCTGCAGCCGCGGCCGCGGACCTGGAGAATGCCCGACTGTCACTGATCGCACAGTTGGTAGACGATTACGTTCAGCTGCGCAGCCTTGACCGCGACAGCGCGATTCTCAACGAGACGGTTAAGACCTACACGCGCGCGCTAACCCTTACCCGGCAGCGGCACGAGGCCGGCATCGCACCCGGTCTCGACGTCTCCCAGGCGCAGACCCAGCTCGACACGGCACGCTCCCAGGCGGCCCAGACTCTCGCTCAGCGCGCGCTGATGGAACATGCCGTTGCGGCGCTACTCGGCGTGTCGGCTTCCACCTTCTCGATCAAGCCCGAGATCGTCGCAATCAAGCTGCCGCAAATTCCGACCGGGGTCCCCAGCACCTTGCTCGAGCGCCGTCCGGACATTGCCGGCGCGCAACGGCGGATGATCGCAGCCAACGCGAACATCGGGGTCGCACGCGCGGCGTTTTTTCCGACGCTCACGCTCGGCGCCCAGGGTGGATTCCAGAGCGGTGGATTTTCGAACTTATTGAGCGCGCCGAGCGCCTTCTGGGCAATCGGACCGAACGCCCTGCTGAGCGTGTTCGACGGCGGTATGCGCCGCGCGCAAGTGGCCCAGGCGCACGCCGAGTTCGATGCGTCGGCCGCGAATTACCGCGGCACCGTCGTCAGCGCGTTTCAGCAGGTGGAAGACAGCCTCGCCACACTGAATCACTACCATGATGCCGCTCTGGAGGAGAAGGCCGCGGGCGATGCGGCGCAGCGGACTCTGGATCTATCCATGCTGCTTTACGTCAAGGGGGCGACCGACTATCTGACGGTGGTCACCTCTCAAACCGCCGTTCTGCAGACTCAGCTGGAGGCGCTCGATCTCGATACCCGGCAGCTGCGCGCCAGCGTCGACCTGATTCGCGCCCTCGGCGGTGGCTGGGAGGATTCCGCAGCAGCACAGACCCGCACTGCGATGAATCGGCGGAGACCGGGCTAGCCGCCGTTGCGATTGCAATGTGAGTGCGGCTAACTGAAATCGCTGAGCAAGACCTGCCGCGCAATCTGACGTCAGTGACAGATGACGTTCGCGGAGGTACTCGTGAAAACCCACAGATGGCTGACTCTCGCTGCCGCGCTGCTGATCACGCTGTGCGAAGTGCTTGTCTTCAATAGCCAGTCGGCCCGTGGTCCGGAAGAGAAAACCGATGCCGGTGGCGTTACCCATGTCGGCAGCAGCAAGGGAACGCGCCGGTCTCTGGCCGTAGCCGCCGGAATCCAGTGGGCGAACTCGGCTGTACGAACTCGACGAGGAGTCCCGTGATGTACACCGGGCGCAAAGTTGGAGTGCTGAGCAGCGCGTTGCTGGTAGCTGTCCTTGCCAGCAACCCCACCACGGCATCGCCCGCAGCCTGCAGCATGCGGTTGAGTATCGTGCTAACGCCGGATGTTCCCAACCCGCTGGATTCGGGTTTCCTGAGTTCCCTCCTGAACAATCGGATCAATTATCGATTGACCTTGCTGGGCCAGCGACCCGGATCGGTCATCGTGACCGAGCTCGAGGGGCCCGGTCCGGAGTATCGCTGTCGGAATGCGGTCGATGCGATGCGCAGGGACGGACGGGTCCTTTCTATCCATCTCGAGCAGGACCTTGTGCTGCGTGCGGTGAGTGGGAGCGTGCCGCGTGCAGCCCTCGATCTCCGGCCGCCCGACTTGCAGAGCCTCGAGGTCGCCCATCGGCACCAGGTCGACACATCCTCAGACAGCGACGATGCAGAGGCGATCATGATCGCAGCCGGGCCGTGGGTGCTGGAAGAGAAGTCTGATGTGCAGCCGTCTCTCGGGGGGGTCGCCTCACTCTATTGGGCAGCCCGCCACGCTACGCAGGCATGGAGAGTATTCCTTCCCGTACCACTCGATGGAGACGATCTCGGCTCGGAAAACCCTGTGAGCGCTGCCGGGGACGCTGCACCTCAAGCGTTCGCCGTACAACGTGACACTGGCGCGAGTCGCGCGCCGACTGCGCTCGCTTACGAAACGGGCGGCTAATGCGCTCGCCGGATTCAATCGAGAAGTCGGTTACCTGATCATTCGGCGACGTAGCTGATCCGCCAGACCGAGTTCGAGCCGTCGTCAGTCACCAACAGTGAGCCATCGCGCGCGGTAGCAACACCCACGGGTCGGCCCCACACCTGGCCGTTCGGAAGCACGAATCCGGTAAGGAAGTCCTGGTACTCCCCATTGGCCTTCCCGCCATGCAGCGGGATTCGGATAACTTCGTAGCCGGTACGAACGGCCTTATTCCAGGAGCCATGCTCGGAGGCGAAGATGTCCCCGCGGTACTCATCAGGGAACTGTTGACCCCGATAGAAAGCGATCTGTAGAGAGGCGTTATGTGGCTGGAGCAAGACGTCCGGCGTAACGACACGCTGGCGCAGCTCCGGGTGCTTGCCGAGGTGACGGGGGTCCTGATGCGGGCCCATGTACCACCAAGGCCAGCCGTAAAAGCCACCCTTGCGCACTGCCGTGATGTAATCGGGCACGAGGTTATCGCCGAGGCCGTCACGTTCGTTGACGGTGGCCCACAATCGACCGGTACTTGGATCCACGGCCAGACCCGATGGGTTGCGGACTCCGGACGCATAAACGCGCCTGTGCGAGCCATCGGGGCGGAAGGCCAGGATGTCGGCGCGGTTCTTTTCCGCAGGAGTTGTATCAGGGTCATCGACGTTCGATCCTGAGCCAACAGCAACGAACAACGTCTTACCATTGCCAGAAAACGCGATGTCCCGCGTCCAATGTCCGCTTCCGTGCGGAAGGTCGACCACGTGTTGAGCGAGCGCGGTTGCTTTGAGGTCACCGTTCCGATACGGAAAGCGCACGACCGAGTCGGTATCCGCAACGTAGATCCACTCGGGGTCCGCCCCGGCGGGATAGAAGGCAAGTCCGTATGGATGGTTAAGATTTGCCGCGAAAACCTCAGTGTGCTCGGGTTTGCCGTCGGTGGTCAGTCCGCGAAAAACGCGGATCTGCCCGCCGCCGCTCTCCGCCACGAACACATCGCCATTTGGTGCGACATGGATGACACGTGGTGTCGCAAGATCGTCGGCGTAGAGCCCGACCTTGAAGCCGTGTGGGACCTTTGGCCACGCGTCCGCCGGGCGAGCGACAATGGTCGGTGCATTGCCGGCGGAACTCGTCGCAAACGGCGCTGGAAGAGAGCTGACCGTAATCTTGTGCATTGCGCCCGGCACCTCGGAGCGGAAATCAGAGAACGGTGCCGGCGGCTGCGGTGCCGAGATCGGTGTCAAGGACGCGGCAGCAGGCGCTGGCCCAAGGACGGGTGCGTTGACCAGCGTCTTCAGATAAGTGACGAGCTGCCAACGTTGCTCTGCGGGTAGCGAAGCCCAGGACGGCATCGCGCCGCTGATGGAGCCTTTGGTGATAAACCAGAAAACCTCACCGTCCGAAACGCTCTGCACGGGTCCATGCGCCAGTGGCGGGATGTTGCCGGCCCCTTCCGCGCTGTGTCCATGGCACACCGCGCAATGGACGGCATATAGCTCCGCGCCGGCTCGTGCTGCCGGCGCCTGGCCTTGGTACGGGTTCTCGAGGCTTGCGGCCGAAAGGGGAGCGTGATGGAAGGTGGGCGAATCTCCGCGTCCAACGGGAGCGGCCAACAAGCCTACGAGTCCGCTGGTGGCGATGCTGAGCGCAGGACGCCCGCGCCACCGAGCCAGAAGTGCCTTCACAGCGATCAGGACTTCGTTGCGGTCCCCGTTCCTGGCAAGCGCTTTCACGATAACTCCTCCAAATGCGAAGAAAGCCGTGACTCCAGTGCATCGGTAGCGTAGCGCTCACGAAGCCTTCACAGCCTCTATGTAGGACTCGTCAAAGTGGCGACGTCATTGAAACTAAGTGTCTCTCGTGGACGCTGTATTTCGAATCGGAGGGCCAACATTTCGTTTGCAACATGCATCGGGGCATCGCGGCCGTGGGAGAGCTGAGGCCGGCACCTAGAGCAGCCCAGTCAATTCAGTCCGTCGGGAGAGAAGCTCGTGCTGAGTGCTTCGCTGGCGATGAGCGCGCCCGCTTCTTGGAGCAGGGAGGTCCGCCGCGAGTTACCTGCTTTCGGGAAGATCGAAAACAGAAGGCGGACGACCGCAGTTGGCCCACCGAGGCCGGAGTGTCCGCCCACGCCGGTACTGGCTGCCACCACTCGAAGCCCCACGCGCTACAATAAGGTGTGAGTCGTCCGTACGCGGCGCCGCGGCGGTCCGGACGTTTTACTCTCTAAGTGTGGAGCGAGACAGTCATGAAGCGATCGCATCCAGTGCTCTGGAGCATTGCGGCCATTTTGATCGTCGTCTTGGGCGTCGCCGCGTATGTCGTCTTCGCCCCGACTGCGATGGATTTTGCCGGCGGTCATCGGATAGCTCTACAAAACTACTCCGGGGTCGGGCCTTCGGGTGTTCCTCATGAGTTGACCTCCGCTTCGCTGATTGGCAAGGGCGAGTATCTGACGCGCGCGGCGGATTGCATGGTCTGTCACACCGCAAGGAATGGCATTCCCTTCGCGGGCGGACGGGCGTTCGTGCTGCCCTTCGGCACGATTTATTCGACCAATATCACGCCTGACTCAGAGACCGGCATCGGTAAGTACAGTGATCAGAATTTTGTGGATGCCGTCCACAAAGGCGTTGGGCGGGACGGTACGCGGCTCTATCCAGCGATGCCGTATACGAGCTACACGTTGATGTCGGACGAGGATGCCCTCGCGATCAAGGCGTATCTCTTCTCGCTGAAGCCGGTGCGTGCCCCCGCTCGCGCGAACACCTTGATATTCCCGTTCAACCAGCGCTTCCTGATGGCGTTCTGGTCGGCATTCTTTAACGCCGACAAACGCTTCGAGCCTCACACAGATCGCTCGCCGGCCTGGAACCGCGGCGCGTATCTGGCGGAAGCCATGGGCCACTGCGGAGAATGTCATACGCCTCGCAATGTCGGCATGGCACTCAACAATCGGAAGAAGTTCGCGGGCGCGGTGCAGGCCGGCTGGCGCGCCTACAACATAACCCCGGATCGCAGTGCCGGCATCGGGGAATGGAGCGATGACGAACTCGCACATTATCTCTCTTCGGGACATGCCGATGGCCGGGGCACAGCGTCCGGCCCGATGGGAGAGGCAGTCGACGAGAGTCTGAGCCACCTCAGCGCCAGCGACATCGAGGCCATTGTTCAGTACCTGCGCACCGTGCCCGCCGAAAAGTCCCCGGATCTACCGGCGACCAAATCGCAAGCCGCATCAGAGGATTTTGCCGACGATCACAGCAGCAATCCGCGCGGAAAGGCCGTGTACGAGGGCGCGTGCGCAGGATGTCACGGTTGGAGCGGCGTGAGTCCGTCGCTCGCGACTGCGACCCTCACCGGCACACGCGCGGTCAACGACCCTCAGGGGAGCAACGTGGCCCAGGTGATTTTGAGGGGAGGAGAGCGGCACACCCCCGATTCATCGGTTTACATGCCGGAGTTTGGCAGTGCTTATTCCGATGGCGAGATTGCCAGCGTGGCCAACTTCGTGACGAAACGCTTTGGCGCCCAAGGTTCGAATCTGACGGCTCCGGACATTGTGAAGATGCGTGCGGCAGATTAACGATCCATGGCAGAGGACATCTCATGGCGACGAACTTTGTTCTGAATGACAAACCCATCAGTCTGGATGTCGAGCCGGATATGCCGCTGCTTTGGGCGGTACGCGAATCAGCCGGACTGCACGGTACCAAGTTTGGCTGCGGTATGGCGCTCTGCGGCGCCTGTACGGTGCACCTCGATGGAAAGCCCATCCGTTCGTGCATCACACCAGTGTCGTCGGTCCAGGGCAGGGAGGTCCGAACCATCGAGGGCCTGGCCAGCAAGTCCGCTCGCGCGGTGCAGGAGGCGTGGATTGAGCTGCAGGTGCCCCAGTGTGGTTACTGTCAGTCTGGGCAGATCATGTCTGCCACGGCTTTGCTCGAGCGCAATCAGGCGCCCACCGACGCCGATATCGACGCGGCCATGAGTGGCAACATCTGCCGCTGTGCCACGTACCTGCGCATTCGCGCGGCGATCCATCACGCCGCGCAGCGACTGAGCTCGACTCAGCTGAGCTCCGGCGGAGAATCTCGGTCATGACCCTCTCTACGTTCGAGCCTCAATCGCGCGCACGGCGCGATTTTCTCAAGGGGTCCGGCGCCGGCATCGCAGCGCTCGCGATCGGCTTTACGCTGGGTCCGCGTCGAGGGCTGGCGTCACCGAGCCCGGTCGCCTCGGGCGAATTCGTACCGAACGCTTTTGTTCGCATTGGCGCTGATGACTCGGTCACGGTGATCGCGAAGCACTTGGAAATGGGGCAGGGGTCTTATACTGGCCTCGCCACCATCCTCGCCGAGGAGCTGGACGCGGACTGGGCGCGAGTCCGGGTTGAGAGCGCGCCTGCCGATGCCAAGCGCTACGCGAATCTCGTGTTCAAGACCATGCAGGGCACCGGGGGTAGCTCAGCGATGGCCAACTCCTGGCAGCAGCTGCGCGAGGCCGGCGCAAGTGCACGAGCTTTGCTCGTAAGCGCCGCCGCCAGGCAGTGGCACGTGGCGGAGTCGCAGCTGCGCGTTGAGCGCGGCGTCATTTATCACGATGCTTCCAAGCGTCAGGCGAACTTCGGATCACTCGTCAAGACTGCCTCGGCGCTTCCCATGCCCGCTCAGGTAGCTCTCAAAGACCCACGCCAGTTCACCCTCATCGGTAAGCGGCCGCCGCGCGTCGATGTACCGGCCAAGTGCGACGGGACCGCGCAATTCTCTCTCGATGTGGTGATGCCCGACCTCCTGGTAGCACTCCTTGCAAGGCCTCCCCAGTTCGGGGCAACCGTCGCCTCTTTTGATCCTGCGCCCGCGCTGGCCGTCCCGGGCGTTGTCAAGGTAGTTCAAGTCCCGCGCGGCGTCGCGGTGCTCGCAAAATCCTTCTGGGCTGCCAAAAAGGGCCGCGACAAGCTCGTCGTCCAGTGGGACGACGCGCACGCCGAGAAGCGAAGCTCAGCGCAGATCATGGATGAATACCGCAAGCTCGCGGATGAGCCTGCCACCCCCGCACGCAAGACCGGGGATGCGGCTCAGGCCCTCAAAACGGCGGCAAACACGGTCAGCGCGACCTTGGAGTTTCCCTATCTCGCGCATGCGCCCATGGAGCCCCTCGACTGCGTTGTCAAGCTCACTGCGCAGCGTTGCGAGATCTGGGCGGGCGATCAATTTCAGACCGTCGATCAGACGAATGCGGCGAAGACCGCTGGTCTCGACCCTTCGCAGGTGTTCATCAACACACTCTATGCCGGCGGCAGCTTCGGACGCCGCGCGAATGCCTACTCCGACTATATCGTCGAGGCCGTCTCGATCGCCAAGGCCTACGGTGCCGATGGCACGCCGATTAAGCTTCAGTGGACCCGAGAGGACGATATCCACGGAGGTCTTTATCGTCCCATGTATTTCCACAAGCTCGAAGCCGGACTCGATGCCAATCATGAGCTCACGGCCTGGCGGCATGTGATTGTCGGTCAATCGATAATGGCGGGTACGGTGATGGCGGGGATGATCAAGGACGGGATCGATCCCACCTCGGTGGAAGGGGCTGCCACCATGGCTTACGAGATTCCCAACGTGGCCGTCGATCTCGCGACCACCACAACGGGGGTTCCGGTCCTCTGGTGGCGGGTTGTAGGTAGTTCGCACACGACGTTTGCGGTGGAGACTTTCATCGATCAAGTGGCTCACGCCGCCGGCGAGGACCCCTTCGAGTTGCGTCGCAAATTACTCGCTAAAGAGCCTCGGATGAAGGCAGTTCTCGAGCTCGCGGCGGAGAAGGCGGGCTGGTCGTCAGCGGCACTACCAAAGGGCAAGGGCCGCGGCATCGCGGTGGCCGAGGCCTTCAAGACCTTCGTCGCTCAAGTGGTTGAAGTGAGCGTGCAGGATTCCGGCCGGATCAAAGTCGATCGGGTAGTGTGTGCGGTGGATTGTGGCATCCCGATCAATCCCGATGTCATCACAGCACAGATGGAAGGGGGTATCGGCTTCGGGCTCGGGGCAATCCTCTGGGGCAATGTTACGCTCGAGAATGGCCGTGTACAGCAGTCAAATTTCAATAACTATCGTGTGCTACGCATGAACGAGATGCCGAAGGTAGAGGTGCACATCGTCCCTTCGACCGAAGCGCCAACCGGTGTAGGAGAGCCCGGTGTCGCGCCAATCGGGCCGGCGTTGGCTAACGCGGTGTTCTCTGCGACCGGTAAACGAGTGACTGTGCTGCCGTTTGCGAAGTCCGGACTGGCTTGATCACAGCGCCTGGACCATTGAGTAGCACTGGCGTGTCACGATGTTGCGCAAGCGCTACGCGACCCACCGGCCATCAGCAGCTAGGTCGACGTGGGGTTGGCGGGAGTAATCGCGGTCTTCGCGGCCGTGGATCGTAATCAGGCGCGGATCGGGGCTCTCACAAGTTTCGCTTTCCCTTCCCAGTCAGAGTATTCGCAACGGGCGGCGCGTACCCTGTCTTCACCCCGAGCAGCTGAACAGTCATCTTCCTCACCAAGTCGATGAACATTCGCAGTTTAAGCTGCGTCTGCGAGTGTTCAGGAAAATAGAGATAGAGGCCGGCGTCACATGGAATGTAGGACCGGAGCAAAGGCTCGAGTCGTCCAACAGCAACGTGTGACTGCACTTCGCGGTCGGATACATAGGCCAAGCCCAGACCCTTGACGGCGAAATCAATCAGGAGACCTCGGTCGTTCACGATCAGTCCTCCCTTCACGTCCACCAAAAACTCTCGCTTGCCGCGCTTGAATTCCCAGCGATGGAGTGTCTGTGAAGACAGGAATCGATAGCGGATCGCTTGGTGATGCACGAGCTCTTCTGGAGTCTTCGGCCTTCCCACCTTTGCAAAATAGCTTGGAGCACCGACGACCGACCACGTGATCTCCGGGGTGAGTCGAATGGCAACCATGTCCTTCTCGACCGACTCGCCCAGGCGGATGCCAGCATCGTAGCCTGCCGCAACAAGGTCGATAGTTGCGTCATCCAGAGAAACTTCCAGGACGACGTCCGGGTAAGCCCGGCGAAACACGGGTACGAGGACGCTGAAAAGGTCGGACGTGCTTCGTGGCGCCGTTATCCGCAAGGTGCCCATCGGTCGGTCGCGGAAGCTGGTAAGTCCCGCGAACGCCTCGGAGACCTCAGCAGCGGCCGGTCGCAAGCGCACGAAAACTGCATGGCCTGCTTCCGTGAGCGCTACTCGACGCGTCGTTCGCTGGAACAGTGTGACGCCATGTCGTGCTTCGAGCAGCCGAATCGCCTTGCTGACCGCGGTGGGCGTTACGCTGAGTCGCCCCGCAGCCGCAGTAAAGCTGCGGGTTTCGGCGACCGCCAGGAATGTGGTCACCCCGTCGAGTGGATCGGCAATCATCTCCATATTATGAACTGGAAGTTCATAACGTTTGTACCACAACGTGATTTATCTCATCAATTCGCAAGCCTACGATTCGGCTCATTGACCAGCGGTTGACCTGCAACCGCCGGATAGCGAGGACGAAGGGCTCCGCCTCAACCATTCAGGAGAAACGCTGTGACTAGCCGAAATTGGTTCATTACCGGTACTTCCACTGGTTTCGGGCGGGCGTTGACCGAAAAGCTGCTCGCACGGGGTGACCGCGTAGCAGCAACTGTTCGTAAGACGGCCGCCCTTGGAGACCTGAAGGCTCAGTATGGCGATCGCCTGTGGGTGGCCGTCCTGGACGTGACGGATACACAGGGCGTGCGACGGGTAGTCGACCAAGCCTTCGCCAAGATGGGGCGCATCGATGTCATCGTCAACAACGCCGGCTATGGTCTCTTTGGCGCCGCCGAGGAGGTCAGTGACGAGCAAGTGCGGCATCAGATCGACACCAATCTCATCGGCTCGATCAGCGTCATTCGCGCCTGCTTGCCGCATTTGCGCGCGCAGGGCGGCGGTCACGTGCTGCAGGTTTCTTCGGAAGGCGGCCAGATGACCTATCCCGGTTTCAGCCTCTACCATGCAACCAAGTGGGGCATCGAGGGCTTTGTCGAGGCGACCGCCAAGGAAGTCACGCCCTTCCGAATAGCATTTACGCTCGTTGAGCCGGGCCCCACCGGCACTAACTTCGGTGCCGGCCTTGTTCGGTCGCAGCCGATGGCGGTCTACGAGGGCAGCCCGGTCGGCGAAGTCCGTCACGCCATGGCAAGCGGCGAGTTCCAAGTGACAGGTGACGCCAAGAAGATGGTGGACGCCATGATCACCGCTGCGGACAGTAGCGCTCCGCCGTTGAGGCTCACGCTGGGCAGCATTGCCTATGCCTCAATCTACAAGGGACTGAACGACCGGCTCGTGGCCCTCGAGGCATCGAAGACGATCACACTGACTACCGACTTGGATCGCTGAACCGTCAAAATGCGAAATGGCCTCCCACGTCAAAGTAGGTTGGCAACACAGTTTGTCGAAGAGATGCCGGGGGTCAGTCCACTCCGACTCTAAAACACGGCGCCACTCAAAGCGGGAGGACGTCGGTGGGAGTCCCGATCCGGACGGGGGACGCCACATCGCCGGCGGACGCACTGGCCGCCCCGATTAACGCCGCCGTTAACCCTGCGCGAGAAGTAATGCCGGCAGCTCGCACAGCGAGCTGATTTCGTGGTCCGGGTTGCCGGGCAAGCGCTCGGGCCGCTGCGCATATCGATTGCACCAGACGACGCGCATGCCAAATGCGGAAGCCGCCCAGGCATCCCACGCATTCGAGGACTGAAAGGAGATGTGCTCGCGCGCGACTCCCAGCCGATCGACAGCGAGCTGGTACACCCGCGGATGAGGCTTGTAGACACCGACCTCTTCGACCGAGCACACCGCATCGAGCAGGTGAGCAATGCCAGCGTGCTCAACCGCGCTTCGCAGCAGCCCGGGCGTGCCATTCGACAGGATGGCCGTCCTAAGCCCCGCGGCCTTCAGGCGGCGCAGCACAGCCGCCGCTTCGGGAAAGGTATCGAGCGTCGCATACAGATCCATGAGTCGATCGCGCAGCGCCGTGTCGGCGATTCCTAGGGCTTCCAGTGCGAAGTCGAGGGCATCCCCGGTAACCTGCAGGAAATCGGCGTGATGACCCTGGACAGCCCTCAACCAGGTGTATTGCAGCTGCTTCTCGCGCCAAAGCGTCGTCAATCGCTCGAGTTTCTCACCCAACACGTCGCGACAGGCTGCGGCAGCCGAGGCATAGTCGAAAAGGGTTCCGTACGCGTCGAACACGCAGGCACGGATACCGCTGAGCCGAGTCGGCATTTAATGTCCTTCTTTCCGTCGCAGTTCGCCCGTGTGCACGGCCGCTGCAACCCGTTTGACCGATGTCAGGGGGCGCCTGCTGTCTTTTGCTACGTGTCGGAGGATGGATTACGCCTTACCTGTACTCACTCCCCGCACATCGGGGACGCGCTGCACGTCTGCCACGAAACGTGCGAGCAAAGGGGACCTATTGTCCTTTCTCCAGGCGAGAGACAGCTGTTGCGGCAAGTCCATATCGACCACGGACAGAATGACGACGCTCTTGGGTCGGTGCCAACGCGCGGTTGCGAGGACCCATCCTACTCCCAGGCCGGTCGCAACCAGGCTGAGGATCGTCGCCTCGTCTTGTCCCTCCTGAACGATTCTGGGGGACTTCAGACCACCACGAAAACATTCGCGCATCAGGCGGTCGTAGAGCGCGGGGGCTTCGCGCCTTGGAAACCAGACAAACGACGCAATCGCGAGGTCACGCAGGCGAACCTGCCTGAGCTTCGTCAGAGGGTGGCCCGCGGGGACGGCCAGTTCGATTCGCTCTCTCGCGACCGGGCGTCCGTCCAATTCCGGATCGGCTTTCGGCATGTTGAACACGAAACCCGCATCCAGACGGCCGGAGCGGAGGGCGTCTAGCTGCACCAGACTTGGCGATGGTTGAAGTTGCAGTTCGGCGTCTGGTTGCATCTCCCGGAACCGCCGGAAGGACTCTGGGACCACGCCGCGCCATGATGCACTCTCGATGAATCCTACCCGCAGCGTTCCTGATTGACCGCGAGCGACGCGCGCGGCCCGCGCGGCCGCTTCGGTTACCTCCTGAAGGATGCGCCGCGCATCTCCCAGGAAGAGCAGTCCGGCTGCACTCAACTTCACGCCGCGCGGCAGACGTTCGAACAGTTTGAAGCCGAGCTCCTCCTCCAGGTCCTGGATTTGACGGGAGAGGGCGGGTTGCGCCACGCGCAGCCGGCCCGCCGCACGCCCGTAATGCTGCTCCTCCCCGACGGCAAGGAAATATCTCAGATGCCGCAGCTCCATACCGATACTTTATCGCGATTGCTCCGATAGTAAAGATGTCTTGGACGTATTGGCTGTCAGCTGGCAAATTTCAGCGACGAAGAGGAGACCGCAAGATCCCCGAATCCGGCAAAGCGACGCGTCCGCCAACGGCCTCGCCTGGCGCGAACGTAACGGCCAGCGCTCACTCAACCGTGTCGTTGTCACTTCATTCGCCTAAGGACCCCATATGGAGACATGCCAATGAATGCATTCCCGCACGGAGACACGATCACCACGATCACCACGCACTATATCGATGGCGCGTTTGTTGAGTCTCATGGCAAAGATGTCATGGACATCGTCAGGCCCACCGACGGTCGGGTCATTGCCCGTGTGACCTTGGGCGACGCGGCGGACACGCGACGCGCCATCGCGGCGGCCAAGCGCGCGCTCGGATCGTACGGCCGCACGAGCAAGGAGGAGCGATCAAAGATCCTACGCAGGCTGCACGGCGCCGCCTCGGCCCGCATCGATGATTTGACGGCCGCGATGATCGAAGAATACGGTGGCGTCGCTCAATTCGCGAGGCTCATCGTGGAATCCGGTGTTAACGCGTTTCTGGCAGCGGAGAAGGCGCTCGAGGAGCTAGCGTTGACGCGTAGCTGGGACAAGACGACCGTGTCTCTTGAGCCGGTCGGCGTAGCCGGTCTCATTACGGCATGGAACGCGAACGCGCTGTTTATTTGTCTCAAGCTGGCGTCGGCCGTCGCGGCCGGCTGTGCGGTTGTCATTAAGCCCAGCGAGCTGAGCTCGCTGCAGACCAGGGTGTTGCTGGAGGCTCTGCACGAGGCGCAGCTTCCGAAGGGCCTCTTAAACGTCGTCACGGGCCGCGGTGATGTCGTCGGCGCGGAACTCGTACGCAACCCTGATGTGGCTAAGATCTCGTTCACGGGGTCCATAGCTGTAGGCGAGCAGATCATGCGCGACGGTGCCGCGACGATGAAGCGGGTGACCCTCGAGCTGGGAGGAAAGTCGCCCACCATCGTGCTGGATGATGTGGCGCTCGATCAGGCGATTCCGACGGCCCTCGCGATTGCGTTCCTGAATAGTGGCCAAGCCTGCGCCGCCGGGACCCGGCTTCTCATAGCCAGGACGCAGCTCGATGCCGCGAAGCGGGCCCTGCGCGAGGCGATGCGCGCCATCACTGTCGGCGATCCGGCCGATCCCAAGACCGCAATCGGGCCGATGGTGTCGCAAAGACAGTACGATCGCGTGCAATCTTACATCCGCAAGGGCATTGAAGAAGGTGCCGAAGTGCTGGCCGGCGGTGAGGGGCACCCCGAAGGCCTCGAGGCGGGTTACTACGTCAAGCCCACGGTGTTCGTGAACGTGAAGAACGATATGACGATTGCCCAGGAAGAGATTTTCGGTCCCGTTCTCAGTGTCATCGCCTACGACGCCGAGGAAGACGCGATTCGGATCGCCAACGACTCACGATATGGCCTCCACGCGTGCGTCATCGGAAAAGAGCTTCAGCGTGCACGCCGCGTTGCCTCCCAGATTCGGGCCGGCCGGGTAGTGATCAATGGCATGACAGATGATGCGCAGGCCCCCTGGGGCGGATTCAAATACTCCGGCGTCGGCCGTGAATACGGCAGGTACGGGATCGAGGCATTTCTCGAAACTCGCGCAATCCTCGAGTCCTGAGGAAACCTCATGAGCGAGCATGTCACAATTTCTACCACGGAAGCTGCCGACCGCCTCGCGATCCGGGAGCTCGTTGAAGCCTACGCGCACTGCGCCGATCGTCGCGATGCGAAAGCGCAGATGGCGCTATTTACCGCAGACGCCCACTTCGTGGTGCACATGAACGCCAAGGATCCGAAGCCCTCTCAGGAGCTGCATTCGCGCGAGGCGCTCGCTGCTGTCTTCGCCGAGCTGAACCGATACCAGGCCACCACGCATCTCGTCGGTCAAAGCACGGTCTTCACGTTGACAGGGGAGCGGGCCACCGGGGAAGCCTACTGCCTGGCGCATCACGTGACCGTCAGCGGCGGAAAACGCACCTTGATGGTGGCCTCGCTGCGCTACAACGATACCTTCACGAAGATGGACGGCGCGTGGCTGTTTGCGGAGCGCTTGCTCTACGTGGACTGGGTGGACGAGCGCGCCTTGTCATGAAGCGACTGGCAAATGCAGGCGCGACCGGTCTGCTCGGCGCAATCTGCTTCACGGCAACCTCCATACTCGTGGAGGGATGCACATCAGCTGCGTCCCAGGCGACGGATCACTTCGACGGCCAGCGTTTTCACAATCGGGAACGGTTTCCCGATCCTACGTTCTGGGAAGAGGCAAAAATCGCGTGGACGTTAAGAACGAAAACCAAGAATTGGCCCGATCATTTTCAGACGCCACCCGCTGAGCTGCCGACGGATCCGGTGCTCCATGGGATCAGAGTTCTTTGGGTCGGCCATGCTGCGGTTCTCATCCAAACGCCGACGTTGAACATCATCACAGACCCGGTCTTGTTCGATTCCATCGGTCCCGCGTTGTTCCCTATCAGGACCGTCACGAACCCAGGGGTAACCGTCGGCGGGCTTCCAAGGATTGACGTCATCCTAATCAGCCACAACCACTACGATCATCTGGATCTGAGGTCC
>Ga0307476_10000361_pt1 | contig 37958 bp, 34 predicted proteins | sample atmos_gasesECM2C_2_FD_203314 | JGI IMG/M metagenome (GOLD analysis project Ga0307476, IMG submission 203314) | Hardwood forest soil microbial communities from Morgan-Monroe State Forest, Indiana, United States - atmos_gasesECM2C_05 | ecosystem: Environmental > Terrestrial > Soil > Temperate... | reverse complement strand
CCATGGGTTCCGTGCGCGCATGGCCACGCGGGGCGGGCGGCGGGTGCTGGCGCGGCGCCGCGCCAAGGGCCGGCACAAGCTGATACCCTGAGCCGCCCGGATGCGCAGGGCGCCAGCGCGCTGCGCTCCAGCTCGCTGCTGCAGTCTCAACGGGCGGAAGTCTTTGGTGTGCGATGCCAGGGCGGCTGACACTGCCGGCGCGCCTGCGGCTGCGGCGCAAGCGCGAGTTCGATGCCGCTTACGCGCGCGGCCGGCGCATGAGTGATGGGTTGTTCACGGTGACACTGATCAGCAATGACACCGGCGCGCCGCGCCTCGGTACCGCGGTGGCGGTGCGGACCGCGGGTAATGCCGTCGCGCGCAATCGACTGCGGCGCATCATCCGCGAATCCTTTCGATTGCATCAGCGCGAGCTCCCGCCGCTCGATCTCGTGGTAAGTGTCCGCACGGCGGCTGTGGCAGCGAACGCGAAAGCGTTGCACGCGAGCCTCGCGGCGCTCTGGAAGAGAGTCGGTGAGCAATGCGCCACCTCGCCACGTTCCTGATACGCCTCTATCAATGGACGGTGAGCCCGCTCCTCGGCCCGCGCTGCCGCTTCTATCCGAGCTGCTCCCGTTACGCGCTCGAGGCGGTCGAGCGCTTCGGCGTGCTCAGGGGCGGCTGGCTCGCTGCCCGGCGTCTCGGTCGCTGCCACCCCTGGCAGCCGGGAGGCTTCGATCCGGTCCCCGCCGGCATCACGCTGACTTCTGCGCCGCATGAGCACCCCTAATCTGCGCGTCATGCTGTGGGGCGCGCTCGCGCTGCTGCTGCTGATCAACTACCAGACTTGGGTGCGCGACTACCCCGCGCCCGTCTCCACCGCGCCCGTCGCCGCGGTCCCCGGGACCTCATCGCCCGCGAACGATCTGGGCAACCGCGTTCCGGATGCGCCGAAGTCCGAGCGGGGCGCGCCCGCAGCCGCACAGGCTCCGGGAAGCATCGCGGGCCCGGCCGCCGAAGGCAGCGCGGGCAGCGCGGCGCAGAATTCGCCGGGCGAAGGCGCGCCGGAAGCATCCGTGGCGCCGCGTATCCACGTACGCACCGACGTTCTGGACGTCGACATCGACACGCACGGCGGCACGCTCGAGCGCGTCGACCTCAGCGCCTATCCGCAGGTGAAGGGCGAGGCGACGCCCGTACGACTCGAGAACGACGACGGTCCGACCTCGCTCTATCTGCTGCAGTCCGGGCTCACCGGCCCCGCAGGCGGCGAGTATCCGACGCATCTCGCTGCCTACCATGCGACGCAGACCGACTACCGCCTCGCTGGCGAGCGCACGCTGCGCGTGCCGCTCACCTGGAGCGCGGGCGGCGTCACCGTCACCAAGACTTACGTGTTCACTCGCGGCGAGTACCGTATCGGCGTCGACTACGCCGTGCACAACGGCAGCGGATCTCCCTGGGAGGGGCGCCCCTACGCTCAGATCCTGCGCAATGATCCGCCGACCAAGCGCTCTTATTTCAACGTCGACAGTTATTCCTTCCATGGGCCGGCGATCTGGGACGGCAAGTACCGCAAGCTCGATCCCACGGGCTCGGAGGACAGCCATCTCTCGATCGAGGTGCGCGACGGCTGGGTGGCGGCGCTGCAGCACCATTTCGTCAGCGCCATCGTGCCGCCGCGCGGAGCGCCCTGGCACTTCGGTCTGAGCGTCCAGGGGCAACAGTACCTGCTCTCGGCGACGGGTCCCGCACAAACGGTCGCGCCCGGGGCGGATGCCACCTTCAGCACGACGCTGTTTGCGGGACCGAAGCTTCAGGAGCAGCTCGAGGCGACCGCGGCCGGGCTCGACCGGGTCACTGACTACAACCGGCTGTGGTTCCTCGCGCGGCCACTGTTCCTCGCGCTGGCCTTCGTCCACCGGCTGACGGGCAACTGGGGCGTCGCGATCATCGCGGTGACGTTCCTTCTGAAGTTGCTCTTCTATCCGCTCTCGGAGGCGAGTGGTCGCTCGATGGCGAAGATGAAGACGCTGCAACCGCGCATCAAGCAGCTGCAGGAGACCTATGCCGACGACCGCGAGAAGCTCGGCCGCGCGATGATGGAGCTCTATCAGCGCGAGAAGATCAATCCGCTCGCGAGCTGCCTGCCGATCGTCATCCAGATCCCGGTCTTCATCGCTTTCTACTGGGTGCTGCTCGAGAGCGTCGAGATGCGCCAGGCGTCCTTTGGCTTCTGGATCCACGATCTGTCTTCGCGCGATCCGCTCTTCATTCTGCCCGCGATCATGGCGGTGGCGATGTTCGTGCAGTACAAGCTCAATCCCGCGCCTCCCGATCCTGTTCAGGCCAAGGTCTTCATGATCATGCCGATCGTCATGTCGGCGACATTCGCGTTCTTCCCCGCGGGCCTGGTGCTCTACTGGGTGACCAACACGGTCCTCTCGATCGCGCAGCAGTGGAACATCAATCGGCGCATCGGCGCGGCGGGTGTCAGGCTGCGTTAATCTTCGTTGCCAGATGACACACCCCGACACCATCGTGGCCGCGGCGACGCCGCCGGGACGCGGCGGCATCGCCGTTGTGCGCATCTCCGGCCCCAAGGCGCCCGAGTTCGCCGCGATCCTGGTGGGCGAGCTCCCGCCGGCGCGCCAGGCCACTCTGGCCCGTTTCCTCGACGCCAACGGCGAGCCGATCGACAGCGGTCTCGTGCTGTTCTTCCCTGCGCCGCGCTCCTACACCGGCGAGCACGTGCTCGAGCTGCACGGACACGGCGGCCCACTGGTGATGGAAGCGCTGGTCGCGCGCGTGCTTGAACTCGGTGCACGCCGCGCCGAGCCCGGTGAGTTCACCCAGCGTGCCTTCCTCAATGACAAGCTCGATCTGGCGCAGGCGGAGGCGGTTGCAGACCTGATCGATGCCGGCTCGCGCGAGGCGGCGCGCGCGGCGATGCGCTCACTGCGCGGCGAATTCTCCGCGATGGTCCGCGGTCTCACCGAAGCGGTGATCGAGCTGCGCACCTATGTTGAAGCGGCGATCGATTTCCCGGAAGAGGAGATCGACTTCCTCGACGACGCCGAGCTCACGAGGCGCTTCGCCGCCATGCAGGAGCATTTTGCGGCGGTGCTGGATAGCGCCCGCGTCGGCGCCCTGCTGCACGATGGCCTGACGGTGGTGATCGCCGGGCGTCCCAACGCCGGTAAGTCGAGCCTGCTCAACCGTCTGGCCGGCTACGACGCGGCGATCGTCACTGAGATTCCGGGGACCACGCGCGATGTGCTGCGCGAGCGGATCCATATCGATGGCATGCCGCTGCACGTGCTCGACACCGCAGGGCTGCGTGAAGGGGGCGATCGGATCGAGGCCGAGGGTATGCGGCGCGCGCATCTCGAGATGCAGCGCGCCGAGCGCGTGCTGTTCGTCATCGATGCCGCCGCCGACCCGCAGGCCGCAGCCTTCGGCGAGCAGCGCCCACGATTGCCGCCCGACGTGCCGGTGACGCTTGTGTTCAACAAGTGCGACATCGCGCGCGAGCCTCCGCCGCTCGAGGTGCGCAACGGTCCGCCACGCCTCGCGCTCTCGGCACTGACCGGTGAGGGCGTGCCGGAGTTGCGCGCGCATCTCAAGGCGTGCGCGGGATACCGCACCGTCGAGAGCGGCGCGATCGGCGCACGACGCCGGCACCTGGAGGCGCTCACTCGCGCGCGGCGGCACGCCCAGGAAGCGGCGCGGCAGCTCCTCGAACGGCGCGCCGGAGAGCTGGTGGCCGAGGAACTGCGGGGTGCGCAGGAAGCTCTCGGCGAGATCACGGGCGAGTTCAGCAGCGAAGACCTCCTCGGCCGGATCTTCGCCGGCTTCTGCATAGGGAAGTGACTCCGAGCTGCAGCGATGGATTCAGGAGGGGCTCGCGCTGCATCGGGACGGCACCACGCACCACCCGTCAGATCGAAGCGGCGTACGAGCAGGTGGCGCGCTAGCGCCGAGCCCCTCAGTGCGCAGCTGATCGCAGCCCGAGGTCCTTGCTGTAGACGACATTCATCACGTTGTCGTACCAGCCTTGGACTTCCGGCTTGACGAGGTGCTTGTTGACGTAGAAGTAGATGGGAATCAGCGGATGGTCGCCGAGCATGACGCGCTCGGCCTCCTCGAGGAGCGCGCTGCGTGTCAGCGGATCCTGTTGGCGCGCAGCGGTCGTGAGGAGCGCGTCATAGGTCGAGTTGCTGTAGTGAGGCAGGTTCACGCCGAAGTCGCTCTTCAGATACTGGGCGAAAGTGTAGGCATCGTTGTAATCGCCGACCCAGCTCGAGCGGAACATCTCCACGTCGCCGCGATCGATGTCCTGCAGGAGTGACTTGAACTCGACCTGCGTGAGGCGCACCTGCGCACCGAGCGCCTCCTTCCACATCGAGGCGATGGCGAGAGCCAGCTTGGTGTGCACCTCGCCGGAGTTGTAGCGCAGCTCGAAGCTCACGGGACGCTCGCGCGAGTAGCCGGCCTCGGCGTAGAGACGTTGCGCTTCGGCAATGCGCGCGGCGAGGGGGACGCCGCGGTAGTCGAAGGACTGCGAGGTGTAGTTGTCGATACCGGGCGGCACCCATCCCCAGGCCGGCAGCTCGCCTACGCGCAGCACGAGCTGCGTGAGCTTCTCACGGTCGATCACCATGGAGAGCGCGCGGCGCAGCTTCGGACTGTCGCGGAAGAGCGCGCGTCGCAGGTTGAATCCGTAATAGTAGGTGGTGAGCTGCGGGGAGACGTGCAGCTCGTTGCCGAGATTTGCGCGGATCCAGTCGAACTGCCCGCGCGGCACGGTGAAGGTCACGTGCAACTCACCGCCGCGATAGCGTGCGAGCTCGGCGTTCTCATCGGGTATCAGCAGGTACTTGACCCCGTCCAGCCGGGTCGCCGCATCGTTCCAGTAGTGATGATTGCGCACGCCGAGCACGTACGAGCCCGGCACCCACTCCTTCATCACGAAAGCACCGTTTCCGACCATGACGCCCGGCCGCGCGAAGCCTTCCGGATGCAATCGCAGGGTCGGGCGGTGCACGGGGCAGGTGGCCGGGTGTGAGAGCAGCGTCGGCAGGTAGGGCGCAGGGTTGGCGAGCGTGATGATGACCGTCCAAGCATCGGGCGCGGTGACGCCGAGGGAGTCCGGCGGCTTGCGTCCCGCGACGATCTCGCTCGCATTCGCGATGACGTCGACGTACTGCGCATAGGCCGAGCCGGTGGCCGGATCAACGAGTCGCATGAGCCCGGCGACGAAGTCGGCGGCGACTACGGGATCGCCATTCGACCAGTGAGCCTCGTGCCGCAGAGCGAAGGTATAGGTGAAACCGTCGCCGCTCGCGCTCCAGCTCGTCGCGACTCCCGGGGCGACAGCGGCGTGCTCGTCGAGTGTGGTGAGCCCTTCGCAGAGATCGCGCAGGATGCTCTGGGCTTCGAACCCGCGTGCCTTCTGCGGATCGAGCGAGTCCGGATCGGGACCGCCGCCGCGCACCAAAATGGCGCTGCCCGGTGGTACGGGGGCGGACTGCTGCTGCGAGCAGGCAGCGAGCACCAGCGTCGCGAGGACGAGAGCGGTGAGGCACCCTCTCATCGCGCCCGGCGCGCCAGGTTGATCGCAGTACGCAGCTTGTGTGCGGTCTCGCGCGCGGCGCTGGCGAAATCTGCTCCGGCCGAGGCATAGAGGATGGCGCGCGAGGAGCTGATGATGAGTCCGGTGCCCGCGTTCGTACGGCCGTTGTGCACCACCTGCGCCACATCGCCCTGCTGCGCGCCGACGCCGGGGACGAGCAGTGCCATGTCACCGACGCGGGCGCGTACCTCGGCGAGCTCGCGCGGATACGTGGCGCCGACGACCAGCAGGCAATTGCCGCGCGCATTCCAGCGCGTCGCGGCGAGATCGGCGACGACCTGGTAGAGCTTGCCACGGGGGGTCTCGAGGTCCTGCAGGTCGCCTGCGCAGGGATTCGAAGTGCGGCACAGCACGATGACGCCCTTGTCGCCGCGTGCGAGGAAGGGCTCCAGGGCGTCAGTGCCGAGATAAGGATTCACCGTGACGGCATCGGCGCCGTAGCGCTCGAAAGCCTCGATCGCGTAGCGCTCGGCGGTATGGCCGACATCGCCGCGCTTGCCGTCGAAAATCACCGGTATGCCGGGGTAGGTCCGATGGATGTATTCGATCGTGCGCTCGAGCTGATCCTCGGCCTCGTAGGAGGCGTAGTGCGCGAACTGCGGCTTATAGGCGCACACCAGGTCTGCCGTGGCGTCGATGACCGCCTTGTTGAACTGGAAGATCGGCGAGGCCTCCGCGAGGATCGCGCGCGGGAAGCGCTCGATCTCGGGGTCGAGCCCCACACACAACAGCGAGTCGTTTCTCTCCCAGGCGTTTGCGAGATCGGCGACGAAGCCGCTCATGCGACGGCCGTCGCCCGCCGCGCTCGCCTCTTGAGATGAACCAGCAGGATCGAGATGGCGGCCGGTGTGACGCCCGGAACGCGGGCCGCCTGCCCGAGCGTCGCCGGCCGGGCCTCGCTGAGCCTCTGGCGTACTTCGTGCGAAAGGCCGCCGAGAAGCGTGTAGTCGAGATCCGCCGGCAGCGCCGTCTCCTCGTTGCGCCGCGCTCGCTCGATCTCGTCCTGCTGCCGCTCGATGTAGCCGGCGTAGCGGGCGCGTACTTCGATCTGCGCGCCGACCTGAGCGGGCAGCCGGTCATCGACCGCTGCAGCGTCGGTGTCGCCGTCGGTGCCCGTGCCAGCCAACTCCCAACATGGTCTCCCGGCGATCTCGAGCAGCGCGGGATAGCTCACGCCCGGCCGGCGCAGCAGCTCGAAGGCAGTCGTGTCCCGCGTGAGCGGTCCGCCGAGGTAGCGCTCCGCCCATACGCCGTCCATGTCGCCGGATCGCAGGCGCAGCCCCTCGAGCCGCGCCAATTCGCGCGCGCAGAGGTCCTGCTTGGCCCCGAACAGCCTCCAGCGCTCCTCGTCGACCAGCCCGAGCTCTTTGCCCTTGGGCGTCAGCCGCAGATCCGCGTTGTCCTCCCGCAGCACCAGCCGGTGCTCGGCGCGGCTGGTGAACATGCGATAGGGCTCACGCGTCCCGCGGGTCACCAGGTCGTCGATCAGCACTCCGAGGTACGCCTCGCTGCGCTGCGGAATCCACGGCTCGCGGTCCTGCACGCGCGAAGCTGCATTGATCCCGGCAACCAGTCCCTGTGCGGCAGCTTCCTCGTAGCCGGTCGTGCCGTTGATCTGGCCGGCGAAATAGAGCCCCTCGATGACGCGTGTCTCGAGCGAGGCCTGCAGGTCGCGCGGGTCGAAAAAGTCGTATTCGATGGCGTAGCCGGGCCGCGTCAGGTGCGCGCGCTCGAAGCCGCGGATGCTGTGCACCAACTCGCACTGCACCTCGAAGGGGAGGCTCGTGGAGATCCCGTTGGGATAGATCTCGTGGGTGGTGAGACCTTCGGGCTCGACGAAGATCTGGTGCGAGGCCTTATCGGCAAAGCGCACCACTTTGTCCTCGACGGAGGGACAGTAGCGCGGCCCGGTCCCCTCGATCACCCCGGTGTAGAGCGGCGAGCGGTCGGTGGCGGCGCGGATGATCTCGTGCGTGCGCTCGTTGGTCGCGGTGATGAAGCAGCTCACCTGCCGCGGATGCTCGTGGGAGCGGCCGAGGAATGAGAACACCGGCGCCGGCTCATCTCCCGGCTGGGGTGTCATCGCCGACCAGTCGAGCGTGCGGCCGTCGAGCCGCGGCGGCGTACCAGTCTTGAGACGCGCAACGCGCAGCGGCAGCTCGCGCAGCCGCGCGGCCAGCCGGTTTGACGGCGCATCGCCCGCGCGGCCGGCCGGGTAGCTCTCGAGCCCGACATGAATGCGTCCGCCGAGAAAGGTGCCGACCGTGAGGACCACCGCGCGCGCTTCTAACATAATCCCGGTGACGGTCACGACTCCCTGGACGCGCCCCCCGCGCACGAGGAGATCCCCGGCTTCCTGCTGGAAGAGCGCGAGGTTGGGCTCATTCTCCAGGTGGGAGCGGATCGCCTGCCGGTAGAGCTGGCGGTCGGCCTGGGCGCGCGTGGCGCGCACTGCCGGGCCTTTGCTCGCATTGAGCGTGCGGAACTGGATACCCGCCGCATCGGCGGCCCGCGCCATGACGCCGCCGAGGGCGTCGATCTCGCGCACCAGATGTCCCTTGCCGATGCCGCCGATCGCCGGATTGCAGCTCATCTGACCGAGGGTCTCGAGGCTTTGCGTGAGGAGCAGCGTCCGTGCGCCCATGCGCGCTGCCGCCAGCGCGGCCTCGGTGCCGGCATGGCCGCCGCCGACGACGATCACGTCGTAGGCGGATAGCGGGGGGGTGGGGGGGCGCACGGGACGCGTATTGTAGGGGAGGCGAGCAGCGTGCGCAGGCTCGCGACATTCCGGTCGGCGAACTCTCGCGCCTCGACCTCGAAGCGGTTGTTCCAGTATCCGTGCCGCAGGCACTCGAGCAGGTAGCGACTGACGGTGAGGCTGCGCGGCTCCCACTGTCGGATCACGTGACAGTACTCGTGCAGCATCAGCCAGGGGTTGGCGAAGAAGTCCGCGGCGCTGCCGCGCAGGTAGATGCGCCGGCGGCGCGTCGTTGCCACGGCGCGGCCGTGCAGGCGAATGAGGCGGGAATGCTCGATGACCTTCACTTGCCCGACCTGCGTGCCGAGCAGCCGCTCGAGCGCATGCCGTACAGTCTCCGGCGGGCGCGCCTCCCGCGAACCGCTCACGGCGGACTGGCCTCAGCTGCGCGTATGCACCCAGCCCATGCTCGGCCGGAAACGCAGTGTGCGTACCGGTCCGGCGGCGACGTCCTCGGGCAGGAGCTGCACGCCGGCGTCCTCGAGAAAACGCCTGACCAGACTGATGACCGTCTCACAGCTGGTGTGCACCTGCGGCGGCTCCTCGAGCAGGTGCACCACGATGCGGGCCTGCAGATGGCGCGCCGCGGGCGCGGTCTCGCGCAGCGACTCGAGGCAGCGATCGAGCAGCAGCAGCTCGGTGGCGAGTGTCGTGTCGGTGACGTCGGTGCGCTTGGACGGCCGCGCGATGCAGCGCAGGTGCAGCAGCGCTCCGGCCTCCTCGGCGGCGTCATAGACGCACACCGCGATCGCCGAGCTCAGCTCGGTGGTGAGCAGCGCCTCGCCCGCGGTGACTTCGAAGCGGTCCGGCGCGACGTGGATCTCCCGGTTTTCCATGCATTGTTGTATACCTTTGACGGTAGCGGCGCGTGCGGATTGCTGCCCAAAGTATGAACTGCCGCACGTGCCCTGCGTACAATATGCGAATGCGGTGGCCTGCAGCGCGGAACATAAGGTGTTGCATCGTGCTTGCCGCTGCCGCCGCCGTTGCCGTCGCCGCCGTGTCAGCGCGCGCGCAGCCGGCGGTACAACCGCCTCCAGCCCCACCGTTGTCGTCGATTCGCGTCACTGCGGAGGCGCGAGTCACCGCCAAGCCCGACCGCGTGCAGATCGATCTCGGTGTGGTCACGCACGCAGCGACCTCGCAGGAGGCGGCCGCGGAGAATGCGCGTCAGGCGGATGCGGTACTGGCCGCGGTGCGCAAGGCCCTCGGCGCGGCGGGCGTGCTCAAGACGATCAGCTACTCGCTCAATCCGAACTACAAGTACCACCCGAACGCCGAGCCCACTCCCGACGGCTACACCGCCTCGAACGTGGTGCAGGCGACGCTCGACGATCTCGCGAAGATCGGCGTCGTGATCGACACCGCGACCGCAGCCGGCGCCAACCACGTGCAGGACATCGCGTTCACGCTGCGCGATCAGGACGCAGTCCGGGCGGAAGCGCTGCGCCAGGCGGCCACCCGGGCGCGTGCGGAGGCCGAGGTGCTCGCGGGCGCTCTCGGGCTGAGGGTGGTGCGGGTGCTGAATGTCGAGGAGAACAGCGCGCAGTTCGTGCCGCTGCGTGTCATGGCCTCCCGCGTGGCGAGCGCGGCGACTGCTGCGAGCGCTCCGACGCCCGTGGAGGCGGGCACGCTCGACATCACCGCCAACGTTACGCTCAGCGTGGAAGTCAGCCCCGCCGCGCGCTAGCCTTGTGTCAGCCTGAGGAGAACACTAATGACACTCGTGCGCCAGCTGCTCGATCGCAAAGCCCCGGCGGTGTTCTCGGTAGAGCCCGAGGCTCCGGTGCTCGAAGCCATCCGCGCTATGGCAGCGCACCATATAGGGGCGCTGCTCGTGATGCAGGGCACCAAGCTCGCCGGCATCGTCTCCGAGCGCGACTACGCCCGGAAGGTGATCCTCAAGGGGCGCTCGTCGGCGGACACGCCGGTGCGCGACATCATGAGCTCGCCGGTGATCACGGTGTCGCGGGATGACAGCGTGCAGAGGTGCATGGAGCTCATGACCGAGAGGCGCGTTCGGCACCTCCCGGTCGTCGAGGGCGGCAAGGTCATCGGCATGGTGTCGATCGGCGACTTGGTGAAGGCCGTCATCGCCGAGCAGCAGCAGCAGATCGAGCAACTCGAAAGCTATATCCACAGCTGAGCAGGGACGCCGATCGACGCACGGATGGCATTATCGAGGAAGTCGCGCCCGCCAGTAACGTCACGCTCGCTCGTGCTCGCCTGCGCAGTGCTGCTGTGTGCCGGCTGCACGACGCTGCCCGGCCGCGACTTTCCGCGCGAGGCGCCGCAGCCGCTGACGCAGAGCGCGAACGCCGCCCTGGTTCAGCCCTTCGACGCGGCCGCACGTGCACACCCGAACCAATCAGGATTCCGCATCTTCTCGGTCGGAGTCGACGGGTTGCTGCTGCGCCTCGAGCTCATCGAGCAGGCGCGCCGCTCGCTCGATCTCCAGTACTACATTTTTCACGGCGATGAGTCGGGAAGCCTGATCACCGCGGCGCTCGGGCGGGCTGCAGCGCGCGGCGTGCGGGTGCGCATCCTGGTCGACGATGCCGAATCGGTCGCCGGCGATGAGCGGCTGTTCGGGCTTGCCGGGCACGACAACGTGTCGATCCGGATTTTCAATCCGTGGCGCTATCGCGGACACAGCCTGGTGCTGCGGGGCGTGGAGTTCGCCTTCAGCCACGGCCGGCTCGACTACCGCATGCACAACAAGCTCTTCATCGTCGACGGCACGATCGCGCTCATCGGCGGCCGCAACATCGGCGACCAGTACTTCCAGACCGACCCGCAATCGCAGTTCGCGGATGACGACGTGTTCACTACCGGAGTGGTGGTGCCCGAGCTTGCCGAGGTGTTCGAGCGCTTCTGGCAGACGCACCTTGCGGTCCCGGTACAGGCGTTGCTGCCTGCGCACGAAACCGGCGACAAGGCGGCGCATCACCTGCTCCGCCGCAAGATCGTCCCGCAGAAAGCCGCCACCGCCGGCCTCGACTATCAGGCGAAGCTCGCGAGCGGTGAGCCGCTGGCGAGTCTGCTGTCGGGCGCGGCGTCGCTGTCCTGGGCATCCGCGGAGCTGGCGTGCGACAGTCCGGACAAGGGTCCGCGGACCGCCCGCGGCGAGCACGTCAGAAGCCTCGAGTTCCAGCCCGTCGCCGCCGCCATCCGCGCCACGAGCAGCGAGCTCGAGGTGGTGACGCCCTACCTCGTGCCGACGGCGGGCGAGCTCAAGCTGCTCGAGGAGCCGCGTGAGCCGCCGAGACGGGTGCGTATCCTCACGACCTCACTCGAAGCCAACAACGATGCGCTCACGCAGGCACGTTACATGCGCTATCGCGTGCCGCTGCTCACCGCCGGCGTGCAGCTCTACGAGCTGCGGGCACGTCCGGAGGGCAGCCACGGTACCGGGCAATCGAAGAAGCTGTCGCGCTATGGGAATTACAGCCTGCACGCGAAGCTGCTGGTGTTCGATCGCAACGGCGTGTTCGTCGGCTCGATGAACATGGACCAGCGCTCGCGGCGACTCAACACCGAGGACGGCCTCGTCATTCACAGTGCCGAGCTCGCTGAGGAGACGGCGCGGCGATTCGCTGCCATGTCGAGCCCCGAGAACGCCTACACCGTGACACTGCAGGCGCCGCCCTCGGGCGGGCGCGCCAGGCTCACCTGGACGACGGTCAACGACGGGCAATCGGTGAGCTCGACGCGCGAGCCGGCGCGGAGCCTGTGGCAACGGGTGGAGGTCTGGTTCCTCTCGCTCTTGCCTGTCGATCGCGAGCTGTGAAGCTCACTTGCGCCAGTACGCCGGGCGAAACAGCACGATCACGCTGAAGATCTCGAGCCGGCCGAGCAGCATCGCGGCGGTGCAGATCCAGATCTGCAGCGGCGTGAGCCCCTGCAGGTTGTGGATCGCGCCCGGTGCGCCGAAGCCGTGCGCGGTGTTGTTGATCGAGGCGACGACCGCGCCGAAGGCCGAATCGTAATCCATGCCTGCAAGCAGCATCGCGAAGGTGAGCAATGCCACCGTCATGAAGTACACGAAGATGAAGGCGAGCACGGAGCGCGCCACATCGTCCGGTACCGGGCGGCCGCCGATGCGCACCGGCGCGAGCGCGGCCGGATGGATGAGGAGCTTCATCTCCCGGCCCGCCTGGCGCGCGAGCAGCAGGGTGCGGAACATCTTGATGCCCCCGCCCGTCGAGCCGGTGCTGCAGACCAGGCACGAGAGAAACAGCATCCAGTACGGGGCGAAGGTCGGCCAGCCCTCGTAGTCCTCGGTAGTCAGTCCGCTGGTGGTCGCCTGGGAGACCACGTTGAACGCCGAGTGTCGCAGTGCCACCATGAAATCCGGGTAGACGCCGCGCGAGCTGAGCAGCACCGCGATGCCCACCACGCTCACCGACAGGACCGCGAAGATCGCCTTGCACTCGGCGTCGTGCCGGTAAGGCTCGAGCGACAGCCTCCGCAGCGCGACGATGTGACGCGCGAAGTTGAGCGAGGCGATCAGCATCAGCGCGATGAGAGTCAGCTCGACCGCCGGCGAGTGAAAGAATGCGATGCTGCGGTCGTGCGTCGAGAAGCCGCCGAGCCCGACGGCCGAGAATGCGTGGCAGATGGCATCGAACCACGACATGCCGCAGATCCGTAGCGCCGCCACTCCGGCGACCGTGATCAGCGCATAAACGAACCAGAGCTGCTTGGCGGTCTCGGTGATTCGCGGCGCGAGGCGCTCGTCCTTCACCGCGCCGGGGGCCGCGCCCTTGTAGAGCTGCATGCCGCCGACGCCGAGGAGTGGCAGCACTGCAAGTGCCATCACGACGATGCCGAGGCCTCCGAGCCACTGCAGCGAGTGCCGCCAGAAGTTGAGCGATGCCGGCAGTGAGTCGAGCCCGCTGAGTACGGTGGAGCCGGTCGTCGTGAGGCCGGACATCGCCTCGAAGTACGCGCCGGTGAAACTGAGCTGCAGCGGCGCCATCATCAGCGGCAGCGCCGCGGCCGCGGGCAGCACCAGCCAGGCGAGGGTCACCAGCATGAAGCCGTCGCGGGGCTTGAGCTCGCGTCGGAAGCGCCAGGTCACGGCCGCGAGGGCGAGTCCCGCGGCGGCGGTTACGGCGGCCGCGGCTAGAAAGCGCGCGGCGAGCCCGTCGGCGAACAGCAGCGAGCAGCCGATGGGGAGCGCGTAGAGGAGCGCAAAGCCCGCAAGCAGAACGCCGAGGACGTGCGCGACGGCGAGCACGCGTCCTCGCTCAGTGGCCCGAGCGCAGGAAGAGCCGTTCGACCGCCTCGAGGTGGCGCCGATCGGCGATGTAGAGAATCACGTGATCGTCTGCCAGCACCGGTGTGTCGTGGTGCGCCATGATGACCTGCTCGCCGCGCACCACCGCCCCGATCGAGGCGCCCTCGGGGAGAGGAATCTGCGCGACCATCCGTCCGACGACGCGTGAGCTGCGCTCATCGCCGTGCACCACCGCCTCGAGCGCCTCGGCCGCGCCGCGCTTGAGCGCGTGCACGCGCACCACGTCGCCGCGGCGCACATGGGCGAGGAGCGAGCCGATGGTGATGGTCTGCGGCGAGATGGCGATGTCGATGCTGCTCGACTCGACCAGCGCGGTGTAGGCGGGACGGTTGATGAGCGCCATGGCCTTGGCTGCCCCGAGCCGCTTGGCGAGCATCGCCGAGAGGATGTTGGCTTCTTCGGAGTTGGTGACCGCGGCGAACACGTCGGCGCTGTCGATGTTCTCCTCGATGAGGAGCTCCTCATCGGCTGCATCGCCGTGCAGCACGATGGCTCTCTCCAGGATCTCGGAGGCGCGCCGCGCACGCCGTGCGTCGCGCTCGATGATCTTCACCTGGTTGTGGGGCTCGAGGGTGCGCGCGAGGCGCAAGCCGATGTTGCCGCTCCCCGCGATGAATATGCGTCGCGCCGGGTTGTCGCCATGGCCGAGTTCGCCCATGACGCGGCGGATGTCGTCGCGCGCGGCGAGAAAGAACACCTCATCGCCCTCGCTGAGGATCGTGTCGCCTTCGGCAGCGACGCTGCGGCCATCGCGATAGATCGCCACCACGCGCACGGCTACCTTGGGCAGATGGCGCGCCAGCTCGCGCAGGCTCTGACCGACGAGCAGCCCACCCGCGCGGGCGCGCACGCCCACCAGCCGCACCTTGCCGGCGGCGAAATCGAGAACCTGCAGCGTGCCGGGGTGATGAATGAGGCGCTCGATGTATTCGGTGACCAGCTGCTCGGGGCTGATGAATACGTCGACCGCCAGCCCCTCCGCGCCGAACAGTTGCGGGCGCGCGGCATACTCGGGCGCGCGCACGCGCGCGATCTTGGTCGGCGTGCGAAACAATGTGAATGCCACCTCGCAGGCCATCACGTTGACCTCATCGCTCGAGGTGAGCGCCACCAGTACCTCCGCCTCGGCGGCCCCGGCGGCCTCGAGCACGTCGGGGTGGGCGGCGTTGCCGGCAATGGTGCGCACGTCGAGCCGGTCCTGCAGGTCGCGCAGCACGTCCTCGTTGACGTCCACCACCGTGACCTCGTTGGCTTCTTCGCGCGAGAGATGTTGTGCGGCGGTCCGCCCCACCTGGCCGCCGCCGAGGATGAGTATTTTCATGCAGACTTTGCACTGAGCAGGCGGCAAAAGCCGCGCCTGTATGCTCGGCCCATCCATGGGCCTCGCCCTGCGGGCCGGCTGACGCCGTCCAAAATCGCTCCCGGCGATTTTGTGCCGCCGGCAGCGCAGGCACGGTCCGAAAAACGGCCGTAGGCCAGTTTTTCCAATGAACTATAACTACAGCGGCTCGAGGTTCGCATACTGCACCATCAGCCACTTCGTGCCCTGGCGTTCGAAGCTCACCTGGACGCGCGCGTGCGCACCCGAGCCCTCGACGTTGAGGATCACGCCCTCGCCGAACTTGCCGTGGCGCACCCGCGCCCCGAGCCGCACCCCCGCCACCTCAGGCTCCTCGGGTCGAAAGCGACCCGGCGCGAGCGAGCGGGCGACCTGGACACGCGGCCGGACTTCCTCGAGGAGCTGCTCGGGGATCTCGCGCACGAAGCGCGACACCTGTCCGTAGCTGTCGATGCCGTGCAGGCGGCGCTGCTCGGCATAACTCAGGTAGAGCTGCCGCATCGCGCGCGTCATGCCGACGTAGCACAGCCGCCGCTCCTCCTCGAGGCCGTCGAGATCGCCGCTCGAGCGCTGGTGCGGAAACAGACCCTCCTCCATCCCGGTGAGGAACACCACTCCGAACTCGAGTCCCTTGGCCGAGTGCAGGGTCATCATCTGAACACAGTCTTCCCAGGCATCCGCCTGGCCTTCACCGGCCTCGAGCGCCGCGTGGGCGAGGAAGGCTTCCAGCGGTGAGAGCTCGGACTCCTCGGGACTGAAGCCGCGCGCTGCGCTCACCAGCTCCTCGAGGTTCTCGACGCGGACCTCGCCGCGTTCGGCCTTCTGCCGTCCGTAGTGCTCGATCAGCCCGCTCGCCCTGAGCACCTCGTCCACCTGCTCGTGCAACGGAAGCGTGCGAATCTCCCCGGCGAGGCGCTCGATCAGTGCCAGGAAGCCGTGGATCGCCGCCGCGGCGCGCGGACCGTTCGTGGCGGCGGCGATGGAGGCGCCGGCGGCTTCCCACAGGGAGCTCCCGGCGCCGCGCGCATGCGCGCGCAGTACCTCGAGGCTCTTTGCCCCGATGCCGCGCGGCGGCAGGTTCACCACGCGCTCGAAGGATCCGTCGTCACGTCGGTTCGCGATCAGGCGCAGGTAGGCGAGTGCGTCCTTGATCTCGGCGCGCTCGAAGAAGCGCAGGCCCCCGTAAACCCGGTAGGGCATGCGTGCCGAGAGGAACGCCTCTTCGAAGACGCGCGACTGGGCATTCGAGCGGTAGAGGATCGCGACCTCGCGCCGCAGGCCGCCTTGAGCGACGTGCTCACGGATGCGGTGCAGAACGAACTCCGCCTCGTCGCGCTCGTTGAAGGCGGCGTAGAGGCGGATCGGATCGCCGCGTACGCCGCTCGTCCAGAGGTTCTTGCCGAGGCGGCCGACATTGTGGGAGATCAGCGCATTGGCGGCATCGAGGATGCTCGCGGTGGAACGGTAGTTCTGCTCGAGGCGGAAGAGTGCGGCACGGGGGTAGTCGCGGCGAAACCGCTCCAGATGCTGGGCATTTGCGCCCCGGAAGCGAAAAATTGCCTGGTCGTCATCGCCGACCACGAACGGGATACTGGCAGCGCCCTGCACGGATTGCGCTTCCGCCGTGGTCAGCCGGTCCGGCGCCGCGAGGAGCTTCAGCCATGCATACTGGATCGCGTTGGTGTCCTGGAACTCATCGACCAGCACGTGCCGGAAGCGCCGGCGATAGTGCTCGAGCAGTCCGGGGTTGTCGCGCCACAGCTCGAACGCCCGCAGCAGCAGCTCGGCGAAATCGACCACGCCGGTACGGGCGCAGGTCTCCTCGTACGCGGCGTAGAGACGGATCATCTGTGCGCGCGTCGGGTCGCGGTCCTCACTCAGCTGCTTCGGGCGCCGACCCTCGTCCTTGTTGGAGTTGATGAACCACTGCACCTCCCGCGGCGCCCAGCGGCTCTCGTCGAGCTCGGCCGCACGGATCACCTTGCGGATGAGGCGCTGCTGGTCCTCGGAGTCCATGATCTGGAAGCCCTGCACGAGGCCCGCCTCGCGCCAGTGCATGCGCAGCAGCCGATGCGCAATGCCGTGGAAGGTGCCGATCCACAGTGCGCCTGCCGGCACGCCGAGCAGCCGTTCGATGCGCGCGCGCATCTCGCCGGCGGCCTTGTTGGTGAAGGTGACGGCGAGAATACCGTGCGGCGATGCACCGAGCGCCTCGATGACCCAGGCGATGCGGTGAGTGAGCACGCGCGTCTTGCCGCTGCCGGCGCCCGCGAGCACCAGCGACGGTACCGCAGGCGCGGTCACCGCCGCGCGCTGCGCATCGTTGAGCGGCGCGAGTATCGGGGTCAGATCCATCGGCGAGGTGGCCATCGGGGGCCGCATTCTATACGGGAAGGCTTCGCTCCTCGCCCCGTCGGGCCCTTGCTTCAAGTCTGTAGCCTCAAGCCTCGGTCGCGAGCCGTTCGCTCGCAAATCGCACCAGCGCCACGACGAAGCTGAGCAGCACCGGACCGATCACCAGGCCGAGGATCCCGAACGCGGCAGCCCCGCCGATCGCGCCGATGAAGATGGCGAGCGTCGACACCTCGGCGTGGCTCGCGGTGAGCAGCGGTCGCAGCACGTTCTCGACGATCCACAGCAGGCCCGTCCAGCACGCGAGGAAGATCGCCGCTCCCCAGTGTCCGCCGATGACGAGCGCGAGCACCGCGGGCACCAGCACGATGGCGGCGCCAGCGGGCAGGAAGGCAGCGATCGTGGCGATGACGCCGAATACCACCGGCGAGGGCAGCCGTACGATCGCAAAACCGACGCCGACGAAGATGCCCTGGGCGAGCGCGGTCGCGGCGGAGCCGAACACCACCGCGCGTGTCACATTGCCGAGGTAGTCTATGAGCTGCCTGCGGCGCTCGTGTTCCACCGGGATGAGCCGCGTCAGTCCCTCGATCATGGCGCGGCCGTCCTGCAGGAAGAAGAACAGCATGAACAGCATCATGAAGAAGCCGACCAGGGTGCCGAAGATTCCGAGCGCAATGCTGCCTCCCATGGCGGCCGCGGACTTGAGCACGCTCTGCACACTGTCGGTCAACCAGCCCTGTATGTCGGCAGCGCTCACTGCCGCGTTCTCGCGCACCCAGCCGATCGCGGTGCCGATCAGCGGGTACGCCGAGAAACGATCGAGTAGCTCAGTGTAAGAGGGAAATGACAGACTGCGCAGATAGGCAATGAGGCGCGCCACCTGGCCGGCGAACACCACCCCGAGCATCGACAGCGGCGCCAGCACAAAAAAAGGCGTGAGCACGGTGATGATGCCGGCCGACAGCGCGCGCCGTCCCCGCAACCCCCGTGTCAGGCGCTCATGCAGCGGGTAGAGGATGAAGGCGAGCACCGCCGCCCAGCCGAGAATGCTGCGCAGCGGGCTCAGGATCAGGTACAGGGCGTACGCGAGGATGAGGACCGTCGCGATCTGGAAGGATCGGCGGTAGAAGGTCGAATACATGGCGGCAAGCGTAACGGGATCGCATCGGCCACGCGACCTGTAAGCAATTCTTAGCGAGATTCAGCCGGCGCGCCCCGAGCTGGACGGCCGGGCCTCACTGCGCGCTCTTCAGCGTGGTCCAGGCACGCGTGCGGATGCGCTCGGTTGCAGGGTTTGCTTCGGCTTGCTCGTAGAGGCGGCGCGCGATATCCCGCGTGGGGTAGATCGTGGGATCGTTGAGGATCTGCGGGTCCACGTAGCGATTTGCAGCCCTGTTGTTGTTGCCGTAGTGGATCTCGTTGGTGATCGCGGCGATCACCTGCGGCTGCAGGACGAAATCGATGAAGCGGTGCGCGGCGTCGGGATGTGGTGCGCCGGCGGGGATCAGCAGAGCATCATAAGTGACATTGGCGCCCTCCCTGGGCACCGTGAACGCGAGATTCAGTGCGACTCCGGCCTCACGAGCCTGCGCGCGCGTCGCGGCGGCATCACTCGACCAGCACATCGCGATGCACAGCTCCTTGTTGAGCAGATCGCTGCTGAAGGACAGCGAGTCGAACGCCCTGATGTAGGGACGCACCTTCAGGAGCAACTGCACGGCCGCCTGGTAGTCCTCCGGTCGCGTCGAGTTCGGGTCGAGGTGCAGGTACTTGAGCGCGAGCGGCAGCACGTCCGAAGGCGAGTCGAGAAAGGTCACGCCGCAATCGGCGAAGTGCCGGATGACCGCCGGCTTGAACAGCATGTCCAGGCTGTCGACGGGGGCGTTGGGCATGCGGGCGCGGATCATGTCGACGTTGTAGGCGAAGCCGTTGATGGCGTGCAGGTAAGGCACGGCGTGACGGTTGCCGGGGTCGGCGTGGGCGGCGATCGTGAGAACGTCCCGATCCAGGTTGCTCCAGTTCGTGAGCTTGGCGCGATCGAGCGGACGGTAGGCGCCGGCTTTGATCTCGCGGCTGAAGAAATCGGTCGACGTGGCGACGACGTCGTAGTGACAGTCGCCCGCCAGCACGATGCCCTCGAGCGTGTTGGCGGAGTCGTAGGTGTCGTACACGACGTGAATGCCGGTCGTGCGCTCGAAGTCGGAGATGGTGTGCTGGCCGGTATAGCCCGCCCAGTTGGCGAGGTAGAGGACCTTGTCTTCCGTTGGGGTTGGTGAGCCGGGCTCGGTGCCCGCGCCGCAGCCCGTCAGGAACGAGAGCGCCACCACACCCGCTGCGCCGATCGCCGCGCTCACCCGCTGCGGGCTGCGCGGGAGGGCCGTCAGACCCGCTTCAATCCGTGCCGTCGTTGATGCGCGCGATCGCATGGAGAACGTCGGCAACGGCACGCTCCAGGCCCGCACGGATCTCCGCGGGCGGCGCGCCAGGCCGGATGCGCGCGATGAGGTCGTCGAGCTTGGCGCGCGCGAGCCATGCCTTGTGTCGCGCGTATTCGGCAACGATTCCGGGCTCACCCCAACCGAGGACTCCATCCTTGGTGGGATCCGGCCAGCGCAAGTCCCGCGCGACCAACCCCGGGACCAGTGTGATGCGCTCGCCGGGCCGAGTGAGGGCCGTGGCACGGTGGACGATCAGGTTTCCCTGCTGCAGCAGCGCGTAGCCGGCGGCGGGAAATGATGCTGTGACCACCCGATCCGGCGGCAGGTCCTGGGCATTTGCCTCCGTCAGCCTTTCGGCCGCGGTGCCGAGAAGCCGCGCCGCCTGCGCGATCGACCCGTGGAAGAACTGGAAATCGCCGCCGCTCAGAGTTCGCGGATCGTTGAGCAGCAGCACATAGTCGAAGCCGATCGAGTCCACGTGCCAGGTGTCGACCGCCCGGGTTACGTCCTCCGGCGCATAGTTGATGTAGATCTGCTGCGACGGCATGCTGTGCGGCAGCAGCTCGCAGCCGACGATCTCCGACAGAAACGCAGTGACCTGCGGGCAGTTGCAGAGATCGCGCAGAAATCTCGATCGATAGACGCCGCCGGCGAGATACCGCGCCGTGCGATCGCTGCTCAGGCAGTGGGCCCGCAGCGATAGCGCGACGGCGCGCGCCACGACCACACCCTCCTCGGAAAGGATCCGCAAGGGCCCGGCGACCCCCACGTCACTGGCGCACGCCTCGATCTGCGCGGGCGTGTAGCCGAGTTCGGCCAGGCGCCACACCTGCCGCGGGGGCTCGAGCGCCAGGTGACGCGCGGGCTCGAAAGGCGGCTCGTCGGCCAGGGGCTGATAGGTCGGCGGCAACTCCTGCGGGAACGACAGCGGGTCGGCCAACATTCTCGCGCTTCGCGGGAAGCTGACGGCCGACTATTCCGCGCCACCCCCAGCCTTGCCCCAGCGATAGCTCACCCGCAGCCCGTAAACGCGCGGCTCGTTGGTCGTGAGCCGCAAGTCGAAGTTGCCGGTGTTGCTGTAGATGATGGCGTTCTTGTCGGCGAGGTTGGTGATGTAGAACTCCGTCAGCCACTTGCCGTTCGCCGAGTTCAGCCCGAGTCGCAGGTTCATGAGCGAGTAGGACGGCTGCAGGATGCGCGGCAGACCGGTGTTGACGTCATTGGGATTGAGCCCGTTGTACATGTCGCCCTTGTGGGCCATGTCGAACTGCGCATAGCCGCGCAGCCGATCGCTGAGAGGCTGCTCGTAGCGCACGTTCCAGCTCCAGCTGAAGTAAGGCGCGAACGGTAGACGCTCGCCGAGGTACGCCTGGTAGTTCGGGTCGATCACGTCAACCACGGACGCCTGGGTGTAGTTGACCGAGGCCTGCAGCGCCCAGCGCTCGCCGAGGTGGTAGTCGATGTTGGATTCCGCGCCATAGATATGCGCTTCGCCGACATTGATGTTGTAGCTCGAGGTCGGGCACACGAGCGCGTTGTAGATGAGCGCCTGCAGGTTTTTCCAGTCCATGTAGTAGGCGGCGCCGTTCCACAGCAGCTGATACTGCGGGAACGTGGTCTTCCATCCCACCTCGTAGTTGTTGAGCGTGTCCGGGGTGTAGTTCTGGGGCACACCGCTCGCGTAGCAGCCGTTGGGACCGGACGGGAGCCCGGAGTTCGAGCCGCCCGGGCGGAAGCCCTGTCCCCAGTCGGCGTAGACCATCGCGTGGTCGGTGACCTTGTAGCTGAGGCCGGCCTTGCCATCGACCTTGTGCGAGCTCTGGGAGAAGTCGCTCGGCGTGTTGAAGGCGTAAGCGAAACCCAGAATCGGCGTGTCGTAGCGCTCGTCGTCGTGAAAATGAACCACCCCCGCCTCGACGTTGAGCTTGTCGGTGACATCGAAGTTGATGTTGGCGAACTCGGTGGTCTGGAGAATATGCGAGGTCTCGGTGTACGTGTACCAGACCCCGGGCGGCAGGGTCGGCTTGGTGAGGCCGTAATACGCGAGCTCGGACTGGAATGCCGCGCCGTTGTACTGCAGATTCGGCATGAAGTACGGGTCGTTGTAGTTCTTGTCCGTGATCCTCTCCCAGAAGAACCCTGCGAGCCAGTGGAAGCGGCCTCCGGGCTTGGAGGTCAGCCGCAGCTCGTTTGACCATTGCTCAGGGTCGACGTTGTATTCGTAATATTGCGTTGCCGGCTTGCAGCCGGTGAACGGGCCGGTGCCGTAATACGGGTCGTTCAGGCAGGTGAAGCCCTCCTGCGTGCCCGGATAACCGCCGGTGGGAGCGCCGGCATTGTAGTTCTCTTCATATTGCGAGTATTCGTTCACCTGGCGCCGCTCCTGATTCCAGTAGCTGCCGATATACACCAGGTCGCCGATACCGACGTCGCCGTCCACACGGAACTCGACCATGTTGGTCTCGAACAGATTCGCCTCGGGACCGAAACGATCGACGGTACGCGGGGGCAGATTCGGCAACTCGTCCCACGCTCCGAGCGTATGCTGGCGCTGGAAGGCGTAGGTGACGAGCGCGCTCCAACCCTCGTTGACCTGCGCTTTGAGCTCCGCGCGTCCCCCTTCGACATTCTCGCGGTTGTAGTCGTCGCGCGCCCACGGGGCGTTGGTCGATTTGGCGGTGTTGACCCAGGTGCGGGTGACCAGCTCGTTGTTGATGAAGCCACCCTGCGAGTTGCTGTACCCGGAGAGCCGCAGCCCGAGCACCCCGGGGGCCAGCGGCACGTTGAGAAAACCCTCATAGGTCCAGTTCTGCTGCGCGCTCTGGATCTGGCCGCCGTCGAAGTCGACGCCGGCGCCGAACGAGTTCAGGTCGGGCTTGTTGGTGATGTAGCGAATGGCACCGGACATCGCCCCCGCTCCGAAAGTCGTCCCCTGCGGGCCGTTCAGCACCTCGATGCGCTCGACGTCGTAGAGGTGCAGGTCGGGCTGCGAGCCGCCGTAGCTCATCGATATGTCGTCGACGAAGAAGCCGGTGGACGAGGTGTTGGCGTAGTTGGGATTGCTGCCGTCGGAGACCCCGCGCATCACGAACAGCTGCGTCCCGGGTCCCGTGCTGATGTACGAGATGGACGGCACCTTCTGCAGGTAGTCGTCCATGTTGTTGATGGCGAGGTTCTGCAGGTCCTTCTGCGTGAAGACGTCGATGCTTTCCGGAACGATCTGCAGGTTCTCGGCGACCTTGCGCGCGGTGACGACGACTTCCTGCAGCCCTGGGGGTCCGCCACCCGCCTCGGCGGCCGCGTCGGCGAGCGCCGGCGCCGGAGGGAGCGCCGCCGCGGCGAGCGCGGCGGTGACCGCGAGGCCGATCTGCACGCGCGCACCGCGGGCCTGGTGCGGCGAAGGATCCATGCAGGAACGGAGTACGGAATCGCGGCGACCTGATTGCATCCAAAAACCCCCTGGTCGGCCTTCGCGGGTGGCCCACCTTGTATCAGCGATCATCCTTTGCGCGCACGGCAGGAGTCAAACGTCCGCACTCGCCGCGGGGCGGTCGTTGCTCGTGCGCGCGCTCTCAGTCGAAGCGCGCGAGGCAGTCTCCGAGCACGCGCCGTAGCGGCTCGAGCTCCTGCTCGAAATGCCGCCAGTATCCCACCGCGGAGTCGTAGAGCGGCTGGCGCACCTGCTCGGCGCTTGCCGTGCGGATTGGACGCTGAGTCTCGTGGAATCGCAGGCAGGCGGGCTCGAACGGCAGCCGGCAAGCGCTGAGCAGACGGCGGACGGACTCCTCCGGGTCGCGCACCAGCTCCTCGTACTGCACGTGCAGCACTTTGCCGGGGAGCATCGCATCCCAGTGGTCCATGAGCTCGAGGTAGCAGCGGTAGTAACGCCCGAGATGCCCGAGGTCGTAGCTGAAGGTCTGCCCCTCGGCAAAGTACTGCCTGAAGGTGCTGAAGCAGGCGTCCATCGGATGACGTCGCGCGTCGATCACCGTCGCGTTCGGCAAAATGGCTTGAATCAGACCGACGTGTGAGAAATTGTTCGGCAGCTTGTCGGTGAAGTGGGCACGGCCGGAGCGTAACGGTGCAGTCTCGGCCAGATAGCGCGCGCCGAGTGCCGCGACGCCCTCCCGCGGCACGCGCTCGAGCGTATCGGGATAGCCGTCGCGGCCCGGCGTCAGGTTATCGAGCTGCGCGACGATGTTGAGAACGTTCGGCAACTCCATCGTGCCGTCGACACCAGGGTGGCTGGCGAGGATCTGCTCCACCAGCGTCGACCCCGAGCGCGGCAGTCCGACGATGAAGATCGGGGCACTGTCCGGGTCGCCGCCGCCGGCGTGTCTCGCGAAGAACGCCGCGTCGAAGAAACCGCGGATGCGTGCCGTGCGGCGCTCGAAGAGCTCGATGTCGAAGGGTGCATCGAGCGAGCGCAGGGCATTGCCGCGCGCGTAAGCAGCGAAGGCACGGGGGTAATCCCGGCGTTGCTCGTAGGCTTTGCCGAGCGCGAAATGCAGCTGCGCCTCGTTGCTGCGACCCTGCACGCCGCGATCCAGCAGCCCCTCCATGGTGCCGACCTCCTCATCGCTGAACGCATAGTTCTTGAGATCAGCCAGACTCCACCACGCCTCGCACCGGTCCGGCTGCATGCCCAGCACCGTGCGGTAGGTGGCCTCGCACTCGCGTCGCAGGCCCAGGGTCTTCTGCACGTGGCCGACTGACATGCGCAGACCGGCGTCTTCGGGCTTGAGTTCCGCCGCGCGCCGGTACGCCTCGAGCGCCCGCTCCTGACGCATGAGGCGCGTCGCAACGCCTGCGACCGTGACCCAGCTCTGCGGGCTCTTGGGCTCGATCTGAACCAGGTGCTGCGTGGCGGCATCGGCCTCGGCCAGTCGCCCCTGCGCGATCAGCGCCGGCGCGAGCCCGCGGTACGCGAGCGGCAGGTACACACATTGCCTGAGCGCGTGACGCAGCAGTCGCTCGGCATCCTGCGCCCGGTCGGCGGCGAGGGAGAGCGCGGCGAGCCCGCAGAGCGCCGCGACGTGAGCCGGGTCCTGCCGCAGGATGGCGCGAAAGATGTCTTCGGACTTGCGGCGATCGTCTGCGAGCAACGCCGTGGTGGCCTCCTCGATGTGCGCACGCTGCGGGTCGGTGAAGCGTGCACGCTCGAAGGCGATGCGCGCATCGTCGTACTGGCCGAGCTCGACGAGCACGTCGCCATAGGCGAGCCACGCTCGGGTGTGGTGAGGCTGTTTCTCGAGCACGCGCCGCACCTCCTCGCGCGCTTGGCTGCCGAGCCCCTGGCGGCGCAGGGCGCGTGCCAGATCGACGCGGGCCTCGATGAAGTCGGGAGCGCGGCCGAGCAACGGCCGAAGGATCGCGATGCTCTCGCCAGGCTTGTCCTGGTCGAGTAGTGCGACCGCCAGCAGCCACTCGCAGCGCGGCTCCGCCGCCCGCTCGGAGTTAAGGGCACGCAGCATCCGTTCGGCGGTCCCCGCCTGGCCGGCGCGCAGCGCCGCACGAGCACGGCGCAGGCGCTCATCGAAGCTCATCGATCGGCTTGGCGCATCCATGGTTCGCAACTCCGCTGCGGCAGTTTACGATCCCCGCCGGCCGTACACCCATACACCCAGCAACAGCCGGTGCCGGATGAAACACTTTCTGACCGCCCTCCCGTTCACCCTGCTCCTTACGGTCTCGATGCCCGCCGCGCACGCAGCGCGGCCGCTCGCGCCCGAGGACTGGTATCGCTTCCACGACGTCAGCGGGCTCACCGTATCTCCCGACGGCGCCTCCGTCGCCTACCTGGTGACGAGCTTCGAGCGCGCCTCCGACGACAGCCGCAGCGCCGTGTGGCTGGTCGACTGGAACGGCCGGGCGAGCGTGCAGCTCACGCGCGGGGAGAGCGCGAGCGAGCCGCGCTTCAGACCCGACGGACGCTTCGTGAGCTTTCTCAGCGCGCGGCCTGCGAGGACGCCCACCCAGCTGTGGGTGGTGCCGCGCCGCGGCGGAAAGGCGCAGCGGCTGAGTCACTGCAGTGGCGAGGTGACGGAGTATGCCTGGTCCCCCGACGGCCGCCATGCCGTCGTGGTCATGCATGCAGCCGAGGATCCGAAGGCGCCCGAGCCCATCGTGATCGATGCCTGGCACTTCAAGCAGGACAAGGAGGGGTACCTGAGTGCGGCGCTACGCGGACATCTCTACCTGCTCGACACCGGGAGCGGCGCGTGCACCCCACTGGCCCGCGACGAGCAGCGCGCCGACTCGGCGCCGGTTTTCTCCGCGGACGGTCGGCAGATTGCCTTCGTCGGCAACGACAACGGCGTGCAGGAGTCGCGCACCGCCGGCCGCGACCAGATCTACCTCGTCGATGCGACCGCCGGCGCGCAGCCGCGCCCGTTGCTGTCGACGTGGTCGCCGAACCATCAGCATCTCGAATGGAGTCCCGACGGGCGACTGCTCGCTTTTCTCGTCGGCGATGAGCCGAAGTACAACTCCTACATAACCGACATCCTCGCGGTAGCGGAGCTGCCCTCGGGGCGAGTGCGCGAGCTCACCCGCGCTCTCGATCGTGCAGTCGTCTCGCCGAAGTTCACCGCCGACGGCAGTGCGATCGAGTTCGCGGTCGAGGACGACGGAGTGCAATATCCCGCGAGCGTCGCCCTCGCGGGCGGCGCCATCACGCGCCTCGCCAATTCGCTGGTTGTCACGGAGATCACCTCCGCCGCCGGGCATACGGCGGCTCTGGTCGGCGACGATCGCACGCCGTTCGAGGTGTTTGCGCTCGAAGACGGGCGGCCGCGGCGGCTGAGCGACCACAACCACGCGCTGTTCTCGGAGCTCACTCTCGGGTCGGTCGAGGACATCCGCTTCCCAAGTCGCGACGGCACCGAGATCCATGGACAGATCGTCAAGCCGCCGGGCTATCAGGTCGGCCGCCGCTATCCGACGATCGTGTGGATTCATGGCGGTCCGAACGGTCAGGACGATCACTCCCTGGCACTCGCGAGCTATTCCCCGCAACTCGAGCGCCAGCTTTTTGCTACGCACGATTACGTGGTCCTTGCGATTAATTATCGCGGCAGCACCGGACGGGGGGTGCAGTTCGCCCGCGCCATCTTCGCCGACTGGGGGCATCTGGAGGTCGAGGATCTGCGGGCGGCAACCGACTACGCCCTCGCGCAGCAGATCGCCGATCCCGCGCGGTTAGGTCTTGGAGGCTGGAGCTACGGGGGAATCCTCACCGACTACACGATCGCCACTGATACTCGCTTTCGAGCGGCGATCAGCGGCGCCGGCAGCGCCAATCAGCTCTCGATGTACGGTGTCGATCAGTACGTCCTGCAGTACGACGCCGAGATCGGGGCACCGTGGCGAAACGAGGCACTCTGGATCAAGGTCTCCTATCCGTTCTTCCACGCCGAGCGCATTCGCACGCCGACGCTTTTCATGGGCGGCGACCGGGATTTCAACGTGCCCATAGCCGGCGGCGAGCAGATGTACGAGGCGCTGCGTACGCTCGGGGTGCCGACACAGCTGGTCGTCTACCCGGAGCAGCACCACGAGCTGAGCCGCCCGAGCTTCCTGGTGGACCGCTACCGGCGATATCTCGAGTGGATGGACCGGTATCTGCAGCAGCCCTGAGAAGCGCGCCTACCAGCGGTTGCGCAGCTCGCGCAGCTTGACGAAGACGGTCCCCGCATCCGGCCGCTCGCCGATCTGCGGGAACTTCTCGCGCAGCCGCGCGATCACTTCGGGGTTCTGCAGTCGGAAGAAAGTGTTGATGCGCTTCTCACGGCCGAGCGTGGTCACGACCGCCGCCGCAGGATCGTGGCGACGCGCTGTCCCAAGAAGCTCCGCCGCTTCGCGGTTGCCCGGCTCCCGGTCGAGGGTGAACTCGAGATTGCGTGCCAGATATTCGTGGCCCGGGTAGACCTGGGTCGCATCCGGCAGCCGCGCGAGCTGCGTCACGAAGGTGGTGTAGAGAGTCTCGGGATCGCCGCCGTTGTGGCAGTTGCCGGCGCCGGCATTGAAGAGCGTGTCACCGCAGAAGAGCGCTTGCCGGTCGGTGTGCGCGAGCAGGCAGACGTGCGCCATGGTGTGGCCCGGGGTATCGAGGCACTCGAGCTCGACCGTGCGCCCCACGCGAATGACATCCCCGGCGCTGAGGCCCCGGTCGACGCCGCCGATGCGGCTGGCTGCGCCCGCGTGCGCCGCGATTTTTGCGCCGGTCGCATCCTTCAGGCCGGCATTACCGCCGGTGTGGTCGCTGTGCTCGTGGGTATTGAGGATCTGGGTGATCTGCCAACCGCGCCGGGCCGCGGCATCGAGGCACAGGCGCCATTCGAGGGGATCCACGGCGAGCGCCTCGCCCGTTTCCGCACAGGCGATGAGGTAATGGAAGTTTCGCAGCGAGTTCCCCGACCATATACGTTCCGTCAACATAAGTTCCTCCTTGTCGCGCCCTCGCAACGTACCGCGGACGTGCCGGGCGGCGCCATAATGTAGCGATGAGCCATACGTTCCTTTTCGAGCCGGCGGTATGGTCCGGGACCGGGACGCTGTGGCGCGCCGATGGCCATCCGCTCGAGACGGTGAGCCGCACCGAGATCGCCCACCGGCCGGAGTGCTGGCTGCTGTCGGGTAGCGTGAAGGTACTCGGCTCGCCGCCGACGGAGTTCGTGCACGCCTACCTGATCCAGCCACCGAAGGCGGGCGGCTCGAGCCTCAAGTGGACCTTCGAGAGCGCGACGCTCGGGAAGCTCGCGGGAAGGTTCGAGGTCATCGGACCTTCGATCCTCTCGGTATTCGGCAGCGAGGTCTCCGGCTATCACGGCGTGGAGCACCTCGGCCAGAGGGATCCCGACCATTATCGTTCCGCCGGTCTATTGTTGCTGAAGGATCAGATCATCTACTCGTGGGAGTACGTGTTGACACGCGGGGATTCGGCGCTCAAGGGGCGCGCAGCATCGGCAGGTAGTGATCCGCCAGCAGCGCGGCGAAAAGCCACATGAGGTAGGTCACCGAGAAGCGGAAGACCCGCATTGGCAGCCCTTCTCTCGCGGTGATCTTGAGCGCGAGCGCGTAATAAAGAAAAAACCCGTTCAGCACCAGCGCGGCGGCGAGATACAGCAGTCCGCTGAGGCGCGTGAGGTACGGGAGCAGCGTCACCACCGTGAGCAGCACGGTGTACAGCAACACCTGCAACCGCGTGTAGGCGACTCCATGCGTCACCGGCAGCATCGGAATGCCGGCGCGCGCGTAATCGTCCCGCCGCGCGATGGCCAGCGCCCAGAAATGCGGCGGCGTCCACGCGAAGATGATGAGGAACAACAGCAGCGCATCGGGGTCGACGTGCCCCGTGACCGCGGTCCATCCGAGCACCGGCGGTGCTGCGCCGGCCGCGCCGCCGATGACGATGTTCTGGGAGGTTGCGCGTTTCAGCCACAGGGTATAGATGACCGCATAGCCGATGAGCGACAGGAAAGTCAGCACTGCGGTGAGCAGGTTGACGAGGAAAGCGAGTATCGCCATCGCCGCTACGCCGAGGACCGCGGCGAAGGCCAGCGCGCTGCGCTCGGTGAGCTGGCCGGTCGGTAGCGGACGCCCGCAGGTACGGGCCATCTGCTCGTCGATGCGTCGGTCGAGCACGTGATTGAGCGTCGCGGCGCACGCGGCGGCGAGCGCGATGCCGAGATTGCCGAAGAGCAGCGCATCCCACGGTGGGACCCCGGGGCTCGCGAGCAGTGTCCCGACGATCGCGGTGAAGGCGATGAGCGAGACGACCTTCGGTTTGGTCAGCTCGAGGTAGCGTCGCCAGAGGGCCGGCCGTCGCGCATGCGCTGTGTAGTATTCCGTTGGCGTGGCCATATCCGGGACGACTCGCGAAGGGGCCGCTGTCCCCGTGAGCATGCAGCCTAACAGATCGCCGGGCCGCTGCGGCTCCCCCGGACGGCTGACTTGCAGGAGCCGTGTTTTGAGGACTCAACGTGACATCAGCGCGGCGAGAGCGATCGCAACAGCGCGAGCGTTGCCAGGAGCAGAATCGCAGCGCCTGCGGTATGCGCCGTTGCGAGCCACAGCGGGAAGGCCCTGAGCACCATCGCGATGCCGATCGTGAGCTGCAGTGCGAGCGCTGCCAACACCGCCCAGGCACGGGGTCTCGCTGCAGCGAGGCCGCGCCGGCACAGCACGAAGATCGCGGCGAGCGAAAGCACGGCGCTGGTCACGAGTGCTCCGAGACGATGCGTGAGATGGATGGCGACACGGGCCGGGTTATCGAGCACGCCTCCCTCGTAGTTGATGTCGAGTCCGCGCCAGAGCACGAAGGCGTTGCGGAAATCAGCGTGCGGCCACCAGCTCCCCTGGCACCGGGGGAAGTCCGGACAGACGATCGCCGCGTAGTTGCTGCTGGTCCAGCCTCCCAGGGCGATTTGCGCGGCGAGCACAACGAGTGCGAGCAGCGACAGCCGGCGTGAAGCGGCCAGGGAGGACGCGCCGCCTCGGCGGGGATCGAACCCGGCGCCACCACCTGCGGTATCGGCCCAGGAGGTCGAGCGCAGCGACAACATCAGCCACTCGAGCAACGCGAGCGTCGTCATGCCGAAGAGCAGATGCGCCGTGACGATGAGCGGTTTGAGCTGCCAGGTGACGGTGAGCATTCCAAGCAGTGCCTGGAAGGCGACGATCACGGCGAGCGCGATCGTGAGTGGCGCGAGCTGCGGACTCACGACTCGCGAGCGGCGCGCGCCGACGGTGAGCGCGGCGATTGCGACGATGATGAGGGCAAGTGTGCCGGCGGCGTAGCGGTGGACCATCTCGCGCCACGCCTTGCCGGGCTCGAGCGGACGGCCTGGGTAAATGGCCGCGTGCGCATGCGTGGCCTGCTCGGCGCCGAGCGGTGTCAGGTGGCCGTAGCAGCCGGGCCAATCGGGGCAGCCGAGCCCCGCAGCGGTCAGTCGCACGTAGGCGCCGAGCACCACCACCGTGAAACCGAGCAGCAGCCCCGCGACGGCGAGGCGTCGCATCCAGCGGGCAACAGAGTCAGCGGCCATCACCCGATATGGGACAGCCGCAGGAGCTTCTGCAGGTCTTCGAGCATACCGCGCAGGTCCGTGCGGGCGTCGTAGCTCATCACGAGATTGCCGAGCGGATCGACGACGTACAGCGCGTGCGCCCGCGGTTGCGCCTCGGCCGTCCCTGGCCGGCGCCCTTCGGGGCGACCTTGCGGTCGACCAAAATCGCTCCCGGCGATTTTGTGCTCCTCAACCGACCCGGGCTCACGTGTGTCGAGCTCGCGCAGCAGCGGTTGCGCAGCCGGTCCACTGGCATCGAGCACCGCGAGGTCGGGATGCTCGCGTGCGAGGAAGCTGCGTGCGCAGCAGTCACCGGTGACGAGGAACACGCGCTCGAGGCGACTCATGTCGGTGCCGAGCGCGAGCCGGGTCTGGCGCGCCACGTACAGTGCCTGCCGGCAGGCCGTGTCGCAGGCGCCATCGCCCGCGTAGACCAGCGACCACTTGCCGCGCAGTGCCGGCGTCTCACTGGGCGCGGCCCCCGTGTCCGCGTCGTTGGCGCCGGAGCTGTCGACGGCGATGCGCGGCAAGGCAACCGCAGGCAGCGGGCGCGCCGGCGTAAAGAGGTGCCCGTGATTGACGCGGCCCGCCGGGCGCCAGGCGGTGCCGTAGTAGGTCAGGAACGCGATCACGACCGGCAGGAGGAAGAGCGCCGCGAGCAGCGCCAGGGTGCGCAGGTTACGTGCGCGCACGGTCGCGGCGGACGACTCGTCGGGCAAGTCGTAGTCGACCGGGGTCATCTGACGTCCTCGCGGCGGTGCCGGCGCAGCACGAACCACCCCGCGAGCGCCAATGCCGCGAAGATCCACCACTGGAACGCGTAACCGAAATGCCGCATCGGCGCGAGTCCGGGCGGCTGCCAGTCCCGCTCGAATCCATACGGTGCCCCGGGATCGAGCAGCAGGATACGCTCACCCAGGGGTTTGCCGAGTGCCTGGGCGAGCTCCTCGATGCGCGGATAGCTCGTGACCTTGGGCCACGGGGTAGCGGACGCGGGAGCCACACGCCCGCTCGCGAGTCCGGCGCTCGGCAATGCAGCGGTGCGGCCGGTGAGCGTCACGGGACCTGCCGGCTCGAGTCTGACATCGGGCAGCTGTGTGCGCACGCCCCCGAACGGCACCCAGCCACGGTCGACGAGCAGTTCGGGCGATGTGCTGCGCGCGAGCGGCGTCAGCACCTCGAAGCCCGCGCGGCCCCGGAATATCCGGTTGTCGAGCAGGAACTGGTGAGCGCCGTCGAGCTCGCCGCTCACACGCACGCGCTGATAGAGCGGCACCGCGGTCACCGCGCGCGCCCCGAGGTCGATCACCTGCGCGCCGCCGCGGGAGAAGCCGGCCCACTGCGTCTCGCGGTCGAGGCCGCGATGCCATTGCCACAGCCCCAATCGCACGAACAGTGCGGCAAGCGTGACGGCGAGAAGCAGCGAGCCGATCGACCGCGCAGACATGCGGGCCACGGGCGTCACGAAAGACGGCACCGGAAATTGCTCCGGGCTCGCGCGGCGATACACTGCAGCGCTATGAGCGAGGTGGTACGGCTGCTGGTTGTCTTGTGCCTGGCTGCGATCATCGCGAGCCTCGGCTCGGCGCTGTTCCATCTTTCCCGCGGCAGCCGCACCCAGGGCGCTGACGGCGAGGATGCTTCTGCCAAGCTGGCGCGCGCACTCACCGTGCGCATTGCGCTGTCGCTGCTGCTGTTCGTGGTGTTGATGCTGGCCTGGTACTTCGGGCTCATCTCACCCCACACGCTCGCGGGCGGTCTGGCACCGCATCGTTGAATGTGAGGTCGGCGCCGATGGCGCTTACCGCCTACAGCCAGTAGACGAAGATGAACAGCCCGAGCCACACCACGTCGACGAAGTGCCAGTACCACGCGACCGCCTCGAACGCGAAATGACGGTTCGGAGTGAAGTGCCCGCGTAGCACGCGCAACCAGATGACGGTCAGCATGATGGCGCCGATCGTCACGTGCAGGCCGTGAAAGCCGGTCAGCATGAAGAACGTCGAGCCGTAGATACCGGTCGTGAGGCGCAGACCCATGTCGCGGTAGGCCTCGCTGTACTCGTGCGCCTGCAGACTCACGAAGGTGAAGCCGAGCAGGAAGGTGAGCGCGAGGAATACCCGCAGAACGCCGCGATTGCCGGCGCGCAGCGCATGGTGCGCGATGGTGATCGTGACGCCGCTGGTGAGAAGGATCGCGGTGTTGATGGCCGGAATCGGCGTGGGTGCCATCGGGCTGAAGGTGCCGTTGGCGAGCCCGCCGACGTGCCCCGGACCGTTGGTCGGCCAGCCGGCCTCGAATTGCGGCCAGAGAACGAAGTTGGTGAATACCTTCACGCCCTGGCCGCCGAGCCAGGGCACCGACAGCACGCGGGCATAGAACAGCGCGCCGAAGAAGGCGCCGAAGAACATCACCTCGGAGAAGATGAACCACATCATCCCGAGCCGGAAACTGCGATCGACCTGAAGGTTGTAGATGCCGTGCTGGTTCTCGTCGACCACCGTGGAGAACCATCCGAAGAACAGATACGCGAGCAGCACCGCGCCCGGCGCGAAGATCCAGCCGCCCGCCCAGTCGTTCAGGTACCCGATGGCGCCCAGCATGATGGCGAACAGTGCCACCGAGGCCCGGATCGGCCAGGGACTGCCGTGGGGGATGTAGTACTGGCTGCTGTCGGGAGAGTGTGCGTCGGTCATGGTCGGAGTGCTTTCTAGCGCGTAGTCACGCGCGAGGATTCGTCATAGAAAGTGTAGGCGAGCGTGATCAGGTCGATGTGCGACGGCAGCGCCGGGTCGATGATGAAGCGCACCGGCATGTCGCGACCCTCGTTGAGCGCGAAGTGCTGCGGCGAGAAGCAGAAGCACTCGGTCTTGTGGAAATATGCCGCCACCTCGGAGGGCGCGATGTTGGGCACGGCCTGCGCCACCGTATCGCGGCCGGTCAGGTTCTTGGCGTAGAACTCGGCCGTGAACAGCTGCCCGGGATGCACCTGCACCGTGCGCACGACCGGGCGGAACTGGAATGTCCCGGCGCTCGCCACGTCCGCGAGAAACTCGACCGTGATGGTGCGGCTGACATCCGGGTGCTCGATCGCCTTGACGCGCTGGAGCAGCTTCGTCTGATCGCCGTAGCCGGTGACCGAGCACAGCACGTTGTAGAGCGGCACCAGCGCCCAACCGAAGGCGAAGGCGCCGGCGGCTATGCCCACCAGCTTCCAGGTCATGTTGAGATTGGCGCGGCGCAGCTCGCTCATCGGGAGGCGCGCACCAGAGTGAGGACGATGAAGCCGAAATAGAAGCCGGCCGCGATCAGCGCCCACAGCAACGCCGCGCGGCGTACCCGCCGCTGCTGCGGTGACGGACTGTGTGCCAGGCCCGCAGCCATCAGTGCTCCGCCCCCCGCGCGATGACCGCGTCCGACGGTGGCTCGGTCCAGGAGTGGAACGGCGGCGGCGAGGTCAGCTCCCACTCGAGTCCGTGTGCGCCTTCCCAGGCCCTGTTGCCGGCGGGCTCTCCACCGTGCACGCACTTCCAGATGAGGATGACGAACAGGAACTGCGAGAGTCCGAAGCCGAAGCCGCCGATCGAGGACACCATGTTCCAGTCGGTGAACTGCACGGCGTAGTCGGGGATGCGCCGCGGCATGCCGGCGAGACCCAGGAAGTGCTGCGGGAAGAACAGCACGTTGACGAAGATCGTCGAGAGCCAGAAGTGCCACGTGCCGAGCTTCATGTCGTACATGTGACCGGTCCACTTCGGCAGCCAGTAGTAGACACCGGCCATCATTCCGAAGATCGCACCCGGCACCAGCACGTAGTGGAAGTGCGCCACGACGAAGTAGGTGTCCTGGTACTGGTAGTCGGCGGGCACGATCGCCAGCATCAGCCCGGAGAAGCCGCCGATGGTGAAGAGGAACAGGAACGCCAGCGCGAACAGCATCGGCGGCTCGAAGGACAGCGAGCCCTTCCACATGGTCGCCGTCCAGTTGAACACCTTCACGCCGGTCGGCACCGCGATCAGCATGGTGGTGAGCATGAAGAAGAGCTGCGCGGCGAGCGGCATGCCGACGGTGAACATGTGGTGCGCCCACACGATGAAGGACAGGAAGGCGATCGAGGCGGTCGCGTACACCATCGCCTCGTAGCCGAACAGCGGCTTGCGCGAGAAGGTCGGGATGATCTCGGAAACGATGCCGAAGGCCGGCAGGATCAGGATGTAGACCTCCGGGTGCCCGAAGAACCAGAAGATATGCTGGAACATCACCGGATCGCCGCCGCCGGCGGCGGTGAAGAAGGTGGTGCCGAAGAAGTGATCCGTCAGCAGCATGGTCACGGCGCCCGCGAGCACCGGCATCACCGCGATCAGAAGGTACGCGGTGATCAGCCAGGTCCACACGAACAACGGCATCCGCAGCAGCGTGATGCTGGGCGCGCGCATGTTCATGATGGTGACGATCACGTTGATCGCGCCGAGGATCGAGGAGGCGCCCATCAGGTGGATCGAGAAGATCAGCATCGGGAAAGCGGCGCCGGTCTGCAGGACCAGCGGCGGATACATGGTCCAGCCGCCGGCCGGCGCCCCGCCCGGAACGAAGAACGAGCCGATCAGCAGCGTGAACGCAAACGGCAGGATCCAGAAGCTCAGGTTGTTGAGGCGCGGCAGCGCCATGTCGGGCGCACCGAGCTGCATCGGGATCATCCAGTTGGCAAGGCCCGTCCACCCCGGCATGACGGCGCCGAAGATCATGATCAGCGCGTGCATGGTGGTGAGGGAGTTGAAGAACTGCGGATCGAAGAACTGCAGCCCGGGCTTGAAGAGCTCGAGCCGGATCAGCATCGCGGCGCCGCCGCCGATGAAGAACATCGTGCACGAGAAGATCAGATACATCGTGCCGATGTCTTTGTGGTTGGTCGAGTAGACCCACCGCCGCCAGCCGTGCGGCTTGTGATCTTCGGTCGCGTGGGAGACAGCGTGTGCGAGCGGCTCGGCCATGGCGGATTCTCTGCGGTGACGGTGGAGCGTGCGTCGGTTAAGGCGCGGATGGAGTGTTCGTCGGGGGATTCGGCGGGGCGGTGTTGCCCGGCGGCACTGGCGGCGCGCCGGGCGGGGCGTTCGCGGGCGCCGCGGGCTCCTTCTGCTGCGCCGCCTTCTCCTTCAGCCAGGCCGCGAAATCCGCCTTGGAGCGTACGTCCACCACGATCGGCATGAAGCCGTGGTCGCGGCCGCAGAGCTCGGCGCACTGTCCGCGGTAGAGGCCGGGCTTGTCGGCGTCGACCTTGAACCAGGCCTCGTTGACGAATCCCGGGATGGCGTCCTTCTTCACCCCGAAAGCGGGCACCCACCAGGAATGGATGACGTCCGCGCCGGTGATCAGCAGGCGCACCTTGGTGGCGACCGGCACGACCAGCGCATTGTCGACGTTCAGCAGGTAATGATCGACGCTTGCGGGATCGATCCCCGAGAGCAGCTCGCGCGCGGCGTTGCTGCGGCGATCGAGGTGCGAGAAGTAGGAGACCCCGTCATCGAGAAAGTCGTACTGCCAGCCCCACTGAAAGCCCGTCACCTTGATGGTGAGCTCGGTGCGGGTGGTGTCCTCGATCTCGACCAGCGTACGTGCCGCCGGCACCGCCATCGCGACCAGGATGAACACTGGCACGATCGTCCAGACGAACTCGACCCTGGTGTTGTGCACCAGCGTGACGTCCGCTACGGCGCCGCGCGATTTGCGATAGACGACCAGCGACCAGATCATGGCGCCGAAGACGATCACGCCGATCGCCACGCACACCCAGAAGATCGTCATGTGCAGGTCGTAGATCTTGCGGCTGATGTCGGTGACGCCGCGGGGCATGTTGAGCTCGCTCCAGCCGGAGTCGGCGCGTGCCGCGGCAGCGGCCGTGGCCGCCACGCCAGCGGGGGCGAGGGAAGCGAGCTTTGCGCGAATCATCATTACTGGCATGCCTTACAGTGCGCGCCCACTCGTGAAGTGCGCGGGCCGCGCAACGCCAAACACAGCAAAATCCCCGTACGCCTCGCCGCGGCGATCGCCCGCTTCAGGGCCAATTCGGCGACTCGTTGACGCGACCGATCAGCCGCTGCAAGCGCAGCGCCAGTCCGCGTCGTTCCTCCTCCGTGAGGAAGCTCCCCAGCTCGCACTGGCGGCCGTGGGACTCGATCGTGAGCCGGCTCGGGTGCAAGCGTGCCGCGGGGCGGCGCAGTTTAACCTGCGCCCAATGCCGCGGGAACACGACGCGCGAGCAATGCTGCCGGTCGCACCGCTCGATGCTCACGTCCGACTCCGTGACCGTGATCGTCTCGCGGTGAAAACGTCGCTCGAGCGCGGCGCGCAGCGCCCAGGCAAGCAGCGCCATCTCGAGTCCCGCAAAGGGCAGCACCGGCCAGAACCCCCGCGTCGCGAGGAAAGCCCCGACCCCGACTGGGGCCACGCAGGCCGCGGCGAAGAAAAGCCGCGCACCGTGCACGCTGAGCGAGCAGTTGGGGCAGATCTCGATGCGCAGCGCCTCGGCTTCCACGGCGCGAAGGATGGTAACGCTTGAAGCCTTTTATTCAAGCCGCGGCAGGGCCTTATCTTTCTGCGTCCGCTGCGCGAGCCGCTGCGCGACGGAGGGCGCGAGAACCAGCGAGCGGGCCTCGCTCGAGTACGGCACGATGGCGAGCGCAGGCTCGCCCAGCGCGCGCTCGAGGGCGAGAAGATTCTCCTCTTTGCGGGCCATGGCCTCGTCCACGAAGTTTGCGATCCAGCCCGCGAAGCTCACGCCGTGGGCCTCGATCCCCAGGCGCGTGAGGTGGGCATGATTGAGGCAGCCGAGCCTGACGCCGACGACCAGCAGGGCGGGCAGGGAGAGTTCCCATGCCAGGTCGGCCATCGTCTGGTGCTCGCTCAGCGGGGCGTGCCACCCCCCGGCCCCCTCCACCACCACCCAATCGGCCGCGCCTGACATCTGAAGGTACTTGGCTCTGATCGTGCTGACATCTATGTGCGTTCCGGCCTCTTTTGCAGCGATATGCGGCGAAACAGGCGGTTCGAAGCAATATGGGTTCACTTCCACGTAGGGGGTCGGTG
>Ga0307476_10000360_pt1 | contig 38109 bp, 28 predicted proteins | sample atmos_gasesECM2C_2_FD_203314 | JGI IMG/M metagenome (GOLD analysis project Ga0307476, IMG submission 203314) | Hardwood forest soil microbial communities from Morgan-Monroe State Forest, Indiana, United States - atmos_gasesECM2C_05 | ecosystem: Environmental > Terrestrial > Soil > Temperate... | reverse complement strand
GCGGCGAACATGGCCGCGGTCAACAACGCGCCGTGCGCAAAGTTGATGATATGCAGCACACCGTAGATCAGCGTCAGCCCGAGCGCGATCAGAGCATACACTGCCCCGGTCATCAGTCCGTTGAGCACCGCCGGAACGAGGATGGCCGGTGAGAGCATGAAGCGTATCCGCGGCGGCGACGTGTCTTTGGCGCCGTCCGTTACACCGGCGTCATGCCGGCGGCATCGGGAACACCGGCTTCGCCGAGGCAAACGCGGCGGGCAGGATCACCTGGATATCGTTGCTCAAAACTTGCGTGTTCACCGGCGCCGCGCCCTGGTTCTGACCGTTGACGAATTTTGTCGGACCATAGGGCATCACGTGGCCTGCGAAGGTCGAGCTCTCCAACGCCGCGGTGATCTTGGCGCGATCGGCGCTGGCGGCGCGCTCCAGCGCATCGGCGAGCAAGAGCACGCAGGAATAGTTCATGTAGACTTCGTAGGTGAAGAACTCGCCCTTCCCTTCGACCTTCTTTTTCAGCTCGATCGCCTTGGCGTTCTTGGGATCGAACCAGTGATTGCAATCCATGATGTACTGCGCGGCTTCTGGGAACTCCTTGACGAATTTGTAGGACGAGGCGGCGCCGCCGAGAACGGAATAGATGCCCTTCGGCCGGACGCGCTGCTGCTGCATGGTGCGCGCCAGCAGGACATATTCGTTGTAGTAGTTCGCCGGAATGACGAGATCGGGATTCTGCGCCTTGATCTGCAGCACGACGTTATTGAAGTCGCGGGTCGGCGTCGGATGCGGAATGGTTTCCAGCACTTGGAAGCCGCGGTCGGGCAGTTGCGCATTGAGCAATTTTGCCAGCCCCGAGCCGAACGCCGAGTCCTCGTGCACGATCACCACGGTCTTTGCGACCTTGCCGGCCTGATCGTTGATGCTGACGAGACTGGCGAGCGCGGTCTTGGCAATGACGCCAAAACCCGGGCCGAAGCGGAACGTGTTCTTCAGTCCGCGGGTGACGATGCTGTCGACGACGCCGACGTCGACGATATAGGGCAGATCGTAGCGCGCGGCGGTCTGGCTCGCCGCCAGGCAGATTGCGCTGGCGTAGCCGCCGACGATCGCCGAAACCTCGGCGGAGTTCATCTTCTCGACTTCGGCATTGCCGCCTTCCGGCGTCGATTGCGCGTCGCCGAGCACCGCCTCGATCTTGATGCCGCCGAGCGCCTTGATGCCGCCCGCCGCATTGATGTCGTCGATGGCCATGGTCGCGCCGAGCCGACCTTGCTGGCCGGAATAGGACAGCGCACCGGACACCGGATGCAGGATGCCGACCTTCACGGCGGCCCCTTGCGCGCGCGACGCGACCGGGGCGTTGACCAGACCGACGGCTGCGACAGCGCCCAATCCGGTTGACTGCAAAAAGCGGCGGCGGCTGACGCGCGAAAAATATGGATGGGACATTGGCTTTCTCCCCCTCATGACCGGCCGGGAGACTAACATTAGTCCGATGGGCCTTGCTATATTGGCCTTCCCTCAACCTCACGCGGCATCCGCTTTCGGCATGTCTGAAGCCCAAACCCTGATCGACAAACTCTGGGCCGCACACGAAATCGTACGCCGGGAAGATGGCGATTCGCTGCTCTGGGTGGATCGCCATTACGTCCATGAAGGCTCGTTCCACGCCTTCAGCCGGCTGGCCGAGCGCGGCGCGGCGGTTGCCGAGCCCGGTCTCACCTTCGGGGTTGCCGATCATTACGTGCCGACGCGAGCGCCCCGCGACCGCATCGGCAATCCCGAGATCGCGCGCATGGTGCGCCAGATGGATGAAAACGCCGCCAAGCATCGGATCAAGCTGTTCGGTCTCAACGATCGGCGGCAAGGCATCGTGCATGTGGTCGGGCCAGAACAGGGCCTGACGCTACCTGGCTTGCTGATCGTCTGCGGCGACAGCCACACCTCGACCCACGGCGCGCTCGGCGCCTTCGCCTTCGGCATCGGCGCCTCGGAAGTGGCGCATGTGTTGATGACGCAAACGATCTGGCAGCGCCGTCCCAAGCGCATGCGCATTACGATGGACGGCCAAGCCGCGCCCGGGATCGGCGCCAAGGACATCGTGCTCGCGATCATCGCCAAGATCGGCGCCGACGGCGCGACCAGTCATGCCATCGAATTCGCCGGTTCCGCCATCCGCGCGCTGTCGATCGAGGGACGGCTCACTTTGTGCAACATGTCGATCGAGGCCGGGGCGCGCTGCGGGATGGTTGCGCCCGACCAGGTGACGTTTGAATACGTAAACGGCCGGCCCTTCGCGCCCAAGGGGACGGCGTTCGATCAGGCGGTCGAGGCCTGGTCCAAGCTCAGTACCGATAACGGCGCCGAATTCGATCGCGAAGTTCGACTCGACGTCGCCGCGATCGCGCCGGTCGTCACGTGGGGGACGAGCCCGCAACACGCCTTGCCGATCGATGGCTGCGTGCCTGATCCGGCCGGCGAAGCGGATCCGGCGCGCGCCAACGAGCTGCGCGAGGCCATCGACTATATGGGCCTGCATCCGGGCCAAAAACTTGCGGCGATTGCGATCGATCGCGCCTTCATCGGATCCTGCACCAATGCGCGGATCGAAGATTTACGCGCGGCGGCCGCGGTTCTCGCCGGCCGGACCAGCAAAGTGCCTGGGCTAGTGTCGCCCGGCTCCTCTTTGGTCAAGCGCCAGGCCGAGGAAGAAGGGCTCGACCGCATCTTCCGCGACGCCGGCCTGGAATGGGGCGAATCCGGCTGTTCCATGTGCGTCGGCATCAACGGCGACATCGTCGCGCCCGGCGAGCGCTGTGCCTCGACCACCAATCGCAATTTTCGCGGCCGGCAGGGCCTCGGCGCGCGCACCCATCTGATGTCACCGGCCATGGTCGCGGCGGCCGCCGTGGCGGGACACCTGTCCGATGTGCGGCCCTTCTTGGCTGGCCGAAAGGTCTGATCGCCATGGATAAGTTCACGCACATAACCGCGACGGCCTGCCCGCTCAACGCCACCAACATCAACACCGATCAGCTGCTGCCCGCGCGTTATCTCAAGTGGCCGCGCGCGGCGGGTCTCGGCAAGGTGCTGTTGCAAGACCTGCGATTCGACACGGAAGGACGCGAGCTGCCGGATTTCCCGCTCAACCGGCCGCAATGGCGCGACGCGAAAATCATCGTCGCCGGCCGCAATTTCGGCTGTGGGTCCTCGCGCGAAGCCGCCGTTTATGCGCTGTATGACTACGGCGTTCGCTGCGTGATCGCGCCGTCATTCGGCGACATCTTCGCCGGCAATGCCGTGCAGAATGAGCTGCTCACCGCCACCGTTGCCGACGACGTGGCGGCGGAGCTCATGTCGCAACTGACAACGACGCCAACGACACCTGTCAGCGTTGACCTCGAACAGCAAACCATCACCTGCGGCAATCACAGCTACGGTTTCATCATCGATCCGGTCCGGCGGCTGCGGCTGCTCAATGGCTGGGACGATATCGCGCTCACCGAAAGCTTCTCCGAGCGGATCGCGGCATTCAAAGCGGCGGATCGTATTCACCGCAACTGGGCTTTTCCGCCTGAATAGCCACCGCTTCGTGCGGTCGCGATTACGGCGGCGCAAGCCGATTTGCTGTTACAGCCGGCCGGCACGACGGCAATCAGCAGCACAGAAGCCAAAAGCACAATGTGGTTCTCAGGTTCATTTTTCCAGCACAATGCGATCTGAAGATGCCAAAAAGCCGTGCAGCGCGGCGACAACCTGCGCTCCCTCGCCAACCGACGCAGCGACGCGCTTGACCGAGCCCGAGCGGACGTCGCCGATGGCGAAGACGCCCGGGCGACTTGTCTCCAGCAAGTGGCGATTGCCACCGGCCTCCATGCCGGTCAGCACGAATCCCTTGACGTCCAGCGCCACGCCAGAGCCCGCGAGCCAATCGGTATTCGGATCTGCCCCGATAAAGAGGAATAAGTGGCGGATGGGGCGCCGTACTTCCTCTCCCGAAGAACCTTGCCGCCAGCGCACCGCCTCCAACATGCCGTCGGCGCCTTCAAGGCCGGTGATCTGCGTTCGCACCAACACTTCTACATTGGCTAGTCCGGCAATGCGTTCGACCAGATAGCTCGACATATTTGCGTTCAAATCCGCGCCGCGCACGATGAGCCAGACTTTGGCGACTCGGCTTGCCAAATAGACCACAGCCTGCCCGGCCGAATTGCCGGCACCCACCAAGGCGATCTCCTGCCCGGAGCAAAGTTTCGCCTCCAAAGGCGATGCCCAATAATGCACGCTTGAAGATTCGAACGCCTCCAGGTTCTTCACCGCAAGCCGCCGGTAGCGAACGCCGCTTGCGACCACGACCGAGCGGGCGCGGACGCGTTCGTTGTTGAAGAGATTGAGAACGAAGGGGCCAGGCTTCGAGTCGGCCGGCATCTGCAGGCTGGTCGCCTCGTCCGGAATGGCCATTTCCACTCCGAATTTCTGCGCCTGGTTGTAGGCGCGCGCCATCAGAGCGATGCCGCTGATGCCCGTCGGAAAGCCGAGATAATTCTCGATCCTCGCCGAAGCGCCGGCTTGACCACCGAACGCCCGGCAGTCGAGCACCAGAGCGGAGAGCCCTTCCGAGCCGGCATAAACCGCAGCCGCCAAGCCCGCCGGCCCGGCGCCGATGATGACCACATCATAGATGCGATCGGGATCGATCGGCCCCACCAAACCGATACACCGGGCAAGCTCGTCTTCGCCGGGATTACGCAGCAATTGTCCGCTTGGGCACAAAACGATCGGCAGTTGACCGGGGTCGACATGGAAGCGCTCGATGAGCGCTTTCGCCTCCGGGTCGGTCTCGGCGCTCAGCGTTTGATGTGGATGGCCATTGCGGCGAAGAAAATTTTCGAGCCGAAGCACATCGCCACTCTCGGACCGGCCGATGATCACCGGACCGCCGGTGCCGGTCTCGATCAGGCCGACACGGCGCAGGATCAGAGCGCGCATGATGCGCTCGCCAAGCTCCGCCTCGGCAATCATCAGGGCGCGCAGCCGATCCGGCGAAATGATGAGGGCCTGCACCGGTCCGCGCGAGCGGGCGTCCACCAGGGAGGGTCGACCCGCCAATTGCGCCAGTTCGCCTAAAAATGCGCCGGGACCATGAGTGACGATGAGCGCCCCGCGGCCTGATCGGTCGTGCTGGGTGACTTCGACCTCGCCGGCCAGGATGATGCACAGCCCATGGCCAACATTTCCGCCAGTTGCGAGGGCGTCGCCGTCGTCAAATGATTGCACCTCGCCGAACCGCCGAACCCGCTCGACCTCTGACGCTTCCAGATTGGGAAACATCTGGTCGTGTCGGGCGTCGAAGATCGATTTTGAGGGCACAATCATATTTATTTGCGACCGTCCAACGGCTCCAGGGCGCGCACTCACAAATTAAGGTCGGTCGGCAACGGCTAGTCAATGTCCGGTTTGCCGTTGGAGCCCGGTCCTATCTGATCAGGGTCAAAGTGCCCTCCGGCGTGGAGCTGATGCGAGAGTGGCTCAGGTTCGGCCTGCAACTCTACGCTCGGCATCACAATCTCCTGCGTCTTGCAATAATGATAAAGGTGCGAGATCGAGGCCAGCCAGCGTTGATTTTGGGGTTTCGCGAAAGGTCACGACCAGCGGCCGAATTATCAAGCCGGCATGGTTCGCAATCGCCATTCGGTCAGGTCGCTCGGCGTATGAAGCACCTTCCGCGTTACCGGAAGCGATGATGCGCTCACGCGCGTACAAACTCCTTACCCTTATTGGCGGCCACAAAGCCATTGAACACCTCATTGACCTGATGCCAAGACTTCAGCTTCTTCATGTTTTCGAGCCACCGCTTGATGTTCGGGTAGGCGGAGAAGTCGCAATCGATCAGTTCCCCGATCGACACGATGCCGGCGCCGAAATAGTCGGCAATGGTCAGTTCATTGCCGCAGAGATATTGATTTTTCGGTCCGATCCAGTAGTCGTTGAGAATCTGCAGCCAATTTTTCGCGCCTTGCTGTCCCCAAGCGACGGTACCGGCATGCGCCTCGTCACTGCGGCGCTTGTGGTGTGGAAACAGCTGTGGGTAGACCAGCCCGTAACCGAAGTCCCGATAGAACTGGGTGTTGAGCCAGTCCATCGCTTCGTTGATCTTGGCGCGCTTCTTGATGTCTTTCGGATAGGAAGGCAGGTCGTATTTGTCGGCGAGATATTTCAGAATCGCGGACCCTTCAGTCAGGCGGAAATCGTCGTCCTCGAGCCACGGCACCATCCGGTTCGGATTGAGCGAGGCATACGGCTCCTGATAGTGGGCGCCTTGGAGAATATCGATCGTCTCCTCATCGCATGCAATGCCGTTCTCGGCGATGAGCAATCGTACGGGACGGCAAGCAGTCGATACCGGGTGCATGTAGAGTTTCATCGTCACGTCCTCCCGTTATTGTTGCGGCTGGGTTTTCATAATTCGTAATCCGGATCAATCCGGCGACTGGCGCGAGCTTACCACTTCTGCTCGAGATGCAACATCATCTGCCGACCGCGCCGCGAATGACCGGCGCGACCTTGGTCGCGAATAGCTCGATTACGCGAGCCACGTCCGCGAACGGCAGGCCGCCGATGTCGATTTGCGCCAGGAAGCGCTGGTGGCCGAACAATTCACGCTCATAGAGGATCTTGTCGATGATTTGCTGCGGGCTGCCGACGAAAATTGCGCCATGCGGGGCTGCGCGCTCGTCATAATCCGCCCGCGTAACCTCCTGCGCGCGATATTGCGAGGGTGTGTGGGTGAAAAAATAGCCGGTATAGTACGGATAAAAGGCGTCCAGGGCATCTTGCGAGTTTTCTTTGATGTGCATGTGGGTGGCGATGCTGATCTTGAGTGTGGTCGCGGCGTGCCCGGCTTGCAGACCCGTGCGCCGGTAGAGATCGGCGAGCGGCGCGAGCTTCGCCGGCGGCATGCTGATGTTGGCGAGCGCCAACGGCAGACCGAGCACGCCGGCGCGCACGATGCTGTTCGGCGTGCCGCCAGTGCCGACCCAGATCGGCAGGCGACCATGCGCCGGCCGCGGCGAAATCGGCGCATCCTTCAGGGGCGGGCGGAAACGCCCCTGCCAAGTGACGCGTTCGGCGGCGTTGAGTTGCATGAGCAGCTTGAGCTTTTCTGCGAACAAATCGTCGTAGTCGGCAAGATCATAGCCAAACAGCGGAAACGATTCGGTGAAAATGCCTCGTCCTGCGATGATCTCGGCGCGTCCGCCGGAGATAAGGTCGACAGTCGCAAAGTCCTCGAAGACCAGGACCGGATCAGCCGTGCTCAGGATGGTGACCGCGCTGGCCAGGCGGATGCGCTCGGTCACCGCCGCGATCGCCGCCAATACGACCGGCGTGGCGGAGACCGCCATATCCAGCCGATGATGTTCGCCGACCGCGAAAACATCGAGACCCGACGCGTCGGCAAGCTTCGCCGCCGCAAGAATCTCCGCCAGGCGTTGCTGGGCGCTAACCGCCTTGCCCGTCTGCGCTTCCGGCATGAGGTCGCCGAACGTATAGAGCCCCAACTCGAATGTCCCATCCATCGGATCGCAACCTCTTTGTTGAACGCATGATATTCGATTTGATGCGAATTGGCAGGCGAGCCGCCGCGGCGATTGCCAGACTACAGCCAATTACGGTGTGACTTACACGAGTTGCAGCCGATGATTTAGGGATTGCGTTGAGGGGCGACACAGCAATTTCTCCTCTGTTGCCGGCGCCACTGGCGAACAAAAGGATGAATATCATGAACGACGCTAAGATCGGATTCGACCCGCAATTGCGACGACGCCGCCCTATCCGGGCTCAGGACCCGTCGCTACAGGGCGAGATGGATCGGCGCTCCATGCCGACCATGAACCGACAAAAAGCGCGGTCTCGAGCCCAACCGCGCACATCGCCGCGACTGCATGCGCGGCCGCATTGCCGCTGCCGCAATAGACTCCGATTTTCTTCGATCCGTCTGCTCCAAGAGACGAAAATCGGGCGCGTAATTCGTCGTTCGGCTTGAATTTTCCGTTGGCGATGTTGTCGCCCGCAGCAGCGTGAATGGCTCCAGGAATATGTCCGGTGCCGGGCTTGGCGGGATCGCCGAGATAGGCGGCCCGTGGTCGCGCATCCAGCAATCTTGATTGCGCGGCGAGCGCTGCGGCCTCTTCGGCGCTGATAGTCGGCATACACCCCGATGTCAGAACGACATCTCCGGCAATCGCAGCGTGTGTAGCGACAAGGTTTGACGAGGGACGGCCGGTCTCGATCCAGGCGCCATATCCGCCGTCGAGCACGCGGACGTCGGCTAAGCCCTCCCATCGCAGGGTCCACCATGCGCGCGAAGCCTGCGCACCGCCGGAATTATCGTACACCACGACGACACTGTCGCTGCGGATTCCCCAAGAGCGCGCCTTTGCTTGCAGGTCGCTTACGTCGGGTAAAGGCCGCCTGCCGGCTGCAGGTGTGGGTTTGCCGGAAAAGTCCGTCGCCAAATTAACCGACAAGGCACCGGGTATTTTCGGCCTGTCGTCCGGCGCCCCGCCCTGCTCGTCAATGACGTCCAGCATGACGACTGTCGCTCGGGAGTCCAGCAGCCGAGCGAGCTCGTCGACCGTGATCAGCGTCCTGCAACGGGCGTCGTTCACCGCGGACGCGCCCTCACGCAGTCATTGTCGCGCGATACAGGATACGGCGGCCACCGCCGTAATCTTTGATGCCCTTATGCTGAACGACGCGATTGTCCCAGATCGCGAGTGCCCCGCGGGTCCAGGTGTATCGAGCGGTCGCCTCCGGCGACTTGATCATGTCGAACAGGATGCCAAGAATATTCTGGCTCATGACCCGGCTTACCCCCTTGATATAGGCCGCGTAGGATTCGTTGACGGCGATCCACTTTCGACCGGTCGCGGGGTGGGTGCGGACGAGCGGCATCTCGAACGGCGGCATGCGCTGCCGGGCCTTCGCCGCTTCCTCGGCGTCGAGATACCGATCGGTGATATGCCCAGTCGCATCCGCCGACTGAATGACGTTCAGAGATTCAAGATAGGCTGCAAACAAAGGATCAAGCTGCTCATAGACCCAGGCCGTGTTGCTGAAGATCGTATCGCCGCCGAGATCGGGCAATAGCTGCGCAAACAACGCCGTGAATGCCGGGGCGTCGGGACGAAACCCTCCGTCCGAATGCCAGATGTGATTGCGAAGATTCTTGTCTTTCAGGGAGTCGATCACCGTCGCATCGGGATTTTCAGGTGCGCGAGGCGTGTGGGGGCCCGCATAGTGGAAGAATTCACCCAAAAAACCGGCGAAAGCCGTGAAATTTTCAGCAGTCACGGTGCCGGGCTCGAAGACGACCAAACCTCGATTGTGCAGAAGGTCGCGTAGCGCAGAACGAAACTCTTCATCTAGAGCTCGTCCATCGAATCTAAATCCGGAAATGATCGAGCCAAGTGCCGGTTGGAGTTGTGCGACACGTACATCGGCGGGCATGGCGGATTCCGAAACCAGCCTAACGGCCTTTGTCGAAGTGGACATTTCAGAATACCTTTTCCGGTTGCGGCGTCGTCCGTCATTTGAAATTTGATTCTGCAAGATTTTTCGATCCCGAACAAGCTTGCCGGCAGCGAAGCCGGGCGAAGCGCGCTTAAGACGTCTATTTAACACTGGCCATAAACGCCTCCAATACTGGGCGCCATTGCGCTTGCTGCGCGTTGATGAAGGCGTTGACCTCGGACGGGGACATCGGACTGACAAAGGCGCCGCGCAGCGCGAGTGGATTGGCGATGTCCGGTTCGCCGAGCACCTTTTGCAGGCCGGCGTTGACCTTCTGGATGGCCGCCGCCGGCGTTCCGAGCGGCGCCACGATGCCTTGCCATCCGCCGGCGGCGAAACCCGGCAACGTCTCCGCCACCGTCGGCACGTCGGGAAACTCCCGTAGGCGATGCGCCGATGCGACCGCCAGCACAGTGAGACTGTGCGCCTGAATCGCGCCGGCCAAGCCCGAATATCCTTCGATGATCAACGGGACGCGGCCGCCGACCACATCGGTGAGTGCGGCCGCGGGACCACCAGTGTAAGGCACAACCTGCAATTTGATATCGGCTCGGCTTTGCAGAAGTAAACCCGTCAGGTGGGTAATTCTTCCTATGCCGGTCGCGGCAAAAGAAATTTGATTGGGGTTCTGCTTGGCGCGCGCGATCAGATCCGGCAGCGTTTTGATACCGGACGCCGCACTCGCGCAGATGAACATCGGCTGGTCAATGAGCGAAGCGACCGGAAGGAAATCGCGCGGCAGCATGAGAGGAAGGTTCTCCGCCTTGCCGGGCAAGGCGATGAACAGCGAGATCGCCGGTGCGAACAGCGTGTAGCCGTCCGGAATGGCGTCGGACGCGGCATGAGCCGCAATCGCCCCGCTGGCGCCGGGCTCATCGACCGGCACGATCTGCTGGCCCAACACGGTGCCAAGCCGATCCATCACGATCCGGAACGTCACGTCGACGGCGCTGCCGGGCGCCGAATCGGAAATGATCCTCACGGGTTTGTTCGGATAGTCGCCCGCCGCCGGCGCCGTAGTGGCGGTCGCGAGAAACAGCAAGCACAGCGCAATGATCTTGAACGGCGTTTCCATTCTTCCCTCCGATGTCGGACTGGCGCATTGCGACACCGCGCTATTGGCAAGATAGTAATCCAACTGAGGATTACCGGGAAGTCGCCCGGCGTGCGCTGCGTAGACGCAGTAGAGCCTAAGCGACAACCAACGAAGGCCGGGTCGCAATTTTCAAGCCGGCCGGCGTTATCAGATTGAAGGAGGTGGAGCGGGCGAAGGAAATCGAACCTTTGCGACAAGCTATCAATGCCGCGCATTGGTGCATTGCGAAAAGTTCAATTTCCGGCACCGGGAGATTGGTGTGTGAGCCAGTACTTTTGTGATCGTTCGACCTGGCGCCGTATGAGATGCTAGTGTTGAGGAACGCGGACGGCCACCTGAGATTTTCTCATGAAATGATGTATCGTGAGAACCTTGGGAAGATCGGCCATCCCATGGGCCGTTGGCCACAAGCGGCCTGGCGCATTCGCTCTCAAAAGGCGCGGGAGAACAATTCATGGTAACGACCATTACACAGAAGAAACTCGACAGCTTCAGCCTGCGGCACCTCTCTCCGGCACTCGGGGCCGAAATCATCGGCATTGATTTACGCAATCCAATTGACGACGCGCTCAAGGAGAGATTCCTGGATGCATGGCACCAGCATCTCGTACTGCTGCTGCGCAACCAGATGCTGGACGAAGATGCCCAGGTGCGCTTTGCCGAGACCTTCGGCACGCTGGCGAAAACCACTTCGGGCCGTGCGTTCAGCGCGAAGCATCCTTCCGTCATGGTGGTCTCGAACATCCGCGAGGATGGCAAGCCGATCGGCGCGCTGCCGGATGGCGAAATGCATTTCCACACTGACCAGTGCCACCAGGAAACTCCCGCGAAGGCTACCTTGCTCTACGCCATCGAGATCCCGAGCAAGGGTGGCAACACGCTGTTCTCCAACGCTTACACGGCGTATGAGACTTTGCCTGAGGACATCGCGCGGCGCGTTGCGGGTCGGCGCGCGCTGAACGCTTACACATCGGATATGATGCTGCGCACCGCGAGTTATGACGATGCCAAATCGTCGTACTGGCATCCCGTGGTACGCACGCATCCGGCAACGGGACGCAAGGCTCTTTATGTTAACCGCCTGATGACACGAGAAATCGAAGGCCTGCCACGCGAGGAGAGCGATGCGATCCTGCAGAGACTTTTCGATCACCAGGAGCAACCAAAGTTCGTCTACGAGCATGTCTGGCGCCCGGGCGACATCTTGATGTGGGACACCCGTTGCACGCTGCACGCCCGCAGTGATTTCTCCGCGGGCGAGCGGCGCTTGTTGCGGCGCGTGACCATCCTCGGCGAAAAGCCGGTGTAAGACATGACGGCTACTTCGCAGTCTGCCGCAACACAGCAATGTACTGGCGTGGCGACGCTTTGCCGAAGGACCCGGACAGAATTGCGCTCGCTGTGTTACCGTATCCAGGACGAAGCCTTCGGGCCTCCAATGTCGAACGGTCTGACGCGAGGGATGCCGATTCGTCGAAGCGTCTCGTCAATTCGCAACCGCGTCCAATTTTGCCGACGTTCCGGAGACCATGGTTTCCGGATAGATCTCTTTGAGCCGAGGATAGACTTCGCGTGCGAACATGCGGATGCCGTGGACCGTATCGTCGTGCTCGAGAAAACCCGCCTGCCCCATGATGAGCAGGTGGCCGTAGCCGCCGACATGGTTCCAGTGTTTTTTGATCTGATGAAAGACTTGGTCGGGCGTTCCGGCGAACATCGTGCCGGCTTCGATCGCGCCTTCGACCGTCGCTTGCTCGGTACCGAAGGCGCTGACCACGTTGTGCGCGCCACGCGCCAATTGCACGTTCATCGCCACCGGCACATAGCCGGGCGGATTTGAAAAGTGCGGTGGAACCTTGTTGGCGGTAATGTACCACAACAGTTTTTCCGCACCGGCGCGGGCCCGCGCTTCGGTTTCGCCGACATAGATCAGCGCCGCATAGGCCAGCCGGTCGATCGGCACGTCCTCGCCGCGTCCGGCCTCGCGCCAACCGCGGCGATACCCATCGTAAATACGCTTGGTGGTATCGAATCCGGTGAGAAACGTCGCCTGGATGTAGCCATGGGCGCCCACCTGCGCGGCGCCGCCCGTGCTGGTGGTACTCACCCAAATCGGCGGATGCGGCTGCTGAATCGGGCGAGGCCAGATATTGATCGAGCGATGATGGAAAAAGCGACCCTCGTGACTGAACGGGCCGTCGTGGTGGGTCCAGCATTTGACGATGAGATCGAGCGCCTCCCAGTGCCGCTCGTTCATCCGCACCGGATTGCTGTTCGCCGGTAAAATCTCATACGGCACGCCACGCACGAAGCCTGCCTCCAGGCGGCCGTGTGAGAGCACATCGACCATTGCCATCTCTTCAGCGACCCGGACCGGCTGCCGCCGGTTGGCGATGGGATTGCCGAGGATCAAGAGACGGGCCTTCTTGCTCAGGCGGGCGAGCGCCGCCAGCATCAACGGCGCCGCGGGATCGACGCAGGTTGCAGTCTGATGATGCTCGTTGAGCATGATCTCCACGCCTTCGTCTTCGGCGATGAGCCATTCGTCGATGTAGCGATCGTACAGTGCTGCGCCCTTGGCGGGATCGTAGATGCGATTGGGCAGCGAGACACGGATCGACGGATAGCTTTCCGCCGGCGGCAGATAGGGATAGGCGGTTTCGCTGAAGTGCCAGGCGCGCATGCTACTCTCCAAGAAATTCGAGAACTGCGGCCGCAAAGGCCGCGGGCTGCTCCAATTGCGGCACGTGCCCCGCGGCTTTTATGGTCAGCGTGCGCGCGTTCGGCAGCATGCGAGCATAGGCTTCGAGATAGGCCTGCGAAATAAGGCCATCGCTTTCGCCGCGAATGAACAATGCCGGATTGGCCACTCGATGCAGACGCCGCTTGAGCTTGGGATTGTGCATCCACGGCTCCCAGGTCAATAGCGCCAGCGTCTCGCGCGCGCGGAAGACAGCGGCCAGTTCGTCATCCGACAATTTTGCCATATCGAGCCGCATGCGTTCCGGCTCGTGATAGATCAGCTTCTGCGCCTCCGCCTCAGGCATGGCGAAAATATCCGGAATGTCGAGCTTGTCGGGCGGCCCGACCTTGATGCCCACCGGTCCGACCAAGACCAAGCGGCGAAAGCGCTCCGGCGCCTTGGTTGCCATTTCGGCGGCGATCCAGCCGCCGATCGAGCACCCGATCACGTCGGCGCCGTCAAGCTTCAAGTGATCCATCAGCTCGAGATAGAGATGGGCGATGTCATCGACACTGTCGAGCCAATCGGGCAGACTCGACTTGCCGAACCCCGGATGTGTCGGGACGACCATCCGGCGCTTCTGCGCGAGCGGCGCAACGAACGGTTGCCGCTGGTCGAAGCCGCCGCCGCCATGCAGGAACATGATAGGGCGCGCTTTGCCGGATCCCTGGTTGGAATCGACATGACCCGAATCGAACACGTCAAGGTCTACATCCGCGACTTGCAGCATGGTCGATTGCACGTACAGCCCTCCCGAGGCGGCGGCCCTTGAAAATCCATGCGGCCCAGCATCGCCTTAAGGGTGAAACGTTGCACATCGACTTGGCGAAGGGAATGCCGTCGCCGGAATGGCTGGAGTGCGCCGGGGTTTCAGACGCTGAGATAATTGCGCAGCACGAACTCGTTGCCTTCCAGCTCCGCCGACCCGCCGGTAAAGCAGATTTCGCCCTTGTTCATGACCTGATGGCGGTCGCCGACCGCAAAGGCGACTCGTAGATTCTGCTCCACCAGCAGAATGGCAAGACCCTCCCGCTTGAGCCGTGACAGCACCTCAATGATCTGCTGCACGATCATGGGCGCCAGTCCCTCGGACGGCTCATCGAGCAGCAGCAGTGCCGGATTGAGCATCAGCGCACGTGCAATCGACAGCATCTGCTGCTCGCCGCCGGAGAGCTGGAAGCCGAGATTGCGTTCGCGCGCTTGCAATACCGGAAACAGGTCGAAAATCCGCTTGAGTGTCCAATAGCCTTTGCCGCCGGCTCGCGCGAAAACAGTCAAATTCTCGCGCACCGTCAGGCTTGGGAAAATGCCGCGCTCCTGCGGCACGAAGCCGAAGCCGAGCCGCGCCACGGCATAAGGCGGCAGCCCGGCGATGTCGCGGTCGTTATAACGGATGCGGCCGGGCCGCGGCTGCAAGTAGCCCATCACGGTCAGCATGGTCGTGGTCTTGCCGGCGCCGTTGCGGCCGAGTAGGCAGACGATTTCGCCATCGCGCACGGTCAAAGAGACGCCGTGAAGGATGTGGCTGTCGCCGTAATAGGCATTGACGTTGTCAAGCTCGAGCATCAGTGCGCCATCCCGAGATAGACTTCGCGCACCCGCGTGTTTGCCTGGATTTCGGCCGGCGTGCCGGTGGCGAGAACCTTACCGTAGTAGAGCACGGTGATGCGATCGGCGACCGAGAATACCACTTTCATGTCGTGCTCGATCATCAGGATCGACAGCGTGCGCGGCAGCGTCCCGATTAGCTCGATCATGCGGGCAGTTTCGCTGGGCGACATGCCCGAGGTCGGCTCGTCGAGCAGCAGAAGCTCAGGCTCGCCGGCCAGCGCCACGCCGATTTCGAGCTGGCGCTGCTCGCCGTAGGACAAATTGCGCGCCAGGCGCGTGCCGTCGCCGTCGAGATGAACCCGCGCCATCAAGTCGCCGGCGCGCTCCGCCAAAACTTTGTCGCGGCCGGCGGGCGTGTAGAAGTCCAGCGGATTGCCGCGACGGACCGCCAGAGCAAGGCGGATATTCTCGATCACGCTGAGATTCTGAAACAGGTTATTGCGCTGGAACGTGCGCGCCACGCCCATGCGGCTGATCCGGTACGGCGACAATCCGGTGATGTCCCGATCCTTCAGCAAGATGCGGCCGGAGCCGGGCTGAAGCTGGCCGCCGATCTGATTGACGAGACTGGTCTTGCCGGCGCCATTCGGCCCAATGATGACGTGCCGCTCGCCTGGCGCGACGGCGAGGTCGACGTCGTCGGTCACCACCAGGCTGCCGAATGACTTGTTGAGACGGTCGAGGCACAGGACATTCATGGCCCCATCCCACGCCATCGCACTTTTTGCAGGCTGCCCCACAAGCCCCCGGGGAAGAACATCACGCAGCCGATGAAGGTGACGCCGATGATGGCGAGCCAATGCTCGCTATAGGAACTGACCACGTTCTTCATCAGCAGCACGATTGCGGCGCCTAGCGCCGGGCCGATCAACGTCCCCGCGCCGCCGAGCATGGTCATGATTAGAATGTCGCCGGACGCCGTCCAATAAACCGCATCGGCGGAGATGAAGCCGTTGAAGATGGCATATAAGCCGCCGGCAAGGCCCGCGATCGCGCCGGCGATCGTGAAGGAAAGAAGCTTATAGGCACGCGTCGGATAGCCGATCGCCATCATGCGCTGTTCGTTTTCACGGATGCCGACAAAGGCGTGACCGAGCGGCGCGTTGAGAAGGCGACGCAGGCCCCAATAGGCCAAGGCGAAGAAACCCAGCGCCATGAAATACATCACGAGTGAGTGGGACAGGTCGTAGCCGAAGAAGCTCGGCCGTTCGGCGATTGCTATGCCGTCCGAGCCACCGGTTACATCGCGCCATTTCAGCGCCACCGAAAACACCAATTGCGAAAAGGCGAGCGTGAGCATCAGGAACGGGATACCGCCGGTACGCACGCAAAAAAAGCCGATCAGCGCCGCGCCGCAGCCGGCGACGGCAATGCCGGCGGCGACGCCGAGCCAGGCATTGATGCCGAATTGCGTGCCGAGCACGGCGACCGCATAGGCGCCTAATCCAAAGAAGGCGGCGTGCCCGAGCGACATCAGCCCGGTGAAGCCGAGCAGGAGATCGAGACTCATGGCGAAGATCGCGAAAATAAAGATCTCGGAAATGAGCGCGCGCGGATAATCGGTCACCAGGAACGGCAGCGCCAAGAGCGCCAATAGCACCAAAAATTCGACGGCGCTTCGCTGCACCGTGCTCGGCCGGCTGGTCGTGACGATGGCCGGTGCGATCGAGATGTCGGTGTATTTGATGCCGAACAAGCCTTGCGGCCGGATCAGCAGCACGGCGGTCATGGCGAGATAGATCAAAAACAACGCGATGCTCTGGAAATAGGCCTTGCCGAAAGTATCGGCGATGCCGATCAAGAGGCTGCCGACGAAAGCGCCGCGCAAGCTGCCCATGCCGCCGATGACGATGACGATGAAGGCCGGGATGAGGATTTCCGAATCCATTCCCGGATAAAGTCCGAGCACCGGCGCCGCCGCGCTGCCGCCAAGCGCCGCCAGTGCCACGCCGAGCCCGAAAATGCCGGTGAACAGCGCCGGGATGTTGGCGCCGAGGCCGGCGGCCATGACCGCATTGTCGACGCCGGCGCGTACCATGGCGCCGATGCGACTGCGTTCCAGGAAAAGCCACAGCAATAGCGCGATCGCGAAGCCGAAGCCGATCAGACACAGCCGATACGCGGAAAACACGCCGAGTCCGATTTGCACCGTGCCCTGGAGCGCGTCCGGCACCGGCAGGCGCAACACGGTGCGGCCCCACAACGTCTGCACCAGATCGAGGAATACAAAGGTGAAGCCGAATGTGAGCAGCACCTGATCGAGATGGCCGCGCCGATAGAGCGGGCGCAGGAACAACAGCTCCATCAGTACGCCCAGGACGAGCACCGGAATCGGCGCCAGGATCAGCGCCAGCCAGAAGCTGCCGGTGACTTTGAAGATCGACAGCCCGAAATAGGCGCCCAGCATGAAGAACGAGCCGTGCGCCAGGCTGACGACGTTCATCAGGCCGAAGATGAGCGAAAGGCCGGCCGCGATCAAAAACAGCAGCACGCCGTACACCAGCCCGTTGAGCAGCTGGGCAACGAACACCTCCATGCGGGCCTCGGCCGGCGGTCAGCGTGATACAGTCAAGCTTATCACTCGACTTTCTTGCCTGGGTCCTGCACGTCCTTGGCGGTGGAGAGGATTTTGGTTGAAATCCCGCTGCCGCTGTCGATAACCTGAACGATGTAGATGTCCTGAATCGGATTGTGCGTCGCCGGATCCATGCGGAACGGCCCGCGCGGCGCGTTGAATTTGACCTTGGTCATCGCCTCGGCAAGCTTGTCCTTGTTGGATGCGTCGCCGTCCGTCATCTTCAGGGCTTCGCCGAGCGTTTTGGCGGCAACGTAGCCGTAATCCGCGAACAGGTCCGGCGAGATTTTGTATTTGGCCCAGAAGTTCGCGGCAAATTCCTTGCTCTCCGGATTGTCGACGGTGTCGACATAGGTGAGCGCGGAAATCACGCCGACGGCGGCCTTGCCGAGCGCGCTCACCGTCTGCGAATCGATGATGGTGAAGCCGGTCAGCGGCATCTTGTCCTTGAGGCCGAATTCGGAATATTGCTGGATGAAGCGCACCGCGTCGGCGCCCGGCATGAAATCGTAAGTCACCGGCGGATTGATCGACTTGATATCGGTCAGATATGGGCTGTAGTCGGTGGTGTTGAGCGGCGGCCAGATTTCCTTGAGCACCGTGCCGCCCCTGGCAAGATAGGGTCGCTTGAACTGCGCCATCACATCGCGGCCGCCGGCATAGTCGGACGCCGTAGTGACGATCTGTTTGCCGAGATTGTCGTAGACATAGTTCGCCATCGGCGTGGAGAGCTGATAGGTCGAGATCGAGGTGCGGAACAGATACGGGTAGCGGTCCCAGGTGATGGCGTCGGTGCCGGCGCCGGACACCACATAGAACGCTTTTTGCTGCTTCATGTAGTTGAGCACCGCGAGCGCGACGTTGCTCGCCTGGATGCCGAGCACCAGATCGACGTTGTCGCTCTCGACGAGCTTCTTGGCTTTCTGCAGACCGACCTGCGGGTTGAACTGATCGTCTTCCTTGATGATCTCGATCTTGCGGCCGGCGACCGACCAATTGATGCTGTCGAAGTAAAGGCTCATGCCGTTGAAATTGTTTTCGCCGGCATAAGCCAGGCCGCCGGTGTAGGAGTTGAGGTTGCCGATCCGGATCGGCGCATTCGCCTGGGCTAGAATTTGCGGCGCCGCCAAGGTCGAAACCAGCGCGGCGCCCGCGCCGGCTGAAGTCTTGATGAGCTTGCGCCGGGAAACGGGGTTGGCAAATGCGCTTGGCTTGTTCATCGCGGCTCTCCCTGGGCTGTCATCTTGTCTTGGCGGCTGCCGCCATACTAGGCGGTACCGGACATGGCTCGCTAGAGGCGTTTCGGCTCGATTGACCGTTCCGTAATGCAGACCGATGATCGAATGCTAATGCCGCGGCAGTGGATCAACGGGCGGAAACCAGCGCGCAATGCGCGCATCGCGTGGATGGGGAAGGCATGACGTTGGAATTCGGCGTTTTCGACCATCTCGACCGCAATGATCTGCCGTTACGCGACTATTACGAGCAGAGGTTGAAAGTCATCGAGGCGTTCGACCGGTCAGGCTTCTACGCCTATCACGTCGCCGAGCATCACTTCACGCCGCTCGGCATGGCGCCGTCGCCCAGCGTATTCCTGTCGGCGATCGCGCAGCGGACGACGCGGCTGCGCTTCGGCACCTTCGTCTATGCGTTGCCGGTGCATCATCCGCTGCGCGTGCTCGAGGAAATCTGCATGCTCGATCACCTGAGCGGCGGCCGGCTTGAAATCGGCTTCGGGCGCGGCTCGGTGCCGTTCGAGATTTCCTACTACGGGCAGAATGCCGAGGAGCGGCAGCAGATCTATGCCGAACGGCTCGAGCTCATTCTCAAGGCGTTCACGGTCGACACGTTGAACTGGCACGGACGCTACGACCAGTTTGAGAATGTGCCCATGGAACTTGCGCCGCTGCAGAAGCCGCATCCACCTTTGTGGTACGGCGCCCATTCGCCGGACAGCGCCGAACGCGCCGCCCGAAAGGGCTTGAATATGGTTACGAACGACATGCCCGCCAATGCGCGTGCGATCATCGCCCGATACAGAGAAGTATGGCGCGAAGCGCAAGGCTCGGCGATACCTCCCAAAATGGGCATGGTCCGGTTCATCGTGGTTGCCGACAGCGATGCAATAGCGATGGCAATCGCACGGCGCGCATACCTGCGTTGGCGATCGAGTTTTACCTATCTGTCGGAAATGAACGGCACCATGCCGGACTCGCCGCTGAACAGAGACAGTTTCGATACTCTCATCGGTCAGGGGCAAGCGATCGCCGGCTCGCCCGAAACAGTGCGCGCGTTCCTTGCGGCGCAGATCGAGGACAGCGGTGCTAATTACATCGTCGGGCAATTTTGTTTCGGCGATCTCAATCTCGATGAAATGCTGCATTCGGTCGAATTATTCGCGGCTCGAGTCGCGCCGGCGCTGCAATTGGCGTTCAAGAATTGATGAAAACGCAATTTTCCGCCTTAGAGGCTGACTGATCTCCTGTTAAGCCAAGGAAACAATAAATTTTTTCCATCAGTCCGGAAACGCCTTACAGAGGCCGAACCGGCTGGCTCCGCCCTATATGTCCTACATCGCGCGCGGCCTTGCCCGTAGCGGCAAGTCCTGCCTTAGGCTGCAGCAAGAGCGAGCATTGACACATCTGGCGGCATTTGGAACGGTTCGGCACGGACAGGCTGATCTGGGCGTGTCTTCCGGGATGATCGGTGGATGGAGCACAAACTCGAAATCGACACGGTCGTCAACGGCAAGCGACTGCGCCGATTGGTCAATCCTCGCCAACATCTGGCTGATTTCGTCCGCGAAGAGCTTGAACTCACAGGAACCCACCTTGGATGTGAGCATGGCGTTTGCGGCGCATGCTCCGTGCTGGTCGATGGCAAGATCACGCGCGGCTGCTTGATGTTTGCGGTACAGGCAGACGGCAAGCGGATCGACACAATCGAGGGAATGTCGGATAGCGGCGCGCTTGCGGAGCTGCAGGCCGCCTTCGCCGAACGCAACGCAGCGCAGTGCGGTTTCTGCTCGCCCGGGATGCTGCTGACGGCGCACGAATTGCTCGGTACAGAAGAGGCATTCACCCGCGCCGACATTCGCGAATTCATTTCCGGAAATCTTTGCCGATGCACCGGCTACGAGTCCATCGTCGATGCGATCGAGACCGTACTTCGCAAGCGCAAACGACTCAGCGAACCTCTATCGCGGGGAGCCGAGCCTTCGCGGGAATCCGAGAAATCTGAGGGGCTGATCGGAAAGCGCATTCCGCGTCGAGAATCGATGCGCCTCCTGCGCGGACGAGGTCGCTACGTTGGCGATATGAAATTGCCTCGTATGCTGCACCTTGCTTTCGCCAGGAGCCCGCACGCGCACGCGCGGATTGTGTCTATCGACGTCGAGCGCGCAAAGCAGTTCCCTGGCGTTGCATTTGTTTTCACTGGGCGGGATCTTCTGGCCCACGGTAAGGGATTTGAGTCCGACGGAGTCGCGCACAATCGACCGGGCCATAAGGTCCCGCCTCAAGAACTGATTGCCATCGACGTCGCTCACTTTCAGGGGCAACCGGTCGCCACAGTGATTGCGGAGTCTCGCGCCGAGGCCGAAGACGCCGTCGAGCTTCTCGATATCAAATGGGAGGAATTGCCTGCTTTGCTCGATGGAGAGACCTCGCTCCGATCGAGCCCGATCCACAAGTCGCTAAGCGATAACCTCGCCCATGAGCACAATATCAAGGTTGGCGACGCCGATGCCGCCTTTGCAGCCGCCGATCACGTCGTCGAGAAGACTTTCAATTTTCACCGCCAAACCGGGCTTTCGCTCGAACCGCGCGGCCTGATCGCGGATTTCGACCCCGGCGGTGAAACGCTCACGGTTTACCACTCGCACCAGTCACCCTATCAGATGCAGGGTGTGTTCAGCCGACAGTTGAGACTGCCTGAGCACAAAGTCAGGGTAATCGCGCCGGACGTTGGTGGCGGCTTCGGCATCAAAATCAACGTCTACGCCGAGGAAGTTGCCGTTGCAGTCATCAGCATGATGATCGGCAGGCCGGTCAAATATTGCGCTGATCGGTTGGAATCCTTCGTATCCGACAATCACGTGCGCGATCACATCATTAAAGCTCGTATGTCGTTTAAGGCCGACGGCAAGATTACTGCAATGAGCGTCGACGACGTTTCCGCAATCGGCGCCTATGGCATGCCAATGCGGTTCAATATTACAGAAAGCATGATGCTGGTGACCAACGCCGGTGCGGCGTACGACTTTCCGAATTACCGGGCGCGCACGCGCAACGCTTTCGTCAACAAGCCGCTGATCGGCATGTTTCGCGGCGTCGGTATTCCATTATCGACCATTGTCAGCGAAGTACTCACCGATATGGCGGCGGCCAAGCTGGTGATGGATCCGGTCGATTTCAAACGCCTGAACTATCGGAAAACAGACGCGATGCCGTGCGTGACGGCTGCCGGCAGCAAGCTCGACAATATTTCGTTCGATGCGTGCCTGAATCGGCTCGTTCAGGTCATGCACTATGACCGGCTGCGGCAGGAGCAGGCTGAACTGCGCAAGGCGGGCATCCACCGCGGCATCGGTATCGCGACCTTCGTCGAGCCGACGGCCTATGGACCGGTCTTCTACGGCCCCACCGGCGCTTCGATCTCGGTGCAGGACGGCTGCACAATCCGGCTCGAGCCTACCGGGCTGCTACGATGCGTGACAAGCATTACCGACCAAGGCCAAGGGACGATCCATTCATTGGCGCAAATCATTGCCGACACGCTTGGTGTCGATATCGACGACGTCGCCATGATCGGCGGCGATAGCGCGATCTCGACCTATGGCGGCGGTGCCTGGGCCTCGCGCGGCATCGCCATCGGCGGCGAAGCCGCACTCAAGGCGGCGCGCGATCTCGCGCAAAACATTCTGCTCGTTGCGGCGGCCATTACCCAGACCAAGCCCGAGAATCTGCGGATCGTACGGGGACAAATTCATAACGTACATTCCGACGCGCCGGTAATCACGGTCGCTGAGGTCGCGAAGATCGGATATTTCCGCCAGGATACGCTGCCGCCCGATCTCGACGTTCAGTTCACTGTGACCCGAAGCCACGTAGCCAATAACGCAAGCTATTACATGGGACATGGGGCACACGCGGCTTATCTGGATATCGACCCCGGTACCGGCCTCATCAAACTCCTTGACTATTGGGCAATCACGGACTGCGGGCGCGTAATCAATCCCTTGATTGTCGACGACCAGGTACGTGGGGCGATCGTACAGGGGATCGGCTCCGTGCTCTATGAAGAATGCATCTACGACGAGCACGGCTCGCTCGTTAATGGTACCTTGGTGGATTACCTCGCACCCATGGCTTATGAAATGCCCGACATTTACGTAGAGCAGATTGAGACGCCGGAGCGTTCGACCGAGCTTGGCGCCAAAGGCGTCGGAGAGCTTGGCCTCACCGGCGCCATGGGAGCGCTTTGGGTTGCCGCCAATGACGCTTTGAGAGGCCTGGGCGCGACAATCGCGGACCAACCTTTCACCCCCGAGCGCATTCTTAAGGCCATCGCATCCGCGAGAACCGGGGTAATCTGATCCTTCCGCCAGCATAGGAGTCTGCCATGAATTTTAATGCATTCAGAATCCTGACCAGCAAGTCATTCGCAAGCCGGCTGTCGTTGGCGTCGGCGCTGATGATAACAATGACGATTGGCACGGCACGGGCGCAGGACAAGACCTACGTGATGAAGATAACCGCGCCCACCCAAAATGCCTCCCCCGACACCTACGCGAGGAATTACGCGGCCGCCGTCGAAAAGGAGTCCGGGGGCCGCATCAAAGCTGAAGTCTATCCGGCAAGCCAACTCGGCTCTATCCCGCGGCAGATCGAAGGTACGCAGTTCGGCGCCATTCAATGCGCGGTCATTCCGCCGGAATTTTTTGTCGGGGTCGACGAGCGCTTTGAGGTGCTAGCCGCTCCCGGCCTCGTCAGCTCCGTGGTGCAGGCACAGCGTATGGCGACCGACCCGAAGGTGCAGAAGCTTATGCTTGGGCTTGGCGCCGACAAGGGGCTGCGCGGGGTCGGGCTATTATTGGGCGAACCAAACCAAATCATCGCCAAAACCGCGATCCGGCACCTCGACGACATCAAGGGCAAGAAGATCCGAATCTTCGCCTCTGATTTTCAGTCCACGACCTTTAAGCGGCTTGGAGCTACACCGGTGGCGATGTCGCTTGGCGATGTGCTGCCGGCGATCCAGCAAGGCGCCATTGACGGGGCGACCGGCGGTGTTGAGGCCTTCGCCGGTCTGCATTTCTACGACACGGCGAAATACATCACGATGACCCACCATGCGGCGATCTTTCTGGTCGTCGAAGTCAGCCGCAAGTGGTACGATACGCTGCCGGCGGATTTGCAGGAAATCGTCGACCGAACCGCCGCCAGCGTGGCAACGGCCATCAATCCGCAATTGGATGAGCTGGAAAAACAGGCAATCAAAACCTGGTCGAATAACGGCGGCGAACTCATCGACCTGCCCGCCGATGAGCAAACGGAGATGTTTAAAATTCTAGCAAGCGTTGGCGCTGACGTCGCGAAGACGAAACCCAATGTCCAGGCAGCTTATGAGCTGGTGACTGCCGCGGCGCAACGAGCGCAGTAGCCTACCTCATCGAGAGCGCGCTCAATGGAGCGCGCCGTTGCGTGCGTCTGGGCCCAATCGTTTGTCGGCAAGATGGGCCGAACATCGTGCACCACAAGAAATGATTCGGCGAGAATGCCGTTCTGGGTCAATCTCGTCACAAGGAGCCGACCGCCGCCATGAAATTCGGCTATTTCACGCTGAGCGACAACCGCTACCCCAACAATCCGCGCTCTTCCGAGCAATTCCTGGTCGAGATACGCGACCAGGCGGTGTTGGCCGAGAAGCTTGGACTAAACTCGGCCTGGATCGGCGAGCACCACTTCAACCGGCGCGGCTGCGTGTCGGTGCCCGCGGTTGTGCTGGCCAATATCGCCGCTGCCACGACGCGCCTGCGGCTGGGACCGGCCGTCGTCGTGCTGCCGATCCACCATCCGATCCATGTCGCGGAGGAATGGGCGACGCTTGATCAACTGTCCGGCGGACGCGTCGATTTTGCGGCAGGGCGCGGCTATGACAGTCACGAATTCACGCCGTTCAATGCCGATTTCCATTCGTCCGCTGAGCAGTTCAGCGAGGGCATCGAACTGTTGATGCGTTGCTGGACCGAAACCCGGCCGTTCAACTTCAATGGGCGGTTCTACAATTTCGAGGACGTCGAGGTCTTCCCCAAGCCTGCGCAGGAGGACTTCAAGCCCTACATGGGCTCGTTCTCGCGCTTCTCCATGGAACTGGCCGCGAAGTGGGACTGGAACCTGCTGCTGGCGCCATTCGCGGCCACCATCCTGTTCGGCAGCCTGCACAATGCCGTGACCGCCTATCGCGAGATCTGCGAGAAGGCGGAAAAACCGCCGCAGAAAGTCAAGTGCAGCTACTTCATCCACATCGGTGAGGGCGTGGAGGAGCGTCAGCGGGCACTGCAGCGGATGGTCGACTACATTACCATGGCGGGCTTGCGCAAGACGATGAGTCAGGGCGGCAAGGGCGGGCTACCGCCAACCATGGAGTACTTCAAGAAGATCGGCGAGCGGCTCAACGACGCCAAAGCTTCCGACTTCGACGACAACTCGCTACTTTATGGCTCGCCCCAGCAAATCATTGACAGCTTGAAGCGAGTCGAGGCGATCGGCATCGACGAGGTCATCCTCTATTTCAACTTCGGCAACCGCCCCGACGCCTTCGTGCGCGAGCAGATGCACCGCTTCATGGACGACATCGCACCCGCGTTCGGCGGCGCATAAATAGTCTGTCGGATTCCCTGTGCAATATCGTCTCACTTATATCGAACCGGGTCTCATGCGACATCGAGCCGAGTCTCTGCCGCGGAAAACAAGTATCAAGAATTGGCGACCAGATTTGGCTCGTCAGCTTCATGGACTATGATCTCGGTTACTTCGATCACGAGACATGCAGACTCGAACCGCTCGATAACCCATTCGAGCCGATAGTATTACCCATGTCTCCGGTATAAACCGTAACCCATCTGTCCGGGTGGTCGCCCCAAATCTGCTCCTCGCCCGATGGCGATCAAATCGTTGCGCCGCACTAGATGACGCAATGGGCCACTTTGGGATTAATGCACTATAAGTTAGAAACGTCAGCGGCTGGTGACATTATCGTTGCCGTAAGTGATGCGGTAAACCGCGCCGTCATAGTCGTCCGAAACGAGTAGCGAGCCGTCCTTCATCGGTTGCACGTCGACCGGCCGCCCGACGTATTGGTTGTTTTGCAAAAAACCCGTCATGAACGGTTCCTGCGCTCGCACCGTGCCGTCCTTGTTGAGGTAGACGACGTAAATGTCGCCGCCGACTTTGTTGGTCTTGTTCCAGGAGCCGTGCCGCGCCAGAAAGATCGCGTCGTGATACTTCGCCGGGAACATATTCCCGGTATAGAAGCGCATGCCCAGCGGCGCCGAATGCGGCCCGAGCTGTGCAATCGGCTTGGTGAACTCGCTGCAGCTGTGACCCCAGCCGTATATGGGATCCTCTATGTCGCCGCCGTCGCAGTACGGAAAACCGAAATTGTCCGTTCCAGGGTTGAGGACCCGGTTCAGCTTGTCCTGCGGCGCGTCCTCGGAGAGCCAGTCCCGCTGGTTCTCGGTGAAATAGAGGACCTTGGACAGCGGATGAAAATCCATTCCGACCACTTGCCGGATGCCATGGGCGACGATCTCGACGCCGCTGCCGTCGAGCGTTATGCGGCGAATCTGAGCATTGCTCGGCGGCGGCACACAGATGTTACACGGCGCTCCGACATTGACGTAGAGCTTGTTGTCGGGACCGAGCGCCAGGAATTTCCAGCCGTGCGACTGATGGTTCGGAAGGTCGCTGTAGATGACGACCGGATTCGGCGGATTGTCGAGATTGTCCTCGATCTTCTCGAGCTTCGAGATTCTCGTGCCTTCGGCGATGTATAGCGTGCCGTCCTTGAAGGCGAGGCCGTTCGGCCGGTCGAGGCCAGTGGCGATGACTTTGATCTCCCGCTTGCCGTTGCGGTCGACGATGGCATAGACCTTGTCGCGCAGGAGATTGCCGACGAACACGGTCCCCTTGTCGCCGATGCGCAGCGAACGCGCGTTCGGGATGCCGCTGGCATAGACCTCGACTTTAAAACCCTTAGGTAGCTTGAGCTGCGCCAACGGAAGATTGTCAGCTGCTGCTGCAAAGGGCGGAGCGGCGATGCCCTTCAGTTTTTGCGCTTCCGGCGACGTCGGCATGTTGGGCGTCGGCGGCGACGGCGTTGCACCGGGCGGCAGCGGTAGCTGGGCGGATACCGGCGTGACGGCGCAGAGCAGGCCGAGCGCGGCGAAGAGGACGAGGCCAAGGCAAGAGGATTGAATGCGCATGTGCTCCTCCCTGAGCATTTGAGTTTCCTGCGAACCCTATCATTATCATTGCCCCGCGGATCGCAGGCGTTAGGTCTCCTGCACACAAGATAGCAAACGATTGGCGGACCTCGCCACCAGTTCAGTCGATCACCCGCGTCGGCTATTCGATCACTTGTCTGCGCTTGCGCCTCCAGGCCGACAAATCACCGCTATACATGCGGAATGAAAGCTTCTGGGGCTCTTCAGCTTAGCGTTTCCGGTGCGAATAGTTCCTCGATGCGGTATTCGCGCTTGAGAATGCCTTGTTCTCGGTGGTACCGCAGGCACGTTTCAATCGCGTTTCCATTTTGTGCAATTCCGTATGGCCAGAAATCATCGCCCATAAGCGCGTGATTGTTCTCTCGCAGCGAGACGAACCAGGGGATCATGCTCTGAGCATTGAAGAACACGTCGCCGGCATTGTAGGCCTTCATGGCGAGCCCCTTGGCTTCTTCGAATGCATTGAGCAAGGCGCGTGCGATCCAGCGATTACGCTCGTAAACCTCCCTACGGATTACTACCGTGTGCATAATCGGGAATATTCCGGTGCGGCGAAAGTAATCGCGCTCGACGTCCTCAAAATCCGTAAATAGGCGCCGTACGCGATCCGGACTACTGCGTGCACTCGGCGGTATGTGCGCGGTGAAAAGCGCGTCAATTTCGCCGCTTTCGAGCATGCGATCCAACCCTTGATCGGCGGCGAGCCGGTTGATGATTACGTCGGCAGGCGGCGCCAACGGCGCCCAGTCCGGGTGGGTCCCAGTGCGATCCATACCACCGACGTAATGTATCATGCTGCTGGCGGTGACCCCGAACTCGTCGCTTAGAACCCCCTTGGCCCAAATGCCCGCATCGTGTCCATAGCGAAGCAACTCTCCCACCCGCCGCCCGGAGAGGTCGCGGGGCGAGCGGATGCTCTTTTCGGCATTCACGAAAATGGCGGAGTGGCGAAAGAAGCGATTTGGAAAGACCGGGATGGCAATGAAAGGCGCATCCATCAATTCAAGGCTGCGTAGATAGTAGGTGATACCAAGCTCGGAGACGTCGAATTGTCGGTCGCGCAGCATTCGTTCCATGATCTCGCCAACATTGCGCGCACTCCACAGGTCGAGGTCGACGCCAGCCGGCTTGACCCGGCCGTCGAACAACGCCCGGGTGCGATCGTAATCCCAGCACGCAAGCGTGAGTTTTAAGTTCGACATCGGCTCTCCTTGGCCCACGTCCGCGATGCGGCTATTCTGTTCAGCGGCACGGCACACATGTGCTGCCAAGCATAGCACGGAGGTCCCAGGTGGCACTGTTGCGAGGCGGATTGCCGTGTTTGCGCCGCTTGGCGATTGCCGCAATGACTGCTGCGGCATTGGCCTTCCCGCTCCGTCTCGAGGCTCAGGAGCTCACCAAAGTCACCATTGCGCTTCCAGTGCTCGCGTCGGTAGTCATGCCGCTATTCTACGCGCGTGATGCAGGATTGTTCAACAAGTACGGGCTTGACGTCGATTTGCCCGTGTTTCGCGGCGGACCACCGGCCAATGCGGCGCTGTTGTCAGGCGACGCCCAATTCCTCGCTGCTGATCCTTACGAGTTCCTCAAGGTCGCAGAGAACGGGCACGAAATTCGCGTCCTGACCCTTGTGCATTCGGTGAGCTTCGATTTCGTGGCGTCAAATGTCTTCATCAAGCAACGCGACATCGATATAACAGCGCCACCGAAAATCCGCCTCGCCAAGCTCAAGGATATGAAGGTTGGTAACAGTGCCGTCGGCGGCACCAACGAGGCATTCGCACGCTGGTTCATAAAATACGGCGGGCTCGATCCGGACCGCGATCTCGACAGTGTCAACATCGGGGGAACGGGGCCGCTGATCGGTGCAATACAAGGCGGCCGGATTGACGGGTTTGTGCAATCGCCACCGTCCGGCTACACCGTAAAGCGGCTCGGCGTCGGACAGGTGCTGATCGATTTCCGTGATGTGCCGGAGTTGCAGGGCGCATTGTTTACCGGTTTGCAAACGCGCCGAGACTTCATCGACTCCCATCCTGCGGTGATTGAGCGGGTAGTCAAGGCACTGATCGAGGCGGGTAGCCAGATTGCAGATCACCCGTTGGAGGCGGCGCAGGTGCTCAAAAACGGCGCCTATGCGCAATTTGAGCTTGTCGATCTCGAGGAGACGCTGAACGCTACTGGCTTTACGTTTCGGCCTCGCCAAGACTCGGCAAAAGATTGGCAGTACGCGCAGGAACTCTTCCGACAGGCTGTTGGCGAGAATGCCGCGACTAAGGCGAGGCTGATCGAGGGGCAGACCTGGACTAATCGATTTGTAGAGGAAGCGATGCGGTAGAACATCGCCGACTGCTTCAGATCGCCGCCAGCGCGAACCGCCCGGACAATACGCTGGTGCGACCACGACCCACGCGCCGTCCTCAAACTGTGATGACAACCCTTGTGGTAATAGCGCTAGCCGCCGGCCGCGGTTGAGTTTGCGCAGCCAATGGCGCCGCTGCAACCTCGTGCGTCTAAACCGTTGCCGATGCCGCCCGCTATCCTGTCCAAGCATCTACGCCAGGTGAAAACCCCGGCTATAATGCCGGCGCGGCGTCAAAATGGCTGGAGATGAAATTGTTCCGCAATCGCTGGTGGGTCGTCTTTGGCTCTGGCATTGGCCTTATGGTCAGTGGCGGACCCATCAACATTTTTACTTTTGGCGTGTTTTTGCGGGCAGTAACTGAGGATATTCACATCGGTCGTGGCACCTTCGCCTCGGCGATGCTGGCGACGAACTGGATTAGCGCCGCATCGGGACCGTTTCTTGGCTGGCTTCTAGATCGCTATGGCGCACGGCGCGTGCTGCTGCCAGGAGCAGTACTGTTTGCGCTCGCAACCGCAATGCAGGCTTACATCACAGCGTCGCTGCTCGTGATCTATCTTCTGTTCGCCTTCAAAGCCCTGATGGGCGCCGGCCTATCGCCGGTTTCCTATGCCTTCGCGGTGTCCAAATGGTTCGATCGGCAGCGTGGCTTGGCTCTGGGCTTGGCTCTGGCGGGCGTGGGGCTCGGTACATCGGTTATCCCCCTGTTAGTCGCGCATCTCATCGCAAATTACGGCTGGCGGTTTGCCTACGTCGGGCTCGGCCTGGTCGTGTTGGTGCTGGGCGGTTTGCCCGCACTGCTGTTCATCCGCGAGCCGGACCAGCATGAGCGGGCCGTGCTCCCCCATTTAGCGCAGGCAGCACTGACCGGTTATGAGTTCAACGTCGTGCTGAAAAGTTGGCGTTTCTGGGCCCTCGCCTTAGCCTTCTTCCTAGGCATTGTCGCGCTCAATGGCACATTGACGCAGATCGTCGCCATGCTGATGGACCGCGGCATGACACTCCAGGTCGCTACCCGAGACCTCGCCGCCTCCGGCATTGCCGCCATCCTCGGGCGCATTGCATCAGGCTGGTGCGTCGACCGATATCATGGGCCTTATGTTGCGATCGGATTTTTCATCTTGCCGATGATCGGCACCCTTTTCTTTGCGAGCGGCGCGGGCGAGCCCATGCCACTCTTCGGCGCGCTTCTTTGTGGCGCTGCTTTGGGCGGTGAGATCGACCTTATGAGCTTCTTAGTCAGCCGCTATTTCGGTCTCAAATCGTACGGCAAAATATTCGGTACGATGTTTGGCATTTTTGCAGGCTCGACTGGTGTTGGACCCTTTATCTCGGGCCTGTCATTCGACTATTGGCACAGTTACGTACCGGCTTTCGCCCTTTATGAGGTGGCGCTCGTCGTCGCGTGCCTCATCTTCTTGCCGCTCGGGCCTTATCCCTTCCCGGTTCATCATCGCCGCACCTTCGTGGAATCGGCCGAAAAGGTGTCGGCATGAACGGCATGAAGGAGACGCACATCCTCATTGTCGGCGGCGGACCAGTCGGTCTGGCGCTGGCCGCCGATCTCGGACGCCGCGGAATTGAGTGCATTCTGGTCGAGCAGAGCGACGGCACCATCTATCACCCTCGAGCCAACACGGTGAATTCTCGCACGATGGAATTCTGCCGCCGTTGGGGCATCGCCGAGGACGTACGGCAAGCGGGCACGCCACCCGACTTCCCGCTGGACATCGTCTATTGCACCGGTTTGGAGGGTCACATGCTCGCGCGGGTCGACCGGCCGACCTATGGCGGACACAAGCCCCTGCCGACGACACCGGAACGCTCGCAGCGATGCAATCAGCTCTTCTTCGATCCGCTTATGCGCGAGCTCGCCGCAAGCTTCTCGAGCGTTCAATTGCGCTATCGTTGCCGTTTCGAGTCATTCACCGAGACGCCGGACAGCGTATTGTGCGAGCTGCACGATCTCGCCAACGATCGACGCGAGACCATTAAGGCTCGCTTTCTAGTCGCGTGTTGCGCCGGGCGGAGTAGTGTGCCGCGGGCACTGGGGGTACGTTGGGAAGGCAAGCCGGTCCTTTCGTACCACCTCAATGTCTTTCTCAAGATCAAGCAGCTATGGACGCGCCACGATAAGGGCAAGGCCGCGTTTTATTTCTTCGTCGACGAGTCAGGCGGCGGCCCAAGCCTTATCGAGCTCGACGGCAGGGAATTGTGGCGCCTCGGCATCAACACAGGGCAACACCCAGTTGCGCCAGAAAGTATAAATATCCCCGCGATCGTCAAGGAGTTCGTGGGCGCCGACATCCCCTATGAAATTGTCTCGATCCTTCCTTGGACATGCCGCAGCATCGTTGCCGACACATGGCGGCGCGGCAATGCTTTTCTTGCAGGCGACGCCGTACACCAGCACAGTCCTTCGGGCGGCTTTGGCATGAATACCGGACTTGGGGACGCCGTCGATCTTGCGTGGAAACTCGCCGCGGTGGTCGCAGGTTGGGGCGGACCCGCGCTTCTCGATAGCTACGAGATTGAACGCAAACCCGTCGCTAGCCGCATCGTGCGAGAAGCGACGGAGAATCAAGCTCCGCTTGGTGACCCGGCGACTCGCGCGCTCATCCGCGCCAAAGGCCAAGAAGGCGACCGGGCACGCCGCATTATCGGCGAAAACATCCTACGCGAGCGCACGAGAGTTTTCGTTTCGGATGGACTTGTGTTGGGATATCGCTATGAGCCCTCGCCCATCATCGTGCCGGACGGCACGCCGGCGCCCGTGGAAACAGTGAGTCAGTATGCGCCGACTGCGCGACCCGGCTCGCGCGCGCCGCACGCGTGGCTCGCCGAGGGGCGCTCGACGCTTGATCTTTTCGGCGACGGCTTTGTACTGCTCGCCTTCGATGGTGCGGCGGACGTTGGATCACCGATCGTGGAGGCGGCACGTGCGCGCGGCATGCCACTCAAAATGCTGGCGATTGAAGACGATGCAATCGCCAATCTATACGAACGGCGACTCGTGCTAGTGCGGCCAGATGGGCACGTTGCTTGGCGCGACGATGCGCCGCCAAAGGATCCACTAGCGCTCGTCGATCGCGTGCGCGGCGCTACTCACTAAAGCATGACCCACCCGAACATTCTCTAATTCCACAGTGCCGCGTGACGTCGTTCTGAAGAACTGTGCTTAGATTTCGTTGCCGTATTGCTCTTTGAGCAGATCGAGGCGCCGCAATGCGTCGCGGTCGGTGACCACGAACAGTGTAGCCGTCTCGTTTGCCTTGTGGGTGATCCAGTTGCCATGTGGCAGACTGAACACGTCGTGGGCATCCCAACTCACCAATTCTTCGCCAACGCGAGACGTGCCATGACCCGCGCAAACAAGGCACATCGCATTGCTTGTCGTGCGGAAGCGGATCGTTTCCGTGCCCCTGTCGATCTGCGTCAGATAGCAATCCATCAGTGGCATGGTCGAACCGCCAGTGATTGGATTTATGTACCGCACGCGTCGTGAGCCGTCCTTCCATTTCGGCGCCGCTCTCACGGCTTCACGCGCCGCAGCCCACGGATAACGAAAGACCGGCGAGAACTGCGGCAACTTATCACCTAGTTCCGGCACGATATTGGGAAAGGCGAATGCGGCGTCATCGGGCATGTTCGGCAGATCATGGGCCGGGCCTGGTTCAAATGCATCGGTGCCGAGATATCGGTGCAAGGGCGCGTCGAGTGCGTCGAGCCAGATAATCGGTGCGCTTCCCCGATGGACATGCTCGTGCCAGGTCCAGCCCGGCGTGATCACGAGATCACCTTCCTCCATCGGGCAATCCTTGCCGTCCACGATTGTCGAGGCGCCGTTTCCTTCAATTACAAAACGCAGCGCATTCATGGTGTGTCGGTGCGGGCGCGCTTTTTCGCCAGGAAGAAGGATTTGAAGTGCTGCTACAAGATTGGTTGTCGTGCCGCCGTCGGCATCCTGATCTGTCAAAGTCAAGACCCGACGTTCCACCGCGGCAGGTGATGCAACTTTCATCGCATCGTCAATCAGGGGACGGATACGCTTCCATTGCCAATGGTTCGGCGCTGCCCCGCCGTCGCGCAATTTGTGTGCGACCACACTTTCCCAAAGCGGGTGAAGCTTGGCGGCCTGCCAAGCTTTACGGATCTCAGCATAAGAACGATCGCCAGCTAACGTTGCCATCGGCATCTCAGCTCTATTCATGGTGTTCCTCCAGACGCTTGTCCCTACCATAGCAAGGTCGTGTGCTGCGCTTGGAATGCTCGTCACCGCTCGTGAGCATGTGTGCGCCGCAACAGACGGATTCCTGCATTCTTTCCGCGCGCTCTCTTGCCATATGGCGGCGTCGAATACGCCTTATAACGCTATCACGATGCGCCGCGCTGCGTCACTGCGCAGGGGAGCCGAAACGCCCTCGAGCCGCATAGCGGCCAAAGTCCAATCGCGGGCCATCTGGAGGAAGGTGTCTTTAAGTTCCTCTATTTCTGCCTCATCGGCCCATCGAAGGCGAGAACAGGTTGAATCGCCTGCCCCTAGTTGATGTCAAAGCCACAACCACAGTTTCCCGATCGCAAGGTAATCAAGGTCAGTGGAGCGCCGACCCTAAAATAGTTCTAAAAGGTGATCATCACGCCGGATACCGCTACCTTCTGCACGACGATCAGATTAGCGATCGGCAAGGGTCGAAGCCATCGCGATCAGCCAAGCCGTGTCGGAGTCCTTCCTACAGCAAAAGCGTATCTGGCCATAAGGACCGGGCTCCAAACCGAGCGGCAAGTGCGAGAGTTGGCGCTGTTCAATCTCGCCATCGACGGCAAGCTGCGGGGCTGGGACCTGGTCGCCGTCCGCGTCCATGATGCTTGAGACCGAATCGATTCTATCACCGCTCGCGCCCAGCGGTTTTGTCCCCATCGGCACGGTTCCGGCGCAACTGCGCGCGCAGCATCTCCTTACGACGCTCAAGCGTCTTGCGCCGGTGCTCACGCGCAAGCCGTTCGGCGCGATCGGCGTCGCGCGCCTCGATTGCCTCCAGAAGGTTGCGGTGCTCGGCGATCGCTTAGGCCGGCCGATCCTCGTTGTAGAGGGTGCTGGTCTCAAGCTGCCGGACGTGATCGAGCAGCGCTTGAAGAGCTTGCAGCAGACACGCATGATTGCCGCACCGCGATAACTCTGAGCACCGGCATGCTCAAATAATACTTGCGAGTCAGCAGGCAAGACGGTGATAGAAGCCACGGCGATTTGTCGGTATGCTGCTCGAGCCTGGAATAGTGATCCCTGCGAGGAGATGACATGACCGATCGTGATGTTAGGCCTGTGCCGATCTCCCGCCGCCGCTTATTACAAAAGTCCGCTGTGGCCGCTGGCGCACTGGCGCTGCCGCTCAAGCCGTTGCGCGCACGTGCCGCCAGTTCGCTTACGCCGGTGACGATGACGCTCGACTGGGTCTATCAGGGTCCCAACGACGGCTTCATGATCGCACAGGAGAAAGGCTTTTATCGCGAAGCCGGGCTCGACGTCGCCATTACAAGCGGCAAAGGCTCCGCCGCTGCTGCCCAGCTTGTTGCCAGCAAGGCAACGCAATTCGGCTTCTGCGATGGCTATGTCGTCGGCAACGGCGTCGCCAAGGGAATGGGCATCAAGAGCGTCGGCAGTGTCTATCGGCGCAATCCGGCCGCGGTGGTGGTGCTCACCGATTCCGGGATCGCGACGCTGAAAGATCTCGAAGGAAAAAGCATCGCCATGACCGCGGGCAGCGCGCAATTCCAGCAATGGCCCGCCTTGATCAAAGGCGCTGGCATCGACGGATCGAAAATCCAGGTGGTGAATATCGATCCGGCGGGTGTCGGACCGGCTTTGATCACCGGTCAGGTTCCCGCCATCGGTGGCTTCGCCCAGGGATATGTGCCCTCGATCGAAATCCGCGGCAAGAAAGAGGTGCGTATTTTTTGGTTCGCCGACTATGGCGTCACGGTCGTCAGTAACGGCATCATCGTTCATCAGGACTTGCTCAAGAGCGATCCCGAGCTGGTGCGCGCCTTCGTGGCGCCGACGATTAAGGGTTTTCTCTACGGCCGGCAGAATCCGGACGAAGCCGTCGCGATCATAAAAAAATATCTGGCAACCATCGATCCGGAAATCACGCGGCGGGAAATGGAGCTGTCGTGGAAGACATGGGTGACGCCCAACACCCAGGGCAAGCCGCTCGGTTGGGCCTCCGACGTCGACTGGGCCGAGACCGTCAAGGTGCTCAAGCAATACGGCGGCGTGGCCACGCCGCTCGAGGCGAGCGCGCTCTACACCAACGAATTCGTGCCGACCGGCGCCGAATACGTTCCGCCGCAAACGGCGTGAACGGGCTCTCCGGCGGAACGAACGGGCAAAGCGTGGCGCACCAGGCAAATGCCAAAGGTTGGATCGGCGCCAGCATGCTGCGCAAGGAGGATGCGCGTCATCTCTACGGACATGGCATGTTCATCGCCGATGTCCACGTACCCGGTGTCCAGGATGTGGCCTTTGTGCGCAGCCAAATGGCGCATGCGAGACTGCGCAATATCACCAAGCCTGCGGGATCCGCTGGCCGGGTATTTACGCTTGCCGACGTCGGCCCGATCAACGTGCTGGAAGCTGGGCCGGAGCTTTCCGCCCATCGTCATAGCCCTTATCCGCCGCTTGCCGACGAGCGGGTCCGTTACGTCGGACAAACGATCGCAGCTTGCGTGATGCCGACGCGAGCGCAAGCCGAAGATTTGGCCGACGAGGTTCGAGTCGAGCTTGAAGAGTTGCCGCCCGTCGTCGATGTCGTTGCCGCCATGCGCGCCGACAGTCCGCGCGTTTTCGATGAGTGGCCGAGCAACGCCTACATCAGCACCAGCGTCAACGAGGGCAACCCGGAAACGCTCGCCGCGGCGTCGATCCGTCTGCACCGTCGGCTGCGACTCAATCGGCAGGCCACGGTTTCGCTCGAAGGCAGAGGTGTGCTCGCTTATTGGGATCATCGCCACGACGAGCTGGTGGTCTACCTCTCGACCCAGGGCGGTCAGGTCAAGCGGATGGCGCTATCGCGGATGCTCGGCATCCCCGAACACAAGGTGCGCGTGATCGCGCCCGACGTCGGTGGCGGCTTCGGCGGCAAGAACCGGATTATGCCGGAGGACGTTGCAGTCGCCGCGCTTGCGCTTAAGGTCGGACATCCTGTGCGCTGGATCGAGGATCGACGCGAGCATCTGCTGGCCTCGCCTCATGCCCGTGACCACACTTATGATCTCACCATTTGCGCCGAGCGTGACGGTACGCTTCTTGGCATCGAAGGCGACATCTATATCGACGCCGGCGCTTACGCGTTGTGGCCGACCGGAGCATTTCAGGAAGCGAGCATGGCGTCGCGCAACCTGACCGGGCCCTACCGCATTCGCCATTTGAAGCTCAACGCCCACACCGTCGCCACCAACAAGGCGCCGATGGGCCCGTATCGTGGCGTGGCGCGGCCAGGGGCTACCTTCGCGATCGAACGTCTCGTTGACGAGGTCGCCCGCGAACTCGGCCGCGAGCCTTTTGAGCTACGCCGGCAGAACATCGTCACCGCCGCGGAGCTGCCCTACAAGACCGCCGCCGGGATGAAGCTCGACACCGGCGATTATGTTGCCGCGCTTGATATCGCGCGCGACAAGATCGATCTGCCGGCCATCCGCAAGCGTCAGGCGCAAGGTGAGCCCGACGGCCGCAAAATCGGCGTCGGCTTTGCCTTCTACACCGAGCAAAGCGGCCACGGCATTGTGGAATTCGCCAAGCGCAAGTTTCGCGTCATTCCCGGCTACGAGTCCGCTAATGCGCGCATGCTGCCGGACGGCACCGTACTCATCTATGTGGGTGTGCAGAACCACGGCCAGGGCCACGAAACGACGCTGGCGCAGATCGCCGCTCACGAGCTTGCCATCGATCCCGCGGCAATCTCGGTGCGCTACGGCGACACCGCGGTCGGGCCCTACGGGTTCGGCACCTTCGCATCGCGCTCCATCGTCTTCGCCGGCGGCGCCGTGGGAAAGGCGACGCGGGCGCTGGCGGAAAAGATCCGCCGCATAGGTGCGCATCTGCTGCAGGCCGATGTCGCCGGGACGCGGATCGAGGGCGGCATGGTGCACGGACCGTCGAGCAAGGTCAGCATCGCCGAAATCGCGTTTGCAGCGAACGCGCGGCCCGATCAATTGCCGGCCGGCATGGAGCCGCTCCTGGAAATCACCGCGACCTATGAGCCGGCGGATTCCGGGGGTGTGTTCGCCTACGGCACTCATGCGGTGATGGTGGCCGTGGATCCGGACAGCGGGGCGGTCGAATTGCTCGACTATGTGGTGTCCGAGGACTGCGGCACCATGATCAACCCGATGATCGTCGACGGGCAGGTCGTCGGCGGCATCGCGCAGGGCATCGGCACCGCGCTCTTCGAAGAGATTCCCTACAACGCACAGGGCCACCCGCTCGCCGCCAGCCTCACCGATTATTTGGTGCCTACCGCCGGCGAAATTCCCTTCATCCGCATCGAGCATTTGGTGACGCCGGCGCTCACCACCGAGTACGGCGTCAAGGGCCTCGGCGAAGGCGGCGCCATCGCCCCGCCGGCGGCGATCGCCAACGCCG
>Ga0307476_10000359_pt1 | contig 38239 bp, 31 predicted proteins | sample atmos_gasesECM2C_2_FD_203314 | JGI IMG/M metagenome (GOLD analysis project Ga0307476, IMG submission 203314) | Hardwood forest soil microbial communities from Morgan-Monroe State Forest, Indiana, United States - atmos_gasesECM2C_05 | ecosystem: Environmental > Terrestrial > Soil > Temperate... | reverse complement strand
CCTTGGCACACCCGGGGACCGATCTCACTCCGGGGAGCGGTCACCGTGCAGGACTCGGACAGCAGAAAAGAACAGCCCATCGCAGATGTCGAAGTAACTGCCGATCTGGCCACAGGAGCAGCGAAATCCGACGCAACCGGATTGTTCGCGCTCCAGTTGATAGGATTCGTGAGGAGGGGTCACCCTCTCGTCCTCCACTTCCGGCAGCCGAACTACCTTCCTCTCGACGTGAGTGATTTTGTTGGTGACAAGCTCTATATCGTCCACATGCTGCCCAATCCCGTGGTCGCGGCTTCCGCTAATCGACCGCCAGTGAAAGTCGCAAACGTTAGGGTGAGATACTCCGGCCGCGTGATGACTGAGTTCAATGTAGGAAGCTCGGTGAAAACATTTCAGATTGAAAACAAGGGTAACGTGCCTTGCAAAGGACAGCGTCCCTGCTCGCCCGATGGCAAATGGCGCGCGGCACTGGGCTCCGCGTCCCTCGATGCGGGAACGGGGAACCAGTTCCGCAGCGCCAGAGCTTCGTGCATCGCCGGGCCGTGTCCGTTCACGAAAATCGATTCGGATCGTTTCTCGCAGGGCGAACAGACCTACACAGTCTTGGCTCGAGATTGGTCCGACACCGCGACTTTCCTGCTGGAAGCCGAAGTAGTCCACCCTATGGTGAGCCAAATTGTTCATGAGTCTTATCCCGTGATCTTCGGAGAAGGTCTGAACTTCACCTTACCCTCGACTGCCGAAGGCGTGAGCATTGAAGCCGAACTGGATGGGCAGATGATTGTCTTTCCACTCGGTCCCGAGTTGTTCTTGAGTTGGGCCAGTTGCAACGCAAGAGTGAATCCGGATCAAACGAAGGTGTACCGCTGCGACCTCAAGCCTGGATACCGTTTTCAGTAAGGGCTCCCGAATGACATTCCTGTATCCCGTAGCGTCACACTCTCTAAGGACAACCATGCTAAGAATGATTCTCGGTTCGCTGCTCCTGTTCGTCTTGCCGGGTAGCGCGCTGTCCCAGACTGCCGAAACGATCGTCGTCGACGGATCCGCTCCCGCGCACGCTTTCCCGCACTTCTGGGAACAGATGTTCGGTTCCGGCCGTGCCATTTTGAGCCTGCGGGAGAGTTACCGCCAGGACTTGCAGGCGGTGAAACAGATCACTGGCTTCCAATATGTCCGCTTCCACGCCATCTTTCATGACGAGGTAGGGGTGTACGACGAAGACAAGCAAGGGCAGCCGGTGCTTAATTTTTCCTACGTCGATCAGATCTACGACGGTGTGTTGGCCAACGGCGTGAGGCCATTTGTCGAATTGAGTTTTATGCCCAATAAGCTGGCCGCGAAACCGATCATGCAAGCCTTCTGGTACAAACCGGATGTGGCCCCACCCAAGGATTGGGCGAAATGGGACGACATGATCACGCAGTTCACCAAACATCTGGTTGACCGTTACGGCATCGACGAAGTGAGCCAGTGGTACTTCGAAGTCTGGAACGAACCCAACCTCGATTTCTGGGGAGGCGATCCCAAGCAGGCGACTTACTGGGACCTGTATGACCACACCGCGCGCGCCGTCAAGGCGGTGAACCCTCGTTTACGAATTGGCGGACCGGCGACTGCTCAGGCAGCGTGGGCAGACGCTTTTATTCAGCATTGTGCGAGCGATCACGTTCCGGTTGATTTCGTCTCCACCCATGTCTATGGCAACGACCAAGCAAAGGATGTCTTTGGGACCCTCGAGAATATTCCTCGCGACAAGATGGTCTGCCGTGCCGTGAAGAAGGTTCACGACCAAATCGCGGCCTCTGCCATGCCCGCGTTGCCGTTGATCTGGAGCGAGTTCAACGCCAGCTATTTCAATGAGCCTGCGGTCACGGACGCCTCTTACATGGGCCCTTGGCTCGCGGATACAGTACGTCAATGTGACGGTCTGGTCGACATGATGAGCTATTGGACTTTCTCTGACGTATTCGAAGAGCAGGGCGTGGTGAAAACGCCGTTCTACGGCGGGTTCGGATTGTTAGCTGAGGATGGAATTCCGAAGCCGGTTTTCAGCGCTTTCAAACTCCTGCACCGCCTGGGCGAGGCACGACTCGCTATCAACTCAGACTCGGCGCTCCTCACAAGAAAGAAGGATGGCAGTCTCGTGATCGCGGTGTGGAATTACGCGCCGCCAGAACAAGCCGGTGCTGCCAAAACCGTCAGTCTGCACTTCCAGGGCGGACGCTACAAGCACGCGCTCGTTTCGACGGTCGACCCCGATCACGGAGACGTTCACTCCATTTACGAAAAGATGGGATCACCGCGCTACCCTTCGCAGGCGCAGATTCAACAACTCAAGCAGGCCGCAGAGACTCCCTCGGCCGTGGAGCGAAGCCTGAAAGGCGGAGAATTGACTCTGACCTTGCCGTCATACGGTCTCGCGGTTGTCGAGGTCAGGTAGACCTCGAAATCATCAATGAAAATGCATTTATGATGGTAGGGACGAGAGCAACGATGCGATTTCGGGCGATAGCCTCTGATTACGATGGGACTCTGGCCCGCGACGGTCGGGTAGACCCCGGCACCTTGGCTGGGCTGGAACGGGCGCGGCAATCGGGAAGAAAGGTGATCTTGGTCACCGGCCGCGAACTTGCCAGCTTGCGGGATGTGTTTTCGAGCTTCCATCTTTTTGACTGGATCGTCGCTGAGAACGGCGCTTTGCTTCATAACCCGGCGACCCGCGAGGAGCGACTCTTGTGTCCGGCCGCATCCTCGACTCTCGTGGCCAATCTGCGGAAGCAGGGAATTCCGCTCTCCGTGGGAAAGTGCGTTGTGGCAACGGTCAGACCTCATGACGCAGCCGTCCTTCGGTCGATCCAGGAGCTGAACCTCAGCCTGCAGGTAATCTTTAACAAGGAATCAGTCATGATCTTGCCCCGCGGGACCGACAAGAGTACGGGCCTTTCCGCCGTATTGGCTGAGCTGGGACTTTCGTATCAGAGCGTCGTCGGAATCGGCGATGCGGAGAACGATCATGAATTCTTAGGCTGCTGCGGCGGCTCAGTGGCCGTGGCCAACGCCATATCCACGCTCAGGCAACGGACTGACCTGGTCACCAGCGGCAGTTACGGGGCCGGCGTCACGGAAGTCATCAACCGATTGGTCGACACGGATCGCCTCTCCTGACTGCTCATTCGGCATCCACTTCGACTGCGGCTCCAACTTGTTTGCAGCCTCATCGAGCCGCACCTCGCAGAGTTCTGCGATCAAAGCTCCCGCCCAGCGATAGATATTGTGTTCCCTCACAACCCGGCGCAGGCGCTGCATCCTGCTCTTGCGTTCCTCAATGTCCATCTCAAGCGCAAAACGAAGGGCTTCGGCCGTCTGCTCGATGTCGTACGGGTTTACCAGCAGCGCGTCCGGCAATTCGCGGGCAGCTCCGGTGAAACGGCTCAGGACGAGCACTCCTTGTTCATCCTGGCGTGCGGCTACAAATTCCTTAGCCACCAGGTTCATTCCATCGTGCAGAGAAGTAACCAGGCAAAGGTCGGCGATCCGGTAAAAGCGCTGGATTTCATGGTGGCTGTGCTGGCGCTTCATGAAGACGATGGGCTTCCATTTGCCGGTCTGGAATCGCCAATTGATGCGCTCTGCTTCGGACTCTACCTCCGACAGCAAGTCCTGGTAACGTTTGATGTGGGTTCGGCTGGGCGCTCCGACCTGCAAGAACGTAAATTTCTCGCGATAAGCCGGATACTTTTCCAGGAGCCGTTCAATGGCCAGGAAGCGCTCCAGAATGCCTTTCGTATAGTCGACGCGATCCACTCCTACGCCCAGGAATGACGCTTCGATCCCTAACTCCCGCAGCAAGGCGACCCGGTCCATGTAAATGGATTCCGCGGCCTCGGCAGGAGCAGGATTCTCCAGAAACTCCACGCTGATGGGGAACGGCTTTACCACGGTGCGGTGTTCCTCGCGATTCACCGTGCAATGTTCCCAATCAATACGCGACTCCAGGGTGCGATCCACCGTTTGCAAGAAGTTCGTGCAGTGCGCTTGAATGTGGAAGCCAATCAAGTCCGCTCCCAACAATCCGTCGACGAGTTCTCTTTGCCACGGACAAATACCGAACGCCTCCGGGTTCGGCCACGGGATATGCCAGAAGATCGCCACCCGCGCATCCGGGCGCGCCTTCTTAATCATGCGGGGCAGAAGCGCGAAATGGTAATCCTGTGCCAGGAGCACTGGACGGTCCATGCCTTCCATTTCCCTCAGTACCGCGTCCGCGAACCGGCGGTTAGCCCTTTCATAGTGCTCCCAGTCAGAGGCGCGAAACATAGGCCGTGTGTGGGCAATATGGCAGAGCGGCCAGAGCCCCTCGTTGGCAAAACCGTAGTAGTATCCCTCCTCTTCTTCCTTGCTGAGCCAGACGCGGCGCAACGTATAGCGTGGATCGTCGGGCGGGACGCGTAAGCGGTCGTGCTTGTCCACGGTTTCTCGATCCGCATCTCCACTCCCGTGGGCAATCCATGTTCCGTCACAAGCGCACAAGACCGGGCCGAGGGCAGTGACCAGTCCGCTGGCGGGAACGATTGCCTCCACATCCTTGCCCTGATGTCGATGCATGTAAGGCTCACGGTTTGCAACGACGAACAGCCTGCTGTTTCCCAGTCTGTCGCGAACGTGGACTGAGAGTCGTTCCGCAGTCCAGAACGCATCGGCAGTCTGGCGCAATTGGGCTTCTTTCTCCGCTGCGGAACGAGCCGCCGTCAGGCTCGCGGCGAAGTTCGCCATTTCGCGGGCGAGAGGGCGGAACAAATCCAGATCGGGGAGAGCCGGCCTGAAAGAAGCTTTACCCGTGCGCAGTGCACGCATCCACTGCGCTGCGCGGGCAATGGGGCCCGTAATGCTCCAGCGTACGATCAGCAGCGTAGTGAGGGTGATCAGGAAAACGAGGACGAGTACGCGCAAAAACGTTTCGCGCCATATCCTCCTGCTTTGGGCGTTGATGTAGCTGGCGTCGTGAACGATCGCCAGCCCGCCCACGATCGCTTCGTCCTGATGCAGAGGGACCGCATAAATATAGACGGGGGCCTCTCCCAACCGGATGAATTGCCCCGCGCTTTGACCGCTCGCAGCCGCCTGCTGGACCACGGCGGGTTCGGTGGTGAGTCGCGGCACCAGATCGGGAGTTGTGGCGATGGACTTGCCCTGCACGTTATAAATGGCAACTCCAGCCAGACGTTCCCGGTTGCCAAACTGGTCAACGATTACTTGAAGTTCTTTGCGCGAGCCCTTCTTGAGATAGGGTTCGACTTTGTCCGCAAGACTATCTCCCAACACTTCCGCCCGGTGCTCCAGATCCCGGCGCAAACCCCGCTTTTGAAAGCGCACCTCATAGTAAGAGGACAAAAGCGAGATCAGCGTGATCCCGACGATCAACGAGATAGTAAGGCGAAGAGTTAGGAGGCGCACAAATTACCTTGATTGCATTATAGTGCGCTAGGATTTGATTTGGTTTCCGATCCTTGCGCAGAACTCTCGCGCGTCGTGTTCCAGTCGAGCATCCGGCCTGGGAACCTGGAGCATCCGGAGTGGAACTCCACAAACTCTATTTGGCATGGATTTAATTGTCCGGTCAAAAAGACTCACATTCGGTTCGCTCGGCCAATTTTCTTGCCCTTTCCTAAAGTCCTGTTATTCCCGTGTCGATATACCTAGAAGCCCGCCAATCAGACGACGAAGTTCGTCGTTTGCCCAAGTGTAGAACGAGTTCAGCCTTATGCCTATACGCGCTCTCATCGTCGATGACTCCTCAGTGATGCGAAAGATTGTGGAGCGCTCGCTGGCCCAGGCAGGCATCGAGATGAGCCAGGTATTTCAGGCAGGAAACGGGGCGGAGGCTTTGGCCGTACTCAAGGAAAACCGGGTCGACCTTATCCTTTGTGACATCAACATGCCGGTCATGGACGGCCTGGAATTCATCAAGCAGTTGCCCGGAGTCGAGAACGCGAAAAATGTGCCCGTGGTCATGATTACCACGGAGGGCAGCGAAGCGCAGGTGGTGCAGGCTCTTTCCCGCGGTGCCTCCGGCTACATCCGCAAGCCGTTTACTCCGGAGCAGGTGAAGGAACAAGTGATTCCGGTGCTGACGGGTAAGTTATGAACACGGGAACTGCGACGCAGGCTTCCCAAGGCAGCCATGAAAACTGGGCTGCGCTGCTCGAACTGGCGACACGGGAAGTCTTCGAACTCATGCTGAGTTGCCCATTGACCGCACCTGCAACCGGGGACGAGTCGAGTCAGAATGTAACCGCGATGGTGGGATTGGCGGGGCAGTTGTGTGGAGTGCTGAGCGTTCGTTGCAGCGGACAAGCGGCCGCACTCATGACGTCCAAGATGCTGGGCGTCGCCCTGGATAAGGTGGGACCCGAGGTGGCGGACGCTCTGGGCGAAGTCTGCAATATGGTGGCAGGAAATTTCAAGAACAAGATTGCCGGCCTGGCGGAAGGTTGTATGCTGTCCCCGCCCACTGTAATCACCGGCAGCGACTATTCTCTGCGTTCCCAACCCGACTCAACCGCGCTCGAAGTCCGACTGCTGTTCGAGGGCCTGCTCATCGTCATTTCCCTCCAAGTCCACAGCTAAGAACACCGTTTATGAATGCCGGATTGATCGGCCAGCAAGCGTGACCTCAGGCGTGCCCGAGCCGCAAGAAAACTCCTGAACCCAAAACATGCAGGCTAATCTTCGGCAGGAATGTGCCGATACACAGGAAGTGACTACCCCTTCCCACGCACCTTGCTCCGGTGAAGACAAACCGGCGCTCCAACCCGGAACTCATTTTGTCGCACGTCAGCCGATTCTTACTACGGATGAGAAGGTCTTCGGTTACGAACTCTTATTTCGCGACGGTATCGAAGATTTCTTCAGAAGTCCGGATTCTGACGCCGCTTCGCGGAGCACGCTGAATACCTCCATGCTGCTGGGCCTCGATGTACTTTGTGACGGCCGCAGGGCCTTTGTGAACTGCACTCGTGAGATCCTGCTGAAGGATTACGTCACCTTGCTGCCGGCGGGCCAGACCGTCATCGAGGTTCTGGAGACCGTCCCCGCGGATGAACTTGTAGTAGCGGCTTGCCGTCGGCTGAAAGAAGCTGGATACATGATCGCGCTGGACGATTTTGCAGTAAACGACCCGCGCGAAGCGTTGACCGATCTGGCCGACATCATCAAAGTGGATCTCAGGGCCACAGCGACCGCCGATGCCGCTGCCATGGTGAAACGATATGGGCCGTGGCGCTGCCGGCTGCTGGCGGAAAAAGTGGAAACGCGCGAAGAGTTCATCGCCAGCACGAAAGCCGGCTTTCTTTACTTTCAGGGATACTTTTTCCGCCGCCCAGAAATACTTACCGCACATGAAATTCCCGCCAACCAGCTTAATTATCTGCGCATGCTCACGGCGGTTTCGCAGCCCGAGTTAGACGTACGTGCGATCGAGAATCTGGTCAAGGGCGAGGCCTCGCTGTGTTACCGCCTGCTGCGCTATCTGAACTCCGCCGCTTTCGGGTTTGGGTCTGAGATTCATTCCATTCGGCATGCGCTTTCCATCCTGGGAGAAAGGGAAGTCCGCCGCTGGATCCGCTTAGTGGCCAGCCTGGCGGCCGGCCAGAATAAAGCGAGCGACCTGGTGCTCGCGGCCCTGGTGCGCGCCCGTTTCTGTGAACTGCTTTCGCCCAAAGTTCAGCAAGAAGTTCAGCGCGGAGATTCCGACCTGTTCCTGATGGGCATGCTTTCGCTGATGGACACCATACTTGAAATTCCCATGCGCCAGGTGCTCGACAACGTTCCCATCGATCAGGAATGCAAAGCCGTATTGCTGGGCGTCACCGGCCGTCTGCGGCCTTTTTATCAACTGATGTTGGCGCAAGAATCCGGGGAGTGGACTGCTGTCCAGGAGCTCGCCACCCAACTTCAACTCAGCGAAACCGAGGTCTCAGAGGCTTACTGGCAAGCTATGCAGTGGGCACGCCAAGTCAGTGCGGGGACGTAATCGATGTTTCTTGTCGAATCACTAATCTGCTGATGGTAGAACGATCCGCTAGCGGGGTCGGATCCGCGGCGAAACAAGTTGAGAAGTGCCTTCGCCCGATTCAAGCATCTGCAAGCGCTCGCGAATGTCATCGCGCAGCAATGCGACGGAAATTCCCACGAAGGATTCTGGATAGCGGTCAAGCCGTCGCAGCGCGGCTTGCAGCAACAACGTGGTTCCCAGCGGATTGTCGCGCTGCAAATGATGAAACGCCGCGGTCACCTGAATCAGTCCTTGCAGAAATGTCTTTTCCGGCTCAGGCAAACCCAGCCACACGCTTTCCCATGCTTCATGTGCAGTGAAGAATTCGCCTGCCTCATAGAGTCGCAGGCCTTCGGCCAGTGCTCCCTCGCTCCAATCGAATTTCATTGTTTGCGACCAGATGCTACACGTCCAGCAAGCCGAATCTGAAAAAATTTTAACTTTCTCTTAATCATCACGTCATAAAGCCCTCCTAGAATTCCGACTCATCCTGATCTAGAGACGTTTCTTCATCGTAGTGCCATGGGCGATGAATCGCACTTTGCCTCAATCAGTGCGCAGCTAGAGTCTTGCGATTTCTTTGTTGAGGAGCGTTACCATGAAGCCAAATCGTTACGCCTCGATTCTCCCCTCCGGTTTGAAGGTCACGGTTGGCCTGATCCTCGGGCTGTTCTTGACGACGACGGCGTTCGCCCAAGTGGATCGCGCGGTACTCGAAGGCACGGTGAAGGATCAAAGCCAGGCGTCGGTGGTTGGGGCCGGTGTCAAAATCCAGGCCTTGGATACCGGCATCACCCAGGAACAGAGGACCAACTCGAATGGCTACTATCGCTTTCCCGGCCTGGCGGTCGGCAAGTATACAGTGACGACCTCCGCCACCGGGTTCAAGACGAAGGTCGTACAGGATGTCGTGCTCCTGGTGGGCCAGACGTACACCTTGGACGTTCAGCTTGCCGTCGGTGCGACAAACGAGCGCGTCGAGGTGCGAGCGTCCGGACTAGAGGACCGCACATCGGCCGAGGCAGGCACCGTAATCCGGCCGGAGCAGATGGCCGATCTGGCGGACAATGGGCGCGATTGGACCACTCTCTCGTTGCTGGCTCCTTTCGCTCAAGATGACGGTGGCGGCGACCAGAGGACGATTCGCTTTGCTGGACGTGCGCGCGACGACAACAACTTCTCGATCGACGGCGTCGATGCCGGCGGCATCCAGGAGCAGGCTCAAAAATCGCAGACGCGCTTGCAGATCTCTGAGGATGCGATCGAAGAATACCGTGTCGACAGCGCCCTCTACGACGTCGAATATGGCACGCAGTCCGGAGGCCAGATCGATGCCGAAACCAAGCATGGAACCAACAACTTCCACGGAACCCTATACGGCTATCTCAGAAACTCGTATTTCGATGCGCGGAATTTCCTCGATTTCGGTGTAAACGGAAACCCAGCGATTAACCCATTCCGTATGGGGCAGTATGGAATGTCGTTGGGCGGGCCCATTGTCAAGAACAAGACTTTCTTTTTCCTTAACTACGAAGGAATCCGCCAATTACAACTCAACGGGGAGCAAATGACTGTGCCCTCGGGAGTCTGCTGCGCCGCTTTCAACACCACAACCACCCCAGCGGCGGAGCCAGGACTACAGAGCGTAAGCTATCAGCAGTACGTTCTAACACAGTCACCAGCCGGGTTCGAGCCGCAACTTTGCGCGATCCTGCAGTCGTTCCCATGGCGTGCCTCAGTAGGAACGATTAATGGGTGCGCCCCCCGTTTCGTGCTCCCTGACGCCCTCTTCCAGTATCAAGGAAGCGCGACTCCCGCCGCCGACGGCGATCCTAATAACGAAGACCTGCTTACGGTCGGGAGGCAGACGATAATCCACGAAGACACTTGGTTGCTGCGGATGGACCACCAGATCAACGAGAGAACCCTGCTTTACGGCCGGGCACAACGTGATATCGCCTTGTGGAACGCGCCCGCCAGTTTTTCATCGAGCGTTCCCGGCGACAATCAGGCAATCATCAATCATCCGGCCAACTATATGATCGCTCTGCAGCACACGTTCACCCCCACAGTGTTCAACGAAGTGAAGTTCTACGTCAATCGCTCACCCTTTCACAACCCGGGAGGGAGCATACTCCCCTACGCTGTTTCGACTAACGATTTCGTTGGCTTGAACAACACGAGCGCCGATATCGAGGTCGGTTCAACCTTTGGGATCGTTGACAATCTTACGTGGGTTCGCGGGCGGCACGCGTTCAAAGCGGGGATGGAATATCGGCGTGTTCGTCTGAATCAGGGACAGACCTCCAACAATGCTCTTACGTTCGGCGATGACTTTTCCCTGTCGCAGGCTTCACTGACCAGTATCGACTACATCGCGCCTTGGTGCTGCCACGGGCTACGCCGAAATTTCCTTATGCCGTACTTTCAGGATGAATGGAAAGTTACCCCGACTTTTACTCTGACGGCTGGTTTGCGCTATGACTATTACGGCTTGGCCCACGAGGCGACCAACCGCACAACCGTATTTGACCTTAATGTGTTTCACGGCGTATGTCTGGGTACCGGTTCATTTAACGTAGCGCCAAGCCCCGGCCCGATTAACACCGCGCCGTGTCCAGCTAATCCAGCCCTGTACAACCAAAGCTATGTGAACTTCGATCCGCGCCTGGCGCTGGCTTGGGCACCCAGCGCACTACACGGTAAGACCGTGTTCCGCAGCGGCTTCGGAATTTATCACGGCGCGGCGCAGAATGACGATTTGAATGCGGGACTCGAAAGCGACACATTTCGCGTTAAAGTCAGCAGTTTCGGGACCTGCACCGCCCCCAGCGGTGTTTGCCCGAATTTGGAGTCTCAATTCGAGCAGCAGGACCCTACGTTTTCAGGATTGACCAGTGCCAGCAAGCAGGCCAACCACCCGCGGGCGTTGCAGCGACAGGGACGACGGGACTTGTACGTGGTGACGTGGGGCGCAACAGTGGAGCACCAATTACCAGCTAATTTTCTTGCATCGGCGCAGTATATTGGCAGCCGCGGGGATCGACTCTTCTCACGAGGCGGAGTGAATCTGTGTACCGAACCAGTCGCGTTTAACCCCATTGACAACGATTGCTTCCGCACCTTAGACCCGTTCTATCCGCAGGGAAACCCGTTCGGTTCCGTCGACAGCAAGAGTGATATTGGTTCGAGTACTTACAATGGTTTGGGATTATCACTCGAGCGCCGACTTAAAGACGGGCTCTCTTTCCAATCCCGGTACACCTGGTCGCACTCGATCAACGACGGGTCAGTCGGCGGAGGCGAATCGACGGGACCCGAGAATGTGAATTGCCTGGCGTGCGATAAGGGTCCCAGCATTTACGATATTCGCCACAATGTTGCTGTGAATGCTGTCTATGAGCTCCCCTTTGGCCCAGGCAAAACTTTCCTGAACGAAACCGGCGTACTGGGTAAGATCGTCGGAGGCTGGGAACTGAGCAGCATCGGCCTTTGGCATACCGGGCATCCGCTGACCGTCCAGATGGACGTGGCGGACCCTACGATTAACAATCCATCTTCCCCATTCAACGGATTTCCCGTTAGCTACTTACTTCCCGACGGCAACGACCAGACCAATCAGCGGCCGGATCTCGTTCCGGGTGTACCTCTGACCTTGCCCCACCAGCAGCCCGCGACACCGAATACTCCGGGCGTGCCCTACATCAATGCCGCGGCCTTCCAAGCGCCACCCGTTGATGCTAACGGTAACTTCACTCGCTTCGGCAATGAGCCCAATGGGGTTATTCGCGCCCTGGATAGCTGGCAGATCGATCTGGCACTGACTAAGGAAACAAAGCTAACTGAGCGCCTCTCGCTGGAATTTGCCGCGCAAGCGTTCAACATTTTCAATCACGTGCAGTTCGGTGATCCCGGTTCGCTAACGCTCAACTATGCTCCGGGAGCGAACGCGGCCAATCTGACGCCGCAGGGAGGGTTCGGTCTCATCAGCAGCACCGTGAATTTCAACAACAACAACGATAACGCTGCCTCGCCCAACACTGGCACCGGCCTGCCGCGACAGATTCAGCTCATGGTGAGGTTCAAGTTCTAGGCACAGACGACAAAATGAGCTGACTTAACCCTTGCCGCCCACCCCTCGCAGGGCGGCCGGGACGGGTGTACACTGTTCGGCAGCATTCGAGGTCCAAAGGGAATCTCGACTAATGGGGTACGTCTACTGCGAGGGACGCCCTGCCTTCCCCCGGCGATTGCTGGAGTGTTTATGAGGAGTTCTCCGGAAGCCAGGCGGACAATCACCAGCCGCGCTGTAACACGCCGCTTCTTCGTCCGGAGCCTGTTCCCCTGTTGTCTGGCGTGCGCTATCTGTTTTTTCGTTTGCCCGACGATTATCCTCGCCCAGGGTGGTTCTCAGTCCGCTCCCGCCACCAGCCCCGCCCCCCAATCCGAGAAGCCGCCCGAGAGTAAGCAGAATGCAGAGGAACTTGCTACTCACGACGAACCCACTACGTTCAAAGTGAATGTAAAACTGGTGGTGGTGCGCGCCGTGGTTCGCGACTCCCAGGGACACGCCATCGGGAATCTTCGCCAGGAGGATTTTCAGGTCTTCGACAAAGGCAAGCCGCAGGTGATCACACAGTTCGAAGTCGAACAGCCGGGAGCTCTGGCGGCGAGGGTGCACCATGAGGTTGAGAACTCCGGCGATACTCTCGCCGCCGATAGTTCGCCCAATACCGGCAACGCTCCCCCTGCGCCTGAGCGTTTTGTGGCTTACCTGTTCGACGACGTGCACATGGAATTCGGTGATCTCGCGCGCGTGCGGGAAGCCGCGGAACGCCACTTTGCCACGTTGCGGCCCACCGATCGTGCCGCCATCTTCACTACGTCAGGCCAGACGATGCTGGACTTTACCGACGATCACGCTCAACTCCACGCGACCCTGCTTCGTCTCCAGCCCCGCCCCATTGCCCGCGGTTTCGGGCAGGATTGTCCGGATATCAGCTACTACCAGGCAGATCTCATCGTCAACAAGAATGACGCTGAGGCGACGCAGGTGGGTGTCCAGGACGCGATTGCGTGCACCCCAGGCTTGGCGAGCTTGCCGCCGGCAAATGCTGCTCTGATGGCCGCCGCGACTGTCCAAAGCACCAGCGCCAGTGTGTTGAACACTGGTGACCACGAAAGCCGGATCTCTCTCGGCTTGCTACGTGATGTGGTCCGCAACGTTTCCAGGAAGCCCGGCCAGCGGAGCGTTGTCCTGGTTTCTCCCGGGTTCATCACTCCGCAACTGGAGTACGAATACACCGACATCATCGATCGCGCTTTGCGTTCGCAGGTGGTCATCAATGCGCTCGATGCCCGCGGGCTGTACGTCCCGACCCCGTTCGCAGACCCGACCCTGACCCGCGCGCCCCCTGGCGGTAAGCTCCTGCTCGACACCGCGGCGGATTCCGCTCAAGCTGACCTCCTGGCGGTCTTAGCGGACGGCACTGGTGGTGTCTTTTTCCATAACAGCAACGATCTCGATGAAGGTTTCCGCCGTGTGGCTGAGACGGCGGAGTATTCCTATGTGCTGGCATTCGTTCCGCAAAACCTCAAGCTCGACGGCACCTTTCACACTTTGAAGGTGGCCCTTAAGAGCCCGCAAAAGCTGACCTTGCAGGCCCGCCGCGGCTATTACGCGCCCAAGAACTTCGCCAATCCGGACGAGCAAGCCAAGCAGGAAATTGTGGACGCAATGTATTCCCAGGAGGAGTTGCACAATCTTCCAGTCAACTTGCACACCCAGTTTTTCAAAACGAATGATGGGGATGCCAAACTTGTCATCCTCGCTCACGTCGACATAAAGCGTCTGCGCTTTCGAAAAGCCGAAGGCCGAAATAACAATGTTTTGACGTGTGCGTTAGCAGTGTTCAATCGCAACGGAAATCTCGTTGAGGGCACGGAAGAGATCCTCACCATGCATTTGAAGGATGAGACTCTGGAGCACAAACTGGATTCGGGCCGTACTCTCAAGACGAGCTTCGACGTAAAACCGGGAAGCTATCTAGTCCGGTTGGTGGTAAGGGACGAGGAAGGGCAACTGATGTCCGCAGAAAACGGAACGGTTGAAATTCGTTAGACAGGCATCTTGGAGGTGAGGTATGCGCGATCGCCGGCTGGTTCTTCTGATTGGGCTGATCTGTCTGGCCAGTGGCTGGATATTCCTCGAATTAGGTTCGAACCACTCCGTAGCATACGCCCAGCAGTCAACCGCTGCGGACGCGGCCGACGTCCCGTTGATCCGGGCCGAGACACGGTTGGTGCTGGTGGATGCCGTGGTGACCGACAAGAAGGGAAACTACGTAGGCGACCTTGCGCAGAAAGACTTCAAGGTTTGGGAAGACGGCAAGGAGCAAACCGTCACCAGTTTCTCTTTCGAAGACAGCAGCGGCTCCAACAAGCCACAGCAGCCCCACTACATGGTCCTGTTCTTTGACAACTCCACGATGGACATGGGCGACCAAGCCAGAGCCCGGGACGCGGCCGCAAAGTTTATTGATGCCAATGCCGGCCCCGACCGTTTAATCGCCATCGCAGAGTTTGGCGGCACGGTGCACATCTCGCAAAACTTCACCGCTGATGCGCAACGCTTGAAGCAAGTCGTGGCAGGCTTGAAAGGATCGTCAGTTTCGCCGAACGCGCAAGCGCCCGTAATTTTGGCGTCCTTGGGGACACCATCCCTAGGGCCGTCTTTGAATAATTCGGAAGCTGACTTCGGCGTCCAGACTGTGCTGCTTGCGCTGCGCAGCCTGGCGAAGGGCCTCTCCACCGTGCCGGGCCGCAAGACCCTGGTAATGCTGACCTCCGGCTTTCCGCTGAACCCCGAATACCAGTCAGAACTAACTGCAGTCATCGATACGTGCAATCGATCGAACGTTGCCATCTATCCGATCGATGTCCGCGGTTTGGTGGCTCCCGATATGTCGGCGCCGCACGGCAGGCTGTCGCTGCCTTCAACCCATTCCGTAGCAGGATCGTACGTTCCAGCCGCGTTTCACTATTCGGGAAGGAACTCTCAGCCAATGCTCCGTTTGGCGGCCTTCGCTGAACTGGATGCACTTCCCGCACAACATGGCGGTGGTGGAGGAGGAGGTGGTGGCGGCGGGGGAGGCGGTCATGGCGGCGGAGGAACCGGTGGCGGTGGCACCGGCGGCGGTGGAACCGGCGGAGGCGGAACCGGTGGTGGTGGCAAGGGCGGCGGCGGGACTGGCGGTGGGACTACCGGCGGCGGCAGATCCGGTGGCGGCAGTGGAGCCCCCGGCGCAGCTGCATACAGCAACAGCCTGAACAATCCGTACAATCAGCCCCGGCAGATTGTTCCCCCATTCCCTCCAAGCGCTTCTGACAATCAGCAGGTTCTGTATCAGCTAGCCGACGGCACCGGCGGATTTGTCATCCTCAATACCAATGATTTGCTGGGTGGCCTGGAAAGGATCGCCAAAGATCAAAACCGGTACTACCTACTCGGCTACAAGCCAACAGTTTCGGCGGAAGGGAGTTGCCACACACTGAAGGTGAAAGTGGAGCGTGGAGGAACCAATGTCCGCGCCCGCAGCGGCTACTGTAACGTGCGGCCCGCGGATCTTTTGGCCGGCAATCCGATCGAGAAAGACCTGGAGAGCCGTGCGGGAGGCGAGATGCAGGGCAACGTCACCGCCTTGATGCAGGCTCCTTTCTTCTATACTTCGCCCAACACGGCCCAGGTCCACCTTGCGTTGCAGATTCCTTCCACAGCGCTGAAGTTCGAAAAGGTGAAAGGGAAACAACATGCCGCTATCAATATATTAGGTATCGCTTACAATGCGGACGCCTCGATCGCGGCGCGTTTCAGCGACACCGTGAACCTTGACTTAGAGGACAAGAAGCAAGTCGAGGAATTCCAGAAGCAGCCGTTTCACTACGAAAACCAGTTTGGCATCGCCTCCGGCGAGTACAAACTCAAAGTCGTCTTTAGTTCCGGCAACCAGAGTTTCGGCAAACTCGAAGCGCCGCTCTCAATCGACTCGTACCGCGGCCAGGAATTCAGCATCAGCGGTGTGGCGCTCAGCAACAACCTGCGCCGCTCTGCCGACATTGCGTTGGATCTGGACAGTCAACTCTTGGAAGATAGAACTCCTTTGGTGGTGTCGGGCTTTCAGATTTCGCCGTCTGCATCCAACCATTTCAAGAAGACCGACAATGCCGCTATTTACGCGGAGGTCTATGAGCCGCTCATGAAAAATCCGAATCCTCCAGACGTAGCATTTGACTTAAGAGTGCTGGAACCCAAGAGTGGCGAGGAGAAGCTGCACGTTCGTAGCAGACTCCCCAAAGGAAAAGATGGGGTTCCCGTGATTCCCATGGGAATCAAGTTGCCGGTCAATACGCTTGCGCCTGGTTCCTATCGGGTGGAGCTGCGGGCGATGGATTCAGCAGGCGGCACCAGCAAAACCCGTTCGGTTAACTTCGAAGTGGAATGACGGCCCGGGCGCGGGCTGCGCTCGACCTGCAAGAGCCGCTTCGCATATGATTTGAGCATGATTGCTGCGCATGCGTGTTGCCCGGGACGTGGGTCCGCTCGATGATCATTACCCGGAGTCCGCTGAGAATCTGTCTCGGCGGCGGCGGCACCGACCTCCCGTCCTATTACCGGCAGCATACCGGCTTTGTCATTTCCGCCGCCATCAGCCGGTATGTCTATATCACCATCAATGAGGCGTTTCGTCCGCGGATTATCGTCAAATACTCAAAGTTTGAAGATGTGGAACGCGTCGATGAGATCCAGCACCCCATCATCCGCGAGGCCTTGAAGTTGACCGGGGTGACGGGGCCGTACCTTGAAATTGTCAGCCTTTCTGACATCCCGGCAGGCACCGGGATGGGTTCCTCCGGCAGCTTCACGACCGCTCTGCTGTGCGCTCTTCACACGTTGAAAAGAGATTTTGTCCCGCCACGAGACCTCGCGGAGCAGGCTTGTCACATCGAACTGAAGTTGCTCAACGAACCCATTGGCAAGCAGGACCAATACATTGCCGCTTTTGGCGGCATTACATCCTTCCAGTTCTTGCCGGACGATCAGGTGCTCGTCGAACCTCTGAAAATCCCCGCGGAAACTCTAGCGAATCTCGAGGACAACCTGCTGTTGTTCTTCACCGGGAGCTCGCGCAACGCGTCTGACATTCTTCGTGATCAGGATTCAAGAACCAAGCAGAACAACTCTGAGATGATCGAGAATCTTCACTTCACCAAGCAATTGGGCGTCGAGAGCCGCGACGCTCTGCTGGCCGGTGACTTAAGGAAGTTCGCCGAGCTGATGAACGTGCACTGGAAGCACAAGAAGAAGCGGTCTCCAGGCATGAGCAGCGGTGAAATCGATCAGTTGTATGAACTCGCGATGGCCAACGGCGCGCTCGGCGGCAAACTCATCGGTGCCGGCGGAGGCGGATTTCTTATGTTCTACACGGAAGACAAGACCCGCCTCCGGGGGGTTATGCGACGCGCGGGACTTCGCGAAGTCCGTATGCAGTTCGACTTTGCCGGAACTACGGTGGTGGCACATTCGTAGGAGAATCTATTGTTGACGGTGGCGATTCTCGCCGGCGGCCTCGCGACCCGTCTGCGGCCGATCACAGAGACCGTGCCGAAGTCGCTGCTCGAAGTCAACGGCGAGCCCTTTGCCGTGCATCAACTGCGCCTGCTGCAGTCGAAGGGTATCCGTCGCGTCGTATTCTGTGTGGGGCATCTCGGTGAGTTGATTCAGCGCGCCGTCGGCGACGGCGCCGCGCTGGGGCTTCAGGTAGACTACTCATTCGACGGGCCGGCTTTGTTGGGAACGGCGGGAGCCGTCAGGAACGCCTTGCCCATGTTGGGCGGTTCTTTCTTCGTGATGTACGGTGATTCTTATCTTCCGTGCGACTACGCTGCGATCGCCCAGAAGTTTCAGGCTGCAAATGTGTTGGGAATGATGACGGTCTTTCGCAACGAAGGAAAATGGGATACCAGCAACGTCGAGTTTGAGGGCGGCGGGGTCGAAGGAGGAGAGATCCTGGCGTACAGCAAGACCAACCGCACTCCGCGCATGCATTACATCGACTACGGACTGGGAGTCTTTCGGGCCGAAGCATTCCAAGGTTTGCCGAAGGGAGAGCCTTGCGATCTGGCTGAGCTATACGCGGATCTGCTGCGGCGCAAGCAACTGGCGGCGTTTGAAGTGCAGGAGCGGTTCTACGAGATCGGGTCGCCCGAGGGACTAAGGGAGACGGCTGCATTCCTGGCTGCGCGGGAAGCGGCGCAAGAATCGTAACCATGCCGACAAAGAATACATTCGCGCAAGACTTTCTGGCGGAAGCCAAAGATGTAATCGACCGCCTGGACGCCGCCAGCATTGAGAGTGCAGCCTCACTGCTGGCGCTGACCCGCGCATCCGGTGGACGCCTGTTCATCCTTGGTGTAGGAGGCAGCGCCGCCAACGCTTCCCATGCGGTGAACGACTTCCGCAAGATCGCGGGGATTGAAGCCTATGCGCCGACCGACAATGTTGCCGAGCTTACGGCCCGGGCAAACGACGAAGGTTGGGCAACCGTCTTCGAGGCGTGGCTGAGGGTCAGCCGCCTGCTGGCCAACGATCTCGTGCTCGTCTTTTCAGTGGGTGGCGGCGATCTTGAAAAGAATGTCAGCCCTAATCTAGTGGCTGCGCTGCAATACGCAAAGACCGCAGGCGCGAAAATCGTAGGCATCGTCGGCCGGGATGGCGGCCATACCGCCAAGATGGCCGATGTCTGCATCCTTATTCCTACAGTCAATCCCGACCACATCACTCCGCATACGGAAGCATTCCAGGCCGTCGTATGGCATTTGCTGGTCTCACATCCCGCGGTGAAGCAGCGCCAAACCAAGTGGGAGTCGACTGCTCTCGGCGATGGGCAAGCTCGTCCGGCAGTCTTCCTCGATCGGGACGGCGTCCTCAACCGCGCTGTAGTGCGCGACGGCAAGCCGTTTCCCCCGTCCGGAGTGGAAGAACTCGAACTGCTGCCCGAGGTTGCGTCGTCACTGCTCGACCTGAAGGCGCACGGATTCGCTCTGTTTGTGATCACCAACCAGCCCGATGTTGCCCGCGGCACGCAGACCCGCGACGCCGTCGAGGCCATCCATCGGGTACTGGCATCCTCTCTGCCTATCGACGATATCTTCGTCTGTTATCATGACGACGCGGATCATTGCGCTTGCCGTAAGCCCCTGCCCGGCTTGTTATTCGAGGCTCAGCGCAAGCACAATATCGATCTTTCACGCAGTTTCTTCGTGGGCGATCGCTGGCGCGACATTGATGCCGGCCACGCCGCGGGGTGCAAAACGGTTTTGATTGATTACGGTTACCGCGAGAAAAAGCCGGGGCAGCCTCCGGAGGCCACAGTGCGATCCTTACGCGAAGCCGCTGATTGGATTCTCAGCTCCAGTTTAAAGGAGTCTCATAATCAAAGATGAAGTCCGTGTCTGAATTGCGGGTTCAGGTGTTTGCCGACGGAGCCGACAAGACCAGCATGCTCGAGCTCTATCGGCAACCGTACATTAAAGGTTTTACTACGAATCCAACCCTGATGCGGAAGGCGGGCGTGACCGACTACGAACGCTTCGCGCGAGAAATTCTTCAACAGATTCCGGATCGTCCAATCTCCTTCGAAGTGTTCGCCGATGATGCGCCTGAAATGGAACGGCAAGCCCGCAAGATAGCCCGCTGGGCCAGCAATGTGTACGTGAAAATTCCGGTCACGAATACGCGCCGGGAACCGATGTACGAATTGATCCGGCGCCTTAGCGCCGAGGGCATTCAGGTAAACGCGACTGCGGTGCTTGCGCTCGATCAGGTGGACCACCTCGCGCAAGCGTTGCGCGGCGGCGCTCCCTCTTACATTTCCGTTTTTGCCGGACGCGTGGCTGACACTGGCCGCGATCCCGTTCCTCTCATGAAGTCCGCACTCGAATTGATGGCCCCCGAACCCAACTCGCAACTAGTCTGGGCCAGCCCCCGGGAACTCTTGAATATTTTTCAGGCTGACGAAATTGGGTGCCACATTATCACTGTTACCTCGGATGTTCTGAAGAAGGTCAGCCTGATCGGCAAGAACTTGCACGATTATTCCCTGGAAACCGTGCAGATGTTTCATGACGACGCTGCACATTCCGGATACTCGCTCGAACTCGCGCGGGAAGAGCGGCCGGTTGGATCGATCAGCTCCTAGGCAGTTACTGCAATTCAGCCCCCTGGCTATTGCAGGCTTAGGTTCATCTGGCCGCGATTATCGAAGTTGATCCGCAACATCGTTTCCTTGCCGCTGGCGAATGTTCCTTCGATTGTGGCGGCCTGCTGCTCAGAAAGATCGGCGCCGGAGCTTATCTGCACCTTGAGAAGATGTTGTCCGGGTGGGATTTGCATGGCATGGAATTCATGGCCCTGAACCTGGTGGAACATCACCAAATGTCTCTTTTCTATTCCTTCCAACGGATGCGAGTAGGTCAGCAGGTCATCGACCCAGATTGACAAGGTGGCGTCCACAAACTTGTGGTCTACTTCGATTTCCAACAGTGCGGCCGAGATTCGAGAGCTTAATCGGCGCGCCTCCGTAGGAGATGGATGACTTCCGCTGCCTGCGATTGGAGCGAGGCTCGCTTTCAGGCGAGAAGACTCTGAGATGGCCGGTTCCGATATGCCGGGCGCAGCAGGCGCTGTTTGGACTGGGGCCGCAGGTAGCGCCTCCTCGTGCCAGGCGAGATGCCCCACCCGAATTCCAAGTACGAGAAGTCCGACCACAAGCAGGGCGCCGGCGAGAGATTGCTTTCGCATCGTCGCCATCAGGCTCTCCGCCGCTCCGCGTTGCAGCTTCGAAGATCGCTGGTTGGAGCGGCTCATGGCTTGATCCGCCAGCGGGCCCATGGATGATAATCTGCCGATGGTGGTGGCCGATGGTAGGGCACTTGCGGTGGAATCCGGTTGCTTTGCTTTGCTCCATGGCTCGCGCCCCTGCTGCAGATCCTGGATATCCAGCACCATTTCCATTCCACGCTGGTAGCGTTGGCTCGGATCCTTCGCGATAGCTCGCGTGATGATGTAGTCGAGCCCTGGCGGCAATTCGGTTTCAAGAATCGTCGCTGGCACCGGATCGCGGTTGACTACTTTGAATGCGACAGTGCGGGCGCTGTTTCCTTGAAACGGCCTGTAACCCGTCAGGAGCGTGTACAGAACCACACCTAGAGAAAATAAATCCGAACGTCCGTCCACCGCTTCGCCACCCAACTGCTCGGGGGACATGTAAGCGGGTGTGCCCAAAACGCGCTCTCCCGACGTGTGGTTCGCGAGGTTCAATTTCGCCACTCCGAAGTCGGCGATTTTCACGTGGCCGTCTCCAGTGACCAGAATGTTCGCGGGCTTCAGATCGCGATGAACGACGCCTTGCCCGTGCGCACAATCCAGGGCATCCGCCAGATCGAGCGCGACTTGAAGGGCTTGCTCCGGCGGCAGCTTATTGTCATCGCGCGCCAGCAGCACCTTGTCAAGGGACTGCCCAGCAACAAATTCCATGACGATGTAAGGAGCGTGCGTTTCGGGTTCCTCGCCTACATCGAAGATGGTTACAATTCCAGGGTGCGACAGGCGGCCCGCCGCTTCTGCTTCCCGGAAAAACCGCTCGCGATACTCGAGTTCCTCTTCAGGAGGCTGACCGGCCAGGGAAATGGTCTTCACAGCGACCACACGATTGATCTTGGGATCACGCGCTTTATAGACGATACCCATCGCTCCCCGGCCCAGCTCGGCCAGGATCTCGTAGCGACCAAAACGCTCGGTTCGGTGATCGTCCATAGGGGTGATTCTGCTGCGCCAGCGCGCTGACACAACCTTCGTGCACAACTCTCCCAACGCCCGCCGCAAACGGGCCTTGCCGTCCTGATATTGTCTACTCGATGATTAGGAGGCGACAGGTTACTGACGTACTCAAGTCTTTTCGCAGCTCGTCACCTGCGCTGATGTGGGAATGATGAAGTCTGCCCTTATCCCGGATACTTTCCCGTGATGTAGCCTTCCAACTCCTGAATAGTTTGGGCCTGGTCCGTGATGATCCACTTCACCAGATCGCCCAGCGAAACCACACCCACCACGGCGTCGTTCTCTGCTATCACCGGAAGATGCCGAAACCGGTGCCTGGTCATAATCGACATGCACTCGTCCACGGCGTGCCGCGGGTTCACGAAAACGACAGGTGAGGTCATAATGTCCCGGACCAGAGTGTCTTTGGAAGAATGACCCTTAAGGATGACTTTGCGAGCATAGTCGCGCTCCGATAGGATGCCGACCAGTTTGCCCTCGGATATAACCAGCAAGGCACCTACGCCCTCCACCGCCATTTTCTCAACCGCTTCGTAGACAGACTGGTCGGGCTTCACGGAGAGCACTCTGTTGTTGGCCTTGCTCTTCAGTACCAATGCAATCGTGTCCGTGAGTTTCATGGGATCCCCTCCAGCCGGGCCAGATTATACGCCTGACCGTTCCGATCCAGTCGCAGATGGCAATCCGGCGCGAACCGGTAAGATGACACGTGCAACCGATTTGGATGGCGGCTCTGCTTGTCACGTTTTCCGGATTCTGGGTGTGAGTTGCGTTTTTGCGCTTGCACTTGTCTATAATGTCCGGGGCACGGCGCGGCTTCGGTCCTCCCGGCAGGAAGTTGGGTTCGCGCTTGTCCCCGATGCCTGCGTGCTGCCGGTCGAGGTTGCGAAGAAATGTCTGTCGACTGCATGAATGTGAGACCCGGAGTTGAAGTGGCGAGCCTCACCGATGTGGGCTGCCAGCGCGATAACAACGAGGACTCCTACCTCTATTGGGAACCAGTCAGCGATGAGGAATTCCGGCGCAAGGGAAGATTAGCCGTGATCGCCGACGGCATGGGCGGTCACGAGGGTGGCCAGGAAGCCAGCCGCCTGGCGGTGGAGACGGTTCGCGCAGTCTACGATCAGGCCTCGGGCGACGATCCCCAGGCCGCGCTGGTGGAGTCCTTCACCGCGGCCCACACATGTATTCAAAACTACGCTGATCGCCATCCTGCGTTCCAGGGGATGGGAACCACCTGCACCGCTCTGGTTCTTCGCGGCCGGCAGCTTTATTTTGCTCACGTCGGAGACAGCCGCCTGTACCTGATTCGTGGCGCGCGCATCTTGCGGCTGACTCGCGATCATTCCTACGTTGGCCGGCTGGTAGAGAGCGGCATCGTCCGCGCTGAAGATGCAGAGAAGCACCCCCAGCGCCACATTTTGACCGCCGCTTTGGGAGCGGGCAGGGACCTGGCAGTTGACGGCGCCGAACAGGGATTGGCCTTGCAAGAGGGAGACGATCTTCTACTTTGCACCGACGGTCTTTGGAGCGTCGTGACCGAGGAGGAACTGGAGACCGCACTCAGCGGCACCCCCCCGGCAGAGTCTTGTGCAGCGCTGGTCAAGCTGGCTCGGCAACGAGGGGCGCCGGACAACGTCACCCTGCAAGTATTGCGCGTCGGAGCTGACTTACAACCCTAGGGCAGGTCGTCTGATTCCGCAGAATTCTCTTCCGAAACTGCAATCGGATGCACATTCTTTCGTCCTGTTGACCAGCTCAAACCCTGTAAGTTGTTGAGTGACTTGGAATTTTAATCCCTCGCAGAAGGGACCCGCGATTGCAATGCCGGTAACGTCCATAAAGTCTATTAATACACTGGACTTTATGGCATAATCGCTGACCATGAAAATCTCTCAGAAGGGACTCTACGCACTGCAGGCCATGATGATGCTTGCCCGCCATCATCATCAGGGAGCGATCAAGATCCGCGAAATTGCCTATGAAGAGGATCTTCCAGAAAAATTTCTTGAACTCATTCTCCTCGAACTAAAGAATGCACGCATGGTTGAGAGCGTGCGCGGAGCCAAGGGTGGCTATCAGCTTCGCCGCGATCCTGCCGAGATTCGCCTGAGCGAGATCATGCGTTTGATCGATGGCCCGCTCGCCCCCTTTGCCGACGCCGAGCAGCTGCGCGTGCTGATCGACCGCGATCTGCCGCACCGCGCGCTCTATCAGGTGTTTCTCGACGTGCGCGACGCGGCGGCCAAGATACTGGAAAACACTACGCTGGCGGACCTGATTTCCGGCACAGGGCCGCGTTCTACCAAGGGCAGAAGCACAGCCAAGAAAAAGGAGAAAGAGAAGGGCAGTGTCTTCCCCATGGTAGTCGGAGGCCAGAAAGTTGAATAACTAACTCACCTCCTGCTAGTCGCCTGCTAGGTTTTGTTCTAAGCGTGATTTGGAAGGAAGACTCTTCCGGGTTTTCCGCAAGCCAACCTTCTTCGATCGAATTGGAAGCGGTTTGCTCGTAATCTATAGTAAGTCGATGGTGTTAATAAGAACAGTGGAATAAGCGAGATCGGAAGCGTCTAGGCCGAAACAGGGAGTTAAGCCTCGGCGGTTCCGAACTTGATTTTTTTCTGTCGTTTGAAAGTGTTGTCGGACCAAAACCAAAAAAGGAGAGGATCTAAATTTCATGAAACAAGTTAGGAACGCATTTCTCATAGTCCTCGCGCTGGGGCTTTCCACTGGCGCCTGGACTCAAACCTCGCAGTCAACAACGCCGGCCCCAGAAAAGAAGCACAAAGAAGCCGCAGCGGCGCCGGCGCCCCCCATAACCGCTGCCGATGTCCAGGCGCTGAAAGACGCTCTGGCGGCGCAGCAGGAGGAGATTGAGTCTCTGCGGGACGAATTGCACCACAAAGATCAAGTTGCGCAGCAGGCCCAATCCATCGCCGCTGATGCCGCAGCAAAAGCGGACGCGGCTCAGGCCCAGGCTAGCCAGGACCAGCAAGCGGTAGGCCAACTGAAGGGTGATCTCGCCGACCTGAGATCCGTAAACAGCACGGTAGCGAACAATGCAACCTTGAAAAACGCCGTGTTATCTTTGCAAGACTCACCGCAGACGTCGGGCCCAGACTCGGCGCAGACGTTCAACAAGGAGATGGAGGGTCCTGTGACCCTGCACTTCCGCGGGATCAACATCACGCCCGGCGGGTATGTGGAAGCGGCATTCGTGCGGCGTTCAAGAGCGCTTGGAGCGGATCTGCCCACTCCCTTTAGTTCTCTCACTATGCCTGGCGCTTCGCAGAGCCAACTCTCGGAGTTTTTCGGATCAGCCCGCCAGTCTAAGATTACCGGCTTCGTCGATGGCCGCCTGAAGGACGTGGATCTTTCCAGCTACGTCTCCGCCGATTTCCTCTCTGCCGGCGTCACCTCCACCTCTACCCAAACCAACAGTTACACTCTCCGTCTCCGCCAGGCGTGGGGGCAGGCCAAGTTTCACAATGGCTGGAGCTTCCTTGGCGGCCAGGAGTGGAGCCTGGTCACCGAAAATGGCCAGGGAATTTCCCCTGACGACGACCTCGGCCGAACCAACGATGCCCGGCCCAAGACGATCGACCCGTCGTATAACGTGGGCTTCGTTTTCGCCCGCCAGTACGGCATCCGCCTGACCAAGAGCTTCAGCAACAAGGTTGCCGTCGCGGTCGCGATGGAGGCTCCCCAGGCCACCCTCACTTCGCATGGTAACGCCGCCAATTACCTACTGGGCGAGAGTGGCGCAAGCAACAGCTACAACACCACTGCGACCTATTCGTTCAATCCCTCACCCGATATCATCGCCAAGATCGCCTTCGATCCCGGCGTCGGACACTACGAGATATTCGGGCTCTTCGACCGCTTTCGCGACCGCGTTTTTCCCTGCGGAGACGTGGCTGCGACCGCAAGCTGCGATGGCCTGGCCGCCGGTGTGACCTCGGCAGTGGAAGCCCACAACGCTTCCAAAGATGGAGGCGCCATAGGAGCAAGCGCCCGCTGGAGACTCCCAAAGCACTTCGTCTTCGGTGTGAAAGGTTTCGGCGGCAGTGGAATCGGCCGTTACGGTCCTGCGGGGCTGCCGGATACTTCGATCTACGCGGATGGCACGCTTCATCTGGTTAAGAACTTAATCGGGCTGAGCACTCTCGAGTGGCATGGGAAGAAACTCGACCTCTACGCCTACGCCGGAGCCGAGTATGCGAGCCGTTCGGCTGATTTTGATCCAGTAATCGGCAAGCAAGTCGGCTACGGCGCTCCCGGGTTCAACAACTCAGGTTGCTACTCCGAGACGCTACCAGCGACAAGCACCACCAACGGCACGGCAGGATTCGACCCGGGCGGCTTAGCCAATTGCACCGCAGACACCCGTGCAGCGATCGAAGGAACCTTTGGCTTCTGGTACCACTTCTACACCGGGCCCAGAGGAAGGTTCCAATTCGGCACGCAATATTCCTACGTGACTCGTCAGACCTGGTCTGGCGTTGCGCCAGTAGGGGCTCCTTCAGGGGCACCCGAAGGCTTGGACGGCATGATCTTCACTTCGTTCCGCTACTACTTGCCGTAGACCTTAAATGGCCCCGCGTCGGCATCGGCTCGGGGCCACTAGGTTCTAACGAAAAGTTTCCATGGATACTCAACTTTCTGAGGGGCGCCTTCCCTTCGGAAACGCCGCCGGCCCGGTTTTGGCTTACTCTCCTTTTCCGGGCCGGCTGCGCTCACACTCGACGAAAACCACTCCACCCGCCTGACGCCGCTGCGCCTGCAGGAAAACTCACCCGTCTTTCCGCAAATTAACACTGCATTAACCGTGCCGTAACACTCGTTTAACGAAGGAGAAGTAAGTTCATCTGTCCGAATCACTACAAAGTTGATTGTGATTGCGGTAACAGCCGGACTGGCGAGGCACGGCCCAATACAGCCAGGAAAAAGGTGAAGGTCAAGTCACCTGTGATTGCAAAGAAGTTTCCATTGTTCACCCGGGAAGTACGGTTCGACTAAAACTCAAAAAGGAGAGGATTGATTCCATGAAATCAACTAAAACTGTGTTCGTTATCGCCCTCACGCTGGCGGTTCTATCCGCCGGCGCCTGGGCAGGAGACGGCGCGTCAGGTGCTCCGGCTGCCAGCGCAGCTACTCCAGCACCTGCGCCAACGGTAGTTACCGCTGCCGATGTTCAGGCGTTGAAAGATGCTCTGGCAGCGCAGCAGTTACAGATCCAGCGGCTTACGGAGCAACTGCAGCGCCAACAGGCTTGGCAATTGCAGCAATCCGCCGCGACGGCTGCAGCCAAGACCGATGCAGTCCCAACTCAAACCGTTCCGCAGCAGTTGGCGGAAGCCAACACCAGCGTTGCGGTTCAGCAAAATGTCGTGCAAGGCTCCGAAACGAACACGCAGGAAGTGAAGAACGTCAGCCCGGAGTGGGAGACCCCCATGTCCATCCATCTCAAGGGCGTCACCATCACGCCGGGAGGCTTCGCAGCCGCCGAATTTGTGCGCCGCTCGCGCGAACTGGGGGCGGACGTCATCACTCCTTTCAACAACCTCACCATGCCCGGCGCTTCGCAGAGCAGTCTGCCGGAGTTCTTCGGCACCGCCCGCCAGTCCCGGCCTACTGTCTTTGTCGGCGGCAAATTGAAAGATGTTGAACTCTCCAGCTACATATCGGCTGACTTTCTGTCTTCCGGCACCACGTCTAACAACAACCAGAGCAACAGCTATACGTTGCGTCTCCGGCAGGCATGGGGCCAAGCCAAGTTCAGCAATGGCTGGAAATTCCTCGGCGGCCAGGCTTGGAGCCTGTTGACCGAGAACAAGGCGGGAATCGCACCCAGCGACGACACCGGCAAAGTCAACGATGCCCGGCCTATGACGATTGAAGGCCAGTACTCGGTCGGCTTTACCTTCGCGCGTCAGTACGGCATTCGCCTGACTAAAGAGATTAACCCTCATGTGTCAGTCGCTTTCGCCTTGGAGAACGCGCAAGGCACGCTCACCACAACCAACAACGCGGACAATTTCCTGCTCGGCGAAGCGGGCTCCACCAATGTCAACAATGCTTTTAATGGGACTTACACGGCCAATCCTGCGCCCGATCTCATCGCCAAGATCGCCTTCGATCAAGGCTCCGGGCACTACGAGATTTTCGGCCTGGCCGATCGATTCACCGACCGGGTCTTCCCCTGCGTGGAACCAGGCACCAACCCCATTTGCACAGGCACCACCGCGACGGGCGCCTATAACGCCTCGAAAGAAGGCGGAGGTTTTGGCTTTAACGCCCGCTGGACTCTCCTCGACAAGCACCTCGTTTTTGGCATTCATGAGTTCGGAGGCACCGGGGTCGGCCGTTACGGCGCAGCCTCGCTCTCCGATCTTTCAATTCATGCCAACGGAACTCTTGACCTGATCAGGGACTACCAGGGTCTGGGCACACTCGAGTATCACGGCAAAAAACTCGATGTCTACTCCTACGCCGGAGTTGAATACGCTGGCCGGGCGTACGACTTCGATCCTGTCTCAGGGCTGCAGGTCGGCTACGGGGCGCCGGGATTCAGCAATGCGGGCTGCTTTACCGAAGTGGCTCCCGCCGTGAACACCGGCTTCACTCCGAGTGGCCTCAAGAATTGCACCGCTCAAACCCGGACAATCATGGAAGGTACACTCGGCTTCTGGTACCGCTTCTACAACGGGCCCAAGGGCCGGTTCCAGTTCGGCAGCCAGTACTCCTACGTGACGCGATACACCTGGTCTGGCATTGCAGGGCCAGGAACTGCAGCATCGCCCACCGGACTCGACAACATGGTCTACACCTCGTTCCGCTACTACTTGCCGTAAAACCGAAAATGGTCCCGCGTCATCCCTTGCCGCGGGACCACCAGGTTCCTAACCGACGAGTTCCAACGGACACTCAACTTTCTGAGGGGCGCCTTCCCTTCGGAAACGCCGCCGGCTCGGTTTTGGCTTACTCTCCTTTTCCGGGCCGGTGGTGTTAACTTAATCTATGGCAAGATCTCGGAGCGTGAGCAACCGGTGGAGCAAGCCTGTCAAGGCGTGCCCTGAAGGCAGACGTTTGAATTGGACTTTAGCCCCTGAGGGACGACCATGAAGTCTCGACGCGACTTCCTCAAGCGCATATCAGCGGCCGCGCTCGCTGCAGGCGCAGCTCCATCCATCTTGACTTGGGCCTTCCCCCAAGCTCAATCAGTGGACGTCCCGGGCGAAGACGGCATGATTCTTCGTTCCTTCCGCTTCGTCGATCTCGAAACCCCGGTCGAGTATTTCAACAGCTGGCTCACCCCAGTACCACACTTCTTCGTGCGCAATCACATGCACGAACCCAGCGAACTCGATCCTGGCGACTGGCGTCTCGCGCTCGGCGGCGAGGTAGACAAACCGATCACCTTGAACTTGGCCGATCTTTCCAAAATCGAAACCCACTCGGTCGTCAACACACTCGAATGCGCCGGGAATGGCCGCAGTCTGCAGCGCCCTCAAGTCCCGGGCGTTCAGTGGGGCAAGGGCGCAGTGAGCACGGCGCGTTTTTCCGGTCCGCGCCTGCGCGATGTCTTGCAGCGCGCCGGAGTGAAATCCACCGGCAAGCACGTCATGTTTCGCGGTCTCGATGAGGTTCCCGGCAAGGTCCCTCCTTTCATCCGCAGCATCCCCATCGAGAAGGCGCTGGACGCCGATACCCTGATCGCCACCCACATGAACGGATCTCCACTGAGCAAACATCACGGTTTTCCAGCCCGAGCTCTCGTTCCCGGTTGGATTGGCGCGGCGTCTTGCAAGTGGCTTACCGAGATCAAAGTCCTCGAAGCCGAATTCGTCGGCAATTTCATGAGCCCCGCCTACCGCTTCCCAAATCAACCCGTGCAACCCGGAGATGCGGTGAAGCCGGAAGATACGCACCCACTCACGGCGTTGAGCGTGAAGTCGGTGATCGCCGGGCCGGCCGACGGAGCCAGTCTGAAAGCAGGCAGAGTCCTCGTGCACGGCGCAGCCTGGGCCGGGGAAGCGGATATTACGAAAGTCGAGATCTCCACCGACGGCGGCTCAACCTGGAATTCCGCAAACCTCGACCACGAACAATCTCACTACGCCTGGCGCCTGTGGAGCTATGACTGGAAAGCCGGCAAGATTGGCGACTACACCATCCTGTCAAAAGCGACGGACAGCCAGGGACGTACCCAACCCTCCACCGCTGCGTGGAATCCCAGCGGCTATCTCTACAACGCCGTCGATCAGGTGAAGATCCATGTTTCCTAATGTGTTTCGTAAAGCGCAGCAACGTTTTGAAAGGGCGCGGATCGAAGCCGCGCCGCAGTGCCCCGCTCTTAGTAAGATTGTCATCCCGACCGGAGCCTCATATCCCCGAAGGGAATGTGAGGCGGAGTGGAGGGACCTGCTGTTTCTCGCAAGAACGCTAACTGTCGTGGCCCTTCTCGCTTCGCCGTTCTCAGCTCAAGCTCAAAAGCCCGCAACCGCAAACGTGACCGCCGATCTCCCGCCGGGCGCAATGCAGGCCAAAGCCACGACGGCCTGCTTGGAATGCCACGAGGCAAGAATCATCCTCCAACAGCGCTTAAGCAAAGCCGCATGGACGAAGGAAGTGGACAAGATGACGAAGTGGGGAGCAGTGGTCGATCCCAGCGACCACGATGCTCTCATCGATTACCTGAGCACGAACTTCAGCCCCGATAAGCCCGCCTACGAACCCCCGCGCACGTCAGGTTCGACGAAGAAATCAAAGTAGAGATTCTCGCCATAAAAAAGCAAAGCGCCACCGACCCAATGTCCAGGGGTTCACGGACATTACGGCAGCGCCGCTACTACTGCCAAGCCCAAACTCTAACGAGAAAAGTATAGAAACGTACCTGCACTACTTCTAGTGCATAGTAAGGTTCTAGTAAACAAGGTTTCGTGAGAATTCTCGAAGCACTAAGGCTTCTCCGCCGTATCTTCCGCGGGTAAGTTCTTTTCTGGCCGCAGCAGCGGGAACAGAATCACATCTCGGATGGTATGCGAATCCGTCAGCAGCATCGCCAGTCGGTCCACACCCACTCCGACGCCGCCGGCCGGCGGCATCCCATACGACAGCGCCCGAATGTAGTCTTCATCCATCTGATGCGCCTCGAGATCGCCGCGCTCGCGCTCCGTTAATTGCGCTTCAAAGCGCCGCCGCTGATCTTCCGGATCGTTGAGTTCGCTGAACCCGTTGGAAATCTCCATCTGTCCCGCATAGATTTCAAACCGCTCCGTCCACTCCGGCTCATCCGGCTTCTGCTTCGAAAGCGGCGACACCGCGGTAGGGAACTCGTAGATGATCGTCGGCTGCGTGAGATGCTCTTCCGAAGTCGCCTCGAACAAGCTCGCAATCGTCTTACCCAGAGGCTCCTTCGGATCGTACGCCATGTGGGCGTGCACCTGGTTGAAGCGCTCCACCAGCTTCCTGACTCCGTCGTGAGAGGCGAAATCACTCATCGCAGGCTTCCCGCCGGCCGCATCCGGCCAGTAGTGAATGATGGTCTCGCGCATGGTCATACGCTTCCAGTTCGCCCAGTCAATTTCCTGATCGCCCCACTTCGCCTTCGTGCCTCCATTCACATCCTTCGCCGCCTGCGTAATCAACTCCTGTGTAAGGTCCATCACGCCTTGATAATCTGTGTACGCCTGATAGAACTCCAGCATGGTGAATTCAGGATTCCATCGCCAACCAAGGCCTTCGTTGCGGAAGTTGCGGTTAATTTCATACACGCGATCGAATCCACCCACCACCAGCCGCTTCAAATAAAGCTCCGGGGCGATGCGCAGGTACAAATCCATGTCGAGCGTGTTGTGGTGCGTCACAAACGGACGCGCCACTGCACCGCCGGCGATGGGCTGCATCATCGGGGTCTCGACCTCAACGAACCCATGTGCTTCCATGGTGCGCCGCAGCGACTGCACCAGCTTGCTGCGCTTCAGGAAGACTTCCCGCACCTCGGGGTTCATCACCAGATCGACGTAACGCTGCCGGTACCGCAGTTCGACATCAGTGAGTCCGTGAAACTTTTCGGGCAGCGGCAGCAGGTCTTTGCTGAGAAAAGTGATCTCCTCCACGTGAATCGTCAGTTCACCAGTGCGGGTGCGAAACAGGTAGCCGCTGACGCCGATGTGGTCGCCCAGATCGAGCAGTTTGTATAACTCGAAGCCCTTATCACCGACCGCGTCTTTCTTCGCATAAATCTGAAGCCGCTTTCCATCCTGCTGCAGATGGCAGAACCCGGCCTTGCCCATCAGGCGGATTGCCATGATGCGTCCCGCCACGCGCACGTTGATTCGTGGCGTTTCCAGCTCCTCAGCGGTCTTCGCCGAATACTCCGCCAGGATCTGAGGAATCGTGTGCGTGAACTCATACTTGCTGCGGTACGCGGTCTGGCCGAGAGCTTCGATCTGCTTCAGCTTCTGGCGCCGCAGTTCGTAAACGTTTTCGTCGAATGCCAAGGGAATCCTTTGACAGGGAATTGCGCCCTACCGGCGCGGTAAAAGATGAAATGTTGACACGCGATTATAAATGGCTGCGCGATTGTCAGACGGCGACATGATACTCGCTCTTCACCAGGCCGCTCGGATAGTGCTGCGTCGCCACGTGTCGGAGCCGCACATCGCTCGGCAAGGAGCCGAAGAGGGGAATTCCGTCTCCGATGAGCACCGGCACGCGGGTGATGATGAAGCGTTGAATCAAGCCAGCTCGCAGGAACCTTTGAATTGTGATCCCGCCATCGACGTACAGGTGCTGGGCGCCACTGGCGGCGAGTTTCGCTACAATCTCAGCCGGAGGCCCTGACATTTGCTGCACCACCGCCCCCCGCGCCGAGGATAAGTCGACGGGCCGGCTGCTGAGGACGACTACGCGCTTCTCACCGTAGGGCCACTCCGGAAAGGCCAGAACCGTCTCGAAAGTCTTGCGGCCGATCACGAGCGCATCGACGCTGGCAATGAACTCGTTGTAACCATGCGGTTCGCCGCCACCCTCGGGGAGAAAATCGAGAGCCCCGTTCGGTCGCGCGATGAAGCCATCGACGCTGGTCCCGATAAATACAGATACCGTCATGGCAGGTTTCACCCCGCTATCCAAGCTTTTTCTCGATTCCTCAGTATAACCAAGGAGCGTCCGGCGGTGGGCTTTGCCCTCTACAAACAAGCGCGTACCAACACACTGTGGTACATTGGTACATATGGTGGACGATGGCAAGCTGCTGGTAGAGCGCGTCCAGACCGGAGTGCGCTTGGAGAAGCGCCTGCTCAAGGTGCTGAAAGCTTTTGCCGAGTATCACGACATGACCCTCGGCGATCTGCTGGAGGGCATCGTTCTCCATGCCTTTGATGGGAAGACGCCGTTCAACGCAACGTCTCTGGAACGCATCCAGGCGTTGAAACGCTTTTACGATTTTGACCTTGACTCCAGCGCCAGTCACCGCCTGAAGGAAATCAAGGCGAGGCCAGCCCGCAGGCGAACTGCCGACAAATGAGCATGCTCCCATGAGCACAGTTCCATGAGAGACCGAAACAAAGACCTCATCGATCGATTCGAGCGCGACGCCGTTCCAGAAGACTCTTTCCATCATGCCGATCACGTCCGCCTGGCGTTTGCCTATCTGTGTGAGTATCCGGTGCTGCAGGCTCTGGAGAAGTTTGCCACGGCCCTGAAGCGTTTCGCCGCCGCCCGCGGCAAGACGCAGCTCTACAACGAAACCATCACCTGCGCCTATCTCTTCCTGATCCGCGAACGGATGGGTGGCTGCGAAGGTGTGGACTGGGAAGAGTTCGCCCGCCGGAATCCGGACCTGCTCATCTGGAAGGACGGCGTTCTCAGCCGCTACTACCGTGAAGCCACGCTGAAATCAGATCTAGCTCGAAGAGTGTTCGTGCTCCCCGACAAATGCTTTGAGTTCACATCTCTTCTTGAAGTAGCCCGTCATCAGCGGTAGTATGGCATCCTCGACGGTTCCCCGGACGAGCTAAGACCCTATGCCGCAAAATTACGTCCCCATTTTCATCTTCATGGCAGTGATTGGTGTCCTTCTTCCGGTCACGCTCCTGGCGGCCAAACTCGTACGCCCGGACAATCCCAGCAAGACCAAGCTCATGCCCTACGAATGCGGCATCGATCCCATCGACAGTGCGCGTGGCCGCTACACCGTTCGTTACTACATTGTTGCCATCCTGTTCGTAGTCTTCGACGTGGAAACGATTTTTCTGTTCCCCTGGGCCGTCAAGTTCAAAGCTCTCGGCGTGTTCGGACTTCTTGAGATGCTGATCTTTCTGGTCATCCTGATCGCGGGCTACATCTGGGTTTGGAAAAAAGGCGCACTGGAATGGGTGTAACTCCACCTACCCCCGCCGCCGAGCCGGCGGCTGAAACCTTTACCGCCAGCCGCTGGACTCAGGGCAATTTCGTGTTCCCGACTCGTCTGGTGGTCAGCCCCCTGCGCGTCAGCCGCGTAAAGTCGAGATGGTTTGGCAGCAACGACGAAAGCATCGCCATGTCAAAGGTGGCCTCGGTGCATATCTCTACCGGCGTGCTTTGGTCGGAGATTCGCATTGAATCCACCGGCGGAACCGACCCCATCACCAGCCACGGCCATCGCAAAGCCGATGCCCAGCGCATCCGCGACCTGATCGAGCAATATCAAGCGCAGGCGCGCGTGTAGCGCACCCCGCGCCGTTCGAGGGCCGCACCAGCCAAAGCCCGGCTCGTTGACACCGTACCCTCAAGCTGATAAAAGTTAACGTTCTCTCCGTAGCGAGTCAGAGCCGGAGGTTTGCGCGTTCCGAGCTATGCCGGACGAAACCAAGTCGCCCTCTTCACCGCCGCCAGAAGGCGAGCCGAAGCCGGCTGCGCCCGCGCCGGCTGCGGCAACTCCAGCATCAGGCGCGCCCGCGAAACCAGCTGCGCCGGCGAAACCCGCCGCCCCCACTCCCACTCCGTGGGATTCGCCCATGATCGCCAAGCTCAAGGGCAACTACGGTTCCGGCATCGAGCCCCTTACTTATGCCGGACAGAATTACATGGTGGTCGACCGCTCCCTGATTCCTGAGATTCTTCAAGTCCTCCGCAATGAAGAGCAGTTTGATTATTGCGTGGACATCACTGCCGTCCATTACCCCGCGCGTGAAAAGCAATTCGATGTAGTGTGGGTACTTTATTCTCATCCGCGCAACGAGCGCATTCGGGTCAAGACGCAAATCCTGGATGGCGCGACCCTGCCCAGTTCCATTCCGATCTGGCCGGGAGCGAACTGGCTGGAGCGCGAAGTGTACGACATGTTCGGGATCAAGTTTGACGGACATCCCGACATGAAACGCATTCTGCTTCCCGAGGGCTGGAAGGGCCATCCCCTGCGCAAGGATTACGGCATCCTGCAGCAGGATAACGAGTGGGTGCAGATCAACCTGGGCATCGAAAGCGGGCAGTAAATCGAGCAGTAAATCGAGCAGTAAATCGAAGCAGTAATCGAAAATGACCGACCCCAACACCACGCTCTCGCCGCTGGAACTCGGAAGCCACGACAAGACTTTTCTTGATGCGAATGAGCTCATCATCAACATGGGCCCGCAGCATCCCGCCACGCACGGCGTGCTGCGCGTGATCCTGCGGCTTGACGGCGAAAAAGTTCTTGGCCTGGAATGCGTGATCGGGTATCTGCACCGCGGCGTCGAGAAAATTGGCGAGCACCGCACCTATACGATGTTCAACCCCTACGTCGACCGCATGGATTACGTGGCCGCGGTCTCAAACGGGCTCGGCTATTGCGAGACGGTCGAGAAACTTCTCAACGTCGAAGCGCCGCCGCGCGCCCAACACGTCCGCGTGATCCTCACCGAGCTCAACCGCATTGCTAGTCACCAGCTCTGGCTGGGAACGCACGCTCTCGACATTGGCGCCATCACGCCGCTGTTCTACACCTTCCGCGACCGTGAAGAGATTCTCAAGATCTACGAAAAATATTGCGGCGCGCGCCTCACCACGCACGCCTTCCGCATCGGCGGCCTGCAGTACGAAACCTATACCGGATTCGAGAAGGAAGTGAAGAACTTTCTCACGTTCTTCCGTCCCAAGATCGACGAGTACGAAGAATTGCTCACCACGAATCGCATCTGGGTCGAACGCACTAAAAACGTCGGCACCATTTCCGCTCAAGACTGCATCGCGCTCGGCGTGACCGGCCCCGTGCTCCGCGCCAGCGGCGTGAAGTGGGACCTGCGCAAGGCTCAGCCCTACGCCAACTATAAGAATTTCGACTTCGAGATTCCGATTGGCGAAAACGGCGATACCTACGACCGGTACCTCGTCCGAATGGCCGAAATGCGGCAATCGGTGAGCATAATCCAGCAGGCCGTGGACGCGTTGCCCGAAGGCCCCATCATGGCGAAGGTTCCGAAGGTCATGAAGCCGGCCGCGGGCGAGGTCTATCACTCCATCGAAGCGCCGAAAGGCGAGCTCGGATACTTTATCGTCAGTGATGGCTCCACGCAGCCTTACCGCCTGCGCGTGCGTCCGCCGTCGTTCGTAAATCTGCAGGCGCTCGATGCGATGTGCCGCGGCCAGCTCGTGGCTGACGTGATCGCGGTGATCGGCACGCTCGACATCGTTCTCGGCGAGGTGGATCGTTAATGGGCGCGATCATCCAATACATCGAGTCCTACCTCTCGAGCGACAAGACGCCCGGGGCTGCGGGAAACATGTTCTGGGCGCTGGTCTACATCATGCTGGTCTTCGGCGGACTCTCTGTAGCCGTAATCGCGATGAACTGGCTCGAGCGTAAAATCCTCGCCCACATGCAGGTGCGCCTCGGCCCCATGCGAGTCGGGCCTCACGGCTTGCTGCAGCCCATCGCCGACGCCATCAAGCTGCTTCTCAAAGAAGACATCATGCCGGCCGAGGCCGACGGCTTCGTTTTCTGGATGGCGCCCCTGATCGTGGTGCTGGCGGCGTTTACCGTTTTTGTCGTGGTCCCGTTCGGCCCCACCCACGCTGTCACCGACATGAACATCGGAATCCTCTTCATGCTCGGCGTGTCGTCGCTGAGCGTGCTGGGCATCGTGATGGCAGGATGGGCTTCGAACTCGCACTATCCGCTCATCGGCGCGCTGCGGTCGAGTGCGCAAATGGTTTCGTATGAAGTTGCGATGGGATTGGCCGTGGTCTCTGCCATCCTGATGACGAGCCTGAACGCTACCGGAACCGGAACCCTTAGCATGATCGGCATCGTGCAAGCGCAGATGGCGCAGCACGAATGGTTCATCTTTAAGTTTTTCCCGCTCGGCTTGGTCGCCTTCTTTATTTTTGCGGTTGCCATGGTTGCGGAGACCAATCGCGCACCCTTCGATCTGGCCGAAGCGGAATCCGAGTTGACTGCCGGATTCCACACGGAATACAGCGGCTTCCGCTGGTCGTTGTTCTTTCTGGCGGAATACTCCGCGATGATCGCGGTCTCGTCGATCGCTGTCACGCTCTGGCTCGGTGGATGGCTCCGGCCATTTCCCAATATGCTGAGCGGCACTCCGTGGGACCAAATTTTCTCGTTGTTCCCCGGCGTCACGTTTCTTTTTTTCGCCGCAATCTGTTTCTACAACACGGTGCGCATGCCGAAGCACCCTCTTTTCCGCGTTCAAACCATCGGCCTCGCGGGATTCGGCGTCGTTCTCGGCTTGATCGGTCTCATCCTCTTTGTCCCCGCGGTGAGCGTGCGCTTGCAGGACATTTTCTGGTTCTCGGCGAAGGTTGCCGGGTTTATGTACATGTATATCTGGTATCGTGGCACCTTCCCGCGTTATCGCTTTGACCAGCTCATGCAGATGGGATGGAAAGTCCTGCTGCCCATGGGGTTGGGCGTTCTCATTCTGACGGCCAGTGTAGCGCTGCTGCAACAAAAGTTATGGCACCCGTAGCCACACCATTTTTCTTCTACCTGCTCTCCGCGATCATGCTCATCGGAGGCATCGCGGTGATCACGCGCAAGAACCCGGTGCATTCGGCATTGGCGCTGATTGTCACGCTGCTGGCGCAGGCGTCGATTTATCTGATGCTCTATGCCCCATTTGTCGCTGGCGTGCAGATCATCCTGTACGCCGGCGGCATCATGGTTCTGTTCCTCTTCGTAATCATGCTGGTGAGCATTGAGCGCTCCATGAAAGAGCGGCAGTTCAATAGTCAATGGGTTGTGGGAATGATTGCGGCCACGGCGTTGGGCGGATTATTTATCGCCGTCTATACGAAAG